>Ga0070737_10006462_pt1 | contig 10736 bp, 9 predicted proteins | sample Coa_R1_10_FD_66438 | JGI IMG/M metagenome (GOLD analysis project Ga0070737, IMG submission 66438) | Surface soil microbial communities from Centralia Pennsylvania, which are recovering from an underground coalmine fire - Coalmine... | ecosystem: Environmental > Terrestrial > Soil > Unclassified ...
CGTTAGCCCACACTGTGATGGTTGAACCGCGTAGATAGTGGGTAAGAAATGCGCGCAAGGACAAGCGCGTCCTGGGTGCTCCATACTCGCCGCCCAGGAGCGCGGCGGTACTTGGGGGCGCTCGCCATACTCCATCGCTTACCCTATGCGATCTCTTTTGCCCCAGAAGAGTCCGCGTCGGCGGACTTCGTGGCGAAGCCCTTAGGTGCGGTTTCACCCGCCCGCCTGCTGTCGCCACGCCCGCCGCCCTGTCGCCAACGACTGACGTCGCCAGCTCGCCGATCCTTCGTGCTCTTGACAAGTTACAATCTATACCAGATACTCTTCACGATCTCATCTGCATCGTGCGCCTGACCACGCCAGGAACGAGAGGGAGGAACTGGATGACTGTCGAACATGCGGAGCGTGCTGAGCATGTGGACGTTCTGATCGTTGGCGCAGGGCTGTCGGGGGTCTGCGCCGCCTATTACGTGCAGACACGCTGCCCCAAGAAAAGCTATGCCGTGCTCGAAGGGCGCAACGCGATAGGCGGCACATGGGACTTGTTCCGCTATCCGGGCGTCCGCTCCGATTCGGATATGCACACGCTCGGCTACTCCTTTCGTCCCTGGCGCGAAGCCAAAGCCATCGCCGATGGGCCTGCCATCTTGAAGTATGTGCGCGAGACCGCAGAAGAGTACGGCATTGACCGCAAGATTCGCTATAATCATCGGCTGCGGCGCGCCGAGTGGACATCCGAGCAGGGGTTGTGGACGCTCGAGGCGGAGAACAGCGCAACTGGCGAAGCCGTCACCCTGACCTGCAACTTTCTCTTTATGTGCACCGGCTACTATGATTACGAGCGTGGCTACACGCCCGGCTGGCCGGGGGTTGACCGCTTCGCTGGACACATTGTGCATCCCCAGGCATGGCCGGAGAACCTTGACTACGCCGATAAGCGCGTGCTCATTATTGGCAGCGGCGCGACATCCGTGACGCTTGCCCCGGCGCTGGCCGAGAAAGCTGCGCATGTCACTGTGCTGCAACGTTCGCCCACCTATATCGTCGCGCGGCCATCAGAGGACGCCATCGCGAACTGGCTGTATCAGCGGCTTCCCACGCCGGTCGCGCGCCAGCTCGTGCGCGGCAAAAATATCGCGTTTGGCATGTACTTCTACAGCCTCGCCCGCCGCAAGCCAGCATTTGTCAAAGAAGAGATTCTCAAGATGACGCGCGAGATGCTTGGGCCGGATTATGACGTGGAGAAGGATTTCTCGCCATCCTACAATCCATGGGATCAGCGGTTGTGCCTGGCGCCTGACGCCGATTTCTTCAACGCCATCAAGCAGGGCAAGGTCTCCATCGTCACCGATCAGATTGAGACGTTTACAGAGCAGGGCGTGTGTACGTCTTCTGGCAAGGAACTGGCAGCCGACATCATCATCACCGCGACGGGGCTCAATATGCGGCTGATGAGCGGCGTGAGCCTAACTGTTGACGGCGCGCGGGTTGATCTGGCGGAGACGCTCAGCTATCGGGGCATGATGTATAGCGGCGTGCCCAACCTCGCGTCGTCATTTGGCTATACCAATGCCTCGTGGACGCTCAAATGCGAGCTGATTGCTCAATACGTATGCCGGTTATTGAAGTATATGGATCGGCATGGCTATATCGAGGCTCGCCCACAGCGTCCGACCGATTCTATGGACGAGGAACCCGCGATCAACCTCACGTCGGGCTATGTGCAGCGCGCCGTTGGCTATTTCCCTCATCAGGGGTCGCGCAAGCCCTGGCGCAACTACCAGAACTACGCGCGCGACCTGCTGAACTTCCGTTACTCGCGGCTGAACGACGGCGCTATGCGCTACTCACGGTGCAGCGGTGTGGCGGCGCCAATGCCGCACGCGCAGTCACAGCCACAAGCGATACCTGCGGGAGGGCGCTGATGAGGATCGTTCCGGGAACGGTCGCCGCGTTGTTGGCGTTGGCCGTCTCCTGGCCTCCCAAACGGAGGTCTAACGCCATGCTTGCGCCTGCCTAGCGCAACTGACGCCGCAGCCGCGCCAGATGATCGGTGTTGAGTTCCACGGTCACATCGCCTACCTCCGGCGCGGCCTGATAAACCGCTTGGCGCACGTTGTCGGCCACCTGCGCGGCCTCATCCACACGCATCGCCGGGTCAACCTCCACGCTGAGGTTGATCAGTATATCGCTTCCATGGATGCGCCCGGTCGCCGCGCGTACTGTGCGTACGCCACCCACACTGCCCGCCGCCGCCCGTACCCGCGCCAGCGATTCGGGATCGAGGTTGTGATCGAGCAGTTCATGGGCAGAGGTAGCAGCGATCTGCACTGCGTTTACCAGGATCAGCAGGGCGATGACTACGCCCGCCGCGCCATCCAGCCGGGGATAGCCCAGCCGTGCGCCCAGCACGCCGATGACTACCGCGCCCGAACTCAGCACATCGGCGAGGTTATCGCGCGCATCCGCCTGGATCGCCTGCGAGGCGACATCGCGCGCAATCGCTGACTCCACCCGCGAGATCACCAACTTGGCCACCAGCGCGCCTATCGCCACCCATAGCGCCAGCGTCGTGGGAACGGGTGTGCCGATGATCAACTTCTGGATAGAGTCCCAACCAAAGTACAGGCCGACCAGCCCAAGCAGAAACGCCGAACCACCGGCGGCAAGCGGCTCGGCGCGGTCATGGCCGTAGGGATGTGTTTCGTCGGCGGGGCGGCGCGCATAGAACAGCGAGGCCAGCACGAAGACGTTATTGGCGAGGTCAGCCCCCGAATGGCCCGCGTCGGCCAGCAACGCCGCCGAACCGGAGATAACGCCCGCGAACGCCTTCACCACCACCAGCACGAGGTTGACCCCCATGCTGAGCGTTGGCCCCCAGACAGCGGCGGCGAAGCGTTCAGCGGCGGTGCGCTGGGCAGCATGACGCGGCAGACGCAATGGCGCAGGCGACGGCGCAATCAACCCTAGCAGCGCGGCGCCTAGTCTTTGCAGCGGCGTTGGGTGCGGCCGGGTAATCGCACCGACCCCATCCGTTTCAGACGAAGGGAGCGCCGCTTGCCCAACCCGCTCATTCCGGCGCTCCTGCGGATCGGTCTGTGGTAGTGTCATGGCGGCGCCCCTTTCTCGTTCTGCCCTCCTTTCTATGGTATCATGCCGCTATGCTGTGATGGTGGATCACTTGTTGAGCACAGTGACCAGTGTATAGTGGCCGGGCTGCGGCTGGTAGCCTAGCTTGCGGTTGATCGCCAGGATCGGCGCATTAAGCGAATCGTTGTTTGTGGTGACGCGGATCGCGCCATAGCGGCGGGCGCAACGCAATGCCAGCAGCTTGAGCGCCTGCGCCAGCCCGCGCCCGCGATAGGCCCGATCTACGCCTGTCATCATATGATGCGCCGTCGCCTTCTCCGCGAATATCCCAACTGCCGCCATGCCTACCCAGTCGTTGTTCTGCGCGCTGTCTATCGCGACGATCTGCCCGTCCGCACGGTACCACGACGCGCCGCAGACGAACTTCCGCCACTCCTCGAAGGGCGCGAAGGTTTCATTGTCGCTCCCTGGAGTATCGAGTGAGTAGGCGCGATTGATCGCGTAGAGTTTGCGCTGGGCGTCTTCACTGTCGCCAAAGCCCGCCAGCGAGGCAAAACGTATGCCATCCGCCTCCGCGCGGGCGATGGCGCCAACAAAAGGCGCCTCGTCGAAGGTCATCAGGTCGAGCACAGAGTCGAAGATGTGGCGATTGATGGCAAAGCCACGTCGTTCGGCGAAGCGCAACGCCGCTGGAAGATGATCGGGCGCCTCGGCCTCCAGACGGGTCGCGCCATGTGCGCACATCCAGCGCAATTGCTCGTCGTACAGGCGCGCGCCGATGCCCTGGCGCTGCCAATCAGGCGCGACCGCCAGATCAACGCTAAAGGTTCCCGCGCGCATCCATGGAGCGTGCCGCGCCTCGCTGCAAGCGATGATCGCGTCGGTTGTATCCTTTGTGTCGCAGGCGACGAGACATTGATAGAGATCGCCAACCGGGCGGCGGGCGGCGCTTTCGCGCATGCGGTCGGCGGAGGCCGACTCTGGCCAGGAGGCGTTATACACTGCGACAATGCCATCAGCGTCGTCTTGGATGATCGCCGGGCGTATGCTATACAGGCTATGTGTAGCCATAGAGATGCGTTACTCCTTGTGGTCAGCGTGCTCTTGTGTTTCCTGTGAATGGCATGGAAAGGCCACGGAAACGAGATCACGACATGAGGATAGTTAATGTAGGTTGCTTCCTAAAAAAGGGCACACTATGCCCAGGCAGGAGAGGAAAATACAGGCGTAAGGAATCCATACCGGCCGGTGTAGAGGGAAGTGCTGCCGTCGCGCATAGTGATCTGGCGCGCACGCGCCAGCCAGAAGGAGGAAGAGCGCGCAGCCGAAGCGCCACGCTCGCAAAACGCAGACGAAGGGAAGGCGTGGCGCAGTGATGATACTGGCATCTATCTGCCTCCCTTCGCCCTCAGCAAACTTCTGGCAATCAAAATACATTGTGTACGCCTTGCCAGTTAGCGCAAGTACACTTATATCCGCTGGTCGGCGCCGTTGTCAAGTCGAAAAAACCCCTCTCCTCTTGGGAGAGGGGTGGAAAATGTAGGCGAAGGCGTTACATGCTACCCCAGCGCTTCCGGCACGACTTCTTGCGCTTCGGGAATGGCTTCGGTGTAATCCGCCGCTTGCGTGGCGTCCTTCCCGGAGCGCAGCCCGACGAGCTGGAAGACGGGTGTCAGGATCGTTGCGACAACGAGGTTGAGTACGACCGAGATCACCGCCGAATAGATGCTGTACTTCTGACCGCCAATGGTGAGCGTATAGGTAGAGACGTAACTTGACGCCAGGAACATATACACGCCGCTTGCCATGCCTGCCACCCAGCCAAGCACAAGCGCCCAGCGGTTGAACCAGCGCGTAAACAGCCCCAGGAACACGGCGGGCAGTGTCTGGATGATGATGATGCCGCCGAGCAATTGGAAGTTGATCACGTAGGTTGCGGGTAGGAAGATGATGAACAGCAGCGCGCCCAGCTTCACAACCAATGAAGTAATGCGCGCGACGGTTGTCTCTTCGCGTTCGCTATAGTTGGGTCGGATGTAGGCGCGATAGATGTTGCGCGTGAAGAGGTTGGCTGCCGCGATGGACATGATTGAGGCAGGCACCAGCGCGCCAATCGAGATGGCCGCAAAGGCGAAGCCCGCGAACCACGAGGGGAACTCTTTGGCGATCAGCGCGGGGACGATGCCATTGGAGGCGTAGGCTTTAAGCGGTACCACATGCGCGGCAATCGCCATATAGCCCAGCAGCGCCAGCAATCCAAGCATCAGCGAGTAGATCGGCAGGAGTGCGGCATTGCGCTTCACCACGTCGCGGCTGCTGCTGCTGAGTGTGCCGGTCAGCGAGTGGGGATAGAGGAAGAGCGCCAACGCCGACCCGATAGCCAGCGTGGTGTAGGGCAGGAACTGCGCGGGCGCAAGCGTGAAGTGGAAGGTTTGCGGCTTGCCGGTCTTGAGCGCAGTGGCATGCGAGGCCGCCGCCTTTGCAGCCGCCGCATGGAAGATCGGCCCGAAGCCACCAAGCGAGGCTGGAATCACGATGATCGCGGCGATCAGCACAATGAAGATCATCGTGTCTTTCACCAGCGCGATCATCGCGGGGGCGCGGAGGCCGCTGGTGTAGGTATACGCTGCCAGGATGATGAACGCTATCACGAGCGCAATCTCTGGGTTGATACCCATCTGCGCCACCGAGACGGCGATGCCGAACATTTGCAAGGCGATGTAGGGCATAGTCGCGACAATGCCAGTGAGCGCCACCAGGAAAGCCAACGTCTTGCTATCGTAACGCCCCTCAACAAAATCGGCGGGGGTGACGTACCCATGCTTCTTACACACCGACCAGAAGAGCGGCATGAGGATGAAGATGAGCGGATACACCAGGATGGTGTAGGGGACGGCGTAGAAGCCCTGCGCGCCAACGGCGAAAACAAGGCCGGGGACGGCGATAAAGGTGTAGGCGGTGTAGAGATCGCCACCCAACAAGAACCAGGTGACGACTGTGCCGAAGCGTCTGCCCGCCAGGCCCCACTCGTTGAGCTTGCTGAGGTCGCCACGCCGCCAGCGCGCCGCGACAAACCCCAGCACAGTGACCAACAAAAAGAAGAAGATGAAAACGGAAAGCGCAACCAGGTCAACTTTCATCAGCATGCCTTTCTAGCCCTTGGAGGGCTGAGCACGAGGCGTTTCCTCTTGTTCGCGCTGTTGCGCAAGGCTCTGGTGTTTCGCTGTAGCCGTTGGGTATCCGGATCTCCAGCTCACGCGCCTACGAAATACACCACCGCCGTGATGATCGCCGTAATGACGATCCACGAGAGCTGGAACCAGTAAAAGAAGGGGATGCCGATGAACTCCGGCTGTACGGTGTTGTAGAAGGGTGGCCAGAGCATCGCAATGAAGGGAAGGATCAGCAGGATCAGCGCCCATCGGGCGCCTTTTCTTGCCGGGCGTGTCGCCATAACGGTTCTCCTTTCGCTTGGTATCACAACAACGAAAACTCTATGTCAGGCGGTTTGTGACCGCAGACACAGCAACGCCGATGAGCATATGAGAAGGAGAAGAAACGGTAGCTGTCGCTCAACACAACTTGTGTACAATGGTACACAATCGCGGCTCATTTGTCCAGGGGGCGCCGTGGTAGGATATGCGTCTCTTTTCACCTAGTCACCTGGTCACCTAGTCACCGAGGCGCAAGACCACGCTTCTGCCGTTGCTCACCGGCCGTTGCCCGTTGGCGACGGCGCGTCAGTGAGAGCTTCAAGGAGGCGATGCGGTGTTGCGTGGTCGCATGCGTGACGTACATCTGCACGGTCGCCATATCGGTAACATCAGCCACATTGGCCTCGCGCAGGCGCTCCACCAATGCGGCGCCATCGCGTGGGCGGCGCTGTGGATCATGGTTCAGGCACGCCGCGATCACGTCGTCGAGCGCGGGAGGAATCCCCTGGATGCGCTGGCTGGGGCGGGGAGTGGCGCCGTGTTCCTGGCTGGCGAGGGCCGCCATATACTCGGCCAGCGTTCGCTGTGGATAGGGCGTTACGCCGGTCAATGTTTGGTAGAGAATGACGCCAAAGGCATAGACATCCGTCGCGGGCGAGAGTGGCGTATAGGCGATCTGCTCAGGCGCAAGGTAAGGCAATGTCGTGGTGAGGTTGCCGCCGGTCATCGTCAGGCCGGTGTCGCTGAGCAGCCGCGCCAGCCCTGCGTCGGCCACCTTCACGCCCACCTGCCGATCCAGAAAGATATTATTGGGTGTCAGCCCCAGATGTAGCAGATCATGGCTGTGCAGATCGGCAAGCGCCTCCGCCAGCCAGAGCGCCAACTGTGAGGTGATCGTCACCGATAACCGGCTCCGCGCGCGCAGATGTGTCCCCAGTGTGGGTGTTGGCTGCCATGACATGACCACCATCGCATCAGAGCCAATCAGCGCATAATCGCGCACGGGAATACAATGCGGCAGGGGATAGATAGCCAAGGCATAGGCGGCGGCGCGAAACCGCCAGAGGAAGCGCGCGTTAAGTTCGGGCGCGAGGATACGTTTGACGGCCACAGCGTCACCCAGCGCGAGGTCATCTCCACAATAGACGCGCGTTGTTGTTCCCTCTGCTACCACACGGCGCAGCGCATAACGCCCTTCGAGCGGCTCCGTCAGCCAGGCGTCGGCCAGCTTTGCTGTACGCGGGCGTTTTTTCAGCGCCACCTCTGCCTCCATTCACCTGATCTATCGGCGTCCCGCTAGCGCCGCGTTCGATTGATTGGCTGAGACGATGGCGCGCTGGGCGCGTCGTCGTCGCCTGAAGTCGTACCCTGCCTGGATCAGCGCGAGAATCGGGGCTGTCGCCATGACAAACGCCTGCCAGAGCAGCAGAAAACACAACGCCAGCGTCTCCGCCGAGACCCCGCGCCAGAGCAGCCCCCCCACCGTGGCGAGCGCCAGCGCCACCAGTATGCTTTCGACCACCGTGGAACGGAACGCATAGCCCAATGTGACGTAGGAGCCGCTCTTGGGCGTGCGCAAGAAGCGCGCCCGACGGCGATAGAATCCCGCGACGCACGCCCGCGCCACTGGCCAATGTACTGCCAACAGGGCAAACAAAACACCCCAGGCGTCGCGCCAGGAACACCGCAACACGACTCGTGACGACCACAAGACTCGCGCCACACCGATCACCACTCCCAACACCGGTAACAACATTGCTGAGGCCACCAATGGGCGCAGTGTGAAAGGAATGTCAAAGACACGCAGCAAGGCAATCACGTTGAGTAACACCCCCAGCGTGATTTGCAAGAAGGCATGATACCAGTGCGCGCCGTGCATCACATAGTCATATCGCTGCCTGGGCGAGAGCTTTGCGCGCTGCCCAAGCGTCGCCCGCTGTCTGGGATCACCGTTGTGTCTGCCCACTTCCAATAGCAGCCGACCGAGATATGCGCGCGTCAGTTGGATGCTGCCAAACGCCCAGCGGTAGTGCTGTCGCTTGAGGTCGGCCAGCGTCGGGGGCAGCGTTCCCCTGCCATAGACCTTCTCGACATATGCGCCGTGGTAGCCGCGTGCGAGCATCCGCAGGCTGAGCTCGGCGTCCTCGGTGATCAGCCACTCGGCCCAGCCGCCCACGCGCTCCAGCACACGCCGCCTGATCATCCCCATTGTGCCGCAGAAGATCAGCGTGTTGCGTTCGGCCCGCGCGGGCATGCCTATCGAGAAAAAATAGGCTTCGGAAAGCGCATTGGCGTGGTGGTACCAGTCATCATGCGCATAGCTAAACGCCTGGGGTGTCTGCAAAAAGGCAAGCTGAGGATCGATCAGAAAATAGGGAGCGGTCTCGCGCAGCCAGTTGGGCCTGACGACATAATCGGCGTCCACCACAGCGATCAATTCGGCCGCCGGATCGGTCTGGTGTAGTGCGAAGTTGAGCGCGCCCGCTTTATAGCCGGGGTATTGCATCAGATGAAACACCTTGAATCCATGCTGACGGCAGAAGTCCATCACCGGTCGCCAGATCGCTGCGTCGTTGGAGTTGTCGTCTATCAGGATCACTTCGTAATTGGGATAATCGAGCTGGGCCAGCGCGTCGAGGGTCGCCATCACCATCTCAGGCTCTTCGTTGTGTGTGGGCACATGCACCGAGACCCGTGGCCAGACGGCGACGGGCGCCAGCCATGGGCCAAGTCGTCTGCGCCAGACACGCCGACACAACACCTCAAGAAGCTCACTCGTGTAATACAGATCGATCACGGCGGAGGCGACCTCGCCCGCCAGCAGAAACGCCGAGAGCGCGTAGCCCAGCCAGTTCATCGGCGTGGCGAGAGTAAGAATGACTCCATAGACAAAAAAGGTCAGCGCCACCAGCGGCACGGCGCTATACGCTTGTGCGCCGATGGCGGTCCAATCGCGATGCGTCGCCGCGACCAGGCCATCCACAAGCAACGCGCCACCTGCCAGCGCCACAGCGAGGGCAAGCGGCATGCCCAGCCAGTAGACAATGGCGCTGGGTAGACAGATATTCAGAATCACCAGTGGAGCCGCCCAGGCATTCAGCCACTCGCCATTGCGTCCTCGCCAGGCAAGCGCCAGAGTGAGCGCGCGTGTTACTATCAGCGCGGCGCCCCACCAGACGCCTGTCAGGGCCAGATGCAGCAAGAGCGCATTCGTCAGTTCAGGCAGATGATTCATTCAATACGCCCTTTAGTCCAGTGAGGAGTCTTGTTAGTGAGAGTGAGGCGCGTCATGCAAGCCATTTGATGCGCATAAAGCTATTTGACTGCCTGAACCTTCCAACGCCCACGCACATCGTATGTAACCGTGCGGAGTAAGTAGTTTTGCCCATCGAAGATGGGTATTTCTCCAAACGCCTCGATAGGCCAGGGCAGATCGCGATAGCTGAGGATGCGGTTGACGAGATCGAACCAGAGGAGTCCGCCAGGAGCGGGACGGCGCGCCAGCCCATGGGTCGTGGGGGAAGAGATCGTCCAGGCGTCGCGTTCTGGGCGGAGGATAGGCAGCGGAGCCAGCCCGGCGCGCCCGCGCAGAACGGTGCGATCATGTTCGATCAACGCGCCGACGAGGTATTCTGAGGCGCCCTGATAGATGGCGTCGGTCGCGCGGAGCAAGGTTTCGATGGTGGCTGGGTTCGCGCCAAGCGCCGCGATCAGCGCCATGCCCAGCCCAGTGGGAACGGCGAGACTGATGGCGTCTCTGGCGTCGGCCAGGGTGACGCGCGTTAAGACGCCTGCGCCAGTCTGTTCCGCCTCAGCATCCACCATGCGCGCCCGCCCAAACTTCCTGGGAGCCGCTCTGGATAATCAATAGCCCAGCGGCGACAAAGACACCCGATCCGAGAATATACAGCCCCAGCTTCCACGGATTGGCGTAGAAGCGAAGTGGATACTCTTTCGCCATACTGGCTTTCCTCTTTTCCGCATAGGAAGTGTACTTTTCCATATGTGATCCAGTGGTGAAAGTATAGCTCGTTTGCCGACGTGTCGCAAGGGTGAGTGTAGCGTCAGAAGGCATGAGGAGGGTACACCGATGGGCAAGAAGCAGCAACGCTTTCGCGACATATGGGTAAACCAGACGGAGCTTGGCCGTCATTTTGGCATGAGCGCCGTCGCTGTCGGTAAGAAGCTCATCGAGATGGGTTTGCGTACCGA
>Ga0070737_10006463_pt1 | contig 10735 bp, 12 predicted proteins | sample Coa_R1_10_FD_66438 | JGI IMG/M metagenome (GOLD analysis project Ga0070737, IMG submission 66438) | Surface soil microbial communities from Centralia Pennsylvania, which are recovering from an underground coalmine fire - Coalmine... | ecosystem: Environmental > Terrestrial > Soil > Unclassified...
GGTGCGGAAGGTGACCGTCTCCGACCACGGCAGCAAGGTGCAGTTCACCTCCACCATGCAGGTGACGGCGCTGAACGAGCCGGTCAGCGCGTCCCTGACGCCCGCCTCCCAGACCGCCACGGTCACCGGAGGCGCCCTAGGCAACGGCTAAGAGATCACCACAGCACCCCAGCACCGGCCACCGCACGGCGCACGCCACCGGCCAGCCGGACGACCACGACCACGGCGCACGCCCCCGGCCGCGACCCAGGCCGAAGGCGTGGGTGAGCCCCCGGCTAACACAGTTCGGCGATGACGGGGGCCAGGGCGCGGAACGCGCGGCCGCGGTGGGAGATCGCGTCCTTCTCCCCGGGCGTCATCTCGGCGGTGGTGCGTTCCTCGCCGTCCGGGACGAAGATCGGGTCGTAACCGAACCCGCCCGTGCCGCGCGGGCCGGTGGCCAGGCAGCCCTCCAGGCGGCCCTCCACCACCCGCTCCTGGCCGCCGGGCAGGACCAGCGCGGCCGCGCAGTCGAACCAGGCGCCGCGGCCCGGGCCGGCGATGTCGGACAGCTGGGCCAGGACCAGGTCCAGGTTGGCTCGGTCGTCACCATGCCGTCCGGACCAGCGGGCCGAGAACACACCCGGCATGCCGTTGAGCGCGGCCACGCACAGGCCCGAGTCGTCGGCGATCGACGGCAGCCCCGTGAACGCGGCGATGGCCCGGGCCTTCAGCAGGGCGTTCTCGGCGAACGTGATACCCGTCTCGGCCACGTCCGGTGCGCCGGGGAACTCCTCAAGCCCGGTCAGGTTCACCGCCAGGCCCGCGCCGGACAGTATCCGCCGCAGTTCGACGACCTTGTGCGGGTTCCTCGTGGCCAGGACCAGCCGGGTCGCGGTCCGGGTGGCGTCGTCGGTCACCATCTGAAATCCTCCGGCACGGATACGTTCCTGCCCTTGGCGGCGCGACGTCGCACGGCGATTCGGGGGGAACCACGGTTCGTTAAGGCTAAAGGGGTTGTGAAAGGGCCTCGTGCTGAAGCCTGGTCAGCTCACCGCAACCCGCTACGGCGAGGTCGAGCAGCCGGCCGAGCATCTCGCGGCCGAACGGCTCCCGCTCGGCCGTCCCCTGGATCTCCACGAAGTCGCCGTCGCCGGTGCAGACCACGTTCATGTCCGTCTGAGCGGCGGAGTCCTCCTCGTAGCACAGGTCGAGGCGGGGCTGGCCGTCGATGATGCCGACGCTGACCGCGGCGACCGAGCCGGGCAGCGGGTCGCCGTGGCAGCGGTTCCGGGCCTGTAGCCAGCCCACCGCGTCCGCGAGCGCGACGTAGCCGCCGGTGATCGCGGCCGTGCGGGTGCCGCCGTCGGCCTGGAGCACGTCGCAGTCGATGACGATCGTGTTCTCCCCCAGCGCCTTGTCGTCGATGCAGCCGCGCAGGGCCCGGCCGACCAGCCGGGAGATCTCGTGCGTGCGGCCGCCGACCCGGCCCTTGACCGACTCCCGGTCGTTCCGCGTGTTGGTGGCGCGGGGCAGCATGGCGTACTCGGCGGTCACCCAGCCGAGCCCGCTGCCGCGCCGCCACCGCGGCACGTCCTCCTGCACGCTCGCGGCGCACAGCACGCGGGTCGCGCCGAACTCGACGAGCACGGAGCCTTCGGCGTGGTCGAGCCAGCCCCGGGTCAGCTTGACCGGGCGAAGTTCGGTGTCGGAACGTCCATCAGGTCGGGCCATGCGAGCCAGACTATCGGTGGGTTCCGGGTGCCGGCTCACAACGCTGGTTCACGGTGCTGGTTCGGCCTGCTGGTTCACGCTGCTGACTCAAAGGGGCAGCGGGCCGGCCGGGGCGAGGTCGAAGACCTGGCCGGAGGCGGCGAGCGAGATCTTCCCGCCGAAGGCGGCGCTGGCCTCGTCGAACGACCGCTGCTTGGCGTTCCACGGCACCAGGTGGGTCAGGACCAGGTGGCCGGCCCCGGCTCGCGCCGCGTGCTCGCCCGCCTGGCGGCCGGTCAGGTGCAGGCCCCCCGGCAGCCCCGGCGCCTCCAGGAAGGACGCCTCGCACAGCAGCAGGTCGGCCTGGCGCGCCAGCGTGACCAGGGCATCCGACGGGCCGGTGTCCGCGGAGTAGGCCAGCACCCGGCCGCGGTGCTCGATCCGGAAGCCGAACGTCTCCACCGGGTGGTTCACGTGGTCCACGGTCACCGCGAACGGGCCGATCCGGCGGGTGCCGGGGGTGAGCGTCTCGAAGTTGAACGGTGCGCCGGCCTCCGGGGTGCCGGGTTGGGCGCTACAGGCTCGCACGATCCGCTCGGCGGTGCCCGCCGGGCCGTAGACCGGCAGCGCCGGCATCGCCCCGTCCGGGTGGAAGGACCGGGCCACCCAGTAGGCGCACAGGTCGAGACAGTGGTCGGCGTGCAGATGGCTCAGGCAGACGGCGTCGACGTCATGAAGGCCGGTGTGCCGCTGGAGCACGCCGAGCGCGCCGCTGCCGAGGTCCAGCAGCAGCCGGAAGCCTTCCGCCTCGATCAGGTAGCAGGACGCGGGGCTCTCCGGTCCCGGGAAGCTGCCGGAGCATCCGATGATTGTCAGCCGCACGCAAGCACAATAGACGTCACGGGCCGCCCGGCGCGACAGCGCACGGGCAGCCGCGAACGCGGAACGCCGGGCCGGCGCTCAGGCCCAGAGTTGGCCCTCCAGCCGGGCCTCGGCCTCTTCCAGGGTTCCGCCGTAGGCACCGGTCGACAGGTACTTCCAGCCACCGTCGGCCACGATCAGCGCGATGTCGGCCCGCTCCCCCGCCTCGGCCGCCTTGGCCGCCATGGCCTTGGCCGCGTGCAGCGCGCACCCGGCCGAGATGCCGGCGAAGATGCCCTCGGTCTCGAGCAGTTCGCGGGTGGCGCGCAGCGAGTCCACCGACGACACGGAGAACCGCGTGGTCAGCACCGACTCGTCGTACAGCTCGGGAACGAAGCCCTCATCGACGTTGCGCAGCCCGTAGACGAGCTCGCCGTAGCGGGGCTCGGCGGCGACGATCTTGACGTCCGGCACCCGCTCGCGCAGGAAACGCCCGACGCCCATCAGCGTCCCGGTGGTGCCGAGACCGGCCACGAAGTGCGTGATCTCGGGCAGGTCGGCGAGAATCTCCGGGCCGGTGGTCTCATAGTGGGCGCGGGCGTTGGCCTCGTTGCCGTACTGGTACAGCATCACCCAGTCCGGGTGCTCGGCCGCCAGGCCCTTGGCCACCCGGACCGCCTCGTTCGATCCGCCCGCCGCCGGCGAGTAGATGATCTCGGCCCCGTACATCTCGAGAAGCTGGCGGCGCTCGGCCGACGTGTTCTCCGGCATCACCACGATGAGCTGGTAACCCCGCAGTTTGGCCACCATGGCCAGGGAGATCCCGGTGTTGCCCGAGGTCGGCTCCAGGATGACCGAGCCCGGGGCGAGCCGGCCCTCCTTCTCGGCCTGCTCGATCATGTAGAACGCGGCCCGGTCCTTGACCGAGCCGGTCGGGTTCCGGTCCTCCAGCTTGGCCCACAGCCGCACGTCGGGCGCCGGGGACAGCCGGGGCAGGCCGACCAGCGGCGTGTTGCCGAGCGAGTCGAGCAGTGAGTCGTGACGCATGTTCGGGCCCCTGGGCGCCCGGCTCAGGCGCTGCCGGGCACTGGCGCGCCGCCGGCCACGGCGGGCAGGACGGTCACGGTGTCGCCGTCCTTGACCGGCGTCTCCAGGCCGCCGAGGAACCGGACGTCCTCGTCGTTCAGGTACACGTTGACGAAGCGGCGCAGGCCGCCGTCGGCGATGAGCCGGTCGCGCAGGCCGTTGTGCCGGCCTTCCAGGTCATCGAGCAGCTCGCCAAGGGTGGCGCCGGAGCCCTCGACCTGCTTGGCGCCGTCCGTGTACGTGCGCAAGATCGTCGGAATACGAACCTCGATGGCCATTGAATTCACTCCATAGTCAGCGAAACGAGCGGGGGTGACCGGTCCGCCCCGTGCGGGGCTCGCCGTGGCGGTGCCGGGCCTCTCCCTAGCGATCCAACCCGGCCGCCGCCGGGATCATTCCACTAGGTGACCTCGACCGGCTCCTCGGTCACGACGTCCCCCGCGATGCGGAAGGACCGGAACTCGGCGCGGTCCGGGTCACGGGTCGACACCAGCACGTAGTGTGCGCCGGGCTCGCTCGCGTAGGAGATGTCCGTGCGCGACGGGTAGGCCTCGGTCGCGGTGTGCGAGTGGTAGATGACGACGGGCTCCTCGTCCCGGTCATCCATCTCCTTCCACACCTGGAACTGCTCCATCGAGTCGAACCGGTAGAACGTGGGCGACCGCTCGGCGTTCATCATCGCGATGAACCGCTCCGGGCGGTCGCTGCCGGCCGGCCCGGCGATGACGCCACACGCCTCGTCCGGGTGGTCGGCGCGAGCGTGCGCGACAATCTTGTCGTGAAGCTCGCGGCGGATCGTGAGCATAACGCGAGCGTACCGGGATGGCGGCCGGGGAGCCTACGGAGGCCCGGCAGCCCGCCCAGGCCCGGAGCCCCCGGCGCTCGCGCCACCCGCGGCGGGCCCGGGCGGCAGGCCGGTCAGGTGAGGGCCTGGACCAGGGAGTCCTGAACGCCGCCGAGCCAGGCGTAGACCTCGAAGGCGGCCGATCGGGGGTCGGCCGCGTCGAGTTCCTGCCACTGGTCCTCGAACTCCTCCGTGACCTCCAGCCGGACGCCGAGCGCCAGCCGCACGTCGTTCAGCGTGCGCAGCCAGGCCTGGGCCTCGTCCCCGGACAGCCGGACCGGACCGCCGTCGGCGGGCAGCGTGTCCAGCACGGTCCGCGCGGTTTCCTGCTTGGCCAGCCGGAGGCTCTGCTCGGTGTAGCGGCGGAACTCACCGGCCGCGTCCGGGTCGTCCCGGTAGGCGTCGGGCAGCAGCCGGGCCAGCGCCGGATCCTCGGGGGCCCGCGCGGGCGCTTCGTCCATGCCCAGCATGGCGGCCAGCTCCGCAGGTCCCGGAATGCCCGGATCGCGGGACCCTTCGCCGGGAGCGTCGTCCGGGCCGAAGCCGGGCCGGGCGCCAGGCTCGTCGCCGGGCTCGAATCCGCTGGGCCGGGCCTGCTCGGCGTCGCCGAGCAGGGTGACGACCTGTTCGATCAGGTTGCGGAGCAAGGCGGCCTCCGGCGGGGCGAAGCTGGCGCGCGCTCCTCCGCCGTCCGTCGGGCGGAAAGCCTCCATCAGGAGAGGGCCTCCAATGCGGGTGCGCCGGGGCCGCCGGGCCGGCCCGGCCCTCGTGCCGCCGTGCGGGTCTGGCTGGCCGGGCGCATCTCAGCGAAGTGCATCTCAGGAGTCGGAGGAGACCGTCGCCCACAGCCCGTAACCGTGGAGGACCTCGACGTTGTGCTCCATGGACTCCCTGGCCCCGGCCGCGACCACCGCCCGGCCCTTGTGGTGGACGTCCAGCATGAGCTTCTCGGCCTTCGGCTTCGGGTAGCCGAACACCCGCTCGAACACGTACGTCACGTACGACATCAGGTTGATCGGGTCGTTCCAGACGATCGTCAACCAGGGCTTGTCCGGCGACGTTACCTCGTCAGACTGGGGAAGCTCCACCTCAGAGGGGGCGGTGCTCAACGGTCCTCACCTCCCGAGTCCGTAGTCTTCCACTCGTGACCAATTCGGCGGACAGTGAGTCTCTTTCTCCCGACGCGCGTTCCATACCCGGACAACAGCCCGATCCACCTCACGGCGGCATCCGTCCCGGTGGCATCCGTCCCGGGGGCGGGACCGCGTTGCTCACCGACCATTACGAGCTGACCATGCTCCAGGGAGCGTTGCACAGCGGCGCCGCGGAGCGCCGCACGATCTTCGAGGTGTTCGCCCGGCACCTGCCGCACGGCCGCCGATACGGCGTCGTCGCCGGGACCGGCAGGTTGCTCGACGCCCTTGAGCGGTTTCGGTTCGACGCGGCTGATCTCGACTTCCTCCGGGCTTCCGACATCGTGGACGACGTCACGCTCCGGTACCTCGAATCATACCGTTTCAGCGGCAACATCTGGGGTTATGGCGAAGGTGACTGCTACTTTCCCGGCTCGCCCATCCTGGTGGTCGAGGGTACCTTCGCGGAGGCGGTTCTGCTGGAGACCGTCACGCTTTCCATCCTGAACCACGACTGCGCGATCGCCTCCGCCGCGTCCCGGATGGTCACGGCGGCCGACCGGCGGCCGCTGATCGAGATGGGGTCGCGGCGCACGCACGAATGGGCCGCGGTGGCCAGCGCGCGTGCCGCGTACCTGGCCGGGTTCGCGTCCACGTCCAACCTCCAGGCACGCCGCGACTACGGCGTGCCCTCCGCCGGGACCAGCGCGCACGCGTTCACCCTGGTCCACGACAACGAGCGGCATGCGTTCCGGACCCAGCTCGACGCGCTCGGCAAGGACACGACGCTGCTGGTCGACACGTTCGACGTGGCCAGGGCCGTGCGCTGCGCGGTCGAGCTGGCCGGGCCGGACCTGGGCGCGGTGCGGATCGACAGCGGTGACCTGACCGCGCTCGCCCGTCAGGTCCGCAAGCTGCTGGACGACCTCGGCGCGACGCACACCAGGATCGTGCTCACCGGCGACCTGGACGAGTACTCGATCGCGGCGCTGGCCGCCACGCCGGTCGACGGCTACGGCGTCGGGACCGCCCTGGTCACCGGCTCCGGTGCGCCGACGGCGGCCCTGGTCTACAAGCTCGTGGCCCGGTCGGACGGCCCCAGCGGCCGCGGCCCGCTCCGGCCGGTGGCCAAGCGATCGGTAGGCAAGCCGGGACGCGGCGGCCGGAAGTGGGCGGTGCGGCATCGGGACGAGTACGGGACGGCGATCTCCGAGGAGGTCCATTCGGCCGCGCCGGATCCCGGGCCGGGCGACCGGCTGCTGCTCAGGCCCCTGGTCCGGGACGGCGAGATCGTCGGGCGGGAGCCGCTGGAGGCGGCCAGGGAACGGCACCGGCAGGTGCTGGCGGAACTGCCGCCGCAGGCGTTCCAGCTTTCTCGCGGCGACCCGGCCATCCCCACCGTCTTCGACCCCGACCTGCGCTGACGATGAGCGTCGCCACCCCGCTGGCCACGAGCGGCCGGTCCCCCGCGGACGCGGACGGCCGCCGCGCCCGGCCGGCGTGGACTGGTAGCACCGACTCGCCGGACGGCCAGGGGACCGGCTGGACACCGGCGGCCACCAGCACCGCTCAGGCCGGTTTGCGCCAGGCCAGGGAGTAGCGGAACAGGAGGTGCTGGCGGTAGCGGACGCCGGGGAGCAGGTCCTGCGCCACGGACCGGACCTCGCCCCAGGTCTCCGCCGGGCCGGTGACGGGGTGCCCCGGCCCCTTGGCCTCACGGCCCGCGGCCCGGGCGGCGGCGTGGGCCGCGTTGAGGGCCCAGTTCAGGGGCACGCCGGCCGCGCCGTAGGCCCAGTCGCGCGGTGCGCCGTTGCGGGCCAGCCCGACGACGACCAGCCGGCCGCCGGGCCGGAGCAGCCGGGCCATCTTGCCCAGCGCCGCCTCGAAACCCATCTGGTGGATGGCCGTGTTCGAGGTCACGAAGTCGAAGCTGGCCGCACCGAACGGATAGCCGAGGAAGTCACCCTCGACGAAGGCCACATTCGGGATGTCCCGGCCGCGTTCGCGGGCGAGCCGGACCATCGGACCGTCGAGGTCGATCCCGATCACGTCGCGGCAGCGGCCGGCCAGCTTGCAGCTGAGCATGCCGTCGCCGCAGCCCACGTCCAGCGCACTGGCACAGCCGGGAGGGACGGCATTCAGGATGAGCGGCTGGTAGTAGACGTTGTGGTTCCAGTAGTCCGCCATCGCACCTTCCCCACCGAGCCAGCTTCCCCCGGGCCGGCCTGCGGGCGGGAGGAACGGGCGGCCCTCCCGCAACGGCCCGCGCCGCTACCTTGCCATATCCCTCCGGAGAACAGGGAAATGACACGGAAACACGTAACTCCCCGCATTGGGGACGTTCCCGGCACGATAGCGTGGTCGTGTGCGCGCGCTGATCGTGGTGGACGTCCAGAACGACTTCTGTGAGGGGGGCTCGCTCGCGGTGCCGGGCGGCGCGTACGTTGCGCGCTCGATCAGCGAGCGGCTCACCGGGGGCGGCGACGCCTACGACCATGTCGTCGCGACGCAGGACTATCACGTCGATCCCGGTGACCACTTCTCCGGCCGGCCGGATTTCGTCCACACGTGGCCGCCGCACTGCGTGGCCGGGACGCCGGGCGCGGAGTTCCACCCTGACCTGGACACGGCGCGGGTCGAGGCCGTGTTCCGCAAGGGAGCGCACGCAGCGGCCTACAGCGGCTTCGAGGGCGCGGAGAAGTCCGGCATGTCCCTGGCCGACTGGCTGCGGGCGCACGACGTCACCGAGGTCGACATCGTCGGCATCGCCACCGACCACTGCGTTCGCGCGACCGCGGTGGACGCGGCCAAGGGCGGCTTCGTCCCCCGGGTGCTGCTGGGCCTGACGGCAGGGGTGGCACCGGACACCACGGCCCGCGCGCTCACCGAGATGCGCGACGCGGGTGCCGAACTGTCCGGCACCCCGGTCCTGCTCTCCTGAGCATCCGCTCTGTACGGGCGGCCAGACCCACGTCGGCGGCTACCGGGCGGCGGCGCTCAGTTCACGCAGGGAATCCCGGCCTGATCGCCGACGGCGCCGCCCTGCGCACCGGCGGCCGGGGTGGTCACCGGCGTGGCCGAGGATCTGCCGGAGGTGGCGGCCGGGGCATTGAGGCCCGGCACCGTGGTGGCGTCCGCGCCCAGCAGGATCTCGACGTGGTCCGGTGCCACGGACGCGCTGGCCGCCGGGGTCACGCCGAACGCCCGGGCGATCGCGTCGGCGTTGGCGGCCGCGCCCGTGCCGTAGTGGACGGCCGTGGTGCCGCGAGCGGCGGTGTTCCCGACCCGTCCGGCCGAGTAGCCCTTGGCGGCGAACGCGGCCGACACCCTGCCCGCCAGCCCTTGTGTGCTGCCACCGTTGAGCACGTCGACCGTGATCGCCCTGGTCGGCGCGGCCGTCTTCGTGTGCTGCTTGCCGGGCCCAGCGGTCTTGCCGGGCCCAGCGGTCTTGCCGGGCCCGGCGGCTTGACCGGACCCGGTGCCGGGCTTCGGGTAGAACGCGGACTGGACGATCGTCTTGATGCTGGCCGGGTCGATCTCGTTGGCGTCCTGGCCGTCGATGCTGGCGTAGCCCTTGATGGGCAGCGTCCGGAAGACCACGTTGCCGCTGTTCAGGTCGCGCATCTGGGTCGCGAAGTCCAGCAGGTTCCAGCCGGCGTCGGTGATGACGTACCGCTTGGCCACCGAGAGCAGTGCGTTCATCTTGGTCAGGTCACCGAGCACGCCCTCGTTGCGTAGCTGCTCCATCACCGAATCGAGGAACGCCTGCTGGCGATGCGTCCGGTCCAGGTCTCCGTTGGGCAGGCCGTGGCGCTGGCGGACGAAGGCGAGCGCCTGCGACGCGTCGAGGTGCTGGTAGCCCGCGGGGAAGTCCGCGCCGGAGTACGAGTCCTGGACCGGGTGGTTGAGGCAGACCTCGACCCCGCCGAGCACCCTGGCCAGTTCGTAGAAGCCGTCCAGGTTGACCTCGGCGAAGTGGTCGATGTGAACCCCGGTCAGTCGCTGTACCGTGGCCACGGCGGCCTTGCGTCCCGCCTCGTTGCCGAGGAAAGCCAACTGGTCCTGGCTCATGTTCGGGTTCTGCCGGCGCAGCTTCGCCTGCTCGTAGAACATGCTCACGCCGTAGGCCTGGTCGATCTTGCCCTGCTGCTGAGGGCCGACCGTGCCGGCGAAGTTGACCCAGTCGTCGCGGGGGATCGAGAAGCCGACGGCCTTCCTGCCGCCCGCCGGGATGTGGATGAGGATCAGCGTGTTGGTGTCGTTCCCGCCGACGCCGTTGGCCACGCCCTGCGCGCTGCCCGCGTGCAGCGCGTTCAGGACGTTGGCGGGCAGGATGTTCCCGTCCCAGTCGCGCCGGCTCTCCAGGCCCATCAGCAGGATGTTCTGCGCACCGATGGAGGGGCCGCCGGATATGGCGTGCGAGGAGCCGATGCTGCTCACGTCGCGGACCACGAAGTAGGAGAAGCCGCTGACGGCCAGCACCACCGCCGATGCCGCGCAGACCACGGAATAGAAGAGCCTGCGCCTCGCGCTGTGCCGGGCCTTCCCCCGCCGCGGCATGCCCGCGGGCGGCCTCCGCGGCCTCCGGGGCCCCCGGGCCGGCTGATCCCCCATGAGGCCGAAGACTACCGGCCGGATCCGTTACCAAGCCGCAACGGCTAACATCTGTGAGGAATATGACCGACCCACGATGGCGCGACGCGGCACCGCGGCCGCCGTATGGCGGCGTGCCCGGGCCTGATACCCCCGCGTCCTGGGACGACCCGGATCCACGCTCGCGACGTCGCGATCCGGACTACCAGCCGCGGAGGCGCCGGCCGGAGCCGCAGCCGTCCCGCGACGATCCGGATCCGTGGCGGTCGTGGCATGCGCCGGGCAAGTGGGCCTCCCGGCGCGACGACGATTCCGGCGGCCGTGAGGGCGGCTCGGACCGGCGAGACCCCGATCCCTACCGCGAGGCCGATCCGTACCGGCGCGATCAGAGGTACCGGCCTCCGGCGCGCGACCCGGACCGGCGCGACCCGGACCGGCGCGACCCGGACCGGCGCGACCCGGACCGGCGCGACCCGGACCGGCGCGACCCGGACCGGCGCGACCCGGACCGGCGCGACCCGGACCG
>Ga0070737_10006464_pt1 | contig 10735 bp, 6 predicted proteins | sample Coa_R1_10_FD_66438 | JGI IMG/M metagenome (GOLD analysis project Ga0070737, IMG submission 66438) | Surface soil microbial communities from Centralia Pennsylvania, which are recovering from an underground coalmine fire - Coalmine... | ecosystem: Environmental > Terrestrial > Soil > Unclassified ...
GGCGGCGTGCGCTGGGTGCACTGCGGCGGTCTGTTCGCAGCGCTTTCGGCCTCCACGGCGGCTCTTGCCGCGGAGATGATGAAGGAAGCCAAAGCGGCCGGCGCCGTCACTTCCTTCGATCTGAACTTCCGCGAGAAGCTCTGGAAAATCTCCGGCGGCATCGACCACGCGGTCGAAACGCTCGGAAAAATCGTGGAGCATGTCGACGTCCTGGTCGGCAATGAGGAAGATTTGCAGAAAGGGCTCGGCATTCCCGGTCCGGAGATCGCAGCCAGGTCGAAACTCGATCCCAGCGCCTTCTTCGACATGATCGACAAGGTGCGCAAGAAGCTGCCGAATGCGAAGATTGTCGCCACCACACTGCGCGAGGTGCACTCGACCAACCGTCATAGCTGGAGCGCTGTGGCCTGGATCGACGGCAAGAACTACACCGCCCCGACCGCCGAGCTGGATGTAGTGGACCGCGTAGGCGGCGGCGACGGCTTTGCCGCCGGCTTCATTTACGGTCTGCTTACCGGAGCGGAGCCCGAAGCGGCGCTGAAACTCGGCTGGGCGCATGGCGCGCTGCTCACCACCTTCCCGGGCGACACCACGATGGCCACCGTCGAGCAGGTTCGCGCCTTTGCCGAGGGCGGCTCGGCGCGCATCCAGCGATAGCGAAACAGCGGCCCGTAATGAATCATCGTTCCTTGCCCAGGCATCCAATGCCTGGCGCAGATGATCCGTCACGGGCCACTGTACACTGTCTGTTGGAGGCGCCACCTGCATGGCAAAGCTGACTCTGGTCTTCGCAATCCTTCTGGCGGCCCTGGGGCTTGCCGGTTATTTCTACACCGGATCGCAGCATCCCACGGCTCTGATTCCGCTGTGGTGGGGCGTGGCGCTCGGCATCTGCGGCTTTCTGGCCATCAGCCCGAGCCCGCGCCGCCGCTCGATCTTCATGCATCTTGCCGTGACGCTGGGCGCTCTCGGCTTCATCGGCGCTCTGGTCGAGGCTATCCGCGGTTACGGCGCCGCCCGCGCGGCCGGCCTTGAGCCCGACCATATCGCGCTGGCGGCAAAGCTTATCATGGCCGGCCTGCTGCTCATCTACGTGAACTTCTGCGTACGGTCCTTTATCGCGGCGCGGCGAGCCAGAGAGCGGTAGCCCATGGGCACAATGCGCGGCGGCGGACTGGGGATAGGCATGCGCGCCGAGCGCACGCCCCATGCGCGCAGCGCGCGCGCCGGGCAAACAGAGCTGCCGAAAAAAAAGCCCGACCTCAAGAAGATCGGCCCCGAGGTCTGGGCTCTGGTCAAGCCGCGCAAATGGCTGATCGCAACCGGCCTGCTGCTGATGGTCGTCAATCGGCTTGCCGGCCTGGTGCTGCCCTACACCTCCAAACCGCTGCTGGATAAAGTCCTGGCGCCGGCGCATCCGCATCCGGAACTGCTGCCGCGCATCATTCTGCTGGTCTTCGGGGCCATTGTCCTGCAGGCGATCACTTCCTACGCGCTCACCCAACTGCTTTCGGTTGCCGGCCAGCGCCTCATCGCCGAAATGCGCCGCCAGGTGCAGCGCCACGTCGGCCTGCTTTCGGTCGCCTACTACGATGAGAACCGCACCGGCCTGCTCGTGGCCCGCATCATGAGCGACGTGGAAGGCGTGCGCAACCTCGTCGGCACAGGCCTGGTCGAGTTCCTCGGCGGGCTGCTCACCGCGGCGCTGGCGTTTCTGTACCTGCTTCACCGCAGCGTCACCGTCACGGTCACCGTCTTTACGGTCATCGGCGCATTCGCCCTGGTTCTGCAGTACGCCTTTCGCATCATTCGGCCCATCTTCCGCGAGCGCGGGCGCATCAATGCCGAAGTCACCGGGCGGCTCACCGAATCGCTGGGCGGCGTTCGCGTTATCAAGGGCTATCACGCCGAAGAGCGCGAGCATGCGGTTTTCTCCGCAGGCGTGGAGCGGCTGCTGCGGAACGTAATGCGCTCGCTCACCATGACCAGCATCATGTCGTCGGCCTCAACCACCGTGCTGGGCCTGGTTTCAGCGCTGGTCATGTGGCTCGGCGGCCATGCTGTGCTCAACCGCTCCTGGACGGTGGGCGATTACTTCAGCTACAACATGTTTCTCGCTTTCATGATCGCGCCTGTCTTCCAGATCGTGAACATCGGCACGCAATTGACCGAAGCATTCGCCGGCCTCGACCGCACGCACGAAATCATGGCCGAGCTTGAAGAAAATCAGGTTCCGGGCCGCATCGTGAAAATGCCCCCCATCGCCGGAGAGGTTCGCTTCGAGGAGGTCGAATTCGCCTACGAGCCCGGAAAGCCCGTGCTGCACGGAATTAGCTTTCGCGCCGAGCCCGGCACTGTCACCGCGCTGGTCGGCTCATCCGGCTCCGGCAAGTCGACCATCATCAGCCTGCTCTGCGCATTCCACACGCCGACGAAAGGACGCGTGCTGGTGGACAATATCGATCTTGCTACCGTCGACCTGCACACGTATCGCTCGCAGCTCGGCGTGGTGCTGCAGGAATCGTTCCTGTTCGACGGCACGATCCGCGAGAACGTTCTGTTCTCGCGCCCCGAGGCCGGCGAGGAAGAGTTCCTGGACGCCTGCCGGACCGCGCGCGTCGACGAGTTTGCCGAGCGCTTCCCCGAGGGCTACGACACCATCGTGGGCGAGCGCGGAGTAAAGCTCTCCGGCGGCCAGCGCCAGCGCCTTTCGATCGCCCGGGCCCTGCTCGCCCAGCCGCGCATTCTCATCCTCGACGAGGCGACAAGTTCGCTCGACTCCGAATCCGAAGCCATGATCCAGGCCGGCCTGAACCAGCTCATGCGAGGCCGCACCACGTTTGTCATCGCACACCGGCTTTCGACGATCCGCCGCGCCGACCAGATTCTCGTCGTCGAGCAGGGCCGCGTCGTCGAGCGCGGCAATCACACTGAGCTGTTCGCCCTCGGCGGCCGCTACTACGATCTCTACACCCGCCAGCATGGACTTGAATCGAATCTCTTTCTCGCCCCCGGCGAAGGCGATCCCGTTCCGGCGGATCGGGGACCGGACGAAGTCTGATGCGATAAAGTATCAGTGATCATGGAACGTCTCTCGATTCCGCAGGACAATCGGCGTTGGGATTGCCTGAGCCTGGGCGAAGTCATGCTCCGGCTCGATCCCGGCGAAGGCCGCATTCACACCGCGCGCCATTTCCAGGCGTGGGAGGGCGGCGGCGAGTACAACGTAGCGCGCGGCCTGCGTCGCTGCTTCAACCTTCGCACCGGCATCGTAACGGCGCTCGCGGATAATCCCATCGGCAGGCTGGTGGAGGATTTCATTCTGCAGGGCGGCGTGGACACGTCGCTGCTAAAGTGGGTCCCCTACGACGGCGTGGGCCGCGAAACGCGCAACGGGCTGAATTTCACCGAACGCGGCTTTGGCTCGCGCGCCGCGGTGGGCTGCTCCGACCGCGGCCATACGGCAATCAGTCAGGTAAAGCGCGGCGACTTCGACTGGGAATCGATCTTCGGCGGCGGCAACGGCGCCAGGTGGTTTCACACCGGCGGGATTTTTGCGGCGCTTTCCTCTTCCACGGCCGAAGTCGCCGCCGAAGCTATGGACGCCGCGCGCAAATACGGAACGCCCGTCTCCTATGACCTGAACTTCCGCGATTCGCTGTGGAAGTCCATCGGCGGCAAAGCCAGGGCGCAGGAAGTGAACCGCGAAATCGTGCGCAAAGTAGACCTGCTGCTGGGCAACGAGGAAGACTTCTCGGCCATGCTGGGCGTAACGGTCAAAGGCGTGGGCGAGGATTTTGCAGAGCTGCCCATCGCCGGCTACGAGGAGATGCTGCGCGAGGTCGCGGCGGCGTATCCGAACCTGAAACTGGTGGCCAGCACGCTGCGCACCGCCAGCACCGCCAGCCGCAACGCCTGGGGGGCCATCGCCCTCTACGAGGACAACATCACGCATGTGCCGCAGCGCGAAATCGATATCTTCGATCGCGTGGGCGGCGGCGACAGCTTTGCCTCCGGACTGATTTACGGGCTGCTCGCCGGCAAGGGCATCGAGTGGGCGGTGCGCTGCGGAGTTGCGCACGGCGCGCTCGCCATGACGACTCCGGGCGACACCAGCATGGCCACCCTCGCCGAAGTGGAGCGGGCCATCAAAGGCGGTTCGGCGCGCATCGCCCGCTGAATGCTATAGCCGGCGAATAAAACAGAGTTGAAGGAAATTGAATGGCTGAGACAACCCAGGAAATCATCGAGCGCGTGGGCCTGATCCCGGTTCTGCGCGCCAAAAGCATAGCGCAGGGACGCGCGGTGGTCGATGCCATGATCGCCGGCGGCGTGACCGTGGTGGAAGTGACCATGACTGTGCCCGGCGCAGTCGATCTGATCAAGGAGCTGAAGAAGGAATACGGCGCAAAACTTCTGCTCGGCTCAGGCACCGTAACCACTGCGGAGCAGGCGCAGGCCACGATCGACGCCGGCGCCGAATTCGTCGTAAGCCCGAGTCTGCATCCCGAGGTAATCCGCACCACCAAGGCCAACAAAAAGATCTCCTGCCCGGGGGCGCTCACGCCTACCGAAGCCATTACCGCATGGAACGCCGGCGCGGATTACGTAAAGATCTTCCCCTGCTCGGCAATGGGCGGCGCAAGCTATCTCAAGTCGCTGCTTGCGCCCTTTCCGCAGCTCAGGATTATCCCTACCGGCGGCGTAACGCTGCAGACCGCGGAGAGCTTCATCAGGGCGGGAGCGCGGGCGCTGGGCGTGGGCGCGGATCTGGTCAACCTGGCCGCTATCGACGCCGGCAAACCCGAAACCATCACCGAAACGGCGCGCGCTTATCTCAAGGTGCTTGCCGAAGCGCGACAAAGCTAAAGCACGCGCGCCAGCCACTTTCCCGTATGCGAATGCAGATTGGCCGCAATCGCTTCCGGAGGGCCTTCGGCCACGATGCGGCCGCCGCCGTCGCCGCCCTCAGGCCCAAGATCGATCACCCAGTCGGCGCTCTTGATAACGTCGAGATTGTGCTCGATCACCACCAGCGATCCGCCGCCGTCAATCAGTTTTTTAAAGGCCGTGAGCAGCTTGGACACATCGTCGAAATGCAGCCCCGTTGTCGGCTCGTCGAGAATGTAGAGCACGCGGCTGGCCTGCGACGGCCTGGCGCTGGCGTTTGCGGCGCGCACGCCGGCCAGATGCGCGGCCAGTTTCACGCGCTGCGCTTCGCCGCCGGAAAGCGTCGTTGCCGACTGGCCCAGCCGCAGATACCCGAGCCCGATCTCATCGAGCACCGCCAGCTTTTCCAGCAGCTTCGTCTGCCCGCTAAAAAAGCGCAGGGCCTCCTTCACCGTCATCTGCAGCACTTCGTGAATATTCCTGCCCTTGTACTGCACTTCGAGAATGCGCGGCTGGTAGCGCGTGCCGTGACAGTCTTCGCAGGGCAGCTCGACATCGGCCAGAAACTGCATTTCGACTGTGACCGTGCCATCGCCCTCGCAGGTATTGCAGCGGCCGCCGGGAACATTGAAGGAAAAATGGCCGGGCGTCAGCGAAAGCCGCCTGGCATCCGGCTGCGCCGCGAAGAGCTCGCGAATCAGATCGAATCCCTTGATATACGTGATCGGGTTCGAGCGCGGCGTGCGGCCGATCGGCGTCTGGTCCACCAGAACAACGTCATTCAGCCGCTCTGCGCCGCTGAGCGAGGAAATAGTTCCGGAAGGTCCGCTGTTCTCCGCCTGCCCCAGCGCGTGCGCGACAGCCTGGTAAAGCACCTGATGAACCAGCGTCGACTTTCCCGATCCGGAAACGCCGGTAATGGCAACCAGAAGCCCCAGCGGAATCTCCACGTCGATGCCCTGCAGATTATTGGCGCGCGCTCCACGGATCACCAGCTTCTCGCGCCCCGGCGCGCGCCGGCGCGTGGGCGCAGGAATAGCGATTTTTCCTGAAAGATAGCGCCCCGTCAGAGAATTCGGATTGGCCTCGATCTCCGCAAGAACTCCATGCGCAAGCACCTTGCCGCCAAGCTCCCCGGCTCCGGGCCCAAGGTCCAGCAGATAGTCGGCCGATCGCAGAATGTCAGGATCGTGCTCGACAACGAGAATCGTGTTGCCCAGATCGCGCAGCTCTTCGAGAATGCGGATCAGCCTCTCCGTATCGCGCGTGTGCAGCCCGATCGACGGTTCGTCGAGCACATAAAGCGCGCCGACCAGCCGTGAACCCAGCGAAGTGGCCAGCTGGATGCGCTGCGACTCGCCGCCGGACAACGTCGAAGCCATCCGGTCGAGCGTAAGGTAATCGAGTCCGACGGCATCGAGGAAATTCAGCCGCTGTCTTACTTCTTCCAGAATCGGCCCCGCAATCTCCTCCTGCATCGGCGTAAGCTCGAGCGTATTGAAAAACTGCTTTGCCTGGGCGATGGTGAGAGCCACGGCTTCGCAGATGTTCCTGCCCTGAATGCGCACTGCGCGCGCTTCGGCGCGCAGCCGCCGGCCGCGGCAGTCGGGGCACTCGGCGTACCCGCGGTACTTGCTCAGCATTACGCGGACGTGCAGCTTGTACTTCTTACGCTCCATCTGCGCAAAAAAGCCCATCACGCCCTCGAAGCCGCCCTTGCCCCGCAAGACAATTTCGCGAGCGGCTGCCGGCATATCGCGCCAGGGCACATCGAGCGGCACGCCGAGTTCGCCGGCTCGCCGGCGAAGATCGGTAAACCAGGTGCGATATTTGGGCCGGTTCCAGGGGTCAATGGCTCCCTGATTCAGACTCAGGCCGGGGTTGGGAATCACGAGGTTCAGATCGTAATCCACGGTATTGCCGAAACCCTGGCAGCGCGGACACGCCCCGAAAGGATTGTTGAAGCTGAACAGCCGCGGCTCCGGCTCCCGCCCGGGACGATGACAGCTCTTGCATTCGTAGGCGCCGGAAAAACGGAAGCGCCGCCGCTCCGCGCTTTCATCGCGAGGAGCCTCCTCGAACACAACCTCGCCGGCTTCGCGATAAGCCGTCTCGACCGCATCGACAATGCGCGAGCGGTTTTCAGCGCCAACGACAATTCTGTCGAGAAGCACAAAGAGCGGAGCCCTGAAATCGAGATCGATCAGCGACTCAGGCGTGGAGAACTCGAAAATCCGCCCATGCTGCCACAGGCGGTTGAAGCCGCCGCGGCGCAACTCCGCCAGCCGCGCCTTGAGCGTTCCCAAATGCAGGTCTTCTGCGTCTGGCGCGGCGGCCTTTGCCGTTGCCCTGGTCCGGCGCGTTGGCCTGCCGGATTTCGCCTCGGAGTTCGCTGCTGGCTCCGGCGCAGCCGTCGCCGTATGCACAGGGAACAGCGCATTGAGCCGCACTCCCTCGCCCAGCGCGAGAATCGCTTCCGCGACCTCATCCACCGAATCGCGCTTCACCAGCCCGTCGCAGTACGTGCAGTGCACCACGCCGCAGCGGGCATAGAGCAAACGGAGGTAATCGTAAATTTCGGTGGCCGTCGCCACCGTGGACCGCGGATTGCGCGTCGAGTTCTTCTGCCTGATGGCGATGGCCGGCGCAAGCCCTTCGATCTCATCCACATCCGGCTTCTCAATACGTTCCAGAAATTGGCGCGTGTACGCCGACAGCGATTCCACATAGCGCCGCTGCCCTTCTGCATAGATCGTGTCAAAGGCCAGCGAGCTCTTGCCCGACCCCGAGACGCCGCTGATCACCGTCAGCTTGCCATGGGGAATCTCGCAGGAGATGTTCTTCAGGTTATGCGTCCGCGCGCCGCGGATGATGATGGACTCGCTCAAACGGAAGGCACCGGGCGAAAATGTTACAGCAGCGTCACAGCGCCTACGGCCGGGCTGAGGACGCGGCTGCCCATTTTTCAGTATAAATTGTCACGCGCCGCTGCTCAGCAGCAGCCGCCCGTGCCCGAGCACGCCACAGACGCAAAAACGCCCGCGCTTCCGGCGCGTTCGCCCCAAAGAGTGCTGTAAAAGAAAAACCGTCAGGCTGCAGCCAGCGATGCGCTCTTGTGGACCTGACGGGGAAAGCGCGCATAACTTGCCTGCGCTTTCTCGCTGGGCTGTTCACGATTCAGAACGCCGGCCAGCCCCATCAGCGCCTCGGAAGCGCAGGCCGGGCACCGATCGGCGCAGTTGCCTACGCAGTGGCAGTCCTCGCAAAGATACGCACTCGACAAGGGCATGTGTTGCATGGAGACAAATGTCATAATTGCACCCCGATCGTCGTAACGCTGGAAATGCCGCCTCTCGGCGAGATGAATCAAACAAACCTTCCTGTAAGAATTGATGCGCTGCGCTGCGGTAAAGTTGCATTTCCCGAGGGTCCGGCGGCTCTCAAAGCACTAAAAAGCCCGCACCCGGCGGCATCGGCCTTCGAATACCTCTATCCGGCTGAAAAAAGATAATTTATCGCTATGTTGAACCGCACATCCAGCGGCTATTTCCGGACCAGAATTGGTTCCGGCTCTATCGCAGGAGCCAGCCCGGCCCTTCCGCGGAATGCCGATGACTGTGCGCCGCCTTGCAGCCCGGCCTGTATCTTGGAAGGAGTCAGCGCAGCGCATTCGAATCGGATGAGTGTCTCAACGCAAAATCTGCTGGCGGTCGATGGCGGCCGGCCTCTGCGCAGGCGGCCATTCGCTCCATGGCCGCTTTTCTCGCGCGAGGAAGTCGAGGCCGTTGCGCGCGTCCTCGAATCCGGCCAGGTCAATTACTGGACCGGGGAAGAGGGCTGGCATTTCGAACGGGAATTCGCGGCATTCACCGGCTGCAGGCATGCAGTTGCCGTGGCGAATGGAACGGTTGCGCTGGAGCTTGCGCTGCAGGCTCTGGGCATTGGCTCCGGAGACGAGGTCATCGTCGCCAGCCGCACGTTTATTGCTTCTGCCAGTTGCATCCTCATGCGCGGAGCCGCGCCCGTGTTCGTCGATGTCGACCGCGATTCGCAGAACATCACGGCTGAGACCATCCGGGCGGCCATTACGCAGCGCACGCGAGCCATTATTGCCGTGCATCTCGCCGGCTGGCCGTGCGAGATGGAGCCGATTATGGAGCTGGCTCGCGCGCATCGCCTGAAGGTGGTTGAAGACTGCGCCCAGGCCCACGGAGCCGCCTACAAGGGCCGCCCCGTCGGATCCATCGGCGATGCGGGCGCTTTCTCCTTCTGTCAGGACAAGATCATGACCACGGGCGGGGAAGGCGGAATGCTGACGACAAACGAGCACAGCGTGTGGTCCCGAGCCTGGTCTTTCAAGGACCACGGCAAGAGCTATGAGGCGGCATGCGAAAACCGGCATTCGCCGGGGTATCGATGGCGGCACGAGAGCATGGGCACCAATTGGCGCTTAACCGAAATGCAAAGCGCCATCGGGCGCGTGCAGTTAAAGCATCTTCCCGAATCCGTGCAACAAAGACGCAGACTGGCCGATCTGCTCAGTGACCGATTCGCAATCATGCCGGCGCTTCGCATCGCCAGACCGCCGGATCACATCTTTCACTCGTATTACAAGTACTATGTTTTCCTGCGCAAAGAGCGATTGCGGAGCGGCTGGAATCAGCGGCGCATTCTCCAGGCCATTCGAGCAGAGGGAGTTCCTTGTTCTGCGGGGATTTGCAGCGAAATCTACCTGGAGAAGGCGTTCGCTCAGGAACTCCGCCCCGCGCAAAGGCTTCCGGTCGCTCGCGAACTTGGAGAAACGGCGCTGATGTTTCCGGTGCATCCGACGCTCAGCGAAGCAGACATGCAAGACACAGCGAACGCGGTGGAAAAGGTGCTTGCATGCGCGACGAGGTAAGGCTGGCATTGCACAAACAATTGCCTGAACAGAAGGCCCGGACGCCCGATTCGGCCCGCTGTCCGGATTGGCGTCCGCGAGCCGGTTCGCATCGGGTCCGGCGGCCTCCGGTAAAATGAAAGCAAGCGCCTGCCGGCCATGGGATCTTTGCCTCCATGGACTGCCAGGCGCGTCAGACCATTATGCTCGCTCAAAATCTGCCGGAAGCCCTTACTTTCGACGACGTCCTGCTGGTGCCTGCCTACAGCGACGTGGTGCCGATCCAGGTCAGTACACAGACGCAGCTCACGCGCACCATCACGCTCAACACTCCGCTCATCTCCTCGGCCATGGACACGGTAACCGAATCGCGCATGGCCATTGCGATGGCGCAGCAGGGCGGCATCGGCATCGTGCACCGCAACCTTTCCATCGCCCAGCAGGCGGGCGAAATCGACAAGGTAAAGCGGTCAGAGAGCGGCATGATCGTCGACCCGGTCACAATCGAACCGGACCAGATGATTGCCGATGCGCTTGAGGTGATGCGGCGTTACAAGATCTCCGGCGTGCCGGTGACGCGCGGCAAAAAGCTGGTGGGAATCCTGACGAATCGCGACCTGCGCTTCGAGACCCGCACCGACATACCGGTTGGCGACGTGATGACGAAAGAGAATCTCATCACGGTTCCTGTCGGCACCACGCTTGAAGAAGCCGAACGCATCCTGCATCGGCACCGCGTAGAAAAGCTCTTGGTGGTCAACGACCGGTACGAGCTCAAGGGGCTGATCACCGTCAAGGACATCCAGAAAAAGCTGAAGTACCCGAATGCGAGTAAGGATGAGCAGGGCCGGCTGCGCGTGGGCGGCGCCATCGGAGCCACTGGAGATTATCTTGAGCGCGCCGCGGAATTGGTTCGCGCCCGCGTGGATGTGCTGGCCATCGATTCCGCCCACGGCCACTCCTCGC
>Ga0070737_10006467_pt1 | contig 10733 bp, 11 predicted proteins | sample Coa_R1_10_FD_66438 | JGI IMG/M metagenome (GOLD analysis project Ga0070737, IMG submission 66438) | Surface soil microbial communities from Centralia Pennsylvania, which are recovering from an underground coalmine fire - Coalmine... | ecosystem: Environmental > Terrestrial > Soil > Unclassified...
CCGGAAGAAGCTGACCGGGAATGCCCGCTTCCGCGCCCGCGCGATCCTCCCCGGACCTGCCGCTGAACGGCAAGGCGCCGTAGGCACGGAAACACCGGAGTTCCGGCGGCGAAGGCGGGTTACGGGGTGAGGCCGAGGATCTCGATGGCCCGTTCCCGCATTTCCACCTTGCGGACCTTGCCGGTGACGGTCATCGGGAACTCGTCGGTGATGTGCACATACCGGGGGATCTTGTAATGCGCGAGCTTGCCCTGGCAGAACTCGCGCAGCGCCTCGGCGGTCAGCGGGGCGGCGCCGGGGCGCATCCTGATCCAGGCCATGAGCTCTTCGCCGTACACGGCGTCCGGCACGCCGATCACCTGGGCATCCAGGATGTCGGGGTGGGTGTAGAGGAACTCCTCGACCTCGCGCGGGTAGATGTTCTCCCCGCCGCGGATCACCATGTCCTTGATCCGGCCGGTGATCGACAGGTAGCCGTCGTCGTCCATCACCGCCAGGTCGCCGGTGTGCATCCAGCGGGCGGCGTCGACGACCTCGGCCGTCTTGTCCGGCTCCCGCCAGTAGCCGAGCATCACCGAGTAGCCGCGGGTGCACAGCTCGCCGGGAGTGCCGCGCGGGACGGTCAGGCCCGTCTGGGGGTCGATCACCTTGATCTCGATGTGCGGGCAGGCCCGGCCCACGGTCGCCACCCGGCGCTCGACCGAGTCGTCCACCCGGGTCTGGGTGGACACCGGCGAGGTCTCCGTCATGCCGTAGCAGATCGACACCTCCGTCATGCCCATCCGGTCGATGACCTGCTTCATCACCTCCACCGGGCACGGCGAGCCGGCCATGATCCCGGTGCGCAGGCTGGACAGGTCGAAGCGGTCGAAGCCGGGCGCCGCGAGCTCGGCGATGAACATCGTGGGGACCCCGTAGAGGGACGTGCAGCGCTCGGCCTGGACCGCCTCCAGCGTGGCGACCGGGTCGAACACCGGCGCCGGGATCACCATCGCCGCGCCATGGCTGGTCGCCGCCAGGTTCCCCATCACCATGCCGAAGCAGTGGTAGAAGGGAACCGGGATGCAGATCTTGTCCTCGTGGGTGTAGTTGCACAGCTCGCCGACGAAGAACCCGTTGTTCAAGATGTTGTGGTGGGACAGCGTGGCACCCTTCGGGAACCCGGTGGTCCCCGAGGTGTACTGAATGTTGATCGGGTCGTCGGCGCTCAGCTCGATCGCGTCGAGCGCGCCGCGGTCGGCGGCGCGGCCGGCCTCGAGGAGCGACGTCCACTCCGCGGAGCCGAGCAGCACGACCTGCTCGAGCCCGGCACAGCGCGGCCGGACCTCGGCGATCATCGCGGCGTAGTCGGAGGTCTTCAGCCGCTGTGCCGCGATCAGCAGCTTCGTGCCCGACTGGTTCAGCACGAACTCGAGCTCGCTGGTCCGGTAGGCGGGGTTGATGTTCACCAGGATCGCGCCGATCTTCGCGGTAGCATACTGGGTATATGTCCACTCCGCGCAGTTCGGCGCCCAGATGCCGACGCGGTCCCCCTTGGCGATCCCGGCAGCCAGCAGGCCGAGGGCGAGCGCGTCCACTTCGGCGGCGAGTTGGGCGTAGGTCAGCCGCCGCCCGGCCGGAACGTCGACGAGGGCTATCCGGTCGCCGAAGCGGCGCACCGTCCGGTCCAGGTTCTCGCCGATCGTATCACCGAGCAGTGGCACGTCTGAGGTCGCCGACGTGTAGCTCTTCTCAGCCATATGACCTGCTCCCCTCACCGTTGAGGCTGCTGGCTACCAGCATGGCCTCCGCCTTGGGGGTAAGACAAGGCGGGGCGCAGTCGCCACCTTCCGTTCCGGATAGAAGGGTTTTGACCCATGGAGTTCGGCGTGGCCATCTTTCCCACGCATGACGCGATCGCTCCGGCTGACGTCGCGCGGCTGGCGGAGGAGCGCGGGCACGAGTCGCTGTTCTTCCCCGAGCACACGCATATACCGGCGAGCCGGACGACGCCGCACCCCAGCGGGCGCCCGCTGCCGCGCAAGTACGCGCACACGTTCGACCTGTTCGTGGCGGTGACCGCGGCGCTGTCCGCCACGTCCCGGCTGCGGGTGGGCTCCGGCGTGTGCCTGGTGATCGAGCGCGATCCGATCATCACCGCCAAGGAGGTCGCTTCGGTGGACTTCCTGTCCGGCGGGCGGTTCGAGTTCGGCGTCGGCGCCGGGTGGAACCGGGAGGAGATGGCCAACCACGGCACCGACCCGCGGGTCCGGATGGCGGTCATGCGGGAACGCGTGGAAGCGATGAAGGCGATCTGGGCGTCCGACGAGGCGAGCTACGCGGGCACGCACGTCTCGTTCGACCGGATCTGGTCATGGCCCAAGCCCGCGCAGCGGCCGCACCCGCCGGTGCTCGTCGGCGGCAACGGGCCCGGTGTGCTCGACCGGGTGCTCGCGTTCGGCGACGCGTGGTTCCCGAATTTCGCGCCGTCGGGGATCCTGGAGCGGGCGAAGGAACTGCAAGCCCGGGCGGAACGGCCAGCGGGGCTCATGGTGATGGGCGTGCCGGCCGATCCCCGGGTGCTCGAGGCCTACGCGGAGGCCGGGTTCTCCCGGGCGGTGCACTGGCTGCCGTCGGCGCCGCGCGGGCCGGTGGAACGGGCACTCGACGCGTTCGAGGCCGCGGTGGCGGAGTTCACCGGGGGCTGAATTCCGCTCAGGTGCCGGGCGGCGGGGGCTGCCGCGCAGCCGGGAGCCCCCGCCGCATGCGGCCGAACCTGCCCAGCGCAGGGTCCCCGCTGAAGCGCCAGAGGGCGAACGGGCCCTCCCCCGCATACGGCGGCGCTGGCTCGCGGGCCGGCAGATGCTCCGGGCATTCCGCGCCTGTCGCTGACAGCCTCTGTCTGAAGTGACGCCTGAGAGAAGTCATCCGATGAAAGGATTCACCGGGTGAGCGCTGAGATCACTGAACCCCTGGCGGCCACGGGGTAATCCCGAGCGTTCGCGGTTCCCGGGCGGCGACCGGCGGAGCGGCGACCGGCGGAGCGGCGACCGGCGGAGCGGCGACCGGCGGAGCGGCGACCGGCGGAGCAGCCCTGCCGCGGCGGTGCCCCAGGCCAGGACGAGGATTCCGTACAGGCCGAGCGGCGCGGCGGCCGCCGGGCCGAACGCCGCCGTGGCCAGTCCCGCCGCGATCGCGAAGTCCCGCATGGACGTGGTCAGCAGCAGGGCGGTAGCCGCCGCCGCCCGGGTCCGCGCCCCCAGCAGCCGGCCGACCAGGGCCGAACACAGCAGGAAGACGGCCAGCGCGCCCGCGACGACCGCATAGCCGGCGGACAGGTGCACTTCGGCCGCGATGAGGGCGACCAGCGCGGCGACGGCGCACAGGGCGGTCACCGCGGCGGCCCGTTCGGCGCGAGCCGTCGACAGCGCGCCCGCGGTGAGCGGCACCCGCGTGCGCGCCGCGATGCCGGCCGCGAGCGGCAGCGCGACCACCAGGGCGAGACTGACGATGATGCCGCCGGGAGAGAACCCGGCGTGCCCGGCCTCGGCCCGCAGGATCGGCCCGGCGGCCAGCACCGCCGCCGCCGCGGAGCCGATCAGCACGCCCGCGGAAAGGGCGGCCTCGCCGCCTGCCATCGCGGTCGTGGCGACGGAGGCGATCTCGCACGGCGCCAGGCCGACGGTCATCACCCCGTCTCGCAACGGCCCCGCGGCCACCATCCGGGAAACCACCCAGGACAGGGCCGGCAGCACCGTGATCCCCGCGGCCAGCGCGGCGAGCAGCGAGCGCCACGCCGAGGCCGCCGCGCGCAGCGCCGCGGGCTCGATGGTGACCGCGGTGGCGAACGTCAGCACCGCGAGCAGGACGTTGATGCCCTGCCGGGCGGCGAGCCAGGCGAGTGGCCGCTGCGCGGTCAGCCCGAGGACCGCCGCGGCCAGCACCGCGGCGAGTTCGGGATAACCGGCGAGGAGCGCCCGCATCCGTGTCACATCCACGATGATGCCAGCGGGCGGCCGCGCTTGTGGGCCGTGCTCGGGCGTGTCAAGGCGCGTGTCAAGGCGGATGAATGCGGCATCGAGCCGGTCATAGGCGGCTGCCTGTCGCATTCACGCGTACTGCTCCGTCCTGGGCTGCTTTACGCGGTTTCGTCCTGGGCTGCCTCATGCGGTGCCGGGAGGTCCGGTGCTGACCAGGGCCGCGAAGAGGCGGTCCAGGTCGGCGGCGGGGTTGGTGGTGATGCCGCCGTGCACCGGACCGGGCTGGACGATGCCCGAGCGGGGAGCGGTCAGCCAGCGGAACCGCTCTCCCAGGGGCCGCTCGGCGAGCGGCCCCTGGGTGCAGGCGCGTTCGAGCGCGGTCAGGGCTGCGCGGACGGCTCCCAGGTCCGCGTGCGGGTCGAGGGCGCGCAGCCGCGCCTCGTCCAGCCCGATCTTCGCCGCCAGGTAGCGGTAGGGCTTGGAGTAGACGATCACGCCGGCGTTGATCGCCTCACCGCGCTCCACCCGCGGCACGACGCGGATCAGCGCGTACTCGAAGACCTCGGGCGCGGTTGGGCCGGAAGCGCGGGGTGCGGTCATGTCCTGATCGCCTCCGGCACCAGCGGGGCACGGCGCAGCAGGTGCTCGACGTAGGCGTCCGCGCCGCGCTCGCCGTACCATTCCGGCGGGACGTCGGCGGTCACCTCGGTGAGCACGGCCTCGGTAACGAGCGGGGCGAGCTTGGCGTGCGCCTCCCCGAGCATCGTCGCGCGGCCGCGGAGCACGTGCTGGCGCGCGTCGAAGGGCCTGGCCGGGTCGGCCTGCCTGGTCCAGTCGTGGTGGAAGTACAGCGCCGCGCCGTGGTCGATCAGCCAGATGTCGCCATGCCAGACGAGCAGGTTCGGGTTCCGCCAGGTGCGGTCCACGTTCTGGATCAGCGCGTCGAACCAGAGCAGCTCGCTGGCGAACCCCTCGGCGGCGCTCCAGCCGAGCGGGTCGAACCCGGCCGAGCCGGGCAGGAAGTCAACGGCCAGGTTCAGGCCCTCGCTCGCGCGCAGCAGGTCCTGGATCTCCTGGTCCGGCTCGCTCGCCGCGATCCTCGGGTCCAGCCAGGCGAGCGCGAGCTCAGGGACGCGCAGGCCGAGGCGGCGGGCCAGCTGCCCGGCGATGATCTCTGCGACGAGCGCGAGCGGACCATGGCCCGCGCCGCGGAACTTCAGCACGTAGGTGCCGAGGTTGTCCGCCTCCACGAGGCCGGGCAGGCTGCCTCCCTCGCGCAGCGGGGTCACGTAGCTGGTGACCGTGACACGTTCGAGCACGCGCGACAGGCTACCGGTCCCCGACAATGGTGAGCATGACGGCCGCGGAGCTTCCGGTGCGCCTGGCGGGCCGGGTGATCGTGCTCGACCCCGGTGACCGGGTGCTGCTGTTCCGGTATGACGATCCGGCGCCGAACGGGCGGCACTGGGCGACGCCGGGCGGCGGCCTGGAAGCGGGCGAGGACTACTACGCGGGCGCGGTCAGGGAGCTTTCCGAGGAGACCGGGTGGCACGACGTCCCGGTAGACCGCCGTGCGGTCTGCCACCGGGAGGTGACGATGCGCGCGGGCGGCCCGGCCGGCCCGATAGTCCGCCAGCACGAGCGGTTCTTCGTGGCGCGCGTCGCGACGGAGCGCCGCGCGCTCGGCGAGGTGGCGGCGATGCACATGTCGGACGGCATCGTCGCCGCCCGCTGGTGGACGATGGCCGAGCTGGAGTCCACCGACGAGGCCGTGTGGCCCGCGGAGCTCGCGGACCTCATCAGGAAGGTGACGAGCTAGGCCGCCGCTTCGCCCACTTCAGGCGGGTGGTGGTTGGATGCGCACTTTAGGGTGACATCACCTCAAAGGACACGGCTAGCCGGGTAGAGCCGACAGCCGGCGCCGGGTAGCCGAATCGCTTGCAGAACCGCTTGCCGAACGCGACAGGTCGCGGGCGACCGCCGGCGAGCCGCACCTCGCGCATGCGGGCCCTACTCGGACGCGCCTGGCGCATGCGGGCTCCTGCCTCCGGTTCCTGGCCGTGATCGGCGGCGACGGCGTGGCGTTAGGCGGCCACCGTGATCGGCGGCGACGGCGTGGCGTTAGGCGGCCAGGCCGTCCGGACGCGTCAGAGCGGCACCTGAACCGGATACCAGCCCGTGTCCGCGCCCGGATGCGGCTGGAAGTCGTAGCGCAGCCCGTCCGCCGCCAGCCCGGCCAGGGTCACCGAGGTGGTCCCCCAGAGCCGCCCGCCCGGCAGTTCGCGGCGGACGATGATCGCGCGCGGATCGCCGAGGTCGAGGCCGTCACCGGCCGCGAGCGTCAGCCACTCGCCCCAGGCACGCTCGGGCGGCAGCCCGGGCTCGCCGGACGGGCGGGCGGCCTCGAACTTCGGCCCGAAGTACGCGGCCTTCGCGTCCTTCGCGTCGGTGACGCGGCCGGCGGGATACGCGTGACCGGCATTGGTCAGCACGTGCGTGCCGGGGGCGAGCTCGCGGACCGCCGGGCGCTCGCCGTCCCAGCTGAGCAGCCACACCGACCCGGCGTCGGCGCAGACCAGGTGGAACGGATCGTAGGCCGCCAGGGCGCCGGCGTCGTCCGCGAGCTCCTTCAGTGCCCCGGGGCCGTCGGCGGCGGCGCGCAGCGGCAGCTCACCCCTGGTGCGACGGCAGGCGGGATCGGCGAGGATGCCGCGGCCGTTCAGCAGGCAGGAGACACGGGGCGCGTCGCTTTCCTGCTGGCGCGAACTAGCCGGCGGCCGGACGGCCAGCCAGGTGCCGCCGGCCTGCTGGTCGATCCCGCCGATCAGCGGTGAGCCCGGCCAGTGCCGCGCGGGGGGCAGCCACCGCCGGTCCGTCAGCTCGTCGCGAACACCGAGCAGCAGCAGCGGAACCCGCTCTCCAGGCTCAAAACTCAAGACCACGGTGCACATACCCCCATCATGACGCGTTACGGCCAGGACCGGGCGCGCGGAAGGGCGTTACGACGGCCAGGACCGGGCGCGCGGAAGGGTGGGCTGGGCGAATGGGAGCGCGGAATACACGGCCCGGTCAGGGCCGGGTACGCGGAAGGGTGACGCGCGGAAAGGGGCGGGCGGCCGGGTGCGGCCCGGCCACCCGCCCCAGGCGCGATGGCGTTACGCCTAGCAGCCGTCGTAGGGAGCCCATGCGGACGCCCCGACCGACGCGTATATGCGCTCGAACGCCGCCACCTGCTGGCTGTACGACGCGGTGTCGGGCGACCCAGGGAAGCCGTACGCGGACCAGGTCGACGGCAGGATGCCGAACTGGTTGTTACTCGCCTGCCCGTTGCTTGACTCCCGGAGATGGACGCAGGAGAAGAACGAGGGCGGGATGTTTCCCGATCCCGATGTCCCGCCCGAGCCGGCAGCCGTGCCGCCGGCCGCCGTGCCGCCGGCGGGCTGCTGCGCCGCCGTCGGCGCGGCGGGGGCAGAGGCGGCTGGCGTGCCGCCCGGCGCGGGGGCGGGGGAGGCGGCGCCGCCGCCCGGGATGACCAGGTGCTCGCCGGCGTAGATGACGTTCGGGTTCGCCCCGATGACCGCCTGGTTCGCGGCGTACACCGCCTGCCAGGTCGTGCCGTTGGCGGCGGCTATGGCGCTGAGCGTGTCACCCGGCGCGACCGTGACGTAACCGTAGCCGGATAGTGACACGGCGGCGGTCAATGCGGTCTTGGCCGCGAGTGAAACTAGAAACACGACTGGAGTCCTTCCAAGTCAAAGGCCTTCGGGCCAGGGCTGGCCGGGCGGTTGCAGCGTCCGGCCAGTCCGCTTTCCGTCTGCTTGAGGTCAGGCACGGTCAGGGCCGCTCGTCTAGGCACCGCCTCCTTTCGCGTCGCGGCATGGGGATGGCCCGCGGGCTGCCAGCGGCCACGGGGCTGCCAGCGGCCGGCGAGGCCGGAGAAGGCGACGAGGCCGGAGAAGGCGACGAGGCCGGAGAAGGCGACGAGGCCGGAGAAGGCGGAGAGGGCGAACGCGCACCCGGCACGGCGCGCATGCGACAGCCGCGGCGCGATGACCTCGTGCCGCGCGGCAGGGATAGCCGGCCCTGGCCGGGACCCCGGCCAGGAACCCGGCCAGGGAAGCCGGTGCCCGGCACTCAGCCTGCGAGCCCGGCGCGGAACGCCGGGCGCCGTCGCGCCAGCTTCAATGCGGCCGAGGCCGCCCGGCGAGCAGGCCGCCTCCTGCGGCGACGCGGGCGACCGTGAGCGCGGTCCTCATGGAGGCTCCCCCAAACAAGCCCTTGGCGGTCCCCCTTCCGGAAGGCCGCTCCCCCTAGCTTCCGATCAGATCATACAAGACCATATCACAACGCACAAGACCGTAGTACACTCGCGGCGGCGAACCGGCGCGCCAGGCAGGAGTGAGGCTACGACCATGGGTACGGTTGACCCCGTGAGCGACGACTCGCCAGTGTGGCGGCCCGACCCCGAGCTACCCGAGACGTTCACCGCGCAGCTGGTCCGCGAGCTGCGCGCCCGCATCGTGGACGGCCGCATGAAAGCCGGCCGGCTGCCGACGGAGCCGGACATGGCCGGGCAGTTCGGGGTATCCCGGTGGACGCTGCGCCAGGCCATCAGGCGGCTCAGCGATGAGGGACTGATCAAGACGCTGCCCAGGCGCGGGACGTTCGTCGTGCGCCCGGAGGACCGTCCGCGCGCGTAACGCGACGGCAGCCGCTTCCCGGCGGCCGCGGCCACCGTGCTCGCCTATTCTCTTGTCGGCGTCATGCCTGAGCGATGTCCGGGTGAGCGGCACTGGCTCCCCGGGCCGCCTCATAGCCGGGCACTGCCTCCAGACCCGGCCCGCTTGGTTCGAGGCAGGCAAGTTCCTCGAATACTAACCCATCGTGCAGCAGCGCGCACAAGGGGCACGGATGGTTAAAACACTCACATAGGCCGAGGTCAGGGCAGGGAACGCCGGTAAACCCGCTGCCGGCGGGGCTTGGGGCCGCTCGCGTCAGGCGCCCGGCAGCCGGCTGACGACCGCGCTCAGCGTCGCGCCGAGCGGCGCATCAAGCGTCGCCGCCGCAAGGCCGTCCCCGCGGGTCGCGCCCTGGTTCACGATCACGACCGGGATGCCCAGCGAGGCGGCGTGCCGGACGTACCGGAAACCGGACATGACCGTCAGCGAGGAGCCGAGGACCACCAGCGCGCGGGCGGCCGACACCATCGCGTAGCACGCCTCGACGCGCTGCCTCGGCACGTTCTCGCCGAAGAACACCACGTCCGGCTTGAGCACCCCGCCGCACTCCTCGCAATCGGCGACCACGAACCCGGCGGTCTCCTCCAGGGCCACGTCCCCGTCCGGGTTGACCGCCGCGGCCTGCTCATGCCACGAGGGGTTGGCTGCCCGCAGCCGCTCGTCGAGGGCGGCCCGAGGGGTGCGCCGCCAGCACGACAGGCACACCACCCGGTGCAGGCTGCCGTGCAGTTCGGTCACGTCGCGGGCGCCCGCCGCCTGGTGCAGGCCGTCTACGTTCTGCGTGATGATCCCGGCGAGCAGCCCGCGCCGCGCGAGCTCGGCGACCGCGTAGTGCCCGGCGTTCGGCGCGGCATCGGCGATGTGCCGCCAGCCGAGGTGGCTGCGCGCCCAGTAGCGCTGCCGCGCCGCCGCGCTCCCGGTGAACGCCTGGTAGGTCATGGGCCGGCCGCGCCTGGCGCGCCCGGTGGCACCCCGGTAGTCGGGAATGCCGGACTCGGTGGAAAGCCCCGCCCCGCTCAGCACGACCGCGCCGCCGCCGAGCAGAACCTCGGCCAGCGTCTCGAACCGGTCCCGGGCTCCGGCCCCGCGGGGGACGTCGTCTACCAGCGTCACCCTTCTATGCTGCACGACGGCCGGGCCAGGCCGGCACGGCGGCCAGCCAGCGTCATTCCGGGCGGCTTCCGGGCGGCGGCCTACGATTTTGTGGTGAAGAACAAGCCGCCGTACGCGATCGAGTCGGTGGACAACGCGCTGCGGATCCTGCAGGCGCTGCGCGACTCCGGCCGGGTCCGTGTCTCCGACCTCGCCGCCGAACTGGGCATCGCCCGCTCCACCGCGCACCGGCTGCTGGCGATGCTGGTCTACCGGGACTTCGCGGTCCAGGCCGACGACCGGTCCTACCTGCCCGGGCCCGCGCTGTCCGCGCGGCCGCTGCGCGGGGAGCCGGCGCAGCGGCTGCGCCGGGCGCTGCGCCCGCACATGGAGGCGCTCTGCGACCGGGTCGGCGAGACAGTGAACCTCATGGTCCGCATCGGCACGCAGACCCGGTTCCTGCACACCGTGGAATCCGCCCAGATCCTGCGGGTCGGCGACCGGCAGGGCACGATCCTGCCCGCCTGGAAGACGTCCGGCGGCAAGGCGCTGCTCGCGGAACTGCCCGACGCCGAGCTCACCGCGCTGCTGCGCGGGGCGGCGGGCCGGCCGCCGGACGGGATCACCGACACCGAGCGCCGTTCCCTGGTCAGCGAGCTGCGCCGGGTCCGCGAGCAGGGGTACGCCGAAAACGTCGAGGAGACCGAGTCCGGCGTCTGCGCGGTCGGCGTCTGCGTCCGCGACCGCGCCGGGGAGGCTGTCGCGGCGCTGACCGTCTCCGCGCCGTCGGTGCGCTACACCCCGGACCGGGTGCGGGTGTTCGTCCGCGAGCTGCGCAACACGACCGGTCGGGCAGAAACCGACATTTCACTCTTAACGGACCGTGGCGGCTCAGATACAGCACCCGGCTCACCCCGAAGGCTCACCCGGCAGGCAGCCCAGA
>Ga0070737_10006468_pt1 | contig 10732 bp, 9 predicted proteins | sample Coa_R1_10_FD_66438 | JGI IMG/M metagenome (GOLD analysis project Ga0070737, IMG submission 66438) | Surface soil microbial communities from Centralia Pennsylvania, which are recovering from an underground coalmine fire - Coalmine... | ecosystem: Environmental > Terrestrial > Soil > Unclassified ...
ACGATGACCAACGACTACGAGATGGCCGACGACAACCGCGCCGATCTGATCTACGAAAAGGACCGGCTGCTGGCGCCCCTGGAACCGGGAATGCAGCCGCCGCCGCACCCGCGGGCCCCTGGCACCACCGACGCGGACTACTACCTTGGCAATGTCAAACCCGCCGCCGAGGCCAGCCAATGACCACGCTGCTGGCAGACGGGATCATCCGGACATCCACCGGTGAAGCGGTGATGTTCTGGGGACTCGGCGCGCTGGCGCTGATCGGCGCGCTGGGGGTCGTGATGGCCACCAACGCGGTGTACTCCGCAATGTTTTTGGCGATGACCATGATCATCCTCGCGGTGTTCTACATGGCGCAGGACGCGCTGTTTTTGGGTGTGGTCCAAGTGGTCGTCTACACCGGCGCGGTGATGATGCTGTTCCTGTTCGTGCTGATGCTGATCGGGGTGGATTCCGCGGAGTCACTGGTGGAAACGATACGCGGACAACGGATTGCGGCCGTGGTGGCCGGTATCGCATTCGGCATACTGCTGATTGTCGGCATCGGCGGTGTGGCCATCGGCGGGTTCGCCGGGCTGACCCAGGCCAACGCCCACGGCAATGTCGAGGGCCTGGCGGCGCTGATCTTCTCCCGTTACCTGTGGGCGTTCGAGCTCACCAGCGCGCTGCTGATCACCGCCGCCGTCGGAGCGATGGTGCTGGCCCACCGCGAGCGGTTCGAACGCCGAAAGACCCAGCGCGAGTTGTCGATCGAGCGCTTCCGCAGCGGCGGATACCCGACACCGCTGCCGGGTCCCGGCGTGTATGCCCGCCACAACGCGGTCGACATGGCTGCCCTGCTGCCCGACGGGTCGTACTCGAAACTCTCGGTGCCGCCAATTCTGCAGCAGCGGACGGTCGGCAACGGTTCCGAGCAGGACGGTGAGAGATGAATCCCTCCAACTACCTGTATCTTTCGGCGCTGCTGTTCACCATCGGCGCGGCCGGTGTGCTCCTGCGGCGCAACGCGATCGTGATGTTCATGTGCGTCGAGCTGATGCTCAACGCCGTCAACCTGGCGTTCGTCACCTTCGCCCGGATGCATGGCAGTCTCGACGGGCAGATGGTGGCGTTCTTCACGATGGTGGTCGCCGCCTGCGAAGTCGTTGTCGGGCTGGCCATCATCATGACGATTTTCCGTGCCCGCAGGTCGGCTTCGGTCGACGAAGCCAACCTCCTCAAGGGCTGAAACCATGACGGCATATACCTGGCTGCTTGTGGCTCTGCCGGCGGCCGGCGCGTTGATTCTGCTGCTGGGCGGTCGGCGCACCGACCGCTGGGGCCATCTGCTGGGCTGCGCCGCCGCGCTGGCCGCTTTCGCGGTGGGCTTGGTGCTGCTCTCCGAAATGGTCGGCCGCACGGATCGGCTTATTCACCAGAACCTGTTCAGTTGGGTCCCGGTCGGCGCGCTGCAGGTCGACTTCGGGGTGCAGATCGACCAGCTCTCAATCTGTTTCGTATTGCTGATCACCGGCGTGGGCTCGTTGATCCACATCTACTCGATCGGCTACATGGCCGAGGACCCGGATCGTCGAAGGTTTTTCGCTTATCTCAACCTGTTTCTCGCGGCAATGCTGCTGCTGGTGGTCGCCGACAACTATCTGGGCCTCTATGTCGGCTGGGAAGGCGTCGGTCTGGCGTCGTATCTGCTGATCGGCTTTTGGTATCAGCGGCCGACGGCGGCCACCGCCGCCAAGAAGGCGTTCGTGATGAACCGGGTCGGCGACGTCGGGCTGTCGCTGGCGATGTTCTTGATGTTCGTCAACTTCGGCACGCTGTCGTTTGCCGGCGTGTTCGCCGCCGCGCCGGGTGCCGGCCGCGGGGTGCTGACCGCGATGGGGCTACTGATGTTGTTGGGCGCCTGCGCCAAATCGGCGCAGGTTCCGCTGCAGGCGTGGCTCGGTGACGCGATGGAGGGCCCCACGCCGGTGTCGGCGCTGATCCACGCTGCCACGATGGTGACCGCCGGTGTGTACCTGATCGTGCGATCCAACCCGGTGTTCAACCTAGCCCCCGATGCGCAACTCGCGGTGGTGATCGTCGGCGCGGTGACGCTTTTGTTCGGGGCGATCATCGGCTGCGCCAAGGACGACATCAAGCGGGCCCTGGCGGCCTCGACGATCAGCCAGATCGGTTACATGGTGCTGGCCGCCGGCCTCGGCCCGGCCGGCTACGCGTTCGCGATCATGCACCTGCTCACCCACGGGTTCTTCAAGGCCGGCCTGTTCCTCGGGTCCGGCGCGGTGATCCACGCGATGGACGACGAGCAGGACATGCGCCGCTATGGCGCACTGCGCACTGTGCTGCCAGTCACGTTCGCCACGTTCGGGTTGGGCTATCTGGCGATCATCGGGGTGTTTCCGTTCGCCGGGTTCTTCTCCAAGGACGCCATCATCGAGGCCGCGTTGGGCTCTGGCGGCATCCGCGGCGCCGTCCTGGGCGCAGCGGCGGTCCTTGGTGCCGGAATCACGGCCTTCTACATGACCCGGGTGATGCTGATGACATTCTTCGGCGAAAAGCGTTGGGCGCCCGAGGCGCATCCGCACGAGGCACCGGGGGTGATGATCTGGCCGATGATCCTGCTCGCGGTCGGCTCGGTGTTCTCCGGCGGCCTGTTGGCGATCGGCGGCACCCTGCAGCACTGGCTGGAACCGGTGGTCGGCATCCATGAAGCCGCCCACGCCACCCCGGCGTGGGTGATCAGCGTCGTGGTCCTCGCCGTCGTCGGCGTCGGCGTCGTCGTGGCCTACCTGATGTACGGGCGGAACCCGGTGCCCGAGACGGCGCCGGCCGGTTCGGTGTTGACCGTCGCGGCACGGCGAGATCTCTACGGCGACGCCTTCAACGAGGAGGTGTTCATGCGCCCCGGTGCGCAACTGACCGACGCGATGGTCGCGATCGACAACCGCGGCGTGGACGGCTCGGTCAACGCATTGGCCGCGCTGGTCAGCCGCACCTCGGATCGACTGCGCGGGCTGCAGACCGGGTTCGCCCGCTCTTACGCCTTGTCGATGTTCGTGGGTGCGGCGCTGGTCGCCGCGGCGATTCTGGCGGTGCGACTGTGGTGAGCGTCCCCTGGCTTTCGCTGCTGTGGCTGCTGCCGCTGGCCGGCGCCGTGCTGGTGATCGTCATGCCGCCCGGCTGGCGCCAATTCGCCAAATGGTTCGGGCTGGCGGTCGCCGTCGGTGTGCTGGCCGTGTCGATTGTGATCACCGCCGGGTTCGACACCACCGGGGCCCCCTACCAGTTCACCGAATCCCACTCGTGGATACCGGCGTTCGGCGCCGGCTACACGCTTGGCGTGGACGGCATCGCGGTGGTGCTGGTGCTGCTGACCGCGGGATTGGTGCCGCTGCTGATGCTGGCCGGCTGGAACGACGGTGAAGATGCTGACGACCCGCTGCGCCCGGCTGCGCCGCGCTTGCGATCGTCAGGTGGCTCCCGCAGCCGGGGACCGCACGGATACGTCGCGCTGACGCTGACCGTCGAGTCGATGGTGCTGATCTCGCTGGTGTCGCTGGACGTGCTGCTGTTCTACGTGTTCTTCGAGGCCATGCTCATCCCGATGTACTTCATGATCGGCGGTTTCGGCGAAGGCGCGCACCGGTCGCGGGCCGCGGTGAAGTTCTTGCTGTACAACCTGTTCGGCGGGCTGATCATGCTGGCCGCCGTGATCGGGCTGTATGTGGTGACCGCCCAGCACGGTTCGGGCACGTTTGACTTCCGCTCGATCGTCTCAGCCGTGTCATCGGGTTCGCTGGGCGTCGATCCCGTGGTGCTCAAGGCGCTGTTCCTCGGTTTCATGTTCGCGTTCGCGATCAAGGCGCCGCTGTGGCCGTTCCACCGCTGGCTGCCCGACGCCGCCGTCGAGTCCACCCCGGCGACCGCCGTGTTGATGATGGCGGTGATGGACAAGGTCGGCACGTTCGGCATGCTGCGCTACTGCCTGCAGTTGTTCCCCGACGCCTCAACGTATTTCCGTCCGCTGATCGTCGTGCTGTCGGTCATCGGCGTGGTCTACGGCGCGGTCGTGGCGATCGGCCAGACCGATATCATGCGGCTGATCGCCTACACGTCGATCTCGCACTTCGGCTTCATCATTCTGGGCATCTTCGTGATGACCAGCCAGGGCCAGAGCGGCTCGACGCTGTACATGGTCAACCACGGCCTGTCCACCGCCGCGGTGTTCCTCATCGCTGGCTTCCTGGTCTCCCGCCGCGGCACCCGGTCGATCAGCGCGTTCGGCGGCGTGCAGAAGGTGGCCCCGGTGCTGGCGGGGACGTTTCTGGTAGCGGCGCTGGCGACGCTGTCGCTGCCCGGCTTAGCACCGTTCATCAGCGAATTCCTGGTGCTGATCGGCACTTTCAACCGCTACTGGCTGGCTGCGGCGTTCGGCGCCACCGCCCTGGTGCTGTCGTCGGTGTACATGCTGTGGCTCTACCAGCGGGTCATGACCGGGCTCGTGCACGAGGGCAACGAAAAGATCCGTGACCTGGTCCCGCGCGAGCTCGTCGTCGTCGCGCCGCTGATCGCGCTGCTGGTGCTGCTCGGCTTCTATCCGAAACCGGTGCTGGACATCATCAATCCGGCGGTCGGCCACACCATGACAACCATCAGGCAGCATGACCCCGCGCCGCGGGTGCCGACCGGGACGGCGGAAGGACCGCACCGATGAGCATGCCCACGCCCAGCGTCGAATACGTCCTGCTTTCCCCGATGCTCATCGTGTTCGGGGTGGCGGTGGCCGGCGTGCTGGCCGAGGCGTTCGTGCCCCGTCGATTCCGCTACGGCGCCCAGGTGACGCTCGCGCTCGCCGGGCTGGTGGCCGCATTCGTCGCCGTGATCGCGGTGGCCCGCCGGACCCCACCGTCGGGCGAGACCGCCGTGCTGCGGGCGCTGGCCATCGACGGCCCGACCCTGCTGCTACAGGGCACGATCCTCCTGGTGTCGGTGATGGCTGTCATCTTCATCGCGGAGCGACGTGGCGGTGAGGGCGTTCCCGTCGGGCCCGGTGCAGCCACAGCCGTTGCGGCCGGGCTTGATTCGTTCACGCCGCAGGCGTCGGCGGTGCCCGACAGTGTCGGCGAACGGCACGCGGCCCAGGCCGGGGCGACCCAGACCGAGGTCTTCCCACTGACCATGCTGGCCGTCGGCGGCATGCTGGTGTTCCCGGCCGCCAACGACTTGTTGACGATGTTCGTGGCGCTGGAGGTCCTGTCGCTGCCGCTGTACCTGCTCTGCGGGCTGGCCCGGCATCGCCGTCTGGTGTCGCAGGAGGCGGGGCTGAAATACTTTCTGCTGGGCGCGTTTTCGTCGGCATTCTTCCTTTACGGCGTGGCGCTGCTCTACGGTGCGACCGGCACCCTGAACCTTCCCGGTATTGCCGATGCCCTGGCCAAGCAACCCGACGGCTCACTTGCGCTGGTCGGCGTGGCGCTGTTGGCGGTCGGCCTGCTGTTCAAGGTGGGTGCGGTTCCGTTCCATTCCTGGATTCCGGACGTGTATCAGGGCGCACCGACGCCCATTACGGGGTTCATGGCGGCGGCTACCAAGGTGGCGGCGTTCGGCGCGCTGCTGCGTGTGGTCTATGTCGCTTTGCCGCCGCTGCATGACCACTGGCGCCCTGTGTTGTGGGCGATCTCGATCCTCACCATGGTGGTCGGCACCGTCACCGCGATCAACCAGGACGACGTCAAGCGGATGCTGGCCTACTCGTCGGTGGCGCACGTCGGGTTCATCCTCACCGGCGTGATCGCCGACATTCCCGCCGGTGTCTCGTCGACGATGTTCTACCTGGTGGCTTACAGCTTCAGCACGATCGGTGCGTTCGCGGTCGTCGGACTGGTCCGCGGTGCCAATGGCGATGAGAACGCATCGATGTCCCGGTGGGGCGGCCTGGGTCGGCGTTATCCCGTGGTGGGCCTGCTGTTTTCGATGTTCCTACTGGCGTTCGCCGGTATTCCGTTGACGAGTGGGTTCGTCAGCAAGTTCGCGGTGTTCAAGGCGGCGGCGCAGGGCGGAGCGGTGCCGTTGGTGATCATCGGTGTGATTGCCAGTGGTGTGGCGGCCTACTTCTATGTGCGGGTGATCGTGCTGATGTTCTTCACCGAGCCGCCGGTCGAGGAGCTGCACGTCGTCATGCCGAGCTTCTGGAGCAAGGCGGCGATCGCGGTGTGCGCGGCGGTCACCATCTTGCTCGGTGTGGTTCCGCAGCCACTGCTCGATCTGGCCGAGCAGGCTGCGCAATTGGTGAGATGACCGTTCTTGGCGACGACGTCGGCGCGGTGCGGGTGCTGACCATGAACCGCCCCGATGCGCGAAACGCGTTGAACAGCGAGCTGATCGAAGCGTTGTACGTCGCTTTATGCGAGGCCGATGCGGATCCGTCGGTGCGGGCCGTGGTGCTCACCGGGGTCGATCCGGCGTTTTGTGCCGGGGTCGATCTGAAGCAGGCCCAGCGCGAAGGCCCGGCGTATTTCGAGCGGTACCAGACGCACAACTGCATCACCCGGGTGGGTGAGATGGCCACGCCAATCGTGGGCGCGATCAATGGCCCGGTGTTCACCGGCGGGCTGGAGATGGCGTTGGGGTGCGACTTCCTGATCGCCTCGGAGCGAGCGGTGTTCGCCGATACCCATGCGCGGGTGGGCATTCTGCCCGGCGGTGGGATGACGGCGCGGCTGCCGCAGCTGGTCGGTGCGGCGATGGCGCGTCGGCTGTCGATGACCGGTGAGGTGATCGACGCCGCGCGCGCCTTACAGATCGGACTGGTGACCGAGGTCGTCGCGCATGAGGGGCTGCTGGACCGGGCCGTCGAGTTGGCCGGTCAGATCGCCGAGGTGCCGGCGCCAATCATGGCCGGGCTAAAGCAGATCTACGTTTCCGGGGCTGCCGCCGTGACCGATCCGGCGCTGGCCGCCGAGCAGGCGATCTCCGGCGCGCTGTCGGACACCAGTGATCTCGGTGCCCGCTACGCCGAGATCAGCGAACGCAATCGCCGGCAGATCCGCCGCTGAGTTATCCACAGTTGAGCTTTCATCCACAGGCTCGTGTGGGCGGCGCTTGCCGGCCCCTTGGTTTGTCAGCGTGCCTTCATAGCGTCGGGGCATGGGTTCAGCGGATCAGGCACGGGAGCGGATCAGCGCCGCTCTCGACGCGATCGACGCTGCCCATGACGTGCTCCGTGAAACGTCTTCGTCTATGGTGGGCAACAGCTTTCGCGTCGATGTCGCGGAGCGGTTGGAGACCCAGGAACGCACCAACCGCGGGCTGATGTACCGATATTTCGGCGAGATCGCCGACCCGCCCGACGAGAACGAGTCCACCGCACAAGTGCGCGCGGCACTATGGAAACGGCTGCGCATCACCCCGAACGAAATCACTCGCCGGCTCAAACTCGCGGCCCGAATTCGGCCGCGCCGCTCGTTGACCGGGCCGCCGGTGCCGCCCGAGCTACCCGCGCTGGCCGCCGCCGTCGAGGCCGGCACGGTCGGCGAGGACCACATCCGCGCGGTGTGCCGGGCAGTCGATGTGCTGCCGGCCGCGGTATCCCCGACAGAGGTGGCCAAGGCCGAGCGCAGGCTGGTCCAGGAAGCGACCAAAGTCGATGCCGGGATCGTGACCAAGCTGGGCGAGCGCATCGCTGACTACCTCAACCCCGATGGCAACTTCACCGACGAGGATCGGGCACGCCGCCGCGGGCTGCATCTCGGTTCCCAAGGCCCCGATGGCATGTCGCGGCTGACCGGTCTACTTGACCCGGTGGCGCGGGCCTATTTCGAGGCCATCGAAGCCGCGGTGCGGCCCGGTCGTCACCAACCCGAAGGCAGCGACCCCGAGGCGCGCGACGATCGCACAGCAGCCCAGCGTTGCCACGATGCATTCAAGCTCGCCATGGAGACGGCTATCGCTTCCGGACGACTCGGTATGCATCGCGGCCACCCCGTCACCGTGGTCGTCATCACCACGCTGGGCGAACTCGACCGCGCCGCCCATGCCTTCCACGATTCGTCGATGCCGATGCCGGCACCGGCGAGAACGGGCGGCGGTTCCCGGCTGCCGATGCGGGACCTGATCCGTATGGCTGCCAACGCGATTCACTACCTGGCGGTGTTCGACGACCACATCAAGCGGCCGCTGTATCTGGGCCGGCAGAAACGCGTCGCCACCGCCGACCAACGACTGATCTGCTATGCACGTGATCGCGGCTGCACCCGCCCTAACTGCGTCGTTCCGGGCTACCGGTGCGAGGTTCATCATTCACCGGACTGGGCCCGCGGCGGCCGCACCGACGCCGACAAGCTGCACTTCGCCTGCGGCGGGGACCATGGCGCGACCAGCCGCGGCGAACTGCATACGGTCGTCACGGACAGTGGCCGGCTCGGCTGGACCGACGGCAGCGGTCCACCCGAAATCAACCACGCCCACCATCCGGAGGAGCTCCTGGACGGAGACCCCGATCCCCCGGATCAGCCGTGAACGGACGAATCGCTACCACGTAGATCGCCAAGATGGCCAGCGGCGCCACCAGCGGCAACCACGGCAATTCCAGCGGGAAGGCGGTGGCGACCAAACCGGCGAGCGTAAAGCCCACGGCGCCAAGGATGCTCGCGCCGCTCACCATATCGAGGCCGGTGGCGTGGCGGAGCACGAGGTACCCGGCTGCTGCGAGGCCCGAAACCGCTGCCACGGTGGGCGCGGGATTGGCCAGCACGACGGCCGCGACGGTCAGCAGCACGGCAAGTGTTGCGGCCGGCCGAAACACCGTGCCGGCCACCACCGCCGCCGCGGCCAACACCGCGGCGACCAATGTCTGGCCGTGCGTCCCTATGCCGACGGCCGCCACCATCAGCAAGCCACAGGAGATCGACAGGACGCGGATCATCAGCGGCGTCCCGTCACCGGGCGGCGGCGATCGGGCACCGCGTGCATCGACTGGTCCAGAGTGCGGTCGGGCTGCCAGGCCACCACGTCGACACCGATCGTGGCCATGTCGCGGTACATCGCCGACCGCTGTAACGCCCACAGCCGGCCGATCAGCGGATCCTGGTGTTCTCCGAACGGGGAGCCCTGCAGGACGTCGACCGCCACCACGAGGTGGCCGCGTTTGCGCAAGTCGATCAGCGCCAGCGCGAACTCGGTGTCGAGCAGCGTGGAGAAGGCGACGATGATCGAACCCGGCGGGACCGCAGCGCGCGGTGCGAGAGTGCCTGTGGTGGTTTCGTATTCGTCGCCGGAGCCCAGCACGGTGTCGAGGACCCGATAGAACTGTCGCTGCCCGATGTCGGCGCCCAGCCAGCGCGGCTGGCGGCCGCCCAGTGCCACGATGCCGGCCCGGTCACCGTTGCGCAGCGCGGTCTGCACCACCTGGGCGGCGCCGCGCACAATGCGCTCGGTGGCCTCGCTCGCCGGGCCCGGCGGTTGCGGATACGTGTCGACGAGGACCACCACGTCGGCGGCCCGATCGGTCAACCGTTGCGTCACGTGCAGGCGGCCGCGGCGCGCGCTCACCGGCCAGTTGACCGTGCGCAGTTGGTCACCGGGCACATAGGCGCGGATGTCGGCGTATTCGACGCCGCTGCCGATGTGGCGGGTGAGGTGGGTGCCGATGCGATCCAGCAGCTCGGTCTGCGGAAGCGGTGTCGATTGCGGTGGCGCCAGCGGAAACACGGTGACGTGTGCGGCATCCGCGGTCGCCGTTCCCGTCAACAATCCTCCGTGTGCGACGACGTCGACGGTGGCCCGGACCGGGTAGCGACCCCAGCGGTCGGCCACGGCGGCCACCGTCTGCCGTTGGCGGGAGCTGCGATCGAGAACCTCCAATCGCATGCCTTCCACCGCTGTCACCCTGAGAGCCACTGCGACACCGCCGCTATCCGTTGCCGCCGAGACGTTGACCTGTGTCTGCTCGGTTTCGAAGCATCGTTGCGAACTGAGCTCGGCCTGGATCCGAACTTTCGGCAGCGGCCGCTGCCAGCCGATCGAACTCAGCACGCCGAGCAGCGGCGCCGCGAACGCGAGCAGTTGCCAGCGCGAACTGATCAGCGCGGCGGCCAGCGCCACCCCCGCACAGGTGGCCACCGTCCGCGTCAACGCCGAGGCGCGCCAACGCAATTGCATTTCCTGCGGTTGGGTCACGACCGCGCCCGCGGAACCGGCAGGCGGCGCAGCAGTTCCTCGACGATGTCCGAGCCAACGATTCGCCGCACCCACATCTCGGGTCGGAGCGTGATCCGGTGTGCCACCGCCGGAACCGCGAGCGCCTTGACATCCTCGGGAATCACATAATCGCGGCCCAGGAGCAGCGCGCGGGCGCGGGCCAGCTGCACCAGGTCGAGCTCCGCACGAGGGCTGGCCCCCACGGCGACCTGGGGATGATGCCGGGTCGCGTTTGCCAACGACACCACATAGTGCAGCACGTCTTCGTGCACGCTGACCTGTTCCACGGATTCGCGCATGGCCAGCAGATCATGGGCATCGACCACCTGTTGCACCGTCGGCTCGGTCGAGCCGCGGTCCAGCCTGCGACGCAACATCGATGTCTCGTCGCGCTCGGAGAGGTAGCGCAGTTCCAGCCGAACCGCGAATCGATCCAGCTGCGCCTCCGGTAACGGGTAGGTACCTTCATACTCGATCGGGTTGTCGGTGGCCAAGACGATGAAAGGAGTTGGCAGCCGGTGGGTTTCACCGT
>Ga0070737_10006469_pt1 | contig 10731 bp, 8 predicted proteins | sample Coa_R1_10_FD_66438 | JGI IMG/M metagenome (GOLD analysis project Ga0070737, IMG submission 66438) | Surface soil microbial communities from Centralia Pennsylvania, which are recovering from an underground coalmine fire - Coalmine... | ecosystem: Environmental > Terrestrial > Soil > Unclassified ...
GCACTTAAAATATTGAAGGGGTTTGAGAACACACCAGTTGAAGAACTACATCACTTCTTATTTGTTGGCCCTCCTGGAACAGGTAAAACTACTATTGGGTACATATTCCGAAAAGACATGTATCTTCGCAAAATTAATTCCTCCATTGATAAAGGAGTTGGGGCGGCAAAATTTATAAGCGAATTTTTGGAAAAGAAACAAACGATGTATAATTATGCCACGAGGGATGGTTCAGATGAAAGATATAAAGGAACAAAAATCTTGATGAATGAGGCAGGAGACCTGACCTCAGATGCACAAGAAGCACTAAGAGACCCATTGGAGCAAATAGGTATAAAGAGCACAACGAAACTTATTCTTACAGTAAATACGACTGCTAAGCTATCCAAAATTTTTCAAGAAAGATTCATAACTGTTGAGTTTAAACTCCTAACACCTCAATCATTGAGGAAAATAGCGGAAAATGTCATAAAAGCAAAAAATGTAGTTATATCAGATGCACAGTTGAATGAGCTCATCAAATCAGCAAAGGGAGATGCACGGGAGCTAATCAAGGGATTGGAAGTGTTTTACAATACAGGTGAAGTGCCAAAGAATTATGACCCAGAAGAGGATCCTCCACTCCTTGAAGGTCAAAACTGGAAATACAGTAAAGTAATTGATCAACAGATAGGAACAAGAGAACAAGGTGAAAAGAGGAAAATAGTGAAATGGGTAGTATGGTCTTCTATCACTGGAATGCCTGGCACTATAACAATCAACATGATAGGTTTTCCTGTATTTTCACCAATTCCTCTGAAGAACTATCCTGAAAATTTTCTGAAGCACATAAAACGCCACAAAAGAAAGGACGGTCTCGAATGGTTGGAAGTAGATGAGAAAAGCTACACTCTTGATTCTTTTCGTTCGCGTTTTTCTGATGGTAAGAAAACTGACCTTCTTTTCGCAATTGAAGCCTTGCCAATTGAAGGTGACTCCGAAGATTTGGAAGATTTACAGACAGATTTTGAATATTGGGTTCTCAAGACTCACGAGAAGCGTGACCATAATAAGAAAATGAGTGGCGGAATCTTTGTCGATCCAGATACTAAAGAATTCAAGATCAATACTAAAGTATTCAAATTGTTCTGTAGAGAGTTTGATGTCAATTACTCAATGAGAAGTTTTGCCGGTTATTATGGTTATAAAAACGGATCTGCAAGTATCTACAGTCAAGATCAATACTGTATGTACGGCAGATTCAGCAGAATTGACCCTACTGCTCGAGGACAAGAAGCAAATGCTGTCAAATGAAATCGTTATTGGAATTATTGGGTTGATGTAGGAGATTGTATTTGTCTGATTCAACTGCCCAACAATCTATCCAAGAATTGAATGTTGGAATTATTGTGCGATTCTAAATTTCATTCCTAAATTTCATTTCTCTTTAGAAGTATTTTTCTTAGTTTATATCACTCGTGGAGTCCGTATTCTACGTACTCTACAACTAAATATAGTTTTAAATAGGTAAACAAATTATTTGGCTAAGGTGGAAAAAATGGCTTTGAAAAGAAAATTGACTGCAAATGGCAATGGTTGTTCACTGACTCTTCCGAAGGCTCTGACCGATCTGCATAACATAAAAGTAGGTGATTTGGTGGAAATAAAGGATACTAAAATGGGATTGTTGGTTCTGTATCCAGAAAGAAGGGAGAAAAGCTAAATCAAAAAAATTGCCCCTGTCGGTAAACAGGAGCGGGAATTGATCTCAATGGAAAATATAGAAAACAAGAATATAAAACGTGTGGAAGAGCCAGCTAATGAGTCAAATGATGCAGGTTTAGAGAGTTTTCCGGTAGAAATTATCAAAGGACCTTCGACTGTCGGAAGATACAGAGTCCTGTGGAATAAAGGGATGCCGGTTAAGGAATTTATATATAGAGATGGTCATGTTGGTTCACCTGAGCCAATTACAATAGATTGGGATAAGGAACGTTATCCGAAAGGTATTCTTGGCGCTATTGAAAAGGTGAAGTTCAAGGATAATAAAGGAAAGTGGAATACACTTTACATTTTTGAGGGTGAAAAATACACTACTGAAGAATTCATCAAAAAAATAAATAGGGAACGAGATTCAAAATGGTTCAGGTTTGAAATAGAGCTCATAGTGTCAAAGGAGGTCGATATGAGACCACTGGCAATTTATGAAGATGGGAATCATTTTACTTTTCCTGATCCTAAAAACATGATTACGGATTCAAATAATAAAATACAGGAGCTTTTAAAGGACAATCTACACATCGGAGACCTCAATGAGGATTTGATTAATGAGGGAATTTTATTATTGACAAATAAACAACAAATTGTTTATTACACGATCCCGGCAGTAGTATTAGCAAATATATTGGGCTTAGAGGATTATAAACGAATAATAGACCTCATTGGTGCTTCAGATACGGGAAAGAGTTTTGTAGTTAATATGGCGCTCCATCACTGGTTTGGTATTTCTCCAAATTTCAAACTCAAGAGTGATGCAGTCAATTCTCTATTCAGATCACAGTTGATTCAGAGTGCCACTAACCTACCAATTTACATTGAGGAGGCTACCATATCAAACAAGATAATGCGATCCTTGAAATCCGCGGGGAATGGAATACGCGGGAAGCAAAACCTCTCGTTTGATATTTATAGCAGTGAAGCAACATTTATTCTTTCCAGAAATTCAAGAGAAACAGATGAAAACTTCGATGAACAGGACGCGTTGAACAAAAGGGTTCTTTCCTATTACTTTGATGAAAATGATAAGATCAGTGATGTTGAAAAGGATAAAGGTAAAATGTATATTCACAAATTGAAAGGAGCGAATGGGGGCTTACTTTTTGCGAAATTACGAGAAGTCAGTAAAGAGTCCCTTGAGAATCATTACTGGTTATTTGATAAAACGTACACGGACAAAAAAGTATTCCTACTTAATTACGGTGCTTGGCTCGTAGGTGCTGATATAAACTCACTTAAGGTAGATTTTGGAGAAGAACAAGAAGAAGAGATACTTATTGGGGTATTACAGTGGTTGAATAGTTTCACTCATGAGGACAGAAAGGGTCAGAGAATACAACCATTAGCCCAATTGGATGGTGATTTGTTAAAATTGTCAAAGGAACTCATTGATATGTATTTTGGTGAACACAGGAATATCCCTTATAGGTCTTTCAACAATTTTGCAAAGGGCCAAGCCAAGAAATATCCGAATGTTGTGAAGTATAATCAAACAAGCGTGAATAAGTTGTCAAAAACATATACACTGATCGTTAACCTGGACTCGTTCATTGGTGAAGATTGGAGAACGAAATTTAAAGGTATATTGTATCTTTTAACCAATAATTAAGAAATAAGCCATAAAAGAACGTGCTTTCTTCATAAATTTATCATTTATTCACCTAAGGCTTAAGGAAGGTTTTTGTGGGATTTCTAAGGATTGGTGACCATTTAAAATAATTCCTTATTCTCTCCTTAACTTTCTTAAGGAAGGTTTTTGTGGGATTTCAAAGGCTCAGTTTCTATTTCCTTATTTCCTTAACTTTTTTTGTATATCCGCACTCTGTTTTTTTTACTTCATTTTGCTGGTAGATGGTTCTTCCAGACAATTTATATGGTAAATGGTTAGATTTTGAAAAATATATGGTAAAAGGTCAGTTTTAAAAACAAAGTGCGATAATGATAATTTATTATAAGGAAATAAGGAAATAGTAATATATGTAGGATTAGACGGTAAAAACCCTCCTTAAAAAAAATAAGGAAGGCTTAAGGAAATAGTCAAAATATCCCGTCAAATATAGGGTCAAATGTAGTTTTTAAGGAAACTTTTCACAGTCCCCAATAATTCTTCAATTATTACCCACTACATAATAAGTATCAAAATTTCTGAACTCTCATTGTAATTCGTTGAGTCTAAAAATCATAAAATACTAACTGTAAATATTTTTGGATCTCTTTGGTTTAGTGGGGGTAAATGATTTTCATTTTCCTTCTCGGTAGAGGCTGTATTTAAGCCTAAAGCTCTTAACTCTCACTGGCTTAGTCTAATCATTAGTCATTCTGGTCCCAGAAAAGGTATCTTGCTTTATCTGGATAGAATTATATTCCTTTGCTTACCCCCAGAATGTTAAAGAGATCCATATTTTTTAAATCTGATATTTCAGAAACAGTATCTTCTGAAGTCTGAAAACGACTTTATATGATTTTATATGATTTAATATCCTACAACCTTTAGACTACTCTACTGATCAGATATGGGATTTCTGAAATTTTATAAGTTTTAAGTTTTTGTAGTCATAATTGTAATTCAATTTCCTTGATCTCAAATCTAAATACAACCATCTCGTTAATCCTTTTCCGACTTTTCGCTCGCTCAAAAGCCGCTCGCGAAAACTCGTAAGAGCATTATCAAAAAACTTGTTTTTTAGGTGCTTATTGTAATCAGAATCCAAATGATAAATGTAAAAATCCATAACAGTTGCATTGCAATATCCGAAGGGTAAACTCGGATAAGTAAAAAGAAAGATATTAGTGGGTTGAGATAAATAATGTATCCTTTTAGAATTAATTTAACCGTGTTTGATAGATGTTTCCCTACCAATAATACGTGTGTGCTACGCTCGGCGGGGAGGGGGTTCGCAGGAAAGCCCTTAAAATTTCAATTGTTAATAATGCGGGCTTTCCTTTGCTAGCAATCCTTTTCTAAATAAATTTGGATACATAAGGGTGACTTATGATATAGACAAATCTCTACGGCATGATGGACAAGAAAATTTGCTCATGTCATTGTTTAGTTGAGTAAAGGGAAGTTTACAATTGTAGCAAGTAAAATTTCGCCCTTCCAGATTAAAATTGAAAATTCCGCTCTTTAAAATACTGACTAACCATTTTACATGGTCTTCTGACTGATAGTCGTAGTAAATATGATGTGTTGCATAGGGAACGGCAAAATTAATTCGTCTTTCTAATGGCTCAAATACCCATACAGGCTTATTCCACGCTAAAGATAGCCCAACTTCAAAATCAATCCAATTCATTGTATGTCTATAATTTATGTTTTCAAGGGGCTCAGATAACGCAACAAAAGTAGCCCTTGATTGCCAAATATGATTTTTGATTTCCTTCCAGGGAGGTTTCTTCTTTTGATGCAACTGGTTCAAATTCTTCGAATTTGGCCTCAACGCCGGCAGTTGCAAAGGCACTTATAAAAAATGCTTTCTATTATCTATTTTACTATGAGAGATAAAAATTGAATAACCAACTTTAATCATTTTTCACCTTCGTTAATAGTTTGGTATTAGGAAAGATATAAGTTATAATTTGCTCTTTCCATACAAATATAATTAAGACCGACACCAATAACCAAGATATTCCCGAATAAGACCCAATGTATATTTTTAAGACAGGACTGATTGACACAATGTTGACAGTGCCTCCAAGGATTGAAATAAAGAATTTTCTAATATATTTTAAGAATATTCCTGAGATATCCTGCAATTTAATAACATCTATAAATTCTAAGACCCCAATTGCTATCATTAATACGATGACCAAGAAAAAAATAGATGATTCCCCAATACCAATTAACACCATTGAAGTTGTAAAAAAAGATAAGAGAAAAGCCACCGTCTGATTATTATTCAGTAATATACGACCAAGGTAATCGCCTGCAATCACAGCTAACATGATTCCTAAAATAATGATGTAACTAAGTGGATAGTTCTTTCCCAAGGGAAAGCTAAAGTTGCCAATGGAGACAAAAGTTCCAAGAACAAAGAAAACGATGGGCAATACAATTCCTACTGCTGCCGCCATGGCGAAAGTCGTTTTTTGATGGGTTCTTATCCAAACAGTCCTTTTATCCTCTACCATTTAATATCTCCATTAATAAAATACTGAATGGAACATTTGTTTTATGTATAATATACTTTTTTTTACTTTCTATAAGTCTACAAGATGTGTTTTAGTTAGTGCCACTATTCCTATGATTCCGTGAATACCAAAAGAGAACTTATTGACATCACCAGAAGGTCAAAAGGAACATCGCTAAGAATTACTTTACCCAAGAGAACAGCAGAGAAATTATTAATCAAGGAGGGTGAGTTTGTGGGGTTTTACGTTGAAGGAGATAGGGCCTCCACTGATAACCTCTCTATTATATTGAAAAACCTACATCTTTTATTACTTGATCTCTTGCATAGTCATGCGAAATCCCTCCTGCTATCGTGCCCGATACCTCATATATCTTAATTTTCATAAGTCAAAGGAAATTGGAAAAGTGTTCAAGAGTCATGGTAAAAATATGACCATCGGAGCTTAGAAAATGTTTCTTTATGTACCAGTCTTGCTCATATTCTTCAATACATCTAATTCTCTCGAAACTGTATCATGCATTTTTTGAATGAAATTCTTAGGAATATCATTTTTGGACGTTGTTCCTTTCTTGGAGTATATCAAAAAATATTAAATCAAGTTTATCCCTAAATTCATCACCATACTTGTACTGATCGTATATGCTCTTTATCTCTTTGCTCTTCCATTCGTTAAAAAATTCAATCAATAAATCTTTATCCTTTTGATTTAGCCTCTGAATATCTGGAACCATAATCTCATTGATCATGTATTGATCCAGCTTGGTCCAATTTCCATCCCGAGCTGCCCCTTGATAAAGCATCTGCACAATTGAAAATGAAGAATTAAGCCAGAGAGTTAAAATTTTTGCATTCTCCTTTGTGATACCTTTCACGCTAAATAAATTGACTCCGAATGATTCTTCTTCCGAATAAAACGAAACAAAGTATGTTCCAGGGGAAGAGAGGAAGGGTCTTCTGGATATGAGAAGATGGGCACCCATTCTTTCTGCCTTTTTCTTCTATTTATATCCTATAAGGGACTTCTTCAATTCACCTAAATTTTTACTTTTCTTATCCAATATATAAGAAGCCATCATTTCCAATTCATCAAAATATTCAACAATCACGTAATCATGGAATTGTTCAGTAGAATAGGTCTTTACTCCAGATATCTTCCGAATAGCGATTCTCAGTTTATCCTTTCCTATTCTAAATTCCACGCCAAGAGCTTTATGTTTAACTGTTACGTATTTGTTGTCTTCATGCTCTATAATCCAGATATCAGTTTTCTTGTCTGCTCTATCTATTTCTTTAACGAGATAACCTTGGAAATCACCTATTTTGAAATGCCTCAAATCACCCTCTGGGATATCCTTTGAAAGCTCAGACATTTTAACAAAATTATTATTATTTATTAAGTCATCAACGCAATCAGTCACAGTCAAGTCGTCCAGTGCGACCATTCTGTACCAGTTAGATATATCATTCCTTAAGGCTGAATAATCTTGTTCAATAACCCTGACTTTTTCGGACTCATAGCCCTCAATTGAATATTTTATCTCATCTGACAGTGTATTGGCTTCACTTATTGAGCGTGGAAATTGCTTAATAAATACTATCTTAGTCTGATAAGATTTGTGAATATTTTTTTCCTTTCTGGCGATCAATATGACTTCCTTGAAAGAACTGCTTTCTGAGAAGCCGAATCTATCTCTGGTAGTTATTATGTATTCTATCACATAATTATTTGTTAGCAATCTTCTTAGACCTTCAGAAGACTTAACAACCAAGATAGCTGCTGGGATTATTACTCCCATCCTGCCCTGATCTTTAAGGAACTTGTCTGCTAATAAGATGAAGTATCCGTAAAAACTCATCTGTGTTGAAATGAATTGATTATAAGTTTTGAATCTAGATTTTAAAGCATCTTTATAATAGTCAGGTAAGCGCTCCTGCCTCGTGAAAGGGGGATTCATTATCGCAATATCAGTCTCATCGAGTTGAATTTCTTTAACATCGGAATCTCCAATCTTAACTATTCCCTTTACTTGATCCGCATAGTTCTCTGTTAATACTGTTAATTGTTATTGTCCGATGAAGTTAGTCTCAATATTTGATACTGAAGGGATTATTTTACCGACTTCCAAATCTGTTGAATCCCACACTGCCATGTTAATTCTGTCCGTGAAATATTGAGGAGACTGAAGAGAAAGATTACAAGCTGCAACGTTAGCTGCAAATGGCATTACGTCTATTCCAAGTAGTTGTTTTTCTATGAATTCCTTGTGATCTTTGAAACTGAAGTTTTTCGTTAATTCTTTTTTTCTGTTATATGCAGCAACCAACAACCCTCCACTGCCACAAGCAAAATCTGCAACTCTTTGTTTTTCATCACTGATTAGAATATTTGCGAGTAACCGTGCAGCTGCAACATTGGTATACCAAGCTGCTACTTTCTTCCTTAGCTCTAATGGGATGAGATCATGGAAGATCATTCCAAGCAACTCTCCTCCAACTTTTTCTGGCTTTATTCCATTGATAACCCCAACAATTGTCTTAACCTGGGAAAGGAACTTTGGAGGAATTAGTGGAGCAACTTGATAGGAAAAAACAACTTTATAGTTTATATCAGTCACATGTTTGAAGTAACTCAATAGATCACTGGGGGAGCTAAGATTATCTGGGTCTATTTCATCAAAGCCTTTCTTTATTGTGGAGATTGCCCTGTAAAAGAGAAGTTGATTTATGAGAAGATAAGAGGCAGCCAATCTCATTTCTTCAACGGTATGACTATCTTCTTTATGTTCAAGTATATTTTTAAAAACATTCTCACCACCAAAAAAAGCTATCAATTCCGAACCTGCTAAGTGTGCCAGTCCATTTACAAGATAAAGTGCCCCATCTCTTAATGTTGTAACGATGTCATGTATGAGAGGTTCTGCGGTAACTTTCTTATGTTTCACATGTTCTGCAATCACACTGGCAATCTCATCAAAATTTACAGTTTGAATGCTAAATGGTCTATCATCGGATTCCCGAAACATAGAAATTAGCTTGAAATTGTATTTTGGAAGGTTCGCCTCCAATACCTCAGGTGGCATAGGTTCAGATAATTTATCTGGATATAAGACAGCAAAACCTCCATCTATAGAAAGGAGCTTTGAATGTTTGAGGTAATCGTTTTGTATCTTAGAAATTGCATCGATTAAGGTTTTTTCCGTAAATTTAGCCTCAACAACATATGAGCCGCCATTGCTACAATAAATGTCAGGTATTCTATTTCCGTTCGGAGTTGATATCTCATAAAAACTTTGTGCATTAATGCCTAACTTAGAGATAGCGTTTGTTAGAATGCTGGTAAGTGTATTTTCTGTTGCTTTTGGGATTGTCATCTCACGAATTCCTCTTAATTAAGTAGTAAACTACAACATATTATTAACAATTCGGTCGGATAATTGAAAATTGGGCATCTCGGAATAAGATCGAAAACAGGGTTTGTTTTCATTTCTGAATAGGCCAGACCAGGTTTGAACCGATGGTCTTCACTGTCTTAAAAATTAACTCAGTTCGGAGATACTGCAGAAGGGTGAAACATTTTTAAATTAATTCAAGTATAACATGTATGAAGCGTGCTGTGGAACTGAACTGGGTCAAATTTTCAAAATGGGCGGATGTACTTAACGATAAAGACGGAAGATATGAATTTCCTTGTGTGTATGTATTAGCAGAGAAAGATGGTACTCCCTTATACATAGGTAAAGCTGCCACTAAAAGGAGAGTCAAGGGAGGCACTACTTGGGCAGGAGGATTGAGACAACGTTATTATCATGACTGGACTGTGCTTGATGCTTGCATGAAAGGTACTGGACGTCATATATTTATCACTGAAGTCGACCAACGAAAAGCAAGTGCGATAGAGAAACAATTAATCTATGAGAATAAGCCGGAATATAATGAAAACGGTAAAACAACAGCCCCAGAAACGAGCATGGAGCTAATCCATAAAGGTACTTCGCCAAATCTGAAAAAATGATCTACTTAAACACAAAAAAATACTTAAAAAATTGTCTCGTGGGTTAATCTGAAGTATTCGCTATGACATCTCCTTATTTTTCTGATTAGACTTCGCACTTACTGTTTCAACTTTGTTATATTCCATACTCAATTTATATCCATCGGCTTCCTGAATAACAAACGTGCTGAAGTCAAGTGTTACAAGATTCCCCGTTATTTGGGCATCTTGTCGCTTCAACCTTATTTTAACTGATATAGGCGCTAATTTTCCTTCACGGTTTAGTTTAAACAAGAAAATCTGTTCTATGTGTCTTATTCTGAGTGCACTTAGGAATAGTATAAAAGATATTACTCCTCCACCAACTACAGATAGTAAAGTTAATTGAAGAAGACTTTCAGATAAAGCCTCATTGTAGAGAGAGTTATAAGCAGTCAAAAGAACCAAAACGAAAACAACCCAAATGATAATAGCATTTGCAATCCTTGTCGAGTCTACGATTTTCCTCAGCGGTTCAGTTATTTCTTTTGTATTTTTTTTGTAAAGTGGCGTAAGCTTTGACAAACTACTCGCGTGGAAAATTAGGAATGCATTATACACTATGGTGAGTATTAGTAAGTCTGTCTCTTGACTTAATTTTATTTTACCAAATATGCCTCCCAGCATAAGAATAACCAGTGCAGGTATCATAATGAAATAATCATAATCAGAGTAGTACACTTTTCGGAGTTCTCTCAATGCATTGTCTAAATCCTGATTCTCATCTCTAAGCAACCTTAGAAATCTTCCTCTAGAGAAAAATGAAGGGATATTACTTCTAGATGCAAGTAGCGTCAATATGCTGAGTACGGC
>Ga0070737_10006471_pt1 | contig 10729 bp, 11 predicted proteins | sample Coa_R1_10_FD_66438 | JGI IMG/M metagenome (GOLD analysis project Ga0070737, IMG submission 66438) | Surface soil microbial communities from Centralia Pennsylvania, which are recovering from an underground coalmine fire - Coalmine... | ecosystem: Environmental > Terrestrial > Soil > Unclassified...
TGGCACGGGCCGGTGCCGCCGTAGAGGTAGGGGCAGCCGAGCTGGTCGTAGGCGAACTGGACGGCCTTGTCCGCCTGCGTCGTGGTGGGGCCGGTGTACTTCGCCGTCGTGGTGCCGCCGATGCCGCCGAGCGTGTTGGCCTGCACTTGCTGCTGCTGCTGCGCGGTCAGCGTGTCCAGCATCGCCTTCTTGCTGGCCAGGAGCCTGGCGATGGAGTTCTTCGCCGCCGCACGCTGATCCAGCAGCTGCTGGATGCCGAGCTCGGTGCGCTGCTGCTCCTGCTGAACGGAACTGAGCTGCTGGGCGTCGGCGAGGAACGCCTGGGTCTGCATGTTCCTGGCGCCGGTCAGCTCCATGATCATGGAGGCCTCGGTGAGGACCGTGGACGGGTCGCTCGCGGTGAGCAGGCCGGCCAGCGACGTCTGCCCGGAATCCTCGTACGCGGCGTCGGCGATCTGCACGACCTTCGCCCGGGCGTCGTCGTACTTGCCCTGCGCGGCGGCCATTTCCCTGTCGACCTGGCGGAGCTTGGCCTTGGCGGCGGCCAGCTGCTCGGCGACCGCGTCGTACTGCTCGACGGCCTTGTTGAACTTGGCGGTGAGCGCGTTCACCTCGGACTGCACATCGGCGACAGTGGGCTGCGGCTGGGCCCCGGCGACCTGCGCGATCCCGGTGACGACACCGCTGGCCATGAGAACGGCGACGCCTACGGCGAGGCTTCGCCTAGCCTTGGGCATCTGAGCCGCAAGTCGCGTACGCAACGTGACTGCCACGCTCCCTTACCGTGCTTCAGGCTTCAGAATGCTTGCGCTGTGCGGAACTTCAGCACTTCAGCCCGGACGATAGCGGATCTGACGGCAGCGCGTACGGTGAACGTCAGGACGGGGCGATTAAAACCCTGGCTCAGGAGGCTTTCGCTACCCGCGGCGCGTAGCGGAGGGGCGGGATCAGCCCCGCATTGGCGAGCGCGGCCAGCGCCCGCAGCTCGGCGGGGCCGAGATCCGTCCCGTCTTCCACGATGACCGTCGCGGCGCAGTTGCCGCAGGCGAGGCCGCGCGCCTCGCACCGGTCACAGTCGATCACCATATCGATCTCCAGACCTTACCGGTGGCAGCGTACTGCCATCTGTTTGATAAGGACACCGTAAGGCAAGCCTCTGACATTCCGGCCGCCCGTGGCAGCCGGCCGCGGAAACGGCGGAAATGTCGGTGCCGGGGCCTACCGTGATGGCGTGACGAACACGCGCGCCAGCCTCACCCCGCCCGGCACCGCTGAGGTTCGGCTTCACGACGCGGACTTCACGGTCGTGGACGTGGAGACCACCGGCTGGTCCCCGGACGACGCCGGGATCACCGAGGTGGGCGCCGTGCGGGTGCGCCGGGGCGAGGTGGTCGCGGAGTTCGCCTCGCTGGTCAATCCCGGGACCCCGGTTCCCCCGCCGATCACCGAGCTCACCGGGATCAGCGACCCGATGCTGGTCCTCGCGCCGCCGGCCGCGGCCGTGCTGCCCGGGTTGCTGGCGTTCGCGGAGGGCAGCGTGCTCGCCGCCCATAACGCCCCGTTCGACCTCGGTTTCCTCACCGCGGCGTGCACCGCCGCCGGGCTGCGCTGGCCAGGCTTTGAGGTGCTCGACACACTGCGCCTCGCCCGGCACCTGATGGCCACCCCCGAGGAGGTGCCGGACTGCAAGCTGCGCACGCTGGCCGCTTACTTCGGCACTCCGGTTCAGCCATCGCACCGGGCGCTCGCCGACGCCCGGGCCACCGCCGCCGTGCTGGGGCGGCTGCTGGGGCGGCTGGCCGACCGCGAGGTGCATACCCTGGGAGAGCTCACCTCATGGCTCGCGGAGCGTGAGGCGGAGGCGGCGGCCGCCCAGGCGGAGGCGGCGGCCGCCCAGGCGCAGGCGGCGCGAGCGGCGCGGAACTGGCAGGCCGGCTGAGGCGCGCGGCGCAGGCGATGGCCGGCCGGTGCGCGCGCTGGCGGCGCGGCCTGGGGATAGGGTAAACCGCGTTACCTTACGGTCAGCCGCACTTGAGATCACCGGGAGGCAGCCAGTGGTCACCGCCATCGTCTTGATCAAGGCCGACATTCAGCGCATCCCGGAGGTCGCCGAAGTCATCGCGCAGATCCCGGCGGTGAGCGAGGTCTACTCCGTCACCGGCGACTTCGACCTGGTGGCGATCGTCCGGGTACGCGAGCACGACGAACTGGCCGACGTGATCCCGGGCGAACTCAACAAGGTCTCCGGCGTCACTGCGACCGAGACGCACATCGCGTTCCGCACCTACTCCCGCCACGACCTCGAGGCCGCCTTCTCCATCGGCCTGGCCGACGCCTGACGCGCCCGCCACGCCGTCGGCCCGCCGGGGTGAGGCTGCGCGGGGTGAGGCTTTCGACCTCATTCCTGTCCGAGGTCCGCGTCCGGGACCGGGGCGGTGGGCCACAACCCCCGAAAGAGTGGGGCGGTGGGCCACAGCCCCCGAACGACCCAGGGCGCGGGCTGCCCCGCGGGGCCGGTCAGCGGGGGCGGGCGGAGGCGGCCAGCCGCTGGCTGGCTTCGGCCCAGCGGGCGAGCAGGGCCGCCGCGGCGCCGGAGTCGATGGCCTCGGCGGCGCGGGCGAGGCCGAGGGTGAGCGCCTTGGCCAGAGCGTCCGCGGCGGCCGGGGCGTCCGCGGCGGCCGGGGCATCCGCGGCGAAGGAAAGGCCCTCGGCGGCGGCCAGGGCGGCGGCGGCGTTGAGGGTTACGATGTCGCGGACCGGGCCTCGCTCGCCGGACAGGACCGCGCGCACCACGGCGGCGTTATGCGCCACGTCGCCGCCGCGCAGGTCGGCGAGCGAGGCGCGGGGCAGGCCGAGCGACGCGGGGTCGAAGGCCGCCGGTACGACGGCGCCGTCGGCGACGATCCACACCGACGACGGGCCGGTGGTGGTGAGCTCGTCCAGGCCCTCGCCGTGGAACACGATCGCCGAGTCGCCGCGGCCGGCGAGCACCCCGGCGAGCACCGGGCCCATCCGCGGGTCGGCGACGCCGACGGCGAGCGAGGTGGGCCGCGCCGGGTTGGTCAGCGGTCCCAGGTAGTTGAACGCCGTGGGCACGCCGAGGTCACGCCGCACCGGACCCGCGTGCCGCAGCGCCGGGTGGTACAGGGGCGCGAAGAGAAAGGCCACGCCGAGCTCGGCGAACAGGGTCTCGGTCGCGGCAGGCGGCAGGTCGATCACCACGCCGAGCGCCTCAAGCACGTCCGCCGCGCCGCAGGCCGACGACGCGGCCCGGTTCCCGTGCTTGACCATCCGGGCGCCGGCCGCCGCAGCGACGATCGTCGCCATCGTGGACACGTTCACCGTGTGCGCCCCGTCGCCGCCGGTCCCGACCAGGTCGGTGACCGGGCCGGCGATCTTGACCGGCGTCGCGTGCGCCAGCATGGCGGCGGCCAGCCCGGACATCTCCTCGGCCGTCTCCCCCTTGGCCCGCAGCGCCACGCCGAAGCCGGCGATCTGCGCCGGGGAGGCCGCCCCGTCCATGATCTCGTTCATCGCCCACTCGGTCGCATCGGCATGCAGCGATTCGCCCTGGATGAGCGCGCGGATCAGCGCGGGCCAGGTCAGCGTGTCCATCGCGGCACCTACGCGGCGGCCCTGGACCGCATGAGCGCGGCCAGCTCCCTGGCCAGCGCCACGGCGTCGATCGGATGGCTGACGACCGCGTCCGCGCGCGACCAGGTGGCCAGCCAGCGGTCATCGGCGCGGCCGATAACCAGCAGCACGGGAGGACAGTTGTAGATCTCGTCCTTGGCCTGACGGCTGACGCCCATGCCCCCGGCCGGCTGCGCCTCGCCGTCGAGCACCATGACGTCCACGTCGCCGGCGTCGAGCAGCCGGAACAGGGCGGGCGCGGTCGCGACCTCGACGATCTCGGCTTCCGGCACGTCAGGGGCCGGACGGCGGCCGATCGCGAGCTTCATCTCCGCGCGCGTGTCGGCGTCATGACTGTACACAACGACCTTCATGGCTCTGCATCCTACTGGCCGCCGGCCGCCGGGGAGGGAACGGTCCGAAGGCCGCGCGCAGCAGGCCGGCCAGGAGTGCCGGGAAGTATACGGGGGCGGGAGCCCCCATGCCAGGAGGGTCCCCGGGGAAACGGGAGGCCCCATGCCAGGAGGGTCCCCGGGGAAACGGGAGGCCCCATGCCAGGAGGGTCCCCGGGGAAACGCGAGGCCCCATGCCAGGAGGCAGCCTCCCAGGAAAATAGCCCCAAGTCGGGGGGTCGGGTGCACATCCCCTACGTGGTGTCGTAATAATGGCGTTCGTGGCGACGACATCCGTGACCGAGACGGCACCGGTACCGCGCACCCCTGCCAGCAGACCGAACCTCGTCAGCGTGGGCACCATCATCTGGCTGTCCAGCGAGCTGATGTTCTTTGCTGCGCTGTTCGCGATGTACTTCACGATCCGTTCGGTAGATAAGGGGCAGGGCCTGCCGTGGCCCGGCGCTCACCTCGACCTGCCGCTCGCGAGCGCGAACACGATCGTGCTCGTGGCCTCCAGTGTCACCTGCCAGATGGGGGTGTTCGCGGTCGAGCGGGGCCAGATCAGGCGTACCAGGTCGATCTTCAACTTCATGCAATGGGGACTGCGCGAGTGGTACGTGCTGTCCTTCATCATGGGCCTTTACTTCATCCTCGGGCAGGCCTACGAGTACCACGACCTGGTCACCGCGCAGGGCGTGACCCTCTCGTCGAGCAATTACGGCTCGGTGTTCTACCTGACCACCGGGTTCCACTTCCTGCACGTGACCGGCGGTCTGTTCGCGTTCCTCTTCCTGCTCGGACGCACCTACGCCGCCCGGCGTTTCACCAGGGAACAGCAGATCAGCGCGATCGTCGTGTCCTACTACTGGCACTTCGTCGACGTCGTGTGGATCGGCCTGTTCACCACCATCTACCTCATCCATTAACCCAGGGGACACCGAGTGAGCTCGATCATCGCCAGGCGCAGGCACCCGGCCGCTGGTTACGCGGCGGTCGCCGGCGGCCTCGTCGTGGCCGGCGTGCTCTACGGCACGCTGTCCGGCGGCGGCGCGTCGGCCGCGGCGCCCGCCCAGACCGCCACGCAGATCCAGCAGGGCAAGGCGCTGTTCGTCGCCAGCTGCTCGTCATGCCACGGGCTCGACGCCCAGGGCACCTCGCAGGCGCCGTCGCTCATCGGCGCCGGCGCGGCGGCCGTCTACTTCCAGATGTCGACCGGCCGGATGCCCGCCAAGGAAATCGGCGCCGAGATGCCGCGTAAGCCGTCGGACTTCACGCAGCAGCAGATCTACGACATCGCCGCCTACGTCGCCTCGCTCGGCGGCGGCCCGGCCATCCCGACCCCGGCGCAGGTGAACCCCGCGGGCGCGGACACCGCGCTCGGCGAGCAGCTGTTCAGCACCAACTGCGCCCAGTGCCACGGGTTCGCCGGCGCCGGCGGCGCGCTGACCTACGGGAAGTACGCGCCGCCGCTGACCGCCTCGACGCCCACCCAGATCTACACGGCGATGCTGACCGGCCCCGAGGCCATGCCGGTCTTCGGCGACGGGACGATCACCCCCGCCGAGAAGCGCGACATCATCGCCTACATCATCAGCACGCGGAATGAGCCCAACCCGGGCGGCCTGTCACTCGGCCGCACCGGCACCACCACCGAGGGGCTTGTCGCCTGGCTCGGCGGCCTTGGTTTCCTCGTGCTCATCGCCATGTGGCTTACGGCCAAGCGGCGGGACAAGCGGATTGAGACGGAGCAGGAATGAGCGAGAACGAGACTGAGGAGCCGAGCGGCCCGCGCCGGGTGATCGGAACCCCGTCCTCGGCACCTGCCGCACTTGACCGGGTGGCCGGCGCGCCCGCGGGCAGCGAACCGCCCGACGCGGTGGCGCTGCTGCCCGTCAACCCGGAGAACATGGTCCGCGCGAAGCGGTACGAGAGGGTCATCGCCGCTCTCTTCGTGCTCGCCGCCCTCGCCGGCTGCGGGTTCATCGCGGCCTACGTCGGGCTGGAGGTTGGCGGCGGCAGGCTGCCGCATGGCGCGAACGTGGTCGACGCGACATTCCGGTCCAACCTCGCGCTGGGCCTGTCGCTGGCGATCGCGCTGCTGGCGCTCGGGACCGGCAGCATCTTGTGGGTCCGGCACCTGACGCCGAACATCGAGACCGTCGAGCACCGGCACGACATGCGCTCCCCGAAGGAGGACCGGGCCAAGTTCGAGCAGTTCTTCGCCAAGGGCGCGGCGGTCAGCCAGGTCACCAGGCGGCCGCTGCTGCGGCGCACGATGCTTCTCGCCACCGCGCCGCTGGCGCTGGCGCCGCTCGTGCTGCTGCGCGACCTCGGGCCGCTGCCCGGCACGTCGCTCCGGCACACCGTGTGGCGCAAGGGCCTGCGGATGGTCACCTATGGCGGGAACCGGCCGCTGCGGCCCGCCGACATCAGCACGCCCGGCGAGATGATCACCGTGATCCCCGAGGGCTACCAGGACAACCTGGACGCGCTCGCCAAGGCCGGGGTGATCCTGATCAAGTTCGCGCCCGGCGAGCTGGACATCCCGACCGTCTACAACGGCAGCACGCAGCTTTACGGCATGAACTGGACGGTCGACAACATCGTGGCCTACTCCAAGATCTGCACGCACGTCGGCTGCCCGGTCGCGCTGTACGAGCAGACCACGCATCACATCCTGTGCCCGTGCCACCAGTCGACCTTCGACGCGGCGCACGGGGCCAACGTGATCTTCGGCCCGGCCGCGCGCCCGCTGCCGCAGCTGCCGATGACGGTTGACTCCGACGGGTACCTGGTGGCGGCCAGTGACTTCACGCAGCCTGTAGGCCCGAGCTTCTGGGAGCGCGGATGAGCCAGGACGTAATACCTCGCCGAAGCGACGACACGGTGCGAATCCCCTCCCGGCTGCGCGGCGCCGGGGGCTGGCTGGACGACAGGTTCCACGGCGCGCGCGGCGTCCGGGTCCTGATGCGCAAGGTCTTCCCCGACCACTGGTCGTTCATGCTGGGCGAGATCGCGCTGTGGTCCTTCGTGATCTTGCTGCTCACCGGGACCTGGCTGGCGCTGTTCTTCGTGCCGTCGATGGGCGACGTGGTCTACCACGGCTCGTACGCCAAGCTCGACGGCATCACGATGTCGCAGGCGTATGAGTCCACGCTGCGGATCTCCTTCGACATCCGCGGCGGCCTGCTGATCAGGCAGATCCACCACTGGGCGGCCGACCTGTTCATGGTCGCGATCACCGCGCACATGCTGCGGGTGTTCTTCACCGGCGCCTACCGCAAGCCGCGCGAGGTCAACTGGCTGATCGGCATCGTGCTGTTCACCCTGGGCATGCTGGAGGGCCTGTTCGGGTACTCGCTGCCGGACGACCAGCTGTCCGGCGCCGGGCTGCGGATCTTCGAGGGCGTGCTGCAAGGCATCCCGATCGTGGGCACGTACCTGGCGTTCTTCCTGTTCGGCGGGCCGTACCCGGGCACCTCGATCGTGCCGCGGATGTACATCATCCACGTGCTGCTGATCCCGGGGCTGATCCTGGCGCTGGTGACCGCGCACCTGTTCATCATGTTCCACCAGAAGCACACCCAGATGCCGGGCAAGGGGAACACCGAAAAGAACGTGACCGGCCAGCCGTTCTGGCCGTACTTCCTGCTCAAGGGGCAGGCGTGGTTCTTCTTCATCTTCGGCGCCCTGGTCGTGCTCGCCACGTTCGCGCAGATCAACCCGATCTGGCTGTACGGCCCGTACACGCCGCTGGCGATCTCCTCGGCGTCCCAGCCGGACTGGTACATGGGCCTGCTCGAAGGCGCGCTGCGCATCATGCCCGCCTGGGAGATCAACTTCCTCGGGCACACGCTGTCGCTGTCGGTGCTCATCCCGTTCGCGGTGCCGCTGGGGATCATCTTCACCGGCGCGGCCCTGTGGCCGTTCTTCGAGCAGTGGGCCACCGGCGACAAGTCGGAGCACCACATCAACGACCGGCCGCGCAACGCGCCGGTGCGCACCGGGACGGGCGTGGCGGCGATCTGCTTCTACGGCATCCTGTGGGCCGAGGGCGCGAACGACGTCATCGCCTACAACTTCCAGATCCCGCTGTACACGATCACCTGGATCGCCCGGATCGCGATCATCGTGGTGCCCATCGGGGCATACTTCGTGACGAAACGGATATGCCTGGGCCTACAGCGCAGGGATGCGGAACTGCTCACTCACGGCGTGGAGATCGGGATCATCCGGCAGCTGCCATCGGGCGAGTTCATCGAGGAGTCCCGGCCGCTGACGGACGAGGAGCGCGGTGTGGTCGACTCGAAGAAGGTGCCCGCCGCCCTGCCGGCCCCGAACCAGCCGGACGAGAACGGGGTGCCCGCGCCGGGCTCGCGCGGCGTCAAGGGCTGGGCTCGCGGGGTCGCCAACCGCGCGTTCACCGAGACCGTGGTTCCCGAGGCGCACGGCAACGGGCACGGCAACGGGCACGCCGTCGAGGGGGGCGAGCACGCGGCTGTCGGCGGCGGTGCCGGCGCCGCCCGGGTGGAGTCCGGGCCCCGCGAGGAACACTGAGCGGGACCGCTCCCCCGCGCCCGGCGGGGTTCTGAGCGCCCCGGTGCCTGGACCAGGCACCGGGGCGCTTGGCTTGCGCGGGATGCCCTGGCGGCTACAGCGGCTACAGCAGGGCCGGCCGCGAGCAGGGCGGTCGCGAGCAGGCCGGCTACAGCAGGGCCGGCCGCGAGCGGGCCGGCCGCGGCCGCACGGGTGGCAGGCGGCCCGGATACGCCTGCGGGATGATGGCCGCCGGGATGAGGCGGCGCGGGCGGCCTACGGCTACGGTATTATCCGTGGTCTCTGCACGCGACATGTCGTACCCGCGCTACGAGCCCCGTCCGCTGCCGTCGTACCGGCCCGGGCCACCGGACCTGGGATCCGCGGGGCGGCCGGGGCGGCCGCCCCGGCCGCCGCTGACCAAGCGCATGCGGCCCGGGCACTGGATCGCGATCGACTTCATGGTCGGTGCGATCACCGGGCTGGCGGTCCTGTTCGCCGCCGCGGCCGACGCCCTCGTGAGCCTGGCGGCGCTACCGTCCCGCTTTCTGCTGGCCGTCGTGGCCTTCTTCGCGGTCGGGCTGCGTCGCCGCCAGCCCGTTCCGGCGTTCTGCGCGCTGATCACGATGGCCGTGGTCTCAAGCGCGGCCGGCCCTGTCGCGCCGCCGCTGGCGTTCCTGGCGGCGGCCTACGTGCTGTATACCGTGACCGTCGCCGGCAGCAAGCAGACCGGCATTGCCGCGCTCACGTTCGCCCTCGCCGTGATCCTGGCGATGGTGGTGCTCGCCCGCGCCCATCAGATCCCGGAAGACCGCGGCGGCGGCGTCTACGTGGTCGTGGTGTTCGCGCTGATCATCGCCTGGATGACCGGCTACTCGGTACGCCAGCGCCGCCTGTACGCGCAGATGCTACAGCACGAGGCGGCGAGCAGCGCGGTCGCCGAGGAGCGGCTGCGGATCGCCAGGGAGCTGCACGACGTCGTGGCGCACAGCATGAGCGTGATCGCGGTGCAGGCGGGCTACGGACAGTACGTGATCGACGCGAGCCCGGCCAGCGCGCGGGAGGCCCTCGGCGCGATCCAGGCCACGAGCAGGGACGCGCTGGAGGAGATGCGCCGGATGCTCGGGGTGCTCAGGCAGCAGGACGCGCCGCCCGCGCCGGAACGGCCCCAGGCCGCGCCGCTGGCGCCCGCTCCGGGGCTTGACGACCTCGGCCGGCTCGTCCAGCGCACCCGCGGCGCGGGCGTAGAGGTCAGCCTCGAGCGGTCCGGGCGGGTCCGCGCGGTGCCCGCGGGCGTCGACCTGTCGGCGTACCGGATCGTCCAGGAGGCACTCACCAACGTGGTCAAGCACGCTGGCGGCGGGGCCCGCGCCGTGGTCAGCCTCGGCTACGGGGAGAGGGCGCTGGAGGTCCGGGTGACGGACGACGGCGGCCTGCCGCTGGTCCTCGCGCCCGATGTCTCCGGTCGGCCGCTGGTCCTCGCGGCCGGCGCCCCTGCGGCGGCCGGCGCCCCTGCGGCGGCCGGCGCTGGCCACGGCCTCATCGGCATGCGCGAGCGGGCGCACCTGTGCGGCGGTGAGTTCACGGCGGGGCCGCTGCCCGGCGGCGGGTTCCAGGTGACCGCCACGCTCCCGCTGCCCGGCGGCGCGCCCGCCGACGAGGCGCCCCCCCATGGCGCGCCCCCCCACGGCGCCGGCCCGGGGCAGCGGCAGGCTGGCGTGGGTGCTGACGGCGCGCCCCCCCGCGGCGCGCCCCCCCGCGGCGCGCCCGCCGGCAGGGCAGGCGGCGGCGAGCCGGACGGCGGTGCCTCATGACGATCCCGGACGGCGGTGCCTCATGACGATCTCTGTCGTGGTGGCCGACGACCAGGCGCTCGTCCGGGTGGGGTTCTGCGGCATCATCGCCGCCACGCCCGGGCTGTCGGTGGTGGGCGAGGCCGCCAACGGGGCGGAGGCGGTCGAGGTCGCCCGCGCCGCCAAGCCGGACGTCGTCCTCATGGACGTGCGGATGCCGGTGCTCGACGGCATCGAGGCGACCCGCCAGATCACGGCCTCCCCGGAGGCGGCGGGCGTGCGCGTGATCATCTTGACGACCTTCGACCTCGACGAGTACGTGTTCGGGGCGCTGCGCGCCGGAGCGAGCGGTTTCCTGCTCAAGGACACCCT
>Ga0070737_10006472_pt1 | contig 10728 bp, 12 predicted proteins | sample Coa_R1_10_FD_66438 | JGI IMG/M metagenome (GOLD analysis project Ga0070737, IMG submission 66438) | Surface soil microbial communities from Centralia Pennsylvania, which are recovering from an underground coalmine fire - Coalmine... | ecosystem: Environmental > Terrestrial > Soil > Unclassified...
AGCCGAGAGACGACTCGCCGGCGGCAAACGAGTTGTCCGGCGAAGCGGTGGATGGTAATATGTGGCGTGTCCGATTTCGGACGGTGATGCCCGATAGCTCAACGGTAGAGCAGGCGGCTGTTAACCGCAAGGTTGAAGGTTCGAGTCCTTCTCGGGCAGCAAGCTGATCAGGATGATCCGGCAGTGGCAGCGTCACTCGCCGGATTTTCGTGTGGTCCAGCGCGTCATTCTCGTGACCTAACCCCTCTTGCTGGCTACCAGCTGTCCGGCGATACTGCGAGCATCAGATTTCGCCATGCGCTCCGCAGGGGGTGCGAGAGGCCATCAGGTGACAGAGCCCGAGATTCCGAAGGAGGCGTCGATGTCGCTCCGTATCGCTACTGGAGGCATTGCCCAGGAGACCAACACCTTTCAGTGGGAGCCCACCTCCCTGCAAGATTTCAGCAAGGGCTCCAGCCACGCCTGGCGCGGCGAGGACCTCTGGCAGCTTGAGGGAACCGGCACAATCTACGGAGGCATCATCGACGAGGCCAAGAAACAAGATGTCGAGCTGATACCGACGACCTATGCCAGCGCGGTGCCGGGCGGCCGAGTCTCGCGCGAGGCGTTCGACACCTTCAAGAGCGAAATTGTCGATGGGATTCGGGCGGCGATGCCGGTCGACGGCGTCCTGCTCGGGCTCCACGGCGCGATGGCGCTCGAAGACTCCGACGACGGAGAAGGTCCGCTTATTACCGCCGTCCGCGAGCTCGTCGGGCCGGATGTTCCGATCGTGGCGCCGCTCGATCTGCATACGAACCTCTCGCCCGAGATGCTGGCCGGCGTCAACGCCTTCGTCGGCTATAAAGAATATCCCCACATCGACACGCCCGAGACGGGCGCGCAGGCGCTCCGGCTTCTCTGTGCCATCATTCGTGGCGAAGCCTCCGCGACCATGGCGTCGTCGCGCATCCCGCTCATTGCCCCGAACCAATCGATGGTCACGACCTGGCAATCGCCGCTCAAGGACGCGATCGACCGCGCCCGTGAGATGGAGAAAGAGCCCGGGGTGCTCGCAGCAACCGTCCTCGGCGGCTTCTCATTCTCCGACACGCCATACACCGGGATCTCGACCATCGTCGTGACGAATGGCGATCAGGAGCGTGCACAGCAGTACGCGGATGAGCTGGCCAGCATCTGCTGGGAGGAGCGCGAGCGCTTTACCATCCATCCCACTCCGATCAAGGACGCCATTCAGGAGGCGATGCACGGTGAACCAGGCAGCGTCTACGTGCTGGCCGACATTTCCGACTCCGGCGCCAGCGGCACGGCCGGAGATGGGACGGCCGTGCTCAAAGGGCTGATAGAGGCCAACGCACGTTCGGCTTCGGTGGCTCAGATCATGGACCGCGACGCCGTCGTCGCCTGTATCGCCGCCGGAGTCGGCGCTCAAGTCTCGCTCGACGTCGGCGGCAAGCACGACTCACTGCACGGCGAGCCGGTGCATATCGAAGGCAAGGTACGCCTCATCCACGAGGGCCGCTTCCAGATGGCGGGTCCGATGGGCGCCGGAACCTGGGCCAGCCGCGGCCGCACCGTAGTCGTCGAGATCAACGGACCCGGCGGCATCGAAGTCCAGCTGACCGATCTGCGCGGGCATCCCAACGACCTCAACTTCTTCCGCGCCTTCGGCATCGAGCCGACCCAGCGCCGGATTCTGGTTCTCAAGAGCGCGGCGCACTTCCGGGCAGCTTTCGAGCCGATCGCGACCAAGGTGATCGAAGTCGACGCTCCAGGCATCAGCAGCCCGAAGCTCGACACCTTCCCTTATGAGCGACTGGCTCGCCCGGTTTATCCCCTGGACCAAGACGCCACCTGGAAGCCATAGTCCGGGCGTGACTCGACAGGGGAGGCGAAACCAATGTGGGCATTGAGCGCCACCGATATTCAGCGGCTCGTCTCGATGCGGCAGGCAATCGACCTGGTGAAGTCGGCCTTCGCCGAGCTCAGCTCGGGGCACGCCGAGGTCCCGCTCCGATCGAGCATCGGCTTTCCTGGGCGTGACGGGGTGACGCTCTTCATGCCGGCTTCCGTGCCGAGCATCGAGTCGGCCGGGGTCAAGATCGTCTCGGTCTTCCCCAACAATCCCAACCTCGGCAAATCGACCATCTCGGCGCTGATGATCGTAACCAGCGTTGAAACGGGCGAGCCACTCGCCCTACTTGACGGTACCTTTCTCACGGCGCTTCGCACCGGGGCGGCCTCGGGTGCCGCGACCGAGCTGCTGGCGCGGCCTGAGTCATCCGTCTTGACCGTCTTCGGAGCCGGCGCTCAGGGGCTGACCCAGGCCTGGGCCATCGCCACCGTCCGGCCAATCGAACGCGTCTACGTCTGTGACATCTCGGATTCCGCTCGCTCTTCGTTCGCCGAGCGACTGGCCGGTTACGATGCCGACCTCGCCACGAAGGTCGTTCCAGCCGCCGACATGGGCGGCGCGGTTCGCGAATCGGACATCATCTGTACCGCGACTACCTCACGCCGGGCCGTCTTCGATGGCGCCGACGTTCGCCCCGGCACCCACATCAATGCCATCGGCGCCTTCACTCCGGAGATGCAGGAAGTTCCGATCGAGACGGTCGCTTCGGCCCGCCTCGTCGTCGACTCGATTGAAGCGGTGATGGCGGAGGCCGGCGATCTGCTGAAAGCGATCGAGGCCGGGGCACTCAAGCGTGAAGACGTGTCGTTAGAGCTAGGACAGCTCGTCGCCGACCAATCCCAAGGGCGACAATCACCTGACGAGATCACCTTGTTCAAGGCGGTCGGGGTCGCCGTTCAGGATGTCGTGGTGGCGAACTACGCGGCGGCGGAAGCTGAGCGGCAAGGCATCGGCCAGATCATCGAGCTGTAAAGCAAATATCGAAACATCTGACCGGGCTTCCCTCATCCCCAGCCCCTCTCCCACCAGGGGAGAAGGAAGGCTGAACGCAACCAACCATTCCCCCTCTCCCATGAAGGGAGAGAGGGTTAGGGGTTGAGGGAAACGAGCTAGTCATCCGCCGCGGCTCGCTCGGCCTCGCTCTTGACCTGTCTCGGGCCGGCTTGATCGATCATGGTTGAGAAATCCTCGGGGAACTGATTCATCATCCCGAGCAGCGGCATCGGCGCCACCTGGCCCAGACCGCAGAGTGACATGTCGATAATGTGCTTGCTCGCCTGCCGGATCAGCGGCAGATCGCGCGCCTTCCCGTTCTGATGGCGGATCCGGTCGACAATCTCGACCAACGCCGGATTGCCAAGCCGGCATGGCGTGCATTTGGCGCACGACTCGTACCGGTTGAAGGCGGTCAGGTAACGGGCGAAGTCGACCGCCGACACCGACTCGTCGAAGACGACAAACCCTCCCGAGCCGAGCATTCCGCCCAGCGGAGTCATCGAGTCGAAGTCAACTGCCACGTCGAGCTGGTCTTCCTTAAGCGGACCGGCCGACACGCCACCAGTTTGCACGCCCTTGAAGGTGTAGCCGTCGCGCATGCCGCCGAAGATCTCGAACAGCAGGTCGCGCATCGGCAAGCCCATCTCGATCTCGGCCACGCCGATCCGCTGAACCGGCCCCTGAATCGTGACCAGCTTGGTGCCGGCGCTCTTCTCGGTGCCCATCGCCGCGTACCAGGCACCGCCGTTGATGATGACCGCCGGAACGTTAGCGAAGCTCTCGGTGTTGTTCAGCACCGTCGGCCGCTTCCAGACGCCTTCTTCGACCGATCGCGGCGGCTTGGTGCGCGGCTGTCCACGCTGGCCCATGACCGAGTACATCAAAGCCGAGCCCTCGCCGCAGATATAGGCGCCGGCGCCGGGCCGCACTCGGACATGCACGCTCTTGCCGGTCCCAAGCACGTTGTCGCCCAGCAAGCCGAGCTCATAGGCCTGCTTGACCGCCCAGCGCGATCGCCGCAGTGCCATCTGGTGCTCGCCGCCGATGTAGTTGTAGCCGTGCGACGTCTCGAGCGCGAGACAGCCGATCATGATGCCTTCGAGCACGAGATGCGGGTTGCTCTCCAGCAGCCGGCGGTCCTTGAACACGTTCGGCTCACCTTCGTGGCTGTTGGCGATCACGTACTTGGGCCAGGCCTGGGTGCGGCGGCCGCTCTCCCATTTGATGCCGGCTGGGAAGCCGGCGCCCCCGCGCCCGCGGATGTTGGCCGTTTTGACCTCGGCTACGATCTCATCCGGGCTCATGTCGAAGAGCGCTTTGATATATGCCTGGTAGCCGCCCCGCGCGATGTAGTCATCGATCGACTCGGGATCGATGATCCCCCACTCGGAGGTCAACAGCCGGTGTTGCTTGGCCAGAAACGGATGCTGATCGAGCGGCGCGATGCCCCGATAGGCAGTGTCAGAGCGGACTCCAATCGCCCATTCCGCCTTGACCTCGCCTCGCTGGATCGACGCGAAGAACTCCGGAACCTTATCGGTCGTAATCTTCTGGTAGACGACGGGCGGTGCGCCCGGCGACTGCACCTCGACGAATGGCTCCGCCCAGCACCAGCCGGCGCAGCCCACCTGCCGAACCTCGGCCTTGAAACCCTCGCGCTCGACCAGCACTCGCAGGTGGGTCAGTGTCTTGTCGGCGCCTTTGGACAGGCTGCACTCGCTGATGCCGACACTGATGACGCAGGTGCCGCTGGAACGAAGCGATTCCCAATCCCGGCCGAGCTTGCCCGCGTACTCCTCGAATGCTTTCCGGTCAGTCAACTCAGTCAACATCTTCGACATCGTCCGCCTCCAGAGACTCCCCCCGCTTGAGCGACTCGATCATCGCGCGCAGTCGTTCGGGATCGAGGTGGCCGCAATAGGTGTGATGGTCAACCTGAATGACCGGCGCGATGTCACAGACGCCAAGGCAGCCGTTGACCACCTGAAGTGTCAGATTGCCGTCCTTGCTGACCTGCCCATCGCCGATGTCGTACTCGGCGTCGAGCGTATCGATCAGCTTCCGCGAACCCATGACGAAGCAGGCGGCGCCGTGACAGAGCAGCAGCATGTGTTCCCCCGGCGGCTCGGTGCGAAAGTCGGCGTAAAAGGTAAGCAGCCCATAGACGCGGTTGATGCTCACTCCGAGATGGTCGGCGATGGCTTGCGCGGCCTCCTGGGGAATCCAGCCGTAGAGGTGCTGCGCCTCCTGGCTGGCCGCGATGATCAGCTCTTCGGCATCCTGATGACTGTCATAGGTGAACTCTTGTTGCAGGATAGCTTGAAGGGGCGCCAGATCGATGCTGCCGTCGGCATGTACCAGATTTTGGGCCAATCCATCGTCCTTTCGCGCGTCCCGAAGCCCGATTCGCGTCCAGGTCGAGTATAGCACCGGCTGGTTGAGCGCCCGAACGAGTGATCGTGGCTCGCAGCTTATGGTCCGTCCCACGATGAGGGGTCGGTATACTTAACGTGAAGACGTATGCGGCCGAGCTGGGCCGGGATGGTCAGGACGGCCGCTTCAAAAAACTTTAGACGTTTCGATCTACGAGCCGGAGAGGGAATCCTAGCGATATGTGGTTCGATCGGCTGATCGACAATAAGATCCGGGATGCGGAGGAGAAGGGGCTCTTCAAGAACCTGCGTGGTCAGGGGAAGCCGCTGCGGATGGACGACGGGCACGGCCCCGAGTGGCTCGCCAATCATTTGCTGCGGGAGTCCGAGCTGCTGCCTGAGTGGCTGGAGCTTCGCAAGGAGATCTCGGCGGTACGCCCCGATGCGGTCAAGGCGCTGCGTGAGAATCGTGAGAAGGAGCAGTTGCTCGACCCGAATCAACCCGGTGAGCGAGCGATTCTCAACCGGCTCGAGGAGCGGTTCGTGCAGCAAGCGGTCCGCCTGAACAAGCTCATCGATCTGCACAACTTACGCTGTCCGTCGCGGCTCCACGAGCTGCCGCGGATGCCCGAAGACCTCCTGAAAATGCGCTCGCGGCGAGATTCGAGCGGCCTCTAGGTCTGATCCCGGCACATTCGCCGTACGCGCCGCACAAGCTCCGGCGGCGCTGACAGCTGACGGCCACAGCGGCCGACCAGCCGCAGCACATTCTCCTCGAATCGGAACCGCTCCGCACAGTGGCCACAGCGATCGAGATGCGCCTGGACCTCGGCTAGTTCTTCGTCGTTCAGCTCGCGGTCGATAAATTCGTCGAGGCGCCGCATCACCTCATTGCAGTCGAGCATCGGCCGGTTCCTCCGACTGACAGGTGCAGGTATTCCAGGACGCGAGCAGCGACCGCTGCAGCCGCCGTCTCGCCCGGTGCAAGCGCGACATCACTGTCCCAACCGGGATACTCATGATCTCGGCAATCTCACGATAGGCAAAGCCTTCGACATCCGCCAGCAACACGACCTGGCGAAACTGCTCGGGCAGCTCCTCCAGTGCGCGGATGACGGCGGCGTCCGGGATCCGCGACAGCACGTCGTCTTCTGGACCGCTCGTCGCCGGCTGGATGCCGGAGTCGATCAGATGGCTGTAGAGGTAATAGTCTTCGACGTTGTCCAATGAGGTGCTCCGTGGTCTCCGCGTCCGCTTGCGATAGTCATTGATGAACGCGTTCGTCAAGATCTTGAACAACCAGGCGCGCAGATTTGTGCCCAACCGAAACTGGTTGAGGGAGCGAAACGCGCGAAGGTAGGTCTCCTGAACGAGGTCTTCGGCATCGGTTGGATTACCGGTCATTCGTACCGCCGTGCGATAGAGCGAGTCGATATGCGACAGCGCCTCGTTTTCCAGCTCGGCGCGGTCGTCGACCGGCTGACGCTCATCAGGGCTGGTGATCAATGGTTCATTGCCTTCCCTGCGTTCGTCATCTAACGAGTCCCGGCGGCGCATGGCACGTACGCCGCCTAAGCGGTCGAGCTCGACCGCCGCGTTCAGCACAGTTGCCTGCCGGGTCTCCTGACAGCACATTCGGCTTCCTCTGTCGAGTGTCCAGCTTCGTTGGCCGGGCTCCGCCGCTAGTTCTCGCGGCGGCGGTTGTCGAAGTCATCGAAGTCGAGCGAGTTGATGAAATCGCGGAAGATCGTAAGGTCGCCCTCGGAGATGGCGCGTTCAGCTCGCCCTTCCGGCGATGAGCCCACGCTCGATTCGCTGCTCTCCGCGTCGGCCTCACCCTCGAAGGTGACGCCGGCCCGTTCCATCACGCTCTCGTCGACGAAGATTGGAACTTTCGCTCGTACCGCCAGAGCGATCGCATCACTTGGCCGGCTGTCGATCTCCAGCGCCGCCCCATTCTGCTGAATGATGATGCGCGCATAAAAGACATCATCGCGCAAGTCGGTTACCCGTATCTCGCTGATCGTGCCGCCCATCTCGTTGATTACGGTTCGGATCAAGTCGTAAGGAAGCGGCCGCGCGGCGGTAACACCCTGCAGCTCCATCGCGATCGCCTCGGCCTCGAAGGGACCAATCCAGATTGGCAGGTGGGTTTCCCCCTCGACTTCTTTCAAGACGACGACGCGATGCTGAGTGACGAGACTGACGCGGATGCTGTCGACGGTGGTTTCTATCATGGGGATACCTTTCTCTCGCGCGTGTGCAGGTTACCGGAGTCAAGCTCGCAGCGGGTATGCCCACGCGGCCGGCAAACGCCGGACGTGACACTTCGATTCTACTATCGGGTATAAGGGTGAGCTAGAGCCAACCGGTCAATGGGTGCTATAGCTCGGATCGCTCAGGATGTGCATCGACCCCAGCGGCCAGTAGGTGAGCCAGGCCCTTCCGACGATGCTCGACATCGTGACCTGCCCGAAGTAGCGTGAGTCGGTGCTGTTCAACCGGTTGTCGCCGAGCACGAAGACGTGGCCGGGCTGTACCGTGAACTGATCGCTCTGCAGGATGCCGGGCCAGGTCGTCGGCTCGTCGATGTATGACTCGTGCAGCAGCTGCCCGTTGATGTAGACGTGGTTGTTCTTGATCGCCACCTGATCGCCGGGAAGGCCGATGATCCGTTTGATATAGGGCTCGGTGCTGCCGTTCGGTGGGTAGAAGACGATGATATCGCCGCGCTTCGGTGGCCGGAATGGATACCACTCGTGGTCGCCGTGGATATTAGCGAACGGAATCCAGTCCACCAGCGAGTAGAGATTGATGTGCGAATACTCGCGCCGGTTAACCAAGAGCATTTCATTGTTGGTGAGATTCGGCATCATGCTGAAGCCGTCGACTTTGAAGTTGAGGACGACGGCGCGGATTGCCAGAAAGATGAGCACCGCGACAACGACGGTTTGAATAACATCACGAACGATCGACTTCGCCGGCGCCTTGGCATCTTCGCTACCCGGGCCGCCGGCTGGATCGAGCTGGTCCTCGGTTGAAAGAAGCGTTGGCTCTGTCTCGGTGGGTAGGCTGGCGCCGGATCCAGGTTGCGAGTGCGAGCGAGGATGTAGGAAATTGGCCACCGAACCTCCGACCGGCGATGAGAGTGCTGCGTTCGACGTGCGAACCCGTCGATTATACACAGCCTGGCGACTGAGCAATTTACTCGCCTTCGATTTGCTCACTCGTGGAGTGTCAGCTCGATTCGCGGTCGACGCGTGGCTCTGTACGCTCGGCCGCGTCGTCATCCGATGTCTCCGTCATCGCCTGTCCTCGCGACTCATTTCCTCGCAGGTTATCCAGTGTGCGCCGGAGCCCTCCACTAATCTCGGGGATCTTCCCCGCCACGAAGATGGCCACGACTACCATCAATATCAGTACGAGGTCGGGCCAGTGCAGCGGCATTGGCGCTCCTTTGTGGCGATCAGTGGTCCGGTGTCGCCTGGCTCGCGTCGAAGTGCCAGCTCGTTATTTGATCGAAACGGTCAGCGGCGTTAACTACCGGCAGCGACTGTACACCGGCCACGCGGTCGCTCACCACGAACAGATAGCGAGGATGGTACAGAATGCTCGCTGGACTGTCGTCCGCGAACGACTGCTGAAACTCAAGGTAGAGCCTCTTTCGCTGAGCCTCGCCGGCCGTGGTTCGGGCGGCGCCGAGCACTTGATCGATGCCGGAGTCGTGCAGGCCGGTGAAGTTCTGACCGCCGGCCAGGCCCGCCGAGCTCCACAGGTCATAGCTATCTGGATCGCCGGTCGTCGAACGCCAGCCGAAGATGGCCGCGGTGAACTGACCCGAAGCCAGCACTCGCGACAAATCCGCCGATGTCATCGCGCTGAGCGAGACGCTTATACCAATGGCCCCGAGCTGCCGGGCTACCTCCTCCGCGGCAGCTACCCGCAGCGGATCGTCGCTATTCACGATGATCGGCAGGCTGAGCTGGCTCCCGTCTTTCACGAGCTTGCCGTTTACCTGGCGCCAGCCGGACTTCTCCAGCAAGGTCACCGCTCCAGCCTGGTCGTAAGCACTGGCCGACGGCGAGGTATAGGCCCACGAGCTAACCGGAACGGGTCCTGTCCCGGCCGATCCTTGACCCGAGAGTGCGTTTCTGACGACGGCCGCTTTGTCGATCGCCAGACCGATGGCTCGGCGAACGTCAACCTGGTTCAGCGGCGCTGCCTGGGTATTGAAGAACAAGGCTGTGTAGCCGAGAAGCGGTGACGAGTAGATCTTGTACCCCGATGGCAGGGCGTGAGGCCGAATGAGATCGGATGTGCTGAGCGAGCCGGTTCCGTCGATCGCACCGGCCTTCAATGCGGATAGCAGCGCCCCGGTCGACTGATAGTACCGGATCGTGAGGCCGCTCAGCCTGGCTTGCTGACCGAAGTACCGGTCGTTCCGCGTCAGCTCGATGACTCCATCTTCCCGGTTCCAGCTCACGAACCGGAAAGGCCCGCTGCCGATCGGCGCCGACGAAAATGGATCGGTTGCCAGATCGCCGGCAACGACATCACCCAAGATGTGCTTGGGCAGCACCGGGAATGTCAGATAGGTAGGAAACGGCGCGAACGGCCGGATCAGGTGAAATGTCAGGCTGTCCCGTCCCTCGGTCGTGACGTTGATGCCGCGCCAGAAGTCCGACAGCGCCGGGTTTGCGTTGAAATCGGGGGACTGGATCAGGCGAATCGTGAAGAGGACATCGGCCGCGGTAATTGGCTGGCCATCCTGCCAACGAGCACCGTCTCGTAGCTTTACGGTGTAGCTCAGGCCGTCGCTGCTAACCGGCCAGCTCACCGCTAACTCGGGCTGTGGCGAGCCTGAGCCGTCAACCCGGACGAGGCCGGAGAAGAGGAGCGGCACCAGGTCTTGCTCGCTTGAAGACGACGCCAGGAGTGGATTCAGGGTACTGGGTGCGCCCACATCGCCTTCGATAAAGGTGGTGCTTTCTGCCCGAGTAGCACCGGCAGGCGAGGTCTGCTTCGGAGAAGACTGGCCAGGACCCAGGTACACGAAACCCGCCACGGCGCCGCCGGCCACCAGCAGCAGAGTGGCAATTCCGGCTAAGAGGCGCAGGGGGTGACGTTTGACTCTGGAGACCCCGAATCTCGCGCGCGAGAAGAGCGCCGCCACCCGAATATCGTTCGAGGACTAGAGGATGAGGCTGGCGGCCAGAGCGAGGAGCACGAAAACCGTAGCGATGCCGATCGTGAAGTTGAAGAGCGTTTTCTCGACGCCGCGCCGCGTCCGGTAAATGGAAGACGAGTCCCCGCCGAACGCGCCGCTGAAACCGGAGCCCTTGCTCTGCATCAGGACCACGATCAGCAGCACAACCGAGACGAGAATCATCCCAAGATAGATTGCCGTTGACACCTAGACTGCCTCCACAATGCCTTCGCACGACC
>Ga0070737_10006476_pt1 | contig 10722 bp, 9 predicted proteins | sample Coa_R1_10_FD_66438 | JGI IMG/M metagenome (GOLD analysis project Ga0070737, IMG submission 66438) | Surface soil microbial communities from Centralia Pennsylvania, which are recovering from an underground coalmine fire - Coalmine... | ecosystem: Environmental > Terrestrial > Soil > Unclassified ...
CCTGCAACGCCGCGCCGCCATGGTGGACAGCGACGCCATCGACTGGCCGATGGCGGAGCTCATCGCTTTTGGTTCGCTGATGCTCGAAGGCCACCCGGTGCGCCTCGCCGGCCAAGACTCTCGCCGCGGCACTTTTGTGCAGCGGCACGCCGTCCTCGTCGACCGGAAGACCGGCGCCGAGTACACGCCGCTCGCCCACCTCGATCCGAACCAAGCGCCGTTTTACATTTACGATTCCTTACTTTCGGAATTCGCCGCACTCGGTTTCGAATACGGATACTCGGTGGTCCGCAGTGACGCGCTCGTCGCCTGGGAGGCGCAGTTCGGTGATTTCGCCAATGGTGCACAGACCATCATTGACGAATTCATCAGCTCGGGCGAGCAGAAGTGGGGACAGCGCAGCGGCCTCGTCCTCCTGCTCCCGCACGGCTACGAGGGCCAGGGACCGGACCACTCCTCCGGACGGATCGAACGTTTCCTGCAACTGTGCGCCCAGGAGAACATGACGGTCGCGGTGCCGTCGTGTGCGGCGAGTTACTTCCATTTGCTGCGCTGGCATGTTCTCTCCCACGTACGCCGTCCGCTCATCGTCTTCACCCCCAAGTCAATGTTGCGGGCCAAGTCAGCCGCTTCGCCCGCTTCCGCATTCACCGCCGGCCGCTGGTCACCCGTGCTGGGTGACCCGGATCCGCGCGATCCTGCCGAGGTGCGACGGGTGTTGCTGTGCAGCGGTAAGATCGCGTGGGAGTTGGTGGAGCGGCGAGCTGCGCAGCAGCGTACCGATACCGCGATTCTGCGGGTGGAGCAGCTGTATCCCCTTCCTGGCGAAGAGATTCAGGCGGCGCTTGCTGCATTTCCGCGGCTCGACGAGGTCGTCTGGGTACAGGAAGAACCGGTCAACATGGGGGCTTGGCCGTTTATCGCGCTGCACCTGGCGCCGACGCTGGGCAGCGGGATGCGCTGCATCGCCCGGCCGGAGAGCTCCGCGCCGGCGACGGGTTCGCACGTGCGCAGCGAGGAGGAGCAACGCGAATTGCTCGCGGCCGCACTTCCGGAGAGCTGACGCCGCGTAACGCGATTTCACCGTGCGAGGACAACATGTATTTCACGGATCGAGGTATCGAGGAACTCGAGAGCCGACGCGGTGAGGAGTCCGTCTCGCTCGCGTGGCTCGCCGAGCAGCTCCGTCGTTTCGTCGATCTCAACCCGGAATTCGAAGCTGCGATCGACCGGCTGGCAACCTGGTTGGCCCGCGAAGAGGAGACGGTCGACGACGTCTGACCGCGCAGCGGCGTACAGGCCTCTGAGAAGGGCAGGCACAGCGCGTCGTCCCGTGAGGGACGCCGAGACGGCCGCTAGGGAACGGTGAAGACGATTTTGCCGAAAACGTCACCCGCTTCGAGAGCAGCGAAACCCTCGATTGCTTGATGCAGCGGCAACACGCGGTCGATGACCGGACGGATGTTTCGCGCCGCGCAGAACGCAAGCAGGCCCGCCAATTCGTCGCGTGATCCCATGGTGACGCCGACGATGCGAACCTGCTGATAGAAAATCCGGTTCAGCTCGACCGGCGACGGATCGCCGCTGGTCGCGCCGCAGACCACGACAGTTCCGCCCGGCCGGACAGCGCGCAGGGAGTGTCCCCAGGTCGCGGCGCCCACGCTGTCCAGAACGGCATCCACCCGCTCCGGCAGCCGCTCACCACGGTCGAAGACCGCGTCGGCGCCCAGGTTCACCGCGCGACGGCCACGCTCGGCGTCCCGGGTTGCCACCCACACGCGAAGCCCCATCGCGCCGGCGAGCACAATCGCGGCGGTTGACACCCCACCGCCGGCGCCCTGCACCACGATGGTGTCGCCCGGCCGGGCTCCTGATCGGAGCAGCATCCGATACGCCGTGAGCCACGCAGTCGGCAGACAGGCGGCCTCGACGTCGTCCAGCGCATCGGGTTTAGGGAGGAGATTTCGGGCCGGCACCACAAGGTGTTCGGCGAACGTGCCGTCATACCGCTCGGAGAGCAGACTGCGCCGAGGGTCGTTGACTTCGTCCCCGCGCCCGGCGTCCGGATCCGCGATGACCGCGTGGACCACCACCGGATTGCCGTCCTCGTCGACGCCTGCCGCATCCATGCCGAGGATGCGCGGCAGCTCATCGGGACGCAGCCCAACACCACGCAGGCTCCACAGGTCGTGGTGGTTCAGTGCTGCGGCCTTGACATGCACCAGACGCCAACCCTCGGGAACGTCAGGTTCCGGCCGGTCACCAACGACAAGTCCGGAAAGGGGATTCATGGCATCGGTTCGCGCTGCGAGTACGGCCAACACGCCTGAAGCATACGTCCAGCAGAGGCGTCGACACATCAGGGCTCTTATGCGACGAGCAACGGAAAAAGATCAACGCTCCAGTAGTAGCGCGGATCCGTAGGCGATAGGTCTAGACATGTGCCAACTCGCCGAATAAATTTGAACCATGACATCACATCGAATCGGCATTCTCGGCACCGGATTGATCGGAAACTTCTACGCGCAGACCCTCCGTCGTGGCCGCTCGCGAGACGAGGTGGCGGTCGTGTATTCGCGAACGGCAGAACGCGCGCGCGAATTCGCCGAGCGTTTTCAGATCGCTACCTGGACAACAGACCTCGAAGAGGCCACCAGGCACCCCGCGATTGACACCGTCGTAGTGGCCTTACCGAACGACCTCCACCTACCAGCAGTTAAGCTCGCCGCCACTGCAGGCAAGGCCGTCCTCGTGACCAAGCCGCTAGCACGGACGGCCACAGAAGCGCGTGAAATCCTTCGCATAGTGGAGGAAGCGGGCATATTCGCCGGCTACTTGGAGGATCTCTGCTACACCCCAAAGACGCTCCGGGCCTTGGAGTACGTCGAGCAAGGAACACTCGGCGACGTGCTCTGGGTCCGAAGTCGGGAAACACATCCTGGGCCGCACAGCGCGTGGTTTTGGGATCCCCGCCGCGCCGGCGCGGGCGCTATCGTCGATCTCGGGTGTCATTGCATCGAGATCATCAGGAGTTTCGTCGGTAAGCACGTTCGACCGATTGAAGCTTTATGCTGGGCTGACACCCTCGTCCACCCTATAGATGCTGAAGACAATGCGGTTGGATTGATCAGGTTTGAGAATGGCGCGCTAGGTCAGTTTGAGGTCAGCTGGACATTCCGTGGCGGCATGGATCTCCGCGATGAGGTCGCCGGCACCGAGGGTACCATCTGGCTGAATCACTTCCTGCGCACCGGCTTCGAGATGTTCACGAGCGGGGCGAACTCCTCGTACGTCGCCGAGAAGGCCGAGGTCGAGCGCGGTTGGCTCTTCCCGGTAGGCGACGAGATCGGCGAACTCGGCTATGTCGATATGTTCGACGACATGTTCGCAGCGCTTGACGCGGGCCGACAGCCGAGGGAGACGGTCTATGACGGATACATCGTCAACGCCATTATCGACGCCTGCCTAGCCTCTGCAAGAAACCACCGCTGGGAGACCATCAATCTCGAGTGGCGAGGCGGTCAATCACACAGGATTGAGAGGCGTCACCAAAATGTCGGCGATCTCATCCTTGTTAAGCAAGAGCGTCTGCCTGACGGGCGTCAGAAGCTCATTCTCAAGGATCCTCGGACTGGCGATTTCTTAGACCGAATCGTCTAACGAAGCGAGCACCGATGCGCGCGAGGCTCAGCGTCCGTCCGCGTGAGACGAGCGTACGGATGACTGCGACGGCAATTTACCCACGGCCTCGAGCCCGGCAGGCGGGCGCGAGGTCGTGGGTAATCGTACCTGGGATGCAGCCAGGCTCAGACGATAAATGGTCTCAAGACATCTCGTGCCAGAAGGAAGCCGGCACGGACGCGCTCAACTGTTCCTTCAAAGCTCCGGTCCTCATGTTCGACCACAACGTATCCGTCATATCCGACGCGATATAACGCAGAGAAGACCCGCGCCCACGGTACCTCACCTAAGCCTGGGAGACGTGGGATCTGCCATCCCATTCCGAGAGAAAGAATCCCACGCTCATATAGACCATCTCGATCGATTTCCAGGTCTTTTGCGTGGACATGATAGATACGCTCTCCGAATTCGCGGATGACCCGCTCAATATCAATCATCTGCCAGATAAGATGTGACGGATCCAAATTCAATCCCAAGGTTCCGTCATCGAACCATCCAAATATTTCCCGCCATGTTGACGGTGCGTAAAAGAGATTATGACCACCGGGCCATTCGTCCCAACTGAAGATCATCGGACAGTTCTCAATGGCAAGGCGCACGCCATGGTCTCGCGCATAAGCTACAAGGTCCGGTAAGAACCGCCGGGCGTCCTTAATGTTCTCCGGAAGCGGCTTGCTGGCGTCTGCGCCGATAAATGTATTAACCACTGAGACGTTGAGCAATTGAGCCGCTCGAATGACAGCGCGTAGATGGTTGAGCACTGTCTCGCGGTGGGACATGTCTGGATGGAGCGGATTGGGATAGTAGCCAAGTGCACTTATCGCAATACCCTTTGATGTCAGCTCATTGTTAATTTCTTCCGCCTTCGCCTTGTCAAGCGTTGCAACGTCAATGTGACAGACTCCAGCGTAACGCCGTGTTGCTCCTTCTTCGCGCGGCCAACACGCGACCTCAAGAGCGTCGAAGCCGTGCGCTGCACTCCAATCAGCGATTTCGGAAAGAGTTGAATTGGGAAACGCTGCTGTCAGCAGTCCGAGTCTCATCGCTCCTCCTCACTGGAACCCAACGTCCTACGCGTGCTGATTCTTCGATTGCTTCGCAGATCAGGACGAGATCGTAGCCATCCGTAAATGTGGGATAACGCGGCTGAGCGGAACGACCGCCGCGTAATATGTCGTCGTAGACATCTCCGAATAGCGAGACGAAGGTGTCCGGATAGCCTTCGACGTGGCCTACAGGATAGCGAGCCTTCTTGGTTGCGAGATCACTCAGGAGATCGTAGTCTTTGGTCACCAATTCGTTGGGTTGCCCGCGATGCCCCAGCCATAAGTACTCCGGCTCCTCCGAGCGCCATGTCAGCGACGATTCGGAGCCGTCCACCTGGACTTCGATGCAGTTCTTGTTGCCATAGGAGACTTGGCTAAAGGTCGCGACAGCCCGGGCTCCATTACGGAACCGTGCCAGTAGGGCGGCGGCGTCATCGCTATGAACGTCAACCTCGACACCGCCCACCTCCTCGTCTCGGACGTGGCGAAAGGCTTCCATGGTCGTCGTCGGGCGCCTACGTTTAGGCAGGAATGTATAGAGATCGGCAAAGACACTGTCGATACGGTCGTCGAGCCACGTCTGCACAAGGTCGAGCCAATGCACCCCGATATCGGCCACGGCACGGAGTCTCCCTTGCTGATCGGGCTCTAGACGCCAGTTCCAGTCCGTTGCCCGCGCGAGCCAGTCTTGATGATAGCGACCGGTCACCATCCGCACGGTGCCGATCCGGCCGCGCGCAATCAGATCTCGCGCATGGATGCACTGCGGATAGTAGCGCACGTTGAGACACACGGCAGTCACGGTGTCAGCGTGAAGACTCATGTCGACCAACGCTGAAGCTTCTTCAGAGGACGGTGCCAGAGGCTTTTCGCAGATCACGTGCTTCCCCGCCTCTAACGCCTGCATCACTTGCTGGGCGTGTAATGAGTTAGGCGTTACGATATGCACGGCCTGAACACTGCGGTCTTCCAGGACCTCAGCAAGTGATCTATATGCCCGAGGCAGACCGAGCCTCCTCGCGGCCATGTCACCACGCTCAGGCGTGCGGCCTACAATGCCACGCACTTGGACACCAAGTCGCCGGAGTGCATCTGTATGCGCGGTGGCCATGAAGCCCGTTCCTACGATCGCCGCTCCGACGTTACCGTAGCCGCTCATGATAGAAGTCTCCGTCCCGTGACGCGTGCGTACAGCCAAGCGAGCAAGAGCACGACGAGTCCATACACCACTTGGCGGACTGCGTCGGACGTATTTAGCGAGGTCAAGAGACGGTCTAGGACCGTGAGACTCAGGGCACCTAAAATCGTGCCTGCGTATCCTCCTTGGCCACCGAAGATCGAGGTTCCGCCTAGCACAGCAGCAGCGATCGCAGTCAAGAGGTAGCTATTTGTCTGGTCAGGAGCCACGCCGCCACTGATTCCCGAATAAAGCAGGCCGGCAACCGCGGCTAGCAATTCGGTACCGATGTATACTGCAATCACTACTTGCCACAGTTTCACCCCAGCGAGACGACTGGCCGTGGTATTGTCGCCAATCGCATAGATCAGTCTTCCTATACCTGTGCGCCCCAGTCCCCAAATCAGCAGTACGGCTATAACAGCAAGCACGACAGCGTTGCTCGGGATAGGACCGACCAGCGTGCCGGTACTTATGCGCGTTACAACGGGAAGGATCTGTGTTGTGCCAGCAAGAAATCCATTGCCAACAAGACCGACTGTCGTTATACCGAGCAAGACGCTCGACATCCCCAAGGTCATAATGAGAGGATTGACCTTGAAGACTCCAATACCCAGTCCGTTCACCAAACCGACTGCAACACCGACAGCCAAGGCCAGGCCGATCGCGGGAACTGTGCCGAGATGACTCTTGCTGGCGGCTACATAAGCAGCGAGGTTAGCAGTCATTGTAACAGACAAGGAAATTCCGCCAGTTAGCATGCACAGTGTTTCGGCCGCGCCGAAGATCGCGAGCGGACACGTGAGAAGTAGGACCGCGCGAAGGCCGTTCTCGGTGAAGAGTCCGTGGTCTCGGATGCCTGTTACGAGATACAGTACCGCAAATACGCCGAAGAGCGCCACGAAGGGCCGCTCTGCAAGCCTATCCCGCCAACTCGCTTGATCGGCGGGGGCCGTCACTGCACTCATACCTTCCTCCGGAGAGCATCGCCAGACGCTGGAACCCTACGTGGCACGCCTTTTGACTGCTAGCCATGTCCCAATCATGACGACGACAATAATGACGCATCCCTGGACTACCTGAGCGAGATTCGGATCTACACCCTCACCAAGCATGATAGCTGGAATGAGGCCCAAGACGACCGCTGCCAAAACGGGCCCGACAAGTCCACCGACCCCGCCCGTCAGCGCTACACCGCCCAGTACTGCGGCAGCGATGCTTGAGAGTGTCGCTGCAAGTCCGATACTACTGCGAGGATCACCACTGCCGGTATAGGCCGTATTGATCACTCCTGCCATGCCGGCGAACATTCCGCCCAACGTGTAGGCGACCACGCGCACGCGCGATACATCAACGCCAGCTAGGTACGCGGCCGCGCGATTGCCGCCGATGGCATATAGCTTGACACCTAAAGTGCTCCGCTTTAGTGGCATCCACAACACGCTAAGAACTCCGACAGTCCACAGGATCGATGGCAAAGGCTGGGAAAGTCCACCCGCGACGGCCGATCGAAAGCCTTGCGCCGTCCCGCCGCCGGGCTGGTTCAGTATCAGCAGCGCGGCACCCGAAAGGACAAAGAGATACGCTAGCGTCACAACAATATCAGGGACACGCGAGAGCACAATTGTGGTTCCAACGATCGTTCCGATGGCCGCTCCGATCGCGATGACCGCAATGGCCAGAAGGAAGCACATTCCGGTGTGTTGACCCTTCATCCATAGCGCTGATAGACAGTTCGCGAATACCATTGCCGCACCCAGCGCTAGATCAATCCCTCCCGAGATGATAACGATCGCCTGCCCCATCCCAAGAAAGGCTACGACCATCGCACCCGCGGTGATCGTGCGGAGCTCAAAGCCTCCAAACTTAGGTAGCTGGCTAAACCGCCAGAAGAAAAGTACGAGCAAGAAGCCTGCCGTAACTATAAGCCAGCCATGGCGTCGCCGCAAACGCGCCCAGCGGCTCGTAGGTTTCGGTACAAGCGCCGGTCTTGGAGGAGCCGTGGTCATCTTTTAAGCCCTCTCTTTAGGCTATCGTTCTATGTCCAAGCGACGTCTCACCTCGCGACTTCCAATCCGTGACATGCGCTGAGCAGCGTCTCCTCATCGGTGTCAGGTGGAAGCTCTTCTATGATTTGACCGTTATACAACACCAGCACACGGTCGGCGACCAGCGAGATCTCGCGCAGCTCGCTGGTAAACATAAGAATACCTGCTCCGGCCGCAGCTAGATCGCGAATAAGTACATACAGCTGTCTTTTCGTACCAATGTCTATGCCGCGCGTAGGGTCGAAGAGCAGCAAGACCTGAAAGCCGGATGCAAGCCAGCGGCCAATCGTCAGCTTCTGCTGGTTGCCGCCAGACAGCCGGCCAGCAGCTCCTGCCCTGGCATCTATCGCGAGACGGCGTACGACATCTTCGATGCGCCGCTTCTCCGCCTTCCATCTGATCGCTCCCCATGAGCGAAAGCGCGCGTATAGCGGAAGGGTAAGGTTTTCTCTGATCGGCCGCTTAGGAAGCAGCGCAGTCGCTCGGTCCGCGGGTACTAGTACGAGTCCCTGGCGAATGGCATCTGCAGGTCCGCGGGCGCTCAGCGGTTTACCGCACACAACTATCTGGCCAGACGAGGGTCGATACTCACCCGCTAGTGCCGCAAAGAGCACGTCCTGACCCTGCCCTTCGAGCGCAATAAGCCCGACGACTTCCCCCTTGTGCACGCTAAAGCTAACGTCACGCAGCGGGCCAACCGTAAGATGCTTGACGTCAAGCAGTGGCACCTGCTCTTGCGTGTGATGAATGACGCGCGACTCCCGCGCCGTTAGTTGTTCTGGTGGCGTTCCGAGCATGGCTGCCACCATGCGCCCTTCGCCTCCGTCGCGTGGCTCGAAAGTCTCCACGTTGCAACCGTCGCGAAGCACCGTACAACGATCACACAGTTCCATAACTTCCGCAAGACGATGAGAGATGAACAAGATCGACTGTCCAGCGCGTACCGCCTCGCGGAGTACGGAAAAAACGCGTTCAGTGATATCCGAGGGAAGAGCGGCCGTCAACTCGTCAAGCAGGAGAACCCGCGGAGACAACACAAGTTGCTTGGCTAAGTCGATGAGCCGAAGAAGAAACAAAGGAAGGTCGCGCACAAGCTCATCAAACTGCAAATCGGATACCCCAAAGCTAGCCAACGCTTCGCGGACTTGATAGGGATCCGAATGGGTGAGGCTGAGATTCTCTCTGACCGTCAGCTCGCCGATAAGTGCAGGCTCTTGGAACACTGTCGCGAGGCCGGCAGCTCGAGCCTGGGATGGATTACGAAAGCGAACGCTCCGCCCCGTGAGCATGATGGAACCAGCATCCGCTTGGGCGACGCCGCTCAGGATCTTGACGAGCGTCGATTTTCCGGCGCCGTTGGCGCCGAGAAGCGCGTGGATCTCGCCGCGCTTGATATCGAGGTCAACGGAGCGAAGAGCCACTACAGGTCCGTAACGCTTAGCAAGATTGCGAACTTGAAGAACCGTCTCCGACACGTCAGCCTCACTCGTCAACCACGTTGGGTTGTGGGCCAAGACAGTCTCGGCCCACAACCCAACGCTATCGTTTGATTCATTCGCCAGGACCCTTGCAAGCGATAAGCTGTTGCGGCGTGTATGTCGTCCAAGGCTTGATTTCCACCTGCGAAGGCCACGTGGGCGGCAGGTTGGGGAAGTGGTACGTCTGCAGCTTATCCTTTGCGGTAGCGAGATCCCATACCTCGGGTGTCAGGAGGGTCTGCTTGGGGACGGACTTCCCCTGCAGCACGTCGAGAGCGATATCGAGCCCAACGGCGCCAACGGCGGCTGGATTAGTTACTGCGGCACCAGGCTGGCCTGCCAGCAGTTGTGCGACGAAGCCGTTATTGTCGGCCCCAACAACTGGAATCGGAGTCTTGCCAAGTGTCTTGAAGGCGTTGACCACGGTGTAGTCGGTGCCCGACGTCCAGATTCCGTCATAGTGGTGAGCAGTAAGCTCCTGCGTCGCGAGAGCGGCAGCCTTCGTGAAGTCCCAGCCTGTGTACACTTCCTTGAACTTGATTCCCGGGTACTGCGCCATAACGCTGCGAAAACCTTGGTCACGGGCAATGTCGGCCGGTGCGCCTTGAGCGCCTCTCATATAGAGAACGTCGCCCTTGCCGTTGAGCGCTTTCGCGAGCCATTCTGCACCGAGCTTGCCATACTCTTCCTGGTTGTTCGCCGCCAAGTACACGTCTGGCGCAGTCACCGCTTGGTCAACGGCTACGACGACGATGCCCTTTTTGACGGCGGCCTCAAGAACGCTATTCAGCTTTTCCGGGTCCGACGGGTTGACGATGATTGCGTTGACGCCTTGGGAGATCAGGTTCTGCAAATCTTGAATCTGATCTGTCGGTCCACCGTTTTTGGAGATGACGACAACCTTCTTGACCTGACCACTAACCAGAGCTTGAGCTTTGATCGAGCAGATCATCTCCTCACGCCAACCGTTACCGGCAATTGTGTTGCTGACGCCGATAACGTATGAGCCGCCTCCGGTCGAGCTACCTCCGCTTGCAGGACTCGAAGCGGCGGCAGAGGACGCGCTCGCCGCTGCACTGCCAGCCGGGCTTTCTGATCCTGACGACGCGGTCTTAGAGGTGCTCGAACACGCCGCCAGCAATGCGGCCATAGCGACCGCGAGCCCGGAGACGACGAGTCGAGTTCGTGGTGTTCGTTGTGCCATCATCAATAACTCCTTTCTGAGGTTTTATGAATCGTCACGCGTGGCAACACGCATATCAGCGGCGTTCTGCAGTGCGTACGGTTCACCG
>Ga0070737_10006477_pt1 | contig 10720 bp, 7 predicted proteins | sample Coa_R1_10_FD_66438 | JGI IMG/M metagenome (GOLD analysis project Ga0070737, IMG submission 66438) | Surface soil microbial communities from Centralia Pennsylvania, which are recovering from an underground coalmine fire - Coalmine... | ecosystem: Environmental > Terrestrial > Soil > Unclassified ...
TTCGAGCGCCGCTACGGCGTGCTCAAGCGGCTCGGCGCCACGCCGCTCTCGCGCGGCGGGCTGATCACGGCCAAGACGGCCACGGTCATCATCGTCGAGCTGATCCAGGCCGCCATCATCACCGCGGTCGGCACCGGACTCGGCTGGCGGCCGCACGCCAGCCCGCTGGCCTTCCTGACCGTGCCGCTGCTGGTGCTGGTGGGCACGGCGGCGTTCAGCGGCCTGGCCCTGCTGATGGCGGGCACGCTGCGCGCGGAGGCCACGCTGGCCCTGGCCAACCTGGTGTACATCGTGCTGCTCGGGATCGGCGGCGTGGTGTTCCCGCTGCAGAAGTTCCCGGCGGCGGCCCGGCCGTGGCTGACCCTGCTGCCGACCGGTGCCCTGGCCACCGGGCTGCGGGCCGTGCTCAGGGACGCCGCGGGCATCCCCCTGCGCGACCTGGTCGTGCTCGCCGCCTGGGCGGTGGTCACCATAGCGCTCGCCGCGCGGACGTTCCGCTGGGAGTGACCGGGCCACCGGGACTGAGCGAGCCGCCCGGGCGGGCGCAGGACCCCGCGGCCGGCCAGGCGCCCGGCTCCCCCGGCCCCGGCGGGGGCCGCGCGGCCCCCGGCACCGGCCGGGCCGGGCACGCCGGGCCGGCCGTCCTGGTCCTGACCGGCATCGTCTCGGTCCAGCTCGGCGCGGGACTGGCCACCCGGCTGTTCAGCGACCTGCCGGCCGCGGCGGTGACCGGGCTGCGGCTGTGGTGCGCCGCCATCGTCCTGCTGATCGTGGGGTTCCGCGGGCCGAACGGGCTGGCCGCCGTGGCCCGCGAGGTGGTGCGGAACCGGGCCTGGCGCGATGCCGCCGTCGTCGGCTCGTTCGGCCTCTGCCTGGGCGTGATGAACTTCGTCTTCTACCAGGCCATCGCCCGGGTGCCGCTCGGCGTGGCGGTCACCGTGGAGTTCCTCGGCCCGCTCGCGGTCGCCGTGGCCGGCTCCCGCCGCCTGGTCGACCTGCTGTGGGTGGCCCTGGCCGCCGGCGGTGTGTTCCTCCTCACCGGGGACGGGACCGCGCATCTCGACCTGGCCGGGATCGGCTTCGCCGGCGCGAGCGCGGCCTGCTGGGCCGCCTACATTCTGCTGAGCGCGGCCACCGGCCGCCGGTTCGGCGGTTCCTCGGGCCTGGTCATCGCCATGGTGGCCGGGGCGGTGGTGGTGACCCCGGCGGCCGCGGTCACGGCCAACAGGTCGCTGCTGCGGCCGGCGGTGCTCGGCACCGGCGCCGCGGTGGGCGTGCTGTCCTCGGCTCTCCCGTACGGGCTGGAACTGCGGGCGCTGCGCAGGCTGCCGACCCGGATATTCGGCATCTGGATGAGCCTGGAACCGGCCGTGGCCGCGCTGATCGGGCTGGCCCTGCTGGGCCAGCGGCTGTCCGCCGCGGAATGGACCGCCGTCGGCTGTGTCGTCATCGCGTCCGTCGGCGCCGCCCTGGCCGTCCCGGGCCGCGGGTAGCCGGCCCGCCCCTGATCGGCCGGCGGAAGCTCCTACCATTAGGGGCGTGTCTGCCGATCTCGCTCCCGCCGCCGCGCCCGGCGCGCCGTCCAGATCGCGGTCGCGGCAGCTCCTGAGCCGGATCGTGGCCACGGTGCTCTCGCCGAGCCCGCGGTCCATGCGTAACTGGGCCCTGGCCGCCGTGGTGGCCAATGCCGTGATCATGTCGACCGGCGAGGCCGTCCGGCTCAGCCAGTCCGGGCTCGGCTGCCCCAACTGGCCCGACTGCACCCGCAGCAGCATCGTCGCCGCGCACACGGCCGGCCAGACCACGCTGAACACCTGGATCGAGTTCGGCAACCGGCTGCTCAACTTCCCGCTCGTGGCCATCGCCGGGCTGACGCTGATCGCCGCCTGGCAGTACCGCCCGCCCGGCAGTGACCGGCGGCGCCGGGACCTGGTGTCCCTCGCCGCGGCCCTGCCGGGCGGCGTGGTGGCCCAGGCCGTGGTGGGCGGGATCGTGGTGCTCACCAAGCTCAACCCCGGCTGGGTGGCCGCCCACTTCATGCTCTCGACCGCGATCGTGGCCGCGGCGGTCCTGCTTCGGGTCCGGTGTGCCGAGGGCACCGGCCCCGCCACCCAGGCGGTCCGGCGGGACCTGCGGCTCATCGCGGGGACCCTGGTGGCAGTGGTCGTGGTGATGTTCGCGGCGGGCACCGTGGTCACCGGTACCGGGCCGCTGGCCGGCAACGCGGCCGCACGCCGGTTCCAGCTTCCGTTCGCCGGCGTCACCCAATTCCACGCCGACATCGGCTGGCTGATCGGCGGCCTGACGTTCGCGCTGGTCGTCGGCCTGCGGCTGTCCGGCGCGCCGCCCCGGATCCTGCGCCGGGGCTACGTGCTCGCCGGCCTGGTCGTGGTGCAGGGTGCGATCGGCTACGCGCAGTACTTCAGCGGACTGCCCGCGGGACTGGTCTGGGTGCACGTCACCGTGGCCGTGGTCACCTGGATCGCGGTGCTCGAGGTGTTCCTCGCGCTGCGCGACCGGGGACCGGTGGACGGGGCGCCGGCCGGCGGCGCGGCCGGCGTGACGCTCCCCCACGAAGGCGACCGGGAGGGGGCTACGGCTCGCGCCCCCGGAGCATAGCCGGGTGGTGCGGCATCGGCGCGGCGTACGCGTGCGGCACGGTGAAGCCGGACGGGCGGGAACCCGCCCACGGCGTGGGCGGCGGCGCGGGCTGGCGGCGCAGGAACGCCGACCTGGCCACCTGCATCAGGCCGAGCAGTTCCTGCTGGCGCCGGCCGAACTCGCGGTGGCCGATCACCCCCCGGCCGGCCTTCTGGTGCAGCAGCGCCAGTTCGGTCGCTGCGAGCTGGTAGTCGCCCATGGCCCTGGCCGCGGGCAGGCCGCCGGTGGCCCGGGCCCAGTTCCGGGCCAGGTGCCGGTCCCGCAGTGAGCTGAGCATCGCGATGTCCCCGGGCGTGACCAGGCCGGTCGCCTCGTAGCCGGGCAGGTAGTGCTCGATCAGGCCCACGATGCGGCGGCGGTCGGCCGCGATGACCCGCCAGACCACGCCGAGCAGGCAGAGCAGGAACACGTACGCGGCCACCGTGCCGGCCAGCCCGAAGACGCTGAGCCCGTTCCACAGCGCGTGCAGGCACATGGCGGCCACCCAGCCGAGCGGCAGCGCCCAGCCCGCGTGCCGGTGCGAGGCCGCGTACGCGGCTCCGATGCCGGTCATCGAGGTGAACAGCGGATGCAGGAACGGAGACAGCACGTCCCGCAGCACGAACGTGTAGGTGAGTAGCTGGGTTCCGCCGTGCACCGGGGTGACCAGCGCATTGATGTAGTAGCCGATGTTCTCGGTCATGGCGAAGCCGAGGCCGACCATGGCCGCGTACACGATGCCGTCCGTCGGGCCGTCCAGTTCCTGGCGGCGGCGGCGCACCAGCCAGACCAGGAACAGGCCCTTGAAGGTCTCCTCGACGACCGGGGCGCCGGCGGTGGCCGAGACGTACTGGCCGGCGGAGGCGCCGAGCGCCGGCTGGGTGATGTAGTCCAGCCCGGCCGTGTTGACGATCACCGCCGCCAGCGCGGCGATGCCCGCGCCCCACAGGAACGCGAACGTCAGGTTGATCCGCGGCTCGGGCTCCAGGCGGTCGATGAACAGCACCACCGCCACCAGGAGCGGCACCGGCACGAGGGCCAGGACCAGTGCGACGAAGAAGGGGACGGCGCTGTGCCCGGCCGCCACGCTCTCCAGCAGCTCGATGCCGAAGGCGAGCAGCACGCAGAGCGCGCCGACGGCGATCCCGAGGATGACGCCGACCCGGGGGCGGCCCTGGGGCCTGCCCTCCAGGACCGCCTTGGGGTCGAACACGGGCGCCGGCATGACCATGGGGGCGAGGCTACCGGGAGGGGCGGCGGCGAAACCGCGAGGCGCGCGGCTCGGCGCGCGAAGCCGTCGCCGGCCTGCAGAATCTACCGGTGGGCGGATCGAGGCGACCGGTGGGCGGACGGGAACCGGCGGTGAGCGGATCGAGGCTGGACGGCGGCGAGCGGGAGATCTGGCGGCTGGCGGTGCCCGCTCTCGGCGCGCTGATCGCCGAGCCGGTCTTCCAGCTCGCGGACTCGGCCATCGTCGGTCATCTCGGCCCGGCCCAGCTGGCCGGGCTCGGCGCGGCGGGCGCGGCCCTGGCCACTCTGGTCAACGTCTGCATCTTCCTGGCCTACGGCACCACGGCCGCGGTCGCGCGCCGGATGGGCGCCGGTGACCTGCCCGGCGCCATCCGGCAGGGCATCGACGGCATGTGGGTGGCGGTGCTGCTCGGCGCGGTGCTGGCCGCGGTGGGCGCGCCGCTGGCCCGGCCCATCGTCGGCGCGTTCGGCGCGTCCCCGGCCGCGACCGGATACGCCGTGACATACCTGCGGGTGTCCGCCCCCGGCATCCCGGCCATGCTGCTGGTCCTGGCCGGGACCGGCATCCTGCGCGGCCTCCAGGACACCCGCGTGCCGCTGGCGGTGGCGGGCGCCGGCGCCGTGCTCAACATCGCGGCGAACTACCTGCTGGTCTACCCGGCCGGCCTGGGCATCGCCGGGTCGGCGCTGGGCACAGTGATCACCCAGGCGGGCATGGCGGTGACCTACGGCTGGGTGGCCGTGCGGGCCGCCCGGCGGCACCGGGCGCATCTGCGGCCGGACTGGGCGGGCATCCGGGCGTCGGCGGGCGCCTCGGCGGCGCTGCTGGTGCGGACGGCCGCGCTGCGCGTCTACCTGCTGGTCGCCGTCTGGATCGCGGCGCGCTCGGGCACCGCGGCGCTGGCCGCGCACACCGTGGCCACCAACCTGTGGAACACCCTGACCCTGGCGCTGGACGCGCTCGCGATCGCCGCGCAGGCCATCGTGGGCAGCCGCCTCGGCGCGGCCGACGCCGCCTCGGCCCGGGCCGCCACCCGCCGGATGTGCTGGTGGGGCGGGCTGATCGGCCTGGCCCTCGGGGTGATGGTCGCGGCGGCCCGGCCGCTGTACGTCCCGCTCTTCACCCCCGACCACGCGGTCCGGGTCCTGCTGGCCCAGGTGCTCCTGCTCGTGGCCGTCTATCAGCCGGTGTCCGGTGTCGTGTTCGTGCTCGACGGCGTGCTCATCGGCGCGGGCGACAACCGGTTCCTGGCCGCGGCCAGCATCGCCACCACGGCGGTGTTCCTGGTCTGCGCGGCAGCGGACCGGGCGGCCGGCGGCGGCCTGACGGGGCTGTGGCTGGCGATCGGCGCCTTCATGCTGGCCCGCCTGGCCGTGCTGAGCGCCAGGGCCCGGACCACGGCCTGGACCGTCACCGGCGTTCGCCGGTGAGCGCGCCGGGCCTGGGCGGCCCGCCGGCTCCGGCCGGTGAACGCCGCATGTCCCCGAGGCATCTCAGGGGAATGTTAGGGAAAAAGAAATGCCGAGAGGTTTCGGGTCACGGCCCTGCCGGGTAGCTGAGCCTGACCACCGGGATAGGCTCGGGACGATGATCGCCCTTGGCATCGCGGGGGGCAATCCGACCTGAACAAGGGTGCGCGGGGGCCGCTACCGCGGCATCGTGGCACGTCCGCGACTGTCCCGGCGTGCGGCCCCGCCGCCGCGGAGAGGAGCCGTGATTTCTACGGTGAGTAGTCAGCAGAATACGAAGCTCGACTGGACGGAGACCGACGCCCGTGCCGTCGACCTCATCCGGGTGCTGGCCATGGACGCCGTGGAGAAGGAAGGGTCCGGCCATCCTGGCACCGCGATGAGCCTCGCCCCCGCGGCCTACCTGCTGTTCCAGCGGATCATGCGGCATGACCCGGCCGACCCGGGCTGGACCGGCCGGGACCGCTTCGTGCTGTCCTGCGGGCACTCCAGCCTCACCCTGTACATCCAGCTTTACCTGTCGGGGTACGGGCTGAGCCTGGACGATCTCAAGGCCTACCGGTCCTGGGGCAGCATCACCCCCGGCCACCCCGAGCACGGCCTGACCGCCGGGGTGGAGACCACCACCGGCCCGCTCGGCCAGGGCCTCGGCAACGCGGTCGGCATGGCCATGGCGGCCCGGCGCGAGCGCGGCCTGTTCGACCCCGGCACCGGCCGCGGGCAGAGCCCGTTCGACCATTACGTCTACGTGTTCGCCTCGGACGGGGACATCGAGGAGGGCATCACCCACGAGGTCTCGTCGCTGGCCGGCCACCAGAAGCTCGGCAACCTGATCGTCCTCTACGACGACAATCACATCTCCATCGAGGACGACACGGAGATCGCCAAGTCCGAGGATGTCTGCGCCCGGTACGAGGCGTACGGCTGGCACGTGCAGCGGGTGGACTGGCGGCGCAAGGACGGTTACCACGAGGACGTCGGGGCGCTGCACCGGGCGTACCTCGCGGCCAAGGACGAGACCGGGCGGCCGTCGCTGATCTCGCTGCGATCGATCATCGGCTGGCCCGCACCGCACAAGCAGAACACCGGCGAGGCCCACGGGTCCGCACTCGGCGCCGACGAGGTGGCGGCGACCAAGGAGATCCTGCACTTCGACCCCGCGGTTTCGTTCCCGGAGGCGGACGACCTGGTGACGCAGGCCAGAGGCGTGATCGAGCGGGGCAAGCGGGCCCACGCCGACTGGGACGAGGCCTTCACCGCCTGGGCCAAGGCCAACCCCAAGCGGAAGGACCTGTTCGACCGGCTGGCCGAGCGGAAGCTGCCCGAGGGCTGGGCCTCCGCGCTGCCCGCGTTCAAGCCCGACGCCAAGGGCATGGCCACCCGGAAGGCCTCCGGCGAGGTGCTGAGCGCGCTCGCCCCGGTGCTGCCGGAACTGTGGGGCGGCTCGGCCGACCTGGCCGGGAGCAACAACACCACGATGAAGGGCGAGCCGTCCTTCATCCCGCCCGAATACCAGACGGCCATGTTCCCCGGTGACGAGTACGGGCGCACGCTGCACTTCGGCATCCGCGAGCACGGCATGGGCGCGATCCTCAACGGCATCGCCCTGCACGGCCCCACCCGGCCCTACGGCGGCACGTTCCTGGTCTTCAGCGACTACATGCGGCCGTCGGTCCGGCTGGCCGCGCTGATGAAGCTGCCGGTGACCTACGTGTGGACGCACGACTCGATCGGGCTCGGCGAGGACGGGCCCACCCACCAGCCCGTCGAGCACCTGTGGGCGCTGCGCGCGATCCCGAACCTGGCCGTGGTCCGGCCCGGCGACGCCAGCGAGACGGCCGTGGCCTGGAAGACGATCCTGGAGCGCGCCAACCAGCCGTCGGCGCTGTGCCTGAGCAGGCAGAACCTGCCGGTTCTTGACCGGTCGGCGGGAACGGCCGGACTGGCCAGCGCCGAGGGCGTGGCCCGCGGCGGGTACGTGCTGGCCGAGGCCGACGGCGACCCGCAGGTGATTCTCATCGCCACCGGCAGCGAGGTGCAGATCGCGCTGGCCGCCCGGGACATGCTCCAGGGGCAGGGCACACCCACCCGGGTCGTCTCCATGCCCTGCGTGGAATGGTTTGAGGAGCAGGAAGCTTCATACCGGGAGGAAGTACTGCCCAGCCGGGTCAGGGCGCGGGTGTCCGTGGAGGCGGGCACCACGTTCGGGTGGCGCGCTTACGTCGGTGACATCGGGGAATCCGTCGGAGTGGACCACTTCGGCGCCTCCGCCGCATATCAGCGGCTCTATGCGGAGTTCGGGCTCACCGCTGAGCGGGTAGCCGCCGTGGCCCAGACGGCCCAGTCCAGGGCCGGCTCGCCGCGCGGGTGAATGACATAAGGAAAGGGAACGATCAGCTCATGACCTCCCAGTCGAACGACGTACTCGCACAGTTGTCCGCGGAGGGCGTGGCGGTGTGGCTGGACGACATCAGCCGCGACCGGCTGCGCACCGGCAACCTCGAGCAGCTGATGCATGACGATCACGTGGTCGGGGTGACGTCCAACCCGACGATCTTCGCGAATGCCCTGGCCAACGGGCAGGCTTACGACGGCCAGAGCCACGACCTCGGCATCCGTGGCGTGTCGGTCGAGGAGGCCGTGCGCGCCATCACCACCTACGACATCCGGTGGGCGGCCGACGTCCTGAAGCCGGCCTATGACCAGAGCGATCACCAGGACGGCCGGGTCTCGCTGGAGGTCGACCCCAGGCTCGCGAACGAGACCGAGAAGACCGTGGCCGAGGCGCGCGCGCTGTGGTGGATGGTGGACAGGAAGAACCTGTTCATCAAGATCCCGGCCACGCCCGCGGGCCTGCCCGCGATCACCCAGGCGATCTCCGAGGGCATCAGCGTCAACGTGACGCTGATCTTCTCGCTGCAGCGTTACCGCGAGGTCATCGACGCCTACATGACCGGCCTGGAGCAGGCCGACGCGGCGGGCCGCGACCTGTCGCAGATCGCCTCGGTCGCGTCGTTCTTCGTCAGCCGGGTGGACACCGAGGTGGACAAGCGGCTCGAGAAGATCGGCACCGACGAGGCCAAGGCCATGAAGGGCAAGGCCGCCATCGCCAACGCGCGGCTCGCCTACGAGGTGTTCGAGGAGAGCATCGCCACCTCCCGGTGGGAGGCGCTGAAGGCGAAGGGTGCCCGGCTCCAGCGGCCGCTGTGGGCCTCCACCAGCACCAAGGACCCGGCCTTCCCCGACACCATGTACGTGGTAGAACTGGTCGCGCCGCACACCGTGAACACGATGCCGGAGCCGACCATCCATGCCACGGCCGACCACGGCAAACTGCGCGGCGATACCATCCGCGGCACCTACGACGCGTCCCGCAAGGTCCTGGCTGACCTGGAGAACCTCGGGATCTCCTACGACGACGTGGTCCAGGTGCTGGAGGACGAGGGCGTCGCGAAGTTCGCCGCGTCGTGGAACGAGCTCATCGAGACGGTCAAGGGCCAGCTCGGGGAGCAGACCAGCTAGAGGGCCAAGGGGGCCCACGACCCCGCGGTCGCCACGGACCTCAAGGGCCTCAACGGGCCAGTGGGGGGCTGCCTGGCGGTATCGATCCGCGACATCGACGCCGCCACGGCGGGGAGGAACTGGAGAATCGTGAGCGTGTCAGTTTCGTCACTGCAGAGTGGCCCCGGCCCGGCGCCGGCCAACCCGGCGGCCACGTCCGGCCAGGGCGCCCCGGACAACCCGCTGCGGGATCCGCGTGACCGGCGGATCCCGCGGGTGGCCGGGCCGTGCGTCCTGGTCATGTTCGGCGTGACCGGCGACCTGGCCCGCAAGAAGCTGCTCCCGGCCATCTACGACCTGGCCAACCGGGGCCTGCTGCCGCCGGGCTTCTCCCTGGTCGGCTTCGCCCGGCGGGACTGGGAGGACGAGGACTTCGCCCAGCTCACCTACGAGGCGGTCAAGGAGCACGCCCGGACGCCGTTCCGCGACACGGTCTGGCAGCAGGTGGCCGAGGGCGTGCGGTTCGTGCCCGGCGAGTTCGGCGACGACGCCGCCTTCGACACGCTGGCGAACTGCGTGGCCGAACTGGACCGGCAGCGGAGCACCGGCGGCAACTACGCGTTCTACCTGTCGATCCCGCCGAAGGCGTTCCCCACGGTGGTGCAGCAGCTCAAGCGGTCGGGGCTGTCCGACCCCGATGGCTACACCCCGCCCGACGGCCAGCAGACCTGGCAGAGCCGCCGGCCCTGGCGCCGGGTGGTGATCGAGAAGCCGTTCGGCCACGACCTCCAGAGCGCCCGTGAGCTGAACGCGATCCTGCACGCGGTGTTCCCGCCCGAGTCGGTCTTCCGCATCGACCACTACCTGGGCAAGGAGACGGTCCAGAACATCCTGGCCCTCCGGTTCGCCAACACCATGTACGAGCCGATCTGGAACCGCGGCTACGTGGACCACGTGCAGATCACGATGGCCGAGGACATCGGCATCGGCGGCCGGGCCGGCTACTACGACGGGATCGGCGCGGCCCGCGACGTGATCCAGAACCACCTGCTCCAGTTGCTGGCGCTCACCGCGATGGAGGAGCCGGTCGCGTTCGACGCCGACTCGCTGCGCGCCGAGAAGGAAAAGGTGCTGTCGGCCGTCCGCCTGCCGGTCGACCTGGCCACGGGCACGGCCCGCGGCCAGTACACCGCGGGCTGGCAGGGCGGCGACCAGGTGCCCGGCTACCTGGAGGAGGAGGGCATCCCGCCGGACTCCCGGACCGAGACCTACGCGGCCGTCCGGCTCGGCGTGGACACCAGGCGCTGGGCGGGCGTGCCGTTCTACCTGCGGGCCGGCAAGCGGCTGCCCCGGCGGATGACCGAGATCGCCCTGATGTTCCAGCGCGCGCCGCACCTGCCGTTCTCCGCGACCGACACCAAGGAACTCGGGCACAACGCGCTGGTGATCCGGGTCCAGCCGGACGAGGGCATCACGGTCCGGTTCGGCTCCAAGGTGCCCGGCTCCGCCATGGAGGTCCGGGACGTGAACATGGACTTCGCCTACGGCGAGTCGTTCACCGAGGCGAGCCCCGAGGCGTACGAGCGGCTGCTGCTGGACGTGCTGATCGGCGACCCGCCGCTGTTCCCCCGGCAGGAGGAGGTCGAGCTGTCCTGGCGGATCCTCGACCCGATCGAGGACTTCTGGGCCGCCTACACCAAGCCTGACCCCTACTCGGCGGGCACCTCCGGGCCGGCGTCCGCGGACGCGCTGATGGCACGGGACGGCCGGGCCTGGCGCCGGCTGTAGGCGCGCAGGACGCGACGGGAGAAGGACCACGATGACGATCGACCTGACCGACACCAGCACCGGCGCGATC
>Ga0070737_10006478_pt1 | contig 10720 bp, 2 predicted proteins | sample Coa_R1_10_FD_66438 | JGI IMG/M metagenome (GOLD analysis project Ga0070737, IMG submission 66438) | Surface soil microbial communities from Centralia Pennsylvania, which are recovering from an underground coalmine fire - Coalmine... | ecosystem: Environmental > Terrestrial > Soil > Unclassified ...
GCAGACCGCCATCCATTTCTGAACGCTGAACCATTCGAGCGAAGCGCCCTTCAACATGTCGCGCGCCGGATCGACCCACCCCTGCTGCGTGGCGTAGGCAAATTCAGGCGAGGCGACAGCGGCGGGAAAGGCAAAATACACAGCTTCTTTGGCAGTCGTATAGTTTTTCTCGACCGTATAGCGGAACTCGATCTTTTTTTCGTCGTTGAAGAGGAGAATCTCTGTGTCAATCTCCGGGGTATTCACATCCGCGCTGCGCAAGCGAATGGAATACCCCCACGGCGTCTGTTCAGATCCCAGGTACCTTCCGTCTGTCGCCGGATGAACCGTCAGTTCGGCGGCCGGCAGCGACAGGTTGGGATGAATCATGCGCGTAAGCCCATCGCCCTTCGGATCTCCCCCCGTCACATAGAGGTATTGGCCGAAGCGATAGGGGCTTCCGGTGTCGGCTACTTCCCTGTTCAGCTCTTTGTCGAAGATGCTGCGCACGGCGCCGCTCTCCGGGTCGACCACGATCCGGTAAAAACGGTTTTCGATCACCGGACTCGCTTCCGCCTGCATCTTCGACGCCTGCCCGGAGACGGACCGAATCTGGAAGCATTTGTAGCCCACCGGCGGAAGATCGGGAGCAAGAAAGCGAGCGTGAACGAAGCCCTCCTTTTCCCACATGGCCTCGATCGGAATCTTCCTGTTCGTGGCAAGGTCGATCAGTTCCTGATTCCTGCGGAAGTCCGCTTCGATCAGGGCGCTGCGCCTCCAATTCAGGCCGTTGAACACGACCAGAGTATTGCCGGGTACGTCGATCCTGTTCGCCAACTGATACAGAGAGCGATTGGTGAGGTCTTCGAGCTCGAAATGAGCCTGTGTCGCATAGTTGTCTTTCACTGCAAGTTGTCTGACGGCTTGTTCGCTGTCCGGCTGCCAGATGGAGTTGCCAGCTCCCCATGTATGCTCGGCAAAGAGCAGAATATTGTTCCAGGCAGATTGCAGTTCCTCCCTGGGCGGATGGACATCGGGATTCACAATATGCGCTGCGGTCGAGAGGATTTCCGCCGATAACGCGTGGCTCTGATTGTTGCGATCCTCCGCCGCATAATGTGCGTCCGAGCCGATGCCGTCTTCCCAGTACGGCCCCATATCGCCCTTGCAGGTGGGCAGCATCGCGCCATAGTTCTTGTCTATATAGCGAAAGAAATCGGAAAACGTTGCGTATTGAAGCTTCGGATATGCGTATGCATCGTTCCATGCGGAAACAAAGGTCGCCAGCTGCGGATGAAGATCCGTATTTTCAAACTGCGCCCCGTACATGAGCACGGCATCGGGTTTGTAGGTTTCCTTGTCGTACGGGGCAAGAAATGCCGGCAGCGACTCGCGAATGAGTGCGTTTGTCGGTTCGGCGGTAAAGAACCGCCAGATCTGCGAATAGCTCCAGCTATACCAGACGAGGACCTTTTTCCCATCCGGACCTTCCCACCAGAACGGCGACTTCTCGTTCCACTGTTCGTGCATCAGCACAGGGGCCCGGTCCTGGTTAGCGCCCACGGCCCAGTATTTGATTCCCGAGCCCGCCAGAATCGAAGGATAGGCGCCGGTGTAGGATGGAACATCTGTCGTTGTCGCGTAATCAAAGGGCAGCCGGTGTCTGATCGATAGCTGCTTTGTGTAATACAGAGACCGATAGAGCGTCTCGAGCGATGCGTATCCGGTCAACAGATTAAAGTAGTCGGCAGGCACTGCAATCCTGTTTGTCCGGATAAGCTCGAAGAGCCTGTTCCGCTGCGCTTTGCTCCTCGTGTCAAGAAACTGCCGCACATTCCATGAGCCATCGGTTGCAAACCGGAAATCGGGATGCTTCCCGATCAGGTCCGCCGCCTCCTCCAGCGTGTTCGCCTGGTTTTCCGCCACCTTTCCCTGATAATCGGTGTATCCGATATCGACGTGTGTGTGCGGAACTACGAAGACGGTCCATTTGCGCTCCGCCGTCAGCGAAAGCGGCCAACTCCGATCTCCGCCCGCACTGACTTCCAGAGTCGCCGCCGCGGTTCCCTGCCACTGCTGAACCTCGAACTCCACCTTCGTCTCGCCAAACGCGCCTCCTGCACCGATCGCGGCAGAATACTTCTTCCCCTTCACCGTAAGAACTGCGCGGCCGGCCGAAAATGGCCGCCGGAAGCGAAGAAATGCGTCTACAACTTCGTATAGCTGCCCGCCTTTGCTGCGGTAGAAGACGGTGGGAATCACATCGGCCTGCATCGATCCGGCCGAGCCCTTCGGGCGCCGGTCATTGGTCAGGCCGATGAAGTCGTAGCGGAACGATTCCGGAGCAGCGGATGCGGCTGCGCCTTCACCGCCAACGGGCGACAAAACCAGACGGTTTTCGCCTTTCTTCAGATAAGCGGCGGGCAGATCAATCGTCATGTCGGCCCACACGCTGCTGTCGCCTGTATAGAGCGGCTTCGTGCGTACAAAGTACGTTCCCACGTACCCATTCAGGTCAACGCGAAGATCCGGCACATGCAGATACCCGGTAAGCAGCGAGACTTTCAGCGTATACAGGCCGCGCGGCGCAGCATCGAGATGGAAGCGGATTTCATATGCCGCTCCGGTCTGCTCCTGTCCCGGCCACACGGCAGCCCAGTTGTCTTTTCCGGCGGTATAGACGACGTGGTCGCTGGCAGGCGCCGCAAACTCACGGGAGGATTGATCGAACTTTCCGATTTCCCAGACAGTTCTCGACTGCGCAAAGCCCGATCTGCATAAAAAAAGAAGGAAAAAGGCGCCAGACAATATGGCGAACGCGGTTCGCTTCATTTCATCTCCATGGCAACGAGCTTCGCTGCTCCGCTGCATCGTCGCTCCAGACCGCAGAAAAATGGAGCAGGATGGCTCCTGCTCCATGAACAAGCCGGCGCTGGGTTCTTTAGCTGCAACCGCTGGTGCTGCCGCAGGACATGCAGCGGTAGCAGCTTCCGTTGCGGACCATGATGGCGCCGCAGGTGGAGCAGCTTGGGGCGTCGCCCATTTCGTACATGTCGCGCATGGCGTCGGCGGCGTGGTAGATGCCGCGGTCTTTCAGTTCGGGCATCTGCGGCGCGTAGGACTTCGATGCGGACGAGGATGAGGCCTGCGAGACCTGCTTCTCGGGGGCGATGCCTCCGCCGCCGCTGCCAGAGCCTCCCGGCTGGCCGCTTACCTTGTTCAGGCGGCGTGCGACCTCTTCGGCGAGCCTGGAGAGCTGCTCATTCGACGCGGCCTGCTGTTGTTCGGCCTCCCCGGTCTCGAGAATAGACGGCGAGGAAGGCAGTTGCGGCGCGCTGGGCGCAAGACCTGCAAAGAGAGCCAACTGCTGGCCGGAGAGGAAGCGCAGATGCAGCCAGCGGAAGATATAGTCCATCAGGCTCTTCGCGAAGCCGATCTGCTCGTTGCCGGTCCAGCCCGAAGGCTCAAAGCGGGTGTGGGCGAACTTCTCGCAGAGGATTTTGAGCGGCACGCCGTGCTGCAGGGCCAGCGAGACGGAGGTCGCGAAGCAGTCCATGAGGCCGGAGACCGTGGAGCCTTCCTTGGCCATCTTGATGAAGATCTCTCCCGGCTGGCCGTTGGGGTAGAGGCCGACGGTGACGTAGCCCTCGTGGCCGGCGATCGAGAACTTGTGCGTGATGGAGGCGCGCTCCTCGGTGAGGCGATGACGGACGGCGCGCGGCGGTCCGTTGGGGTCCTGCTGGTCAGGATTGGAAACCGGCTGTACGGCGGCTGCAGCCCTGATCACAGGGATAGCCTCGGCTTTGGCGATTTCTTCGAGCGCGTTCTGGAAGGCCTGCGCCGCAGCGGCAAGCTGCCTGGCAGGCACCTCGACCTTTTCAGACCCACTCAGTGCTTTCAGGTCGGCTTCGGCTGCGGCGTGGGCCGAGGCGAGCTGCGAGAGCACGCGCGCGGCGGCAAGGTCCGCAGCGGTCGGTTCCTTCTTCGCTTCCGTCTTAGCGTCGGCTGAGGTGTTGAGCGGCTGCACGCCCTTGGAGCCGTCGCGATAGATGGCGACGGCCTTGATGCCGCGCCGCCAGCTTTCGAGGTAGGCTTCGGCGATGTCGTCGACAGTGGCCTCGTGGGGCAGGTTCACGGTCTTCGAAATTGCGCCGGAGAGGAAGGGCTGCGTGGCGGCCATCATCTTGATGTGGCCCATGTAGTGAATGGAACGCGTGCCCTTGGCCGGCTTGAAGCTGCAGTCGAAGACGGGAAGATGCTCGGGACGGATGCCGGGCGCGCCTTCGATGGTGCCGGTGGCGTCGATGTAGCTGACGATGGCGTTGACCTCATCGTTCGAGTAGCCGAGCTTGAAGAGCGCGGCGGGCACAGTGTTGTTGACGATCTTGATCATGCCGCCGCCGACCAGCTTCTTGTACTTGACCAGGGCCAGATCGGGCTCGATGCCGGTGGTGTCGCAGTCCATCATGAAGCCGATGGTGCCGGTGGGCGCAAGCACGGTGACCTGCGAGTTGCGGTAGCCGTGGCGTTCGCCGTAGATGAGGGCCATGTCCCAGCACTCGCGCGAGGCCTCGATGAGGGCATCGAGCTGGGGAACGAGGAACGGCTCGCCCGAGCTGCGCGAACGGCCGATGTTGTTGACCTCGGCGCGGTGCATGCGGATGACGTCGAGGAAGGGCTCGCGGTTGACGTAAAAGCCGGGGCAGGCGCCGCCCTGGCGTTCGACCTGCGCGGTGAGCGGCGTGGCCGAGGGAATCGACGGGCAGTGAGCGGCAAGGATGGCCGACTGCAGATAAGCCTGCCCGCACATGATGGCGGTAAGCGCGGCGGCCAGGTCGCGGCCGGCTTCGGAATCATAGGGCAGGCCGAAGGCCATCAGCAGCGCGCCCAGGTTGGCGTAGCCCAGGCCAAGCGGCCGGTAGTCGTGCGAGTTGCGCGCAATGGCCTCGGTGGGATAGCCGGAGTTGTCCACCAGGATCTCCATGGCCGTGATCATGACGGAGACGGCGTGGCGATAGGCCTGAATATCGAATGCGCCCGCGGGGGTGACGAACTTAAGCAGGTTGAAGCTCGCCAGATTGCAGGCGGAGTTATCGAGGAACATGTACTCCGAGCAGGGGTTCGAGGCGTTGATGCGGGCGGTGTTCTTGCAGGTGTGCCACTTGTTGATGGTGGTGTCGAACTGCATGCCCGGATCGCCGCACTGCCAGGTAGCCTCGGAGATCTTGCGCAGGATTTCGCGCGCTTTGTATTGCCTGACCGGCTTGCGGTCCTTGACGGTCAGCGTCCAGAAGTCGCCGTCGTTCTCACAGGCGCGCATGAACTCGTCGGATACGCGGACGGAGTTGTTGGCGTTCTGGAAGAAGATGGACGAGTAGGCCTCCGAGTCCGGCCCCGAGCCGTCGTAGCCCTCGCGGATCAGCGCATAGGCCTTGGCCTCTTCCCTGGCCTTGCACTCGATGAAATCGACGATGTCGGGATGGTCGACATTGAGAATGACCATCTTGGCGGCGCGGCGGGTTTTGCCGCCGGACTTGATGACGCCGGCGAAGGCATCGAAGCCGCGCATGAAGCTGAGCGGGCCGCTGGCGGTGCCGCCGCCGGAGAGCAGCTCCATGGAGCCGCGGATGGCCGACAGATTGGTGCCCGTGCCCGAGCCCCACTTGAAGAGCATGCCTTCGGTCTTGGCGAGGGTCAGGATGGAATCGAGCGAATCCTCTACCGAATTGATGAAGCAGGCCGAGCACTGCGGGTTGCGGTAGCCGGTGGCCGAGTACTTCACGCCGCCGGTGGCCGGATCCCAGTGCCAGTTCTGGCCATCGGACTCCGGCTCGAGCCGGTCGCAGCCCACGTTGAACCACACCGGCGAATTGAAGGCCGCGCGCTGGGTAAGCAGCATGGCGGCAAGTTCGTCGTGGAAGACGCTCGCGTCGTACTCGGTGGCAAAATAACCGCCTGCCAGACCCCAGTCGCGGATGGTTTCCACCACGCGAGCCACGAGCTGGCGGACGCCGGTCTCACGCTCCGGCGTGCCCAGCTGGCCGTGCAGGTACTTGGAAGCCACGATGTTGGTCGCGGTCATCGACCAATCGAGCGGAACCTCCACGTCGCGCTGTTCGAAGATGGTGTTGCCCCGGGCGTCTGTAATGGACGCAGTGCGGCGCTCCCACTGGAGTTCGTCGTAGGGGGAGATGCCTTCGGTCGAAAAACGGCGCGTAAAGGTAAGTCCGGTGTGCGCCGAGTGCGTCTGCGCTCGGAGGGCGGAAGTATGGAGGTGTGTTTCGCTCATTCGAATCCTCGCGGCAACAAAATTTTGGCTAAACGCCTGTTTTTTCGGACCATTCGGCCTGAAAGCCCGGCCAGAAACCTTCCCGGAAGTGCAACGGCCAGGCGCGCCGGCCTGGGCTTAAAAACGTGCAAAATGAATCGTTTTGCGGCTCTCGGGCGCCGGCGGGCCGTTTCTTTTCACGGTTTTTTCTTTTAGCCGCAGATGAAACAGTACCGCTGTCTTTGGTGCCTGTCAACTGTAAACCACTATATGTAGTGCTTTATTGCTGATCGTGGCATTCAATTGCGCAACAGCCCGGTTTTCGCTGTGGAAAGCTCGAAATGTGCCCGCAGAATGCGGGATTCATAACCTTCCCGGGGCAAAACCGCGCAAAAAACGGGGCTGAAAACCACCCTCCTGTCTTTAAGGCTAGTCCTGGAAGGGTGCGCAAACAAGACGCCGAATCGGTGCAGCCGCGGTGGAAACAATGTGGAAGTGTGGAGAAAAGGCTGGAAACCGGAGCGGAATCGAAAAGCGGAAGCTGCAGACGGCTGTTTGCCCGAGGCCGGATTGCTCCGGGGCCAGCGCAGTGGGCCGGCAAGGGAGGCAAAGCCGGCCGCCTGCGCATCCAACAATCGTTACGCATGGGCCCTGTCTCCGCAGGAGAACCGCAGCAGGAAGCAGATGCCGTTGTGCGCCTGTATGTGCGGAGCATGCGGCCTCGGCCGGCGGCGTCTCTGCGGTCAGAAGAACTGCCGCGAAGACGGCCGCATCGGCGACCGTTCCCTGCTCGGTGACAGGTATCACTCGACAGTGGCAGGTACGGATGATAGGCTGTCGCCTGAAAAATTTATGCCGTCCCCGTCCCGGTGACGGCGGTTGCCTGTTATCCGGCTTTCAATGTTCCCTCAGGAGGAAATGTGACTGTACAGGGTTGGCTCTACTTTTTTACCGTCGTAGGCGCGCTTTCGCTTCCCGTGGCCGCATTCTTCATGCGCCGGGCGGCCGGTTTCGGCATCGGCGCCGCCGAGATGGAAGGGGTTTGCGTCCGCAGCCGGCGGTCCGGCGGGAAGCGGCGCAGGAACAGAAATCTCTTTTCGCAGCGCTCAGGCAGATTCGCAGGCGCAATGGCCGGGCTGATGCTGCTTGGCAGCCGCGCGGCCTTTGCTGCGCCCGCGCAGACGGCCGGCGGCGAAGCCAATCTGAAACTGCCCGATTTGACGCAGGTGCAGTTCCTCGGCATGAACGGCCATGACCTGCTGACATACGGGCCGATGGCCTGCATCCTGGGCATGATCTTCGGCCTGTTGATGTACGTTCACCTCAAGCGCCTGCCGGTTCACCGGTCGATGCTCGAGGTTTCGCAGCTGATCTGGGAGACCTGCAAGACATACCTGATCAACCAGGGAAAGTTCCTGCTGCTGCTGTGGTCGTTCATCGCGGTCGTCATTCTGGTTTATTTTGCCGCTCTGCTTCACTTCAGCGCGGTGCGGGTGGCGATTATTCTCGCGTTCAGCGTGCTGGGCATGGCGGGCAGCTACGGGGTGGCGTGGTTCGGCATCCGCGTGAATACGCTGGCGAACTCCCGCGGGGCCTGGGCCGCGCTGGGCGGCAACCCATACAGGGCTTTCAGCGTTCCGCTGAAGGCCGGCATGAGCATCGGCATGATGCTGATCTCGATCGAACTGCTGATGATGTTCAGCATTATTCTCTTTGTTCCGGGCGACTATGCCGGTCCGTGCTTTATCGGCTTCGCCATCGGCGAATCGCTGGGCGCGGCCACGCTGCGGCTGGCCGGCGGCATCTTCACCAAGATCGCCGACATCGGCGCCGACCTGATGAAGATCGTGTTCAAGGTGAAAGAGGATGATGCGCGCAATCCGGGCGTGATCGCCGACTGCACCGGAGATAACGCCGGCGACTCGGTGGGTCCGACGGCGGATGGATTCGAAACCTACGGCGTGGTGCAGGTCGCGCTGATCGCCTTCATTATTCTGGGCGCGAAGGATGCAGTCTCCGGCGTGCAGCTGCTCGTATGGCTGTTTGCGGTTCGCGTGGCCATGCTGGTGGCCGCAGTGGCCGGCTATTACATCAACGAAGTGATCGCCAGAGCTAGGTATGGCAAGGCGCATAGCTTTAACTTCGAAGCGCCGCTCACTTCGCTGGTCTGGATCACCTCGATTGTGACCATCGCCGTCACTTATCCGGTGACCTACATTTTGCTGCCCAATCTCGGCGGCGATCCGACGCTCTGGTGGAAGCTGGCCACGATCACCTCCTGCGGAACGGTGGCGGGCGCGCTGATTCCCGAGCTAGTAAAGGTGTTTACCTCGACCGAGGCGCGGCACGTGCAGGAGGTCGTGGCTTCGGCAAAGGAGGGCGGATCGGCCCTGGGGCTGCTCTCCGGTTTTGTCTCCGGCAACTACTCGGCCTACTACCTGGGACTGGCGATTGTTCTGCTGATGGCCATCGGATACGGGGTGAGCACGCTGGGATTCAGCGCTGTGATCCTGGCTGCGCCGATGTTCGCCTTCGGCCTGGTTGCTTTCGGATTCCTGGGCATGGGCCCGGTGACCATTGCTGTCGATTCATTCGGACCGGTGACGGACAATGCTCAATCGATCTACGAACTGTCGCTGATCGAAAACGAGCCCGGCGTGGCCGAGCAAGTAAAGAAGCAGTACGGAGTGGACGTGGACTTCGAACACGCCAAAAAGATGCTGGAGGCCGCCGACGGCGCGGGCAACACGTTCAAGGCGAGCGCCAAGCCGGTGCTGATCGGCACGGCCGTGGTGGGCGCGACTACGCTGATCTTCGCCACTATCATGGCGCTGACCGATTCGCTGACCACAAACCTCGACAAGCTCTCGATCCTCCACGCTCCATTTTTGCTTGGCCTGGTGACCGGCGGCGCAGTTATCTACTGGTTCACCGGCGCTTCCACGCAGGCTGTAACCACGGGCGCTTACCGGGCAGTGGAATTCATCAAGAAAAACATGAGCTTTGGCGAGCAGAAAGCCTCCACGGCAGACAGCAAGAAGGTGGTGGCCATCTGCACGCGTTATGCGCAGAGCGGCATGCTGACCATCTTCGTCTCGCTGTTCTTTGCGGCCCTGGCCTTTGCCTTTCTTGACCCGTTCTTCTTTGTCGGCTATCTGATTTCGATTGCCGCGTTCGGGTTGTACGCAGCCATCTTTCTGGCCAACGCGGGCGGAGCCTGGGACAACGCGAAGAAGATCGTCGAAGTGGACCTGCACGAAAAAGGAACGCCGCTGCATGAGGCGACGGTGGTCGGCGACCTGGTGGGCGATCCGTTTAAGGATACGGCGGCCGTGGCGCTCAACCCCGTCATCAAGTTCACCACGCTGTTTGGCCTTCTGGCCGTGGAGCTGGCGGTGGAGTTGTCGATCACCAGGCCGATGTGGACGCACGTGCTGGCGGCGATATTCTTTATTGCCTCGTTCCTGTTCGTCTACCGGTCGTTTTACGGCATGCGCATCGCAAGCAGCGGGCCCGCAGCGAGCCCTCAGTCCGAACTGGACATGAGCACGGCCGGAGGCACGCGGAGCCGGTGATCCTCCGCTGATCATTCTCCGCCGAGCATCTTTCTATGGACGCGCTGCGTCTCCATCCGGCGACGCAGCGCTCGCCGCCTCTATCCGGATGCAGTATCTCCAGAGTTGTTTCCGCATCCCAAAGCCATGACAGCCGCCTGGCGCTGTGCCTGATTCCGGCCCGGCATCTCCAGATCAGGCCGCTCCAGCTCCGGCGCTTATGGCCGCGCCCGAATCCCTACGGCCCGCGATAGGGAATGCGCAGGCCTTTGCGGGCCATATCGGCTCGCGAAGTGTTCGGACCGGCGGCGATGGCCAGCCGGTAATCGCGCAGAGCCAGCTCGCGTTCGTTATTCAGGTCGCGGCATTGTCCTGCAGCCACCAGCGAGCGGATCTTCAGCTCCGGCCCCACGCCCGGCGCCGACGCAGCCTGCTCATAGGCCTGCGCCGCTTCGCCATAGTGGCGCTGACCGCGCAGCGCATCGCCCAGTCCGAAGTTCACCAGTTGCAGCTTGGAAGAGGCAAAGTAGCCGGGCTTGAAGCTGTCCGCCACAATCTCGCGATAGGCGTCGACCGCCGCCATCCCCTCGCCCGAGTCCTTGCGCAGGTTGGCTTCTTCGAGAGCGAAGAGAAAATTGTGAGGATACTCGGCGCGCAGGCCGCGCACAACCTGGATGGCCTGCTGGTACTTTGCCTCGCGGCGCAGGAAGAGCGCAATGGCCGTGCGCGCCTCCACGCTGGTGATGACGCCGTGCGCGCCTGCATCCTGGAGCATCTCCATGCCCTTTGTCTTTGAGCCGGTGATGCCGGCGACGCCGATGATCAACTTGAACGGGAGCGGCAGCGCGCCAACCACATATTCGTAGACGCCCACAACCAGCTTGGCGTCCGTGTAGTTCGGGTCGATAGCGAGGGCATG
>Ga0070737_10006480_pt1 | contig 10718 bp, 11 predicted proteins | sample Coa_R1_10_FD_66438 | JGI IMG/M metagenome (GOLD analysis project Ga0070737, IMG submission 66438) | Surface soil microbial communities from Centralia Pennsylvania, which are recovering from an underground coalmine fire - Coalmine... | ecosystem: Environmental > Terrestrial > Soil > Unclassified...
GCCCGCGGCGGCGAACTTCTCCGCGCACGCCGCGCCGATCCCGCTCGCCCCGCCCGTGACGAGCACCCGGCGTCCGCTCAGGTCAACCGGCATCTCCACCTCCGTGTGCCAGGTCCGCGAGCACGGACCCCAGCGTAACCCCGTCGAGCTTCCCGCCGGCCAGCTTCGGCAGCCCGGGGACCGCCCGGAAATGCGCGGCACCTTGTACGCGGCCAGCGCCTCCCCGACCGCGGCCGGGTACACGTTCTCCCCGCCGGGGATGTACATGTCCTTGCCGCGGCCGTGGGTGCGGTAGAAACCCGGCCTCGCGCTCGGCGATGTCCCCGGCCGCGGGCCAGCCCGCCGCCAGCGCCGCCTCGGTGAGGTCGTATCCCCGCATGACGGTGACGCCGCGGGCCAGCCACGCGCCGGGGAGGGGCCGCGGCATCGGGACGCCCCCGGCGGTCACCGGGCGGAGGCCGGACAGGTCCGCCGCTGCGAAGTCCGGATGCGCGGCGGGCATCTGGTGGCTGGCCGGCACGCCCACCATCGCGGTGACCTTCTTGCCCCTGGTGCGGGCCGGGACGCGCCCGGCGTCGGATGACTGCTCCAGGACGACCGTCGCGCCCTTCCGCCAGGCGGGCAGCGGCCGGACGTTCCACCCGCCGACGTGGCACTGCGGCAGCACCTGGAGCACCACGTCGCCGCCGCTGATCTCCGCCGTCCGGTCCAGGCTCAGGTTCGCCCAGAAGCAGCTGGCGTGCGTGAGCACCGCGCCCCTGGCCTGCCGGTGGTGCCCGAGGTGCAGAGGATGAGCAGGGGATTTCCCCGAACGGCTGCGCAGTGGTGATCTCGCCACCCGGATGCGCGGCTCCCTGGCCCGTCGGCAACGAAACCTCGCATCCTGCCGCGGCGGCCGCCTCCTTGCCCAGCGCCTCCAGCGACGGGCCGGCCAGCGGCACCGCCGGGCCGGCGTCGCCGAGCTGACATGCCAGCTCGCGCGCTGTCAGCCGCGAGTTCAGCGGCACCAGGACCAGCCCGGTCATCGCGCAGGCGAAGAACGCCTCGACCTGCTCGGGGCAGTTGCGGGCAAGCGCCGCCACCCGGTCGCCGGGTCCCGGGCCCGCCGCGCCGGCCGGGGCGGGCCGCCCGGCGGCGGCCGCGGCGAGCCGGGCGTGGCGAGCCGGGCGTGGCTGATCCGCCGGTCACCGGATTCGATCGCCGCCCGGCCGGGGGGCAGCGCCGCGACCGCGCCGCCGCCGAAGTTGAACATGGAGCGCGCCCGCCCGTTCGCGTAATCTGCCAGCCGGGACTCGCAGCTGGCCCCGGCCAGCACGCGGCGGACGCGCGGGCCGAAGACGGGCAGCGCCTTCGCCACCCGCGGCGCCGCCGGCGACCCGCATGAGGCGTAGTCGAGTTCCAGCGCGAACGCCCGGTCACAGCCGAGTTCGCGCGCGATCCGCGGCGCCGCCTGCCAGGCGGGATAGTTCTTCCAGGGAGAGCCGAAGTACACGACCGCGTCGATGTCGCCGGGATCGGCCCCGAGCGGGTGAGCAGCCGCCCGGCCGCCGGGCGGGCGAGGTCGGTCACGTGCTCGCCGTCCGCGGCGACGTGCGTGCCCCGCAGTCCGAACCGCTCCACGAAGACGGCCTGCGGGATGCCGCTGACCGCGGCGAGCCCGGCCGCCTCGGGCAGCCGGCGGCGGGTCCGTGCCCCCTTCTCGCCCACGTTGCGCAACGAGCCCCCTCCGGGGTCGGCTTGCGGTTTGCGTGACCTGCCCGCGCTGACGCGGCCCGTCACCTGGCCGCCCGGTCCCGCGATGCCGCCCGGCGCGAAGAGGATGAAGACCGCGAAGACGGCGCCCAGCGGGAAGCCCGGCTGTGACAGCGGCACCCGCAAGGCCGCGGGCAGCAGCGGCCAGTGCCACACCGACAGCGCGATGTCCAGGACGTAGGCGCCGTGGCGAAGTAGAGCACCTGCCCGAGGGACATTGGCCCCGGATGCGTGCCTCCCATGTCTCCTTCCTGAGATATGAGAGGTGACGCGGGTATCAGAAGGACTGTAAGGCGGGCGTGGGCGCGTCAACGCGCGCAGGGTACGTTCTGGTCAGACGGCCCGGCAGATGTTTGGGGTATCTAGCGAGGGGAACGTGGCACGCCCGAGCCGAAGGAGGTCCGACATGCCGTATTCCGTGCTGCGCCCGGCGGTGATCTTCCCGTGACCGCGCGCGTCGGCAAGGTCGTCACCAGCGGCGTGTTCAGCCTGGACGGGCAGGACTTCGACGTGGACAACAACATCTGGCTGGTCGGCGACGATGACGAAGTGCTGGTGATCGACGCGGCACACGACGCCGCACCGATCGCCGCGGCGGTCGCCGGACGGCGGGTGACCGCCATCGTGCTCACCCACGGCCACAATGACCACATCAACGCGGCCGTGCCGCTGCGCGACCTGACCGGCGCGCCGATCTGGTTCAACCCGGCCGACCGCATGCTGTGGGACATGGTGTACCCGGACGCCTCCCCCGACGAGGAACTGGGCGACGGCACGCGGTTCGAGGTCGCGGGGGTTACCTTGACCGCCTTGGCAACGCCCGGGCACTCCCCGGGCAGCACCTGCCTCTATGCCGCCGCCCTGAAGACCGTGTTCACCGGCGACACGCTTTTCCACGGCGGCCCAGGAGCCACCGGCCGCTCCTACAGCGACGAGGCCACCATCCTCAACTCGATCAGGACCCGGCTGCTCACCCTGGACGGCACGACCGTAGTGCGCACGGGGCACGGCGAGGACACCACCATCGGCGCCGAGGCGCTGCACATCCCCTGAGGCCAGCGCCTCCCGGCGGCAACGCCCCCGGCGGCCGGCACCGCAGGATGCCGGGAGACCGCGACGAATCCCCGCGAGGTGCCGCCTGCCCGCCTCGCGGGAGGCCTCGCGGGCGAGCGCGCTATGTGGCGGATCACCACCATTATCCAGATAACCTGGGCATATGGGTTCGCATGCATGGCATGCTGGCGCGGGTAGAGGGGCCACGGGGCGTCCGATACGCGAAAAGGTGCCGTTCGATCCGCGAGAAGGGTGATGAGGAGTCCGGGTGAGCACGGTGTACTACTGCTGGGTGTGTGAGACACCGTTGTCCGACCCCGCTGTGTCCGACACTCATTATGAGAGCCAGCGGGTGATCTTCTTCTGCTCGCCGCGGCATTGGAGCGAGTACCAGGCCCTCAGGGGGCTGTGACCGACGCGGCGCGATATCCGTGCTAATGGATCCGTGCTAATGGGCAGTGACCTGGACGAGCTTGATTGCCATTATCACGATGGCGAAGACCATGTACCCGCGGAGGGTGAGCAGCCCGACCCTGCGCTGGATGCTGAGCGGCGGGCGCTGAAGCGTGTCAAGGCGGGGGGTGCGCCACGCGGCACGGCGGGCCCGGAGGGCCTGCCGCCATTCGCAACGGCTCATCCCGGGCGGGCGCCGGTTGCTGTCCGGCGCCAGGCTGACCGGCTCGTTCCTGGAGGGCCGCAGCCGCCACAGGACCGCGCCGGCCGCCAGTCCCCCGGCCGTGCAGACGATGAAGGCGTAGAGGCACTGCGTCAGCGTGACGTTGGGGAAGAAGGTCGTGACCAGCGGCGCGAGGGAGAAGGTGGTCACGGCCCAGACGAGGACGCCGCAGACCCAGTTCTGCGCGTGGCTGTTGGTCCACGGGCCGAGCACCGCCTTGTCGTTGGCCAGCAGCACCAAGAACACCAGCGTTGACGGGAGCAGGATGCCGTTGAGCGCCTCCACCCCGTCGATCACCACGCCAAGGTCGTTGCCCCAGGCCAGGGTGACGATTGCGGACAGCCCTACCAGCGCGCCGTACAGGCCGTAGAAGAACGGGGCCTGGCGCAGCTTCCAGTGCAGGGAGTGGCGCATCTTCCCGGACACGTCGCCAAGCGTGTAGCCGAGGGTGAGAGCCGTCAGGTTGGCGCCGATCAGGGATCCGTCGAGCGTGGCGAGCGCGAGCAGAGCGCCGGCGCCATGGCCGACGTAGCGCTGCAAGTCCGCGGCCGTGCTGCCCAGGTCGGCGAAGTTGCCGGATGCCTTCGTGTGCGCCAGCCCGAAGGCGCACGCGGCCATCAGCACGATGGCGCCGGCCACCTCGATGAGCACGCCCAGGCCCGTGTCGAGCCGCTCGTAATTTATCCAGCGCGGGGTGATGCGCTTGTCCACCACGTTGGATTGCTGGAAGAACAGCTGCCATGGCTCGATGGTCGTCCCCACCACGGCGACGACCAGCAGGAGCATGCTCGCGTTCAGCCCGCCGGGCAGGCTGGGAACCGCGCCGGAGACGGCGGACGCCACGCGGGCGTGCGCGAAGTACGCCAGCGGGAATATCACGAAGTTGCCGATCACCAGTGCTATCAGGAAGCGCTCCCAGTACCGGTAGGTTCCGCCGGCCATCACGGCGAAGAGCAGCGCGGCGGAACCCGCGACGGCCCAGGGGCCCGGAACGCCGAAGAAGGAAAGCGACTGTTCGACGCCGATGAACTCGATGACGACCGTCACCACGTTGATGACGAACAGGTCGCTGACGGAGAAGGTCCCCCAGAACCGGCCGAACCGGGCGAAGATAAGCCTGCCGTGCCCCACCCCGGAGACGGCGCCGAGCCGGACCACCATTTCCTGGCAGAGGAAAAGGACGGGGAAAAGCAATATCAGGGTCCACAGCAGCTTCATGCCGTAGTCCTGGCCCATCTGGGCATACACCTGGACAGCGCCCGCGTCGTTCCCGCCGCCCATGACGATCAGGCCGGGGCCGGTGATAACGAGCAGGAGCCGGAGCCTGCGCCGCCATGACCGGGTGTGCCCCGTCTCGCCCTGCCTGAGGGTGCCCAGTGCCCCGACGATGTCGCCGGCATGCTGCGGATCCAGAATCGCCGGCCCGGCGGCTCCGGCTGCCGCATCCTGCTCAGCCGGCCCAGCGCTGTCGACAGCCACCCCTCTCCTCTCCGGCCCTTCCTGCCGCCTGCGCCTTCCTCCAGCTCTTCCTGCCGCCCGCGCCTTCCTCCGGCCCTTCCTGCCGCCCGCGCCTTCCTCCGGCCCTTCCTGCCGCCCGCGCCTTTCCTGTCCCCTTGCGCTATCGCCCTGCGCCGGGATGGGGCCGGGGGATGAGCACCGGCTCACGCGAGCCCGGCTCCTCGCTGGCCGCCCGTACCGCTTCGGCCACGATCCCGTGGTCGGGAGAGAGGTGGCAGACCGGGTCGGTGCGGGCGGCATCGCCGGTGAGCTGGAACGCCTGGCAGCGGCAGCCGCCGAAGTCAAGGTCGCGGCGCTCGCAGCTCCGGCATGGCTCAGCCATCCAGTCCGTGCCGCGGAAGCGCTGGAAAAGCGGGGAACTCTCCCATATCCACGCCAGCGAGTGCTCGCGCACGCTGGCCCGGGGAAGGGGGAGGGTATGCGCGGTCGGGCAGGGCAGCACGTCGCCGTTGGGCACCACGGTGAGCTGCCGCCGGCCCCAGCCGCCCATGCAAGGTTTGGGATACCGGCTGTAGTAGTCGGGGATGACGTAGATCATCTCCATCCGCCCCCGCAGCCGCTCGCGGGCCGCGCGTACCGTCGCCTCCGCGCGTTCCAGCTGAGACCGGCTTGGCAGCAGGGCCGCCCGGTTACGCTGCGCCCAGCCGTAGTACTGCGTGTTGGCGAGCTCGATCCGGTCGGCTCCGAGTTCGGCGGCCAGGTCCAGGATGGCGCCGATCCGGTCGATGTTGTGCCGGTGCAGGACCACGTTCAGCGTGAGCGGCCAGCCCAGCTTCTTCACCAGCCGTGCCGCGGCCAGCTTGCGCTCGAACGACGGGGTCCCGGCGATGCGGTCTGACAGCGCCCGCTCGTCGGCCTGGACGCTGATCTGCACGTGATCGAGGCCGGCCGCGCGCAGCAGTTCCGCGCGACGGGTGGAGAGGCCGGACCCGCTGGTGATGAGGTTCGTGTACATGCCCTGTGCGCTCGCGAACCGCACGATGTCTGCGATGTCGCGGCGCTGGAGCGGCTCGCCGCCGGACAGGTGAAGCTGTAGCACCCCCAGCTCCGCCGCCTCGGCGATCACCCGCTCCCACTGCTCCGTTGTCAGCTCGTCGGAGTAGTCGCCGAGGTTGAGCGGGTTGGAGCAGTATGGGCAGTGCAGCGGGCAGGCGTAGGTGAGCTCGGCGAGCAGCGCGAATGGCTTATCCACGGCTGACCTCCACGCATCGCCTGGCGAGCAGCCCGGACAGGAACAGCCGTACCTCGTCGCCGGGCACGCGGCCGTACCGGCCGCGCAGCTCATCCAGGATCTCGGCGACCGTCCGCCTCCCGTCGCACAGCTCCAGGATGGCCGCGCCGGTACCGTTCAGCAGGGTGACCGTTTCCGGCGTCAGCAGCACGTGCCGTTGCCTCGCCTGGTCGTAGGTCAGCCGGACGTGCGGCGCGAGGCGGGGCCGGGAGGTCGGCCGGGGCTGGCTGGCCGGGTCAACAGAGCCGGTGCCGTTATCGATCTGCATAGGCCCGGTCGATCGCATCGAGCATGCTCCATAGCACGTCGCATTTGAAGGACAGCGCCGCCACGGCCGCCGCCTGCTCGTCCGGGGTCCGGCACCGTTCCGTCACCACCCGCAGGGCGTGCCGGGAATCGCGCGGTGCCTGCGACAGACGCGCACGGAAGTAGGCGAGCCCGGCAGGATCGACCCAGGTGTAGTAGCGCTCGAACGCGGCCAGGCGCTCGGCCATCAGATCCGGCGCGAACAGTTCGGTCAGCGAGGAGGCCACCGCCTCGACCCACGGCCGGGTGCGGGCGAAGGTGACGTAGGCATCGACGGCGAACCGCACCCCCGGGACAACGTGCCGTTCGTCCCATACCTCTTCCCGGGTCAGCCCGGCCGCCTCGGCGAGGCGCAGCCACGCCTCGATGCCGCCTTCGCCCTCCGCCGTGCCGTCGTGGTCGAGGATGCGCCGGACCCAGTGGCGGCGGACGCCGGGATCGGGGCAGTTGGCGATGATCGCGGCGTCCTTGCGGGGAATGTTCGCCTGGTAGTAGAAGCGGTTCGCCACCCAGCCCTGGATCTGGCGGCGGCTCAGCTTCCCCTCGTTCATCTTGCGGTGGAAGGGGTGCTGATCGTGGTAGCGCTGGGATTGCGCCCGTAGCGCCGCCACGAAGCTATCGGTTTCCGTTGCCGTCAGCATGGCGCTCATATCCGTAGCTCCAGCCCGTCCACGGCGACTTCCATGCCGTGCTGCTCGAGCGTGCGGCGTTCCGGCGCGTCCTCGAGCAGGATGGGGTTCGTGTTGTTGATGTGGATGTAAATCTTCCGGCTGATCGGGAGCGGGGAAAGCTGTTCGAGGCTGCCGCCGGGCCCGCTGATCGGCAGGTGCCCCATCTCGCGCGCCGTCTTGCCTGCCACGCCCAGGCGGATCAGATCGTCGTCGCGCCAGCAGGTCCCGTCGACGAGCAGGCAGGCGCAGCCGGCGAGCTGGGCATGCACCGGCGGGGTCAGCTCCTGGACGGCCGGCAGGTAGACCAGCGTGCCGCCGGTGCGCTCGTCGGTCAGGCGATAGCCGACCACGCGGCCTTCACCGTCGCCAGGCCCGAAACGCGCCCGCTTCGTCGTGGGGACATCGAAGGCCCGGTACGATAGCCCGTCCCCCAGCGGCACCTCGCGCCCTGGCACGACGGGCTCCCATTTGACCGGGCAGTAGGCTTCAAGCGTCCGGAGCAGCGAAGTCCCGTCCCAGAGCGTGTCGCGGGCCGCCGCGGTGGCGTGGACCTCGAGGCCGCGCCCCTCCCGGAGCAGGAGCAGGCCGAGCGTGTGATCGAGCTCGGCGTCGGTGAGCAGCACGGCCTGCAACGGGACCACCCGCCCGCCATCGGGGGCACTGCGGGGGTGCAGGGCGGGAAAGGCCTCGATCTGGGAATGGATATCAGGCGAGGCGTTGAGCAGGAACCACTGCCGGTAATCGGGGCTCACGGCGACCGACGACTGAGTGCGGGGACGGGCGGGCCGGGAACCGTCCCGCACGGCGCGGCAGACGGGGCAGGCGCAATTCCATTGCGGGTATCCTCCCCCCGCAGCCGATCCCAGTACCCGCACCCACATGCCGATCGCCGACTCCCTATGTACGGTCCGTCCGTGTGGTTCCGGCCCCGGTCTCACCGGGGGCAGGCGCCGGACGACACGCCGTCCGGCGCCCTGTCCGGTTTAAATCCAGTCCTGGTCCTTCCATGCGCCCATGTAGGCGCACGCCTCGGGCGACACCCTGATCTCCTCGGCGAGAGGGGTCTCCCAGACATCCCCCTGAGGCCGACGGGCAACGCGTTCCCGCTCCACGGCTGTCACCTCCTTTCCTCTTTCGCTACCGGTCTCGTGGGTGGCCGCGCCGGATCCGCGCGGATCCGGCGCGGAGACTGCGCCGCTAGTCCGGCAGCGCGAATGCGAAGAGGGCGGCCCCGTGGGGTGCACCGAGCATCCCGGGCACGAACCCTTCGACCCAGCCGCCCCACCCGCTCGGCACGGCGATGTACTGCCGTCCGCCGACGCTGTAGGTTGTCGGGCTGCTGTGGTGGCCGCTTCCGCACTGGAATTGCCACAGCAGTTCCCCGGTGCGGGCGTTGAACGCGTTGAACTCCCCGCTCGGCGCACCGGCGAACACGAGGTCGCCCCCGGTGGTCAGCACCGACGCGCACATCGGGGTCTCGTGGCGCCAGCGCCATACCTCCTGGCCCGTGCGCGGATCGAAGGCGCTTATCGACCCGGCGATGTCCTCGGAGTCCACGGCGACGCCTGCTCCCCAGTACGGGATGCCCTCCTTGAACTCCCTGCGGCGCCGGGTGGCCGTCGCGCCGATGTCCTGTACCGGGACATAGAGGAGCTGCGTGTTCGGGTTGTAGGCCGCGTGCGTCCATTCCTTGCCGCCGGCCGGCCCCGGCCAGAAGTGGACCGGCTCCCCCTCCTTGTCGGGGTACACCTTGGGCGTTACCTTGCCGTTGCTGTCGATCTCACCCCAGGTGATGCGGTCGACGAACGGGAACACCCGGACCAGCTGCCCGTTCGTGCGGTCCAGGATGAAGCAGTACCCGTTCTTGTCGAAGTGGGCCATCACCTTGCGGCCGTCCATATCGAACAGGATGTGCTCGGCGATGCTGTCGTAGTCCCACAGGTCGTGCGGGGTGTACTGGTAGTGGAAGCGGATCTGGCCGTTGTCGGGGTCGACGGCGATCATGCTGTCGGTATAGAGGTTGTCGCCCGGCCGCACCTCGCCGTCGAAGTCCGGCGCGGGGTTGCCGGTGCCCCAGTACAGGAGGTTGAGCTCTGGGTCGTAGGTGCCCGTGATCCAGCCGTTCGCGCCGCCCCGCGCCCAGGCCTCACCATCCTTCGGCCAGGTGTCGGACCCGGGCTCACCGGGCTTGGGCACCGTGTAGCAGCGCCAGACGTGCTCTCCGGTCTCGATGTTGAAGGCGTCGAGGTGACCGCGTACCCCGAACTCACCGCCCGAGCTGCCGACGATCACCATGTCCTTCACGATGAGAGGAGCGACCGTCCCGCTCTCCCCGGCCCGCAGGTCGCCGTACGCCTTGTCCCAGACGGGCTTGCCGTTGGTCGCGTCGAGCGCCATCACGTGGGCGTTCAGGGTGACGTAGAAGACCTTCCCGTTCGCCACGGCGACACCGCGGTTCACGTTGCCGCAGCACAGCGACGTGTCGAACGGCACCGCATGCTTGTACCGCCAGAGTTCCTGCCCGGTCGCGGCGTCAAGGGCCCAGCACCAGCCGTCCCAGCCCGTGACGTACATGACCCCGTCCACGACGACCGGCGCGGCCTCGAACGCGTACGTCGTCGCGCCCGCCTGCAAGCCGGTCGCGCCGCACTGGAAGACCCACGCCGGGGTGAGGCGCCTGACGTTCTGCGTGTTGATCTGCTCCAGGGGGCTGTAGCGCTGCCCGTCGTAGGCCCCGTAGTAGGTGAGCCAGTTATGCGGCTCCGAACGGGCCCGCAGAATACGCTCGTAGGTGACGTTCCTGGCCACCGGCGGCGCGTTCCCGGCCACGAATGTCAAAGACGCCTGATTGACGGCATGTCCTGCGTCTACGTACGGCTCTGCCGTTTCTGTCATCTCCTGCTCCTTCCGCAGTCGTAGTGGGTTCGGGCGGCCGGCCTACGGCCGGGGCTGCGGCGGGCGGTCGAGGCGGGCCTCCTCCGGAACATCGCCCATCACGACGATCGCCCCGGTCAGCCCCCGGCCCTCGTCGTTTCCGGTGGGCGAGCTGTACCAGTAGTAGCCTGGGCCGTCGAGGTTGAGGGTGGCCGTCCCCCGCGAATGGTTCACCAGCCAGATGAACTGGCTGTCACCGTTGCTCGGCAGCAGCGCGCAGTGCGTGTTCTTGTCGTCGTTGATGAGCTCCAGCTCCAGGTTGCCCCCGTGGGGCAGGATCAGGACCGCGGGGTCCCAGGCGATCTCATCGGGCAGGATCCGGACCGTGGCATGCATGCGGCCATCGGTTCCCTCCTCCGCGCGCCCGACCCTCCCGTTGGCGAGCAACCTGCCTATCGTCGCGCCGTTCTGCTTCGCCAGCTCCGGAAGTACTTGCTCCACTCCGGTCGTCGTCATTGGCTTGACCTCCTATCGCAGTCGACCTGCCGGACCAAGCGGGCGTGGCGCCGTGACGGCCTGCTGCTCACTGGGCGCGCCGTTCATCACTGCGGGCCCTCCCGTGGAAAGCCCCCGCCCC
>Ga0070737_10006481_pt1 | contig 10718 bp, 11 predicted proteins | sample Coa_R1_10_FD_66438 | JGI IMG/M metagenome (GOLD analysis project Ga0070737, IMG submission 66438) | Surface soil microbial communities from Centralia Pennsylvania, which are recovering from an underground coalmine fire - Coalmine... | ecosystem: Environmental > Terrestrial > Soil > Unclassified...
TTCTTTTCTCTACAAGTTAAGAATAAGCTTGATGGTCCGTTCGAATTCCTTTTTAAAAAGTTCTTCAAGGATTATATTGAGAAGACAAACGATGAAGAAATTCTAAGAGTTTTGCAACCTTTCTATGTTTGGCGCTCTCTTGTCATCGCAAGTCCTATTTGGTATCCTAATCTTCGATATGAAACAAGGCTTGCCTTATTCAAATTCATGAAGAATATTTTGGACACTGAAATTTTTGACTATAATAATGTCAACTCACTTCTTTCCTGATGCCATTTTGTGTTTGGTTGACTGGTCTTCCTGCGAGCGGTAAATCTACTATAGCGGAACATCTGAGGAAATTGCTAAATGAAAGGGGAATAAAGGTCCAAATATTAGATTCAGATGAATTGAGGAAGGTCTTAACGCCCAAGCCAACATATTCGTTAGAGGAAAGAGACTGGTTTTATGATGTGCTTGTTTACATTGCTAAAATTCTTTATGAAAATGGAGTTAATGTCATAATAGCAGCAACGGGTAACAAGAGAGCATACAGAGATAAGGCAAGAAATGTGATTCAGAATTTTTTAGAAGTATATGTAAAATGTGATCTGGAAACTTGTATGAAAAGAGATAAAAAAGGAATATATGAACTTGCTAAAATGGGCCTTGCTTCCACAGTTCCTGGGATTCAAGATCCATATGAAGAGCCTTTAAATCCTGAGCTTGTGCTCGATACTACAAGTCTTGAGCCTAAGCAATGTGCTTCTCTCATATTGGGTTATTTGGAAAAGAATTCTTTATTAACTTCTAAAAAATAAAAAGAGCTCTAGTTTGTAGCTATCAATAAAAAGTTTTGAACATTTCGAAAGTTTACCTCGCCAAGTTGTTCGAAAGTATCTTATTATAAACTGATTTAGAGTAATAAATGATAATGCTGTCCATACTAGGGAACAAGGTAGTAGTCATAGCGATTTCACTAATAGCGTTGGTAGGAGCTTCAGTTGGAGCTTTAGCATCGATGGGTTATGGGCCATTTGCTTACATTAGCTATAGCGTATCTGGACAACAAGGAACTGAAATAATTCCTGTGCATTTTGATTTAGGAAACTTGACCGCAGGTCAGCAAGGCAATGTGACTGGGAATGCAACTATTACAATTATGCAAACGGGAAACTATACTATAAAATTGCTTCATGTTGAAAAGCTTGAAAAAGTGTTCAGTTATTTTAACGTTACTTTGAAAATTAATAATAACACCTATCTCGTGAATCTTGAAAAATCTTCGACAAACTTAACTTTAAATAACGGAACCTACCAAGTCGAAATAACTATATTCTACAAAGTCAGCTTAAATCCAAAGGCAGAAGATATCAAAAATGAACCATTACTTGTAATACATCCTTCTGACGAAGAAGGAGAAGATTAAAAAATTTATTTTTTTATTTCACATAGGCTGAGGGTGAGCTATCGAATTTTTTCTTGCAGTTTTCGCTACAGAAATAATAAGTCTTACCCTTATAATCGCTTTTAAACTTGGCCTTGGTTGTATCGACTTCCATTTTACATACTGGGTCTATTGCCTTAGCCATGGAAAAGATTTCTGCCCATTATTTATAAATCTTCTACACTAGTAAAGTATTGTGGCAAAAGACATTATATGCGGGATGTATGTTGATGAAACTAAAACCCCTTTTAAATGCACTAGAAAGGGTGTTACCTATTATTTCTGTAGCTCTTCTTGTTTAGATTCTTTTTTAGCACCGATGAAAGAACTAAGGAGACTAAAAATCCTTACAGCTATCGGCATTGGTTCTGGCTTGTTGATTGCAATCTTGGAATTTTATTCAGTATCGCCTTTATTTTTACTCTTAATCGCTAGCATTGTTCAATTCTATCCAGGTCTCGAGTTCTATAAAGGAATGATCGATGCGATAAAAGCAAAACAGGCAAATATGGACGTGTTGATCGCACTTGGAACTTCTGCTGCTTGGGTTTATAGCTTGATTTATGTTCTTCAAAGCATGTCTATAATACCTGAAATATTAAAGGCTTCGGGTGGCTATTTCATGGAATCAACGCTTATAATAGGCGCAATCCTTTTGGGAAGAACTTTGGAAAGGATGATGAAACATAAAGCCTCAGAGGCATTGGAATCGCTTTTGGAGCTTCAACCTTCAAAAGCAAGAGTTCTTAGAAATGATCAAGAATTGGATGTGAGCTTGGATGAGTTAGAGATAGGTGATATTGTCTTGGTGAAACCCGGCGAGAAAATTCCATGTGATGGAGAAGTAATTGAAGGTTATTCTTTTGTAGATCAGTCAGCGATCACTGGTGAGAGTATACCTGTTGAAAAAAAGAAGGGTGATGAAGTATTAGGAGGTACGATCAACAAAACTGGGGTACTCAAGATAAAAGTTACAAAGGTAGGAGATGATACTCTAATGTCTCAAATCATTAAATCCGTTGAGGAAGCTATACTTTCTAGGACGCCTATCCAAAGACTTGCTGATAAAATTGCCTCAGTATTTGTGCCGGTCACGATCTCGATTGCTATTCTTTCTTTTATATTTTGGGCTTTTACTTGGAATTTGCCTTTTAACTTAGCACTAACAGTCTTGATTTCTGTATTGATAATAGCTTGCCCTTGTGCACTGGGTATTGCAACGCCTGCTGCATTGCTAATTGCTACAACAAAAGGCGCTAAACAAGGTATATTAATAAAAAGCGGAGAATATCTTGAAAGAATTCATAAAGCTAATGTCATAGTGCTGGATAAGACTGGAACTATAACTCAAGGAAAGCCTGTACTTGAAGATATCGTAAATTTCTCTAATTATCCTAGAGAACAAATCTTAAAACTAGCTGCTTCCTTAGAAAGGTTTTCAAGTCATCCTCTAGCGCAGCAAGTAGTTGAGGAAGCTAGTAGAGCGAAGCTTAGTTTATTAGAAGTGGAGAAATTTGAAGAAATTGCAGGCGAAGGAATTCTGGGGACTATTGAAGGTTCAACGTATTATATTGGCAATGAGCGCATGTTAGAGAAACACAGAGTTAAACTTAATGAAGCACAAAAAAAGATCATAACAGAATTAGAGAATAAAGGCAAAACAATATCCTACTTTTTAAATGATAGTAATTTGATCGCAATATTCGTTTTCTCCGATAATCTAAGAGAGGATTCCAAACAGGCTATTGCAGAACTCAAAAAAATGAATATTGATTTAGTAATGCTTACGGGTGATAATGAAAGAGTTGCAAGCGCTATTGCTAAGGAAGTAGGAATAGAAAAATTCTATGCAAATGTTTTGCCTATACAGAAAGCTGAAATTGTAAAGAAATTGAAGGAAGAAGGCAACGTCGTTGTAATGGTCGGTGATGGAATCAACGATGCTCCGGCTCTTGCAAATGCAGATGTAGGCATCGCGATAGGTAGTGGAACAGATATAGCAAAAGAGACTGGAGGGATAATCTTATTGAAAAACTCGCTTCTTGACGTGGTAAAGGCAATTAAGCTTAGCAGAAAAGCATATAGTAAAATTAAGCAAAACTTGTTCTGGGCTTTCTTTTATAATACTGCACTCATTCCTGTGGCCGCAGGCATTTTATATCCTTTTGCCGGTATAATATTGAATCCTATATTAGCCGCAATAGCAATGGCCTTTAGCTCTATAAGCGTAGTAACCAACTCAAGCTTATTGATCCGATATAATCCTTAAACTTCCTCTACAATCAATTTCGTGCCATAGAGCTCTGTAACCTTTACCTTTTTTCCTTTTTCTATTTTACCCCTTTTCGATATTGCAGTCCAAATCTCGTTTTCTAAATAAACTAACCCTTCTGGTTCAAGATCTGTCATTGTTTCTCCTATTTTTCCTATTATTACTTCCTTACCAACTGCAATAGGTCTTTTCATTGAGCTCAGGGCTCTGTATACAAAAAGGCTAATGATTAACAAAATTGCAATAATCGTAGCAATGAACCAAATAGGTAAATAGATGCCTAATAAGGGGAGTATTGCCAAGATAACAATGATAATTAAGAAATCATCAGCGAGGCTTGCAAGCAAGGCTGCTATTTTATTCACATACTACTATAGATGAACTCAATTATAGCTGTACATATAAAAGCTAATTTACTAAGACCACTTTTAAGATTTATGAAAGCCGCAGTTCTTTACAAACCGGCTAAGATGGAGGAAAATCCTTTGAAGATTGAACAGTTAGAGATTCCAAAGATAGAAGATGATGAGGTTTTAATCAGGATAAAAGCATGTGGTGTTTGTAGATCGAATCTGCATATGATAGAAGGTGATTGGTTAGATTTAGGCGTACCAGCTAAACTTCCCATCATCCCAGGGCATGAAATAGTCGGTATTGTTGAAAAAGTAGGCAAAGAAGTGCGGAATGTTAAAGTAGGAGACAGAGTTGGAGTTCAACCGCTTTATTCTACGTGTGGGGCATGTGAATATTGCATTAGCGGAAGAGAAAATCTATGCAATATGGCAGAAATAACAGGAGAAACTGTTGATGGAGGATATGCAGAATACATGAAAGCAAAGGCTGCGCATGTATATGAAGTGCCCAGCAATTTGAAGGACGAAGAAGCAGCTCCTCTATTTTGTCCAGGTGTAACTGCTTATAGAGCAGTTATGCTCAGCGAAATATCGCCAGCTAAGTCTGTAGCTATCTTCGGTATTGGGGGTGTTGGCCACTTAGCCATACAGTTTGCTAAGCTATATGGTGCTAAGGTAATAGCTGTCTCTGCTGACGAACAAAAGCTAAGGATTGCTAAAGAATTAGGTGCAGATTTGACTATATCATCAAAAAGTGATGTGGTAAACCAAATCATATCCTTGGGGTATGTAGATTCTTCAATCGTTTTCGCACCAAGCGATGAAGCCGTATTTCAAGCAACTCAAGTTACGAAAAAGGGAGGTATTATTGTTATTGGTGTAAGGGCCAACTTGAATGATTTCAGATTCGCCAACGAACAAATCATCAAGGGTAGCGTAATTGGTACGAGGGTTGATATGATGAATGTGCTTAAAATTGCTAGCCAAGGCAAATTAAAGGTATACTATGAAGTTTATCAACTTGAGGAAATTAATAGTGTACTTAAGAAATTGAAAAGAAGAGAAATTAGAGAAAGAGCTGTATTGAAGTTTTCAGCTGAATAATTCTTTTTCAAAACTCTTATTTTTGAAGATTGTACAATTCATAGCTCTTTCTGGCAATTCTGGGCACTTTCTTAACTTGAAACAATTTGCGTGGAGTATGTAGGTTAATTCTTTATATCCTTTTTTCTCGAAAACCTCCTTGATTTTATTGTTTATCAAACTCGCTATTAACTGCGTTTCAGCTTGTGCAAGTTCACAACATCTATTACCCAAGAAGCCTCTAAAATTGAATATGTTATAACCATCAAGCCTTAGTTTGGAAATTGTTGCCAAGTTCGATGGTAAAACTAATATCGCATCATCTTCTGATTCTTCTTTAAGTTCTTCATATAAAGCAATCGAATCCTCTAAGTAACTGAGATATTCATCGTAATGTTTGCTTTGTCTTATAGAATTAGGTATTAACATTTCCATCCTATCGGCAGCATCATATATACTAATGCTTTGTTGAGGTATTGTTCTATGCCTTATTATTTGATGCCTTGCAACGAGGCTCTCTTTTACGGCGAATTCGAAGATAATATCGGAAAATTCATTGAATTCCCCTTCCTTAATACCTCTTCTTATAATATCTTTAATTTCTTCTTTATTCAGAATATTTAAAATATCGAGATTGTAATCGAGCAATCTAACATCATTTTTGCCATTTTTTTCTATACTTTCGGCTATCTTCGACATGAGTTTGTTGGATATCAGAGGATAAGGATTAGGGTAATACTTGCCCAATCTGATTTGCGAAGCTATATCAAGTAGAAATTCCTTATAGGATACCATTTCGATTAAATCGTTAACGAATGCGCTCCATGAATTAGGTACAGGAAGGTTTTCTTCTTTATGTTTTCTAAGAAAGGCAAGCATGTGAACTAAATGGCTCATATTGATTCCTGCAGAAATGAAAGTTCCTATGCAAAGCGGAAGATGGTATCGCGCATCTTCTTCAGGTTTCCTTGTTTCTAGAACGTTTACGTCGTTAATGAGTTCAGAATACAAGTCAATACCTTTTTCCACATGCTTCAATATTTTCTGCTCTTTATGCGCTAGGCTATCAGGGATTAAGGAGTATGTTGCCTTCTCTCCTTCTTCTTTTATGAGTGGGACTGTATATCTAAGGGATTGTTGCAAAAAATTCGCTCCTGTTGAAAAGGAGACCAAGATCAAAGTGTTGATCCTTGGCATTATTGCTTGAACATGGAGATTGGGCATTTCTAAAATTGAAGAATAACCATCTCTTACTGCTTCTTTGATTATTTGCAGCTTTTGAACGAACTCTTTTTCATCCAATTCTTGCTCAATTTCTTTAGGTAGCTTCTTACTCCATGTTGAGATAGCTTCTGCAAGTAGTGTCTTAAGAGTAATGTTTTCCTTTAAATCAATAATCTTTGGTTTCCTGATGACCTTGATCATTGATAAACTAACTATCAAAGAATATAAAAGGGCATGTTGATAATGCCTTGTGAACATTGAGAAGATAAACGATAATGTTTTCATCATCGATACGCTGGCTTACGGAGAACCTAAAACCGTGGCAAGCTATTTAGTTAAATCGGATGACAAGTTTGCGCTCATAGACGTAGGTTATGCATATACCCATATGAACATAATAAATGCGCTGCAGAGTATAAACCTTGACCCAAAAGAAATTACTTATATAATACCTACCCATGTTCATCTAGATCATTCAGGGGCAACAGGTCATATTGCTAGAATAGCCACTAAGGCCAAAATAGTTGCGCATGAAAGGGCTAAGAAGCATTTGATTGACCCTACTAAGCTCATTCTAAGTGCTAAAGAAATTTTTGGAGAGGAAAAAATGCGCGTTTTTGGTACTCCATTGCCTGTAGAGGAAGAAAGGATCATATCCTTTAAAGAAGAACTAGAACTTAAATTGGGAAATCTTACGCTGAGATGTATTTATGCGCCAGGTCATGCGCCGCATCAAATGGCAATACTGTTAGTTGAAAAGAACTTGCTTTTTACTGCTGATACGGTAGGAATAATGCAACCCAATTTGGGAATAATGATACCTACTACTCCTCCGCCAAGCTTTGATTTTGTTCAAGCTACAAAAACACTTGATAACTTAAAAAAGTATGATCCTGCACACCTAACAATGCCTCATTATGGTTATAGAGGTGATCCTGAACATGTATTTGATCTCACAAAAACTAAGATGGAAGAGTGGATAAATGCTGTAAAGGCCTTCGTTAAAGAAGGGCTTACTAAGGATGAAATAATAAAAATAATGCAAGAAAGGATAAAGAAGGAAGCAAATATTTCGGACTTACCAGCATCTGCAAAGCAATCGATTTTAATTTCTGTAAGTGGGATCCTTAACTATATTTCCAATATTTGAGATTGATTTATCAAAATATCTATATGATAATTTTTAACTGTATTTTTCTAAACTATTTATTATTTCTTCATATATGTAGCTAGAATTTATCTCCTTATATCCAATTTCTCTTGCAAGCTCTGTTGGTAGAAATCGAGTGCCCTCACTCCATATCTTTTTAAGGAAGTTGCCGGCCTCTTCTTTTCTGAACCAGTCTTCACCATATTTTTCTCTTAGGAAATTTTTTAGTTGAACTTCAAAAAACCAGGCTTCTAAATATTCAGCTGTGTACATTCCAGGATCTATATCGCTTAGATATAATGCCCGTTCATGTTTAGTAACCATGTTATTTTCCATTATTCTTTTGTATTCAAAGGAGGAATGCCTATCTGGTTTCCTAGAGTTTAGCCTTATTTCGTATAGTAGTTTGGAGCAGTATCTTCTTAAGAAATATAATTTATAAAGATATTGGAATCTCAAATATCTCTTATCATATTTGAGATAATGTTTGATAAAGGCCTCATCTAGCAAAAGATATTCGAACAAAAATGCGAATGTCTCAGTGAATGATGAAGGTCCCAAATATTTAAACTCCATAGGTGTTTCTTTGTTTACGTTTGCGAAATGGAATGCGTGCCCAGATTCATGGAAGAGCGATAAATAATCGTCCTGTCCTCCTTTAGGCGTTATGACTAGATATATTTTCTCAGGTATTTTTATGGGCGAAACAAATGCTCTAGTAGTTTTATTTTCTCTTATTACATCATCTATTATAATATTTGGATATTTCTTTAAGGATAGGCCAAAGTTATTTGTAAATGATTCAAAAACTTGAATCATCTTTTCCTTAGGAAATATCCAATCGAATTCCTTAGCTCTGAAGTAGAAGGCCAAGTCGTGCCTTTCGCTTTGATGAAAATCAAGACTCATCTTCTTGAATTCCTCTTCCATGATGTCAATGTAGATGCTTTTAGTTTTTGAAAGGAAGTTTAATGCTTGTGATTCAAGTTGATCGTAATCCTTAAAATTTATAGAAGAACAATATTCAAGATAATTCTTGTAGCCAAGTTCTTTAGATATTTCATGAAATTTCAACCACTGCTTATACAGAAATTTATTTATTCTGTAAGATGCCTTTATTCTGGCCATATATAGAGCCCTTCTTTTCTCTCTATCATGTTCGTTTGCTATTATTGCTGGTGCGATTCTGTAACTGATAGTATTCTCTCCGTATCTTATGTAGGTATTACTTTCTATCGTAGAAACCTTATCTCTTATTTTGCTCGTGTTGAGATGCATGTACATTTCCTCAAGAAATGCTGCAAGGTATCTTATCCTCTTATCCTTTTGATCTCTTAATTTTAAAATTAAATCTTTATTCGCAAGGTGCATGTATTTCGAGTAGATTTGTGAGGTGTTCATTTCGCTTTTCTGTCCTGAATAGTTTAGATATATTTCTTGGTTTACTTCTTCGAATAACTTGGGCAGTAAAAGTCTAATTTTCTCAATTTCCTGCTGCATTGTCAAGAAACAATTCTATGGGTTAAAAATTTGTGCCATCAGAGATCCTTTGCTTATAATTAAATTAAGAAATTCCTGGTCAGGTTTTCATTTCTTCAACTTAATTGTTTGTAATGAAAATATGGGTAAAATTGTACTAATTAATGCCGATATTATAATGAAAGTATATGGATCGAGAAGATAGTATAGTGAACCTCCCGCTACTCCTCCAAGTGCTCGGAATACATCTATTGAAAAGTTCATACTTGAGACTTTTCTGGCTCTTTCCTCGTTGGTACTGTATAAAGCCGGCAGTGTAAAAAGTGGTATCCAAACAAAAAGCCAGAAGGGGAGTGCATATATTATTGCAAAGAATATTGTATTAGGGTATAAAATAATCGATAAATAGTAAATTGGATAGTAAGCTGCACCAATGGCTAAGGTCATCCTTATGCCTATTGAATCGATTAGCTTCCCAACATATGGTGAGACAAATATCCCTATTAAGGTAGCAAATGCGTTAACGACCCCCCAATCAAGTACTCCTCCTCTAAGAAGATTTGTATAGTAAATCGGTATAATTGAATAGACCAATGCAGGCCCAAACGCCAAAATAGATGAAAATACGATAACTTTATCCATGCTTTTCAAGGTATCCCATATCTTTAAGTGTTTTGATCCATCGCTATGGATTCTATTTTCCTTCATAGGTAAGAAGAGGGTTGAAATAACTACACCTATAAGACTTGTGGATATAGAAGTGACTTTAAAGGATAGTATTTCTATGAAATATCCGTATACAACGCTTCCTATAAAGTATCCTAGATTGATGAAAAGGTAAACATCTCCAACTGATCGGCCTACTTTCTCTCTTCTTTCTGTCTCAAAAGCTATGAATAGAGGTTGACCAATTTGCAATATTGCAGAACCAATTATCATAAGAACTATTACCAATGATACCTGCTCTACAAGTGTCGATGCCAATAAGAATATTGAGCCTACCAAAATTGCCAAGATAGCATATCTCAGCCTATATCCCGTTCTATCTGATAAGGGCGCAACTAAAAGCGGTGCAATACCCATAGCCAATGAAGAAATAGAATATATCATAACGGCTGCGATTATACCGCTAAGCTGATATGCATATATTTCTAAGAATATCAAAGGATAGGTTATAAGAATACCATAAAGGGTGTAGAGAGTTGAAGTAAATATCTTATTTTCTAATCTTAGTTCCTGCATCTCCGAATATAGCGTCGATAATTTTCGAAGTCGAGGTTATTATAGCTTCTTTACCTCCACTTTCTAGAAAATTTATGCATGCAATAATCTTTGGCTTCATGCTACCCTCTTGGAAATGTCCTTCCTTTAAATATTTTTTCGCTTCATCAACGCTCATTTCATCGATATCTCTTTCATTCTCCTTCATGAAGTTGAGCTTAACTTTCTCGATATTCGTTGCTATGACGAGTTTATCGAATTTTAAAGCACTTGCGAGAAGTGCACTAGCTAAATCTTTATCTATAACTGCCTCAACACCTTTCAGCTTACCTTCTTCATATACAACAGGTATGCCTCCTCCTCCACAAGATATCACAATGCCTTCTTTTAGAAGCCTTCTTATCATTTCGAGCTCTAAGATTTCTATAGGTTGAGGAGAGGGGACTACGCGTCTGTAGCCCACTTTGTTTTCCATCGTAACTCTCTTCATGATATAACCTTTTTCTTCCA
>Ga0070737_10006482_pt1 | contig 10715 bp, 10 predicted proteins | sample Coa_R1_10_FD_66438 | JGI IMG/M metagenome (GOLD analysis project Ga0070737, IMG submission 66438) | Surface soil microbial communities from Centralia Pennsylvania, which are recovering from an underground coalmine fire - Coalmine... | ecosystem: Environmental > Terrestrial > Soil > Unclassified...
ACGGAGAGGGATCTCTTGTTCATAATGGTGAGCAGTACGCTCTAACGAAAGGAACTCATTTCATCATCCCGGTTGGAATGGGAGAGTTTGAAATAAACGGTAATTGTGAGTTAATTGTTTCACATCGATAGATTTCATCGCATTTTACAGGTAGAAGTCTATGATAAATAGACAACCGTCCCTTAACAGCTAGATTATAAGGGACGGTTTTTCGTGTTTTCAGGAAACCAAAGCAAAGACACAGGGGCTAACTTCAAAAATATTAGTTTGGAGGTGCAGTGAAAGTTACAACAGTAGGAAATTCCCCTTGAGGAGGGATTTTGATTTCATGATAAAATATAGTATGATTTAATTATCAAACGAGGGAGCAAATAGATATGATGCCATCCTTATTTTTAGCACATGGGTCACCAATGCTGGCTCTGGAAAATACGGAATATACTCAATTTTTAGCAAGACTCGGAAGTCAGCTCCAGCCAAAGGCGATTGTCATTTTTACTGCTCATTGGGAAAAAGAAACGATTACCATTTCCGCGATTGACGGCACGTATGAAACGATTTATGACTTTTACGGGTTTCCACCTGAGCTCTACAAAATCAAATATCCGGCCAAAGGCTCTGTCAGCTTGGCTGAAAAAATCCAAACGCTGTTTGCGCAAGCCGGAATTCCGGCCCATTTGGATACTATGAGAGGTCTTGACCACGGTTCTTGGACCCTTCTTTATAAAATGTATCCAAAGGCTGACATCCCCGTGGTGCAAATTTCGGTCCATCCATTTCTGGAACCTGAAAAACAGTATAGGATTGGGAAGGCGATTAAAGAGCTGGCAGACGAGGATATCCTGATCATTGGCAGCGGGGTAACGGTCCATAATTTACGGGCAGTTAACTGGAACCAGACAGAACCGGAACCTTGGGCGGTCCAGTTTGATGATTGGTTAATGGATCAATTGGAAAAGCAGGATTTCATCAGTCTTTTTCAATATGAAAAGTTGGCCCCAAATGCCAAGCTTGCTGTTCCCCGACCCGAGCATTTTGTTCCGTTATTGATTGCAGCAGGCAGCGGTTCGGATCAGCCGAAAGTGATTTATCGAAGCTATGAGTTTGGGTCATTAAGTTATCTTTGTATACAATTTTAAGATAAAAAATGCCACAAAGATGGCATTTTTTATTTGCAATCTTTTTGAAGATCGGTAATATTTAAACTATCTTAGGAAAGTCCTGAAACGGAGTGAAATCAATGGCAAATCAGAAAAAAAGTTCGAAATCGAATTCTTCCGCCAAATTCACCTTTTGGATGATTGGCTTAGTCGCTGTTTGTATCTTGGCATTCTTCTTTCTTGGTCATCACTCCAAACCACAAGAACAAACTACGGCTCCATCCGTCAAAATCAATTATTCAAATGAGCCGTTCTTGGGTAAAGAGTCCGCCCCTGTTTCGATTATCGAGTTTGGTGATTATAAATGTCCATTATGTAAAAACTTTAATGCAACCGTTAAACCCGAGATTCAAAAAGAACTGATTGACACGGGAAAGGCAAAGCTTTACTTCATGAATGACTCCTTTATTTATAAAGATTCAAAACGTGCCGCCCTATTTGCCGAATCGGTCTATCAGGAGCTTGGAAATGATACCTTTTGGAAATTTCATGATCTCTTATACCAAAAGCAGAATCCTGAAGATGAGAAAAAAGATGTATTCACAGAAGAATATTTAACCAATACATTAAAGGAAATCGCCAGTCCGGCAGATGTTGACAAAGTAGTGAACAACTTTAAGGCCAACAAGTCATATGACGCCTGGAAAAAGGATATGGATTATGTGGATAAACTGGGAGTCACAGGCACACCCACTTTGTTTGTGAATGGAAAAGAGTTTACTGGCAAGACAATGGATGATTTGAAAAATATGGTTGATCAAGCAGCAAAGGGGAAATAGGATGAATAAATCGCTGCTCGTTGCCTGGATTGCCGCTGTTATTGCTACCCTCGGAAGCTTATATTTTAGTGAAGTCATGCAGTTTATTCCATGCACATTATGTTGGTATCAACGGATTTTTATGTATCCACTCGCAATTGTTTTGGGGATTGCTTTTTACAAAAATGATAGAAGAATCTACCCATATGTGCTGCCGCTGTCGATCATCGGCATGCTGATTTCCGGCTACCACATGCTTCTGCAAAAAATTTCCTATTTAAAACAGTTTGAAATGTGTAAGACCGGAGTGCCGTGTTCGGAAGATTACCTTAATTGGTTTGGATTTGTCACTATTCCAATGTTAGCCTTTATTGCTTTCACGATTATTACAATTAGCTTGGTGATCTTGGCCCGCAGCCATGAGGAAGTGACTGTCGATTGAGTTATACAAAGAAAAAATTAAATAAAGGCTCCTGCATATTTTGTAAAAATTTCCTTTTAGCGGCAAAAAAAGGTTAATAACTTACGGGAAAGCATGGTCATTCGCAAATGGATTCTCCGATGCATAGTTATGAGATTCATAAGCGGAGAAATTCCGTCTAATGTAAATATTGAGGCTTACTAAGCAGATATAAGCGGAGAAATTCCGATTAATACCTATAAATAAGGCGAAATTCAAGGATTTGGATAATATAAGCGGAAAAACTTCCTTTAATTCGAGGGAAATATAAGCATTTCCCCATTTAAACAGAGTTTTTCCGTTTATTTCAAACGTAAGGGAATCATTTTTAGCTATTTAATTTTTGGATGGAGAATATCTATTCGCAATTTAATTTAGCTTGTGATTTTATCCATTAATTCACAATAAATAGGGTGAGAAAATCACTTGCGATTTCTCACCCTATGTACATTGCGATTTACTGAATTGCACCTTTAAAGAGAACCCGTTTTTGAAAACCCCTTAATTATTGCATCATATTATAAACCTTTTTAGTCTGTTTGTTAACACCGTACCAGCCCAGTGTAACCGTATGCCCGTCGCCTGTGCTAGGGTTATCTACTACAAACTCATAGACATGAATGATGTAATCACCGTTCGATGCATCGTGGTCATATTCTACTTTTACATTTTGGTCTGGTTGAAGATTAAGCTGAGCTCTGACAAGGTCTTCTGCTTGTTTGGTTGTCAATGTTTGATTTTGTTTTTCCCCCGTAGTTTGCTTTGCCGTTGGTATTTGGCTGTTTGTTGCATTTTGCTTTACTGTAACCGTTTGATTTTCTGCTGTATTTTGCTTGGTCGCTGCTGTTTGTTTTTGGGGTGCTGATTGCTTTTGTTCTACCTGTCCGCCTTCCGTTTGTTTTACGCTTGGTCCATCATTTTGTTCTTCATTTGTTTGTTTTTCCGTTGGAACGTTTTCACCTGCCTGGGCAGCATTATTCTTTTTTTCTAGTGCATTATTGGCCGCAGCTGAACTTCCCGAAGAAGCAGTTGGCGTGCAAGCTGAAAGGAACAGAGCACTTAACAATAAAATGCCAATTATTCTCATGTATATTCCCCCATAAAGGACTTATTAGATAAATTGTACATTTTACGACAGATTTTGACAATATCGAGATTTTTTTAGAAAAAGGCTGTCTTCGTATATTTTATTTCATCGGTGGAGGTTTAGCTTTATCAGCCAATTCAAAAATGCATTCGCAAAATAAAGAACACCTGCAATATGACAGGTGTTGACTTCAATAAATTTAATTATATTGCGGAAGCATTTTCGTGCGTTTGTTGACATGCTGCTCGGCACCGAGCGCAGCAATGGCTCCGTCGGCAGCAGAAATGACTGCTTGTTTGATCGGTGTTCTTCTCGCATCGCCACCGGCAAATACTCCCTCGGCACTTGTTCTCAAGTGATCATCAACGATCACATAACCATCCTCATCTCTCTCCACTGCATCTTTTAAAAAGTCGGTGCCTGGCTTCAATCCGCCAAGGTACAAAAATACTCCGTCAACTTCCCAAACTTGTTCTTCTTTTTGATCATTTAGGATGACGATTTTCTCAACACTGTCTGTTCCGACAATTTCTCTGACACGATGGCGCCGGTAGATTTCTACCTTTGGATTGGATTCAAGCGAGGAAAGATCCACATCTCCTTTGAGTTTTTCCACTGGGATTAATAGTTTGACCGTTTTGCAGAATTTTGCAAGGGTTTCTGCTTCATGGACGGCTTCCTCGTTATCCCCGATAACGGCAACAACTTGATCCTGATAGAAGGCGGCATCGCATGTTGAGCAATAGCTGACACCGCGGCCGGTAAATTCCTCTTCACCCTTTATTTTATTGGAAGGGGCTTTGGCGCCGACAGCGATAAAGACGCTTTTTGCTTTTACGGTTCCCTCGGCAATTTCAATCTTCTTCACTTCATCAGTAAAATCAACAGATAAGACTGTGGAACGGACAAATTCAGCTCCAAAGTCCTTTGCTTGTGCTTGCATTCTTGTTAATAGCTCAAGACCGGTCAATCCTTCGCGGACACCTGGATAGTTGGCGATTTTATGTGTGAGAGCCAGTGTTCCGGCTTTCGGTGCCTTATCAATGACGAGTGTTTTTAATTTACCGCGCGCGGCGTAAACGGCTGCTGATGCCCCAGCCGGGCCGCCTCCAATCGAAACAAAGTCATAAACCTCTGCAAAAATCTGATCCGTTACAGGTTGGAAAATAGAGTCTGCATTTTCAGGTTTTGTTTCCGACACAGTTGAAATAGTTTCTGTATTAGACAAGTCCAGTAGTTTTTTCAGCTTTTTCTCTTGAAAGCCTAGAACCAGTTTTCCGTTAATAAGCGTTGCAGGAGTTCCAAAAATTTTCCGTGCTTTTAATTCATCAAAATATTCTTTATGCAATGACGCATTGCGTTCTTCAAATTCAATGTTGTGTTCTTTCAAAAAGCCCTTCACTTTTTCGCAATAAGGACAGCCAGTGCTGCTATAGACGATCACTTCAGGTTTTGTCATGGTTAACCTCCAAATCCTTTATGTTAATCTAATCATAATATTACATTTAAATAAAAGTCAATACTTTTTAATAATAATTATAATTTAATTTTTTATATAAAAAAGTCCAACTGCTTCATCAGTTGGACTTTGGAGTGTTTTCAAATTGATTTGCCAAGGAATGCTGTCAGCATCCAAACATGCTTTTCCAAACTTGTATGAATTGAAAGCAGCATATCGCTTGTTGTTTCGTCGTGTTTTTCATCTGCAAGGTTCATGCCTTCCTTTAATTCTCCAATGATCATGGAAAAGTCATTAATAATAGTTTGGACCATCTCCTGGGCCGTTTCAGTCCCCGAAGCTTCTTTAACAGATGCGAGTTCAAGGCATTCTTTCATAGTGGCAACTGGATTGCCGCCAATTGCAAGCAGACGTTCCGCTAATTCATCGACATGTATACCAGCTTCATTATAAAATTCTTCAAATTTTGCATGTAACGTAAAGAATTGTTCCCCTTTCACATACCAGTGGTAATTATGAAACTTCATATATAAGACAGACCAGTTGGCAACTTGTTTGTTCAATACAGCGATTAACTGATTTTCCATTAAAAAACCCTCCCAATACATTCTCAAAGTTATATTGCCCAAGAAATAGAGGAAAATATTTATAATGTGATGAAAAACTTCCGTTAAACCAAAGAGAATAAAATTAACTATAAGATCGTTTTTATGACGTTTTTGAATAATAGAGTCTTTCGGTAAAGCTCAGTCTCTTTATGCCACTGTGAGTAACTTATGCAAAAACACATAAAAATCTTAGTGTTGATGATGTATAGCTTCATAATCGAATATCCTGTTTTCCCCTTTATTAAAACTAAAATACCCCTTTATAAATGATTGGTATGAAAATTGCATATTCAAAATTGCGACTATTGCGAAAATAGTTGACAATTCGATGGGTGTGAAAGGGGGAAAAGGAGGTTTAAATGTTATTAGCGATTTGTAAGCGATTTCGGTTGTTTTTTCAAATGGAAGATTCACATTAGTAAGGAGAGTTGATACATGGAGAAAGTAACTCTAAAGCGCTCACTGGGGCTGTGGGCCATTGTCGGATTAGGATTAGGCTATATGACACCTACAACGGTGTTTGATACGTTTGGGATTGTATCAAAAGAAACAAATGGTGTTGTGCCGCTGGCGTATATCGTTTCACTAATTGTTATGTTGTTTACTGCTATTAGTTATGGAAAGATGGTACAAGTATTTCCCAGTGCCGGATCGGCTTATACGTATACAAGAGAGACAATGAGTCCTATTCTTGGATTTTTAGTTGGCTGGTCAGCGCTTTTGGACTATATTCTGCTTCCAATGGTTAATGCTTTGATCATTCGGATTTATATGGTCTCTATATTTCCGTCAGTCCCGGCATGGGTTTGGGTAGTCCTCTATGTAGCCGTTGTAACAGGATTTAATTATTATAGTATGGGGAAAACATCGAGTTTTAACTCGATTCTTGTGGTCTTCGAAGTTGTGTTAATTGTCGCTTTTCTCGTTCTTGGCTTTGTTCAACTGTCGAACGGGATGGGGCAAGGAACGATCTTTACCACCAAGCCATTGTTTCATTCCGATATCCATGTCAGCCATATTTTAATGGGTGCAACGATTGTTTGTTTCTCGTTTATAGGTTTTGATGCGGTAACGATGTATGCCGAAGAAGCGCTTGACGAAAAGATTATGCCGAAAGCTATTATGTTAACGGTTCTTATTGGCGGAGCGATCTTCTTCATTTGTGCCTATTTTGGACAAGCCTTATTCCCAACGGTGGCCCGTTTCAAAGTAACAGATGATCCACTGCCTGAAATTGGCTTGTATGTAGGCGGATCTATATTTAAGCTGTTTTTTCTTTCAGGAGCCTTTGCGGCAACTGTTGCTTCCGGTCTTGCCTCCCATTCGAGTGTATCCAGGCTTTTGTACGTTATGGGGCGGAATGGCGTCTTGCCGAAGAAAATCTTCGGTTATGTCCATCCAAAATTCCGGACACCATCTTATAATGTTATTATTGTCGGAATCATTTCGCTGTTGGCGATCACGCCAAGCTTAGAGTTAATTTCTTCTTTTATTAATTTTGGAGCGTTGATTGCATTTACTTTTGTTAATTTATCAGTTATTGCTTATTTTATTTTCCGTCAAAAACGATATAAGACGGCTAAAGATATTTTCTCGTACTTGATTATGCCGCTCCTTGGCGCGGGATTGACAGGAATTTTATGGTCAAACTTGCATGCAGATGCCCTGATCGGCGGGCTTGTTTGGGCTGCTGTTGGGTTTATCTATTTACTTTTCCAAACAAAATTCTTTAAACTTAAAATAGCCGATTTTGCATTTGACGATGCAGATCGGACTACTAGCTTGTAAAGATGGTTAGGAGGGTCTAATAATGGATCCTCCTATTGCTCTTTTTTTCTTATCAATTCCTTGTTAATATGGATGGAGTACGATTTTACATAGGAGATGAAAACCATGAGCGTGCATAAAGCGATCACAGAACATGTTAATAATCAAAATAAAAGGATTCAAGATTTCCTCGCCCTTGACCAGCTACGGGAACAATATATTGAGGAAGCGCTGGAATTATGCAAACAGGGAAAATCGTTCACGACGGATAAAATAAATGAAGTCACGAAACAAATCAATGAACTGGCCCGGCAAGGAGCTGTCCCTACAAGGAAACTAGTCACTGTTGAGATGGTTCGTGAATATGCATTGAAGTCAAAAGAATAGAGTGACCTTCGCGGCGGGATTTACACACGGATTCCGCCGCTTTTTATTGTATTGTTTTAAAAATTTTTAGAAAAATCATTTGACATTTAAGAAAGTGAAAGGATAAAATGCAATTAGAAACTAACTAACGGTAGTTAGTGAAGATGAGGAGATGAATGAAATGAAATATCCGCTATCACCGGATGTTCAGCCGGAGTTTTGTACAACAGGGTCATTTATGAGGCTGCCGCGGGAAAGGGAGAATGCAAAATTAGCGATTGTAGGAATGCCTTTTGATACTGCAGCATCTTTTCGTGTGGGAGCTCGTTTTGCACCGCAAGCTATTCGCCAGGCATCCATGACGTTATTTCCATATCATCCGATTCACAAGATCTTTCCTTTTGAAGACAGTCATGCCATTGATATTGGGGATGTATCCGTCATTCCGCATAATATTCATCGCAGCTATAAATTGATCGAAGAGACCATGTTCAATTTGATGAATCAGGGGATTATTCCTATTGGCTTAGGAGGAGACCATTCCGTTACCTTGGCGAACCTCCGGGCAGCGGCCAAGAAATATGGACCGGTAGCAATGATTCATTTTGATTCCCATACGGATACATGGGACACCTATTATGATGAGAAATATTGGCATGGTTCTCCATTCATCCGTGCTTATGAAGAGGGACTGTTGATCCCAAATAAGGTTTTCCAACTTGGTATAAGAGGAACACTGAACCATCCTGGAGATCTAGAGGCTAGTTATGAGCTGGGGTACAATGTCATTACAACGCCTGAAATGAACGAGCGCGGATTTGAGAGCATATTATATGAAATGAAGAAAGTCATTGGCGATACACCATGCTTTTTGACGTTTGATATTGATTTTGTCGATCCATCTTGTGCTCCAGGAACCGGGACACTCGAGGTTGGGGGCTTTAACAGCCTGGAAACGTTAAAAATGATTCGCGCTTTAACAGATTTTAATTTTATTGGCTTCGATTTAGTGGAAGTGCTGCCATCTTATGACCCAACACAAATTACTTCCCTTTTAGCAGCTACACTTGTTCACGAATTCGCCAGTTTAGCGGTATTGCAAGAAAAGAAAACATCCTCAAATGTTTAAAATAAGAATCAAAAAGTTCTGTTTCTGTTAATGAACAGAACTTTTTTTATTACGTTAGACGATCCACTGTTTCAAGTTTATAATTTTAGATAATGAAACTTAGCCGCGGAGGAGAGTTATGACCAAAGATAAGATTATGGAGGCAGCTTTATCACTTTTTGCCAGGAACGGGTATGAAGGAACGAGTCTTGCAGATATTGCTAAGGTTGTTGGGATTCAAAAACCGTCCATTTATAATCATTTTAAAAGTAAAGAAGAACTTTTCCTGACGATTTATGAGAAAATACTATGGTTTCACGTACAGGAAATTGAAAGATTAATGCAAGAGATTAAGCATTTGACAGCAAAGGAGCAGCTGTTTCAAATTGTCAATTTAACATTTCAATATTATATCGATTATGAGGAGCAATCTACGTTTTTAAATAGGGCTGTCTTTTTTCCGCCAAAACAATTAAAGGAGCAATTGCGTGAACAGTTTATAGATTCGGAAGAAGCAATGTCTGCAATTTTAAAATCGATTATCGAGAGAGGAATGGAAAATGGGGAAATTCGTATAGGAAACATTGATGATTTTATCATGTCCTATTATTGTTTAATGGACGGAATTTTTATTGAATTATCTTTTTATGGCGCTGAAAAGATGAAACCAAGGATCATAAATATTTGGAATAATTTTTGGTATGGACTAAAACATGATTAATTCTAAAAAGTGCATTCTACAAGGATGTGCTTTTTTTATGCAATAGTGCATAATAAAGTTATTTTTTCATAATAGGTATCTTCTCTTTTTAAAAAATGACATATAAAAATCGGTTTTATTACGTTGGCACGAAACTTGCTTAGATAATTAATAACAAACTAAAAATGAGGTGTCATGAAAATGGCTATTAATTCTTTGAATCAGAAAAAAGAAGAAGTATTAGAAGAAAAGGATAATTCCTTAATAGAGTTTCAAGAAACACTGAAAGAAGCAGTTGAAATTATGAACTATCCTGCTCAGGTTTATGAATTTTTAAAGAAACCGATGAGATTCTTGGAAGTTAGTATTCCTGTCAAAATGGATAATGGGCAAATTGAGATTTTCACAGGTTATCGTGCTCAGCATAATGATGCAACTGGTCCGACAAAAGGAGGAATTCGTTTCCATCCAGATGTAACGCCGGAAGAAGTGAAAGCGTTAGCAGGGTGGATGAGCTTAAAATGCGGAATCACCGGTCTTCCGTACGGCGGAGCAAAAGGTGGAATCATCTGTGACCCGAGAAGAATGAGCTTTGATGAATTGGAACGTTTGAGCAGAGGGTATGTTCGGGCAGTGAGCCAGATTGTCGGACCGACAAAAGATATTCCGGCGCCGGATATGTACACGAACTCGCAAATCATGGCCTGGATGCTGGATGAATATGACCATATTCGCGAATTTGATTCTCCTAGTTTTATAACAGGGAAGCCAATTGCTCTTGGTGGTTCAAAGGGCAGGGAGACAGCAACCTCAAAAGGGGTGCTGTATACACTGCAAATGGTTTGTGAAAAACGGACAATGCCGTTAAAAGATACTCGTGTCATCGTTCAGGGATTTGGCAATGTTGGCAGCTACTTGGCGCAATATTTATATGAGTTAGGCGCAAAAGTAATCGGAATCAGCGATGTGCTGGGCGGTATTTATGATGAGAATGGCTTAGATATTCCATATTTAATGGAAAGCAGAGACTCGTTCGGCATTGTCTCCAACCGTTTCCCGAACGCAATTTCGAATCAGGAATTATTAGAAAAAGAGTGTGATATTTTGATTCCTGCGGCCATTTCCGGTGTCATCAATAAACATAATGTGGATAAAATTAACTGCCAAATTGTGATTGAGGCTGCGAATGGCCCGACAACAAAAGAAGCGATTAAAGTTTTGGATGAACGGGGAATCTTGCTT
>Ga0070737_10006483_pt1 | contig 10710 bp, 13 predicted proteins | sample Coa_R1_10_FD_66438 | JGI IMG/M metagenome (GOLD analysis project Ga0070737, IMG submission 66438) | Surface soil microbial communities from Centralia Pennsylvania, which are recovering from an underground coalmine fire - Coalmine... | ecosystem: Environmental > Terrestrial > Soil > Unclassified...
CCTCGGCGTAGTGGCCGAAGTCGTCCCGCCGGCTGGTCAGGTAGTTCTCGTGGCAGCCGTAGGAGTTGCCGGCCGAGTCGGTGTTGTTCTTGAAGAGGAAGATCACCCCGCGGATGCCTTCCTCCCGCAGGCGGCTCTCGGCCGAGACGACCAGGTGCTCGAGGATCCGCTCCCCGGCCTTGTCGTGGATGACCAGGTCGGAGATGGTGTCGCACTCCGGCGTGGCGTATTCGGGATGGCTGCCGACATCGAGATAGAGGCGGGCGCCATTTTCCAGGAACACGTTGGAGGAACGGCCCCAGCTGACCACCCGACGGAAGAGGTAGCGGGCCACCTCGTCAGGGCTGAGCCGGCGCTGTCCCCGCAGCGTGCACGTGACGCCGTACTCGTTTTCGAGTCCGAAAATGCGACGTTCCATGGGGGCGAACTAGCTCCGAGTCCGGGTTCCGGGCTCCGGTAGGTGGAAAGGCGTGCAGGCTACCCCGGCGAGGCCTGAACGGTGGGCTGGAATGGCGGGCTGGACGACGGGCCGGCGGCGGGGGCTACCCGGCCCCGGCTCTGTGCGCACGCTACCGTGCAGTGGTCATGTCGGCGACGCGCTCGCGTGGTGTTCGTCTGGTGCACGTCCGCACCGTCCCGAGCGCCTTCCACGCCCGGGTTATCCAGGCGCGCCTCGGGGCGGACGGGATCCCGGTCCAGCTGCGCGGCAACGTCGGCGGGCCCTACCCGATCGGCGAGGTGTCCATCTGGGTGGCCGAGTCCGACGCGGCCGACGTCCAGGCCCTCCTGCTGGCCGACGAGGTGGAGGATGCCTTCGGCGGGCTGGACGGGGTGCCGACCGGCGAGGTGGCCGCGTGCCGGCTCCCCGGGACCTCCCGGCCCCGGCTGCTCGTCGCCCATCCCCGGACCCGCAACGTGCTGGCCGCGGTCAGCGTGCTGCTGGTGCTGGCCGCCGCCTTCGGTGGTCGGGTGCTGGGCTGATCCCAGCCGGTCTGGGGGTGCCGTTCAAGAATCTTGTGCGACTTCCCGCCATGAAGAGGCGTGAAGTCGCACAAAAAAACCATCCGACGGGTGTCGGCCGGCCGAAGCGGGCCTCAGTCGGCTTCGCGCTCGGGCGCGCCCGACGACCCAGAGCCAGACCCAGCGCCAGAGCCAGAGTCCGCCGGCACCTCCCCGCCTGCCTCGGCCCCCAGCAGCCCGGTTAGCTCCGCCCCCTCGACCCGGCGGAAGGCCCGGCGGGGCGCAGTGCGGGCCAGCACGGCCGCCTCGATCTCGTCGGCGCCGAGGGTGCGCTCGGGCCCGGCCAGGGCCCCCACCGCGGCGCGGAGCGCCGCACCCAGGTCCCAGCCTTCACGAAAGGCGGCCTGCATGCGGGTGTCGATGGTCTCCGCCTCCCCGCCGAGAACGGTGTAGCGCTGCTCGTCGAGGACCACCCCGTCGTAGTGGATGTGGAACAGCTGGTCGTTTTCGGGGCGGGCGCCCACCTCGGCCACGAGGATCTCCACCTCGAGGGGCTTCATCTCGTGGGTGAAGACGTTGCCCATGTACTGGGCGTACAGGTTGGCCAGCGAACGGGCGTCGACGTCCTCGCGGGAGTACTGGTAGCCCTGCACGTCGGCGTACTGGACGCCCGAGCGGCGCAGCTGGTCGAACTCGTTGTAGCGGCCGACGCCGGCGAAGGCGATGCGGTCGTAGATCTCGCTGACCTTGTTGAGGGAGCGGGAAGGGTTCTCGGCGCAGATCAGCACCCCGTCGTCGAACACCACCCCGACCAGCGGCCGGCCCCGGGCCACGTTTTTGCGGGCGAAGTCGGCCTTGTCCTTCATGAGCTGCTCGGGGGCGACGTAGAAGGGCATGCTCATCGCGACGCACCTCCCCGAGCGGAGCCCCGGGACCCGGCCCCGGACCCGTTGCCGGCCGCCTGCAGCTGCGACACGACGGCGGCGAAGCGCTCCCCCACCTCTTCGGTGCTGACCGCCTCGTACCCGCCGGCGCTGATGGTGGCGACGGTCGGGTAGATGCCCCGGATGACGTCCGGGCCGCCGGTGGCCGAGTCCTCGTCGGCCGCCTGCCACAGGGCGGAAACGGCCAGTTCGATGGCCTCCTCGCGGGTCAGATCCTCCCGCCAGCCCAACTTGATGGTGGTGCGGGCGTCCCGGCCGCCGGAGCCGTCGGCATGGAGGTCGATCTCCTCGTAGCGGCCGCCGGTCGGGTCGTAGGTGTAGATGCGCCCGACGCCCCGGGCCACGTCGAACCCGGCGAACAGAGGGACGACCACGAAGCCCTGCATGGCCATGCTGAGATGCAGGCGGACCATCTGGGACAGCTGGTTGGCCTTGCCCTCCAGGCTGAGCGGCCGGCCCTCGACCTTTTCGTAGTGCTCCAGCTGGAGCTGGAACAGCTTGACCATCTCGAGGGCGGGCCCGGCCGAGCCGGCGATGGCCACCCCGCTGTGGCGGTCGGCCGGGTACACCTTCTCCATCCACCGGTGGGCGATGGACGAGCCGGCGGTGGCCCGGCGGTCGCCGGCCATCACCACCCCGTCGGCGTAGCGGAGGGCGGCGATGGTCGTGCCGTGGGTGATCTCGAAGGGCGGGCGGGCCGCCCCGCCGCCCTGCACGCCGCCACCCTGGACGACGCCGCCATGGACCCCACCGAACCCCGCCGCCACCGGGGCGGCGAAGGGGTCGAGGCCGACGCGGCGCAAGACGCTGGTGAAGTTGGGTCCCGGATCCTCGTCCGGAGCGAATCGGGGAAGAGTCATGGCCGGCCGCACCCTAGAGGATGCGCCGGCCTTCGCGCCCGGCCCCGGCCGGGGCCTGGTCATGGGCCCGGCCGGTCACTCGCCGCCTTTTTGGATGTAGCTGCGGACGAACTCCTCGGCGTTCTCCTCGAGGACCTCGTCGATCTCGTCGAGCAGGTCGTCGAGCTCAGCTTTCAGCTCTTCGCCCTTCTTGTTGCTGGCAGGGACCTCCTCGACCGTCTCCTCCTCGGTCCTGGAAGGCGCCTGCCTCTTGATCTGTTCGCGTTCAGGCATGTTCCCTCTCCCTCAGGTGCCCAGCCGCTCGAGCAGCTCGGCGGGGCTGGACACGCTGTTGAGCAATGCTTCGACGTGGGCCTTGGTGCCACGCAGAGGTTCCATCATCGGTACCCGCCGCAAAGGATCGGTACCCAGATCGAACACGAGTGAGTCCCAGTTGGCGGCGGCGATGGACGAGCCCCAGCGTTGGAGGCACTTGCCCCGGAAATAGGCCCGGGTCGTCTCGGGCGGCTCGGTGACGGCCTCGGCCACTTCGGCCGGGTCGAGGATCCGCTCCATGCCCGCCCGGGCGTACAGCGAACGCTCCGGGCGGACGTCGTGATACTGCAGGTCGAGGGCGGCCAGCTTGGGGTTGTCCCAGTTGAGCCCGTGGCGCTGGCGGTAGCCCTCGACCATCCGGTACTTGGCCACCCAGTCGAGCTGGTCGGCCAGGCTCATCGGGTCGGCTTCGAGGCCGGTGAGGACCTGCTCCCAGCGGCGCAGGATCTCCCGGCCGAGGTCGTCGCCGCCGACGGCGTCGAGGCCGCAGTCCTCGGCGTACTTCTTGGCCAGGTCGAGCTGCTCCCACTGCAGCTCGAGGGCGGTCATCCGGTGGCCGTCGGCCAGGTCGATGGGCTGGCGCAGGTCGAGGTCGTAGGAGACCTTGCGCATGGCCTGGACGGGCGACTGGAGGGTGAAGTCCCGGCCGCCGGCCCTCGCATACCAGTCGTCCTCGATCATGGACAGGACCAGCGACGTGGTCCCGAGCTTGAGCAGGGTCGCCACCTCGGAGAGGTTGGCGTCGCCCACGATCACGTGCAGCCGCCGGTACTTCTGGGCGTTGCAGTGGGGCTCGTCGCGGGTGTTGACGATCGGGCGCTTCAGGGTGGTCTCGAGCCCGACCTCCTCCTCGAAGAAGTCGGCCCGCTGGGTCAGCTGGTAGCCGACGTCGACCGGGGCGCCGGCGGTGACCTCGCAGCCGACCTTGCCGGCGCCGGTGAAGATCTGCCGGGACACGAAGTGGGGCATGACGTGGCCGACGATGCGGGCAAAGGGCACCGACCGGTCCATCAGGTAATTTTCGTGGGTCCCGTACGAGTTGCCCTTGCCGTCGGAGTTGTTCTTCAGCACCACGACGGTCTGGCCGGGCGGCAGCAGCCGGGTGGCGGCCTCCACCGAACGGGCCAGGATCAGCTCGCCGGCCTTGTCGTAGAGGAGGGCCTGGCGGGCGTCGGAGCACTCGGGGCTCGAGTACTCGGGGTGGGCGTGGTCGACGTAGTAGCGGGCGCCGTTGGTGAGCACGGCGTTGACCAGGTGGGTCTCGATCTCGGGGGGCGAGCCCTCCCGGGCGAAGCCGCGGGCGTCCCGCCCGGGCGACTCGTCTTCGAAATCCCACTGGACCCGCCGTTGGAGCTCGGCCACGTAGGCGTTGATCAGGGCGGAGCTGGCCGCGATGGGGTTCGGCTCGGCCGCCCCTCTGATCACGATGCCGTACTCGGTCTCGATACCGAGGACCTTTACGATGGCCACGGTTCGAACTTATCCAACGGGGATGCGCTCACGGTGTCTGCCCGGAGCGGTGGCGGGGTGGGCTCACAGGTACTGCCCGGTGGTGACCCGCTCGATGGAACGCCCACCGGTGGTCTCCTCGCCCTGGGCCATGATCGTGCGGATGTAGACGATCCGCTCGCCCTTCTTGCCCGAGATCTTGGCCCAGTCGTCCGGATTGGTCGTGTTGGGCAGGTCCTCGTGCTCCTTGTACTCCTGCTTGATGGAGTCGACCAGGTCCTGGGTGCGGATGCCCCGGCCGTCGCCGGCGATGGCCCGCTTGATGGCCAGCTTCTTGGCCCGCCGGACGATGTTTTCGATCATCGCTCCGGAGGCGAAGTCCTTGTAGTACATGACTTCCTTGTCACCGTTTTGGTACGTGACCTCGAGGAACTTGTTGTCCTCGTCGTCCCGGTACATCTCGGTGACGGTGCGCTCGATCATCATCCGGACCGTCTTGTGCCGGTCGCCGCCGCCGAGGGCGGCCACCTCGTCGGCGTCGAGGGGCAGGTCGGGGGTGAGGTAGCGGGAGAAGATCTGGGCCGCCGCCTCCTCGCCGGGCCGCTCGATCTTGATCTTCACGTCCAGCCGGCCGGGGCGGAGGATGGCCGGGTCGATCAGGTCCTCCCGGTTGGAGGCGCCGATGACGATGACGTTTTTGAGGGTCTCGACCCCGTCGATCTCGGCCAGCAGCTGCGGCACGATGGTCGACTCCATGTCCGAGGAGATCCCGGTGCCGCGGGTGCGGAAGAGGGAGTCCATCTCGTCGAAGAAGACGATCACCGGCACCCCCTCCTCGCTCTTCTCCCTGGCCCGCTGGAAGACGAGCCGGATCTGGCGCTCGGTCTCCCCGACGTACTTGTTGAGCAGCTCGGGGCCCTTGATGTTCAGGAAGTAGGAGCGGGACTCCCGGTCGCCGGACTGCTCGGCCACCTTTTTGGCCAGCGAATTGGCCACCGCCTTGGCGATGAGGGTCTTGCCGCAGCCCGGCGGGCCGTAGAGGAGGATGCCCTTGGGGGCGGGCAGCCGGTGCTCGATGAACAGGTCCCGGTGCAGGAAGGGCAGCTCCACCGCGTCGGTGATGGCCTCGATCTGGGTGTCCAGGCCGCCGACGTCCTCGTAGGAGATGTCGGGCACCTCCTCGAGGATCAGCTCCTCCACCTCGGGCCGGGGCAGCTTCTCGAGCAGCAGGTTGGCCCGGGCGTCGAGCAGCAGCGAGTCGCCGGCCCGGAGCCGGACGTCCCTGAGCCGCTGGCCCAGCTCGACCACCCGCTCCTCGTCGGCCCGGGCCACGATGATGGCCCTGACCCCGTCCTCGAGGACGTCCTTGAGGGTCACGACCTCGCCCGACAGGTCGGCCCTGCGGGCCAGCACCACGTTGAGGGACTCGTTGAGGACGACCTCCTGGCCCCGCTCGATGTCGGTGCCGCCCGAGGTCAGCTCGGGGTGGAGGGCGACGCGCATCTTGCGCCCGCCGGAGAAGACGTCGACGGTGCCGTCGTCGTTGTATCCGAGGAAGGTCCCGTACGCCGAGGGCGGCTGGGTGAGCTTGTCGACCTCCTCCCGCAGGGCCGCGATGTGCTCCCGCGCCTCGCGCAGGGTGAAGGTCAGGCGCTCGTTTTGGGACATCGCCTGCTGGAGCTGGCCCTTGGTCTCGAGCAGCTTCTCCTCGAGGGTCCGGACCCGCTTGGGCGCGTCCTGCAGCCGCCGCCTGAGGCCTTCGACTTCCTCCTCCAGAGCGCTGGCGTGGTCCTTGAGCTCCCGGAGCTCGCGGGCCTCCTCGTCGCCGTATCGATCTGAGTGGCTCATGCCCACCACCTCATTGTCACTTGCGTTGGACCCTACTCGTCAGCACCGCCCGAGACGGTGGCTTTGGAAGGGGGGAAAGGAGGCCGTAGTCTGGCCTCCGTACGGCGCTACCGGTACCCCGGCGTGGCTGTCCATACTGGTTGTTCACCCTGGTATCGGGTACGGTGCATAAGGCGCTTTTGGGGCGCCGAACATGACCGGCACTCCGGCTACCGGCCGTATCGACCAAGCGAAGGAACCCATGAAGGTCTGGATCGACCAGGATCTCTGCACTGGAGACGGCCTCTGCGAGGAGATTGCGCCTGCCGTCTTCACGCTGCTCGACGACGGCCTGTCCTACGTCAAAGAGGGCGACAAGGTCTTCGACAACCCGGGCGGGCACGACGGCTTGGCCGTGGTCCCGGATGGGATGGAGGACGCGGTCAGGGAGTCGGCCGAGGAGTGCCCCGGGGAGTGCATCTTCATCGAGGAGTGACCCGGCGCTGACCGGCTAGCCGGCCACGCAGGACCGGGTCGGCACGGCGCCACCGTGGCGGGGTGCGCCCAGATCGGCCGAGATCTCCCTGGTGGTGAGGGCGTAGGCCGTGCCCTTGCGGTCGAGGGCGATGGCGAAGGCCACGCCTACGACCCGCCCGCCCGGGCCGACCAGCGGCGCGCCTGAATCCCCCGGGGCCAGGTTGGCGGCCAGGACGTAGACGTCGCGGCTGGTGGTGTGCCGGCCGTAGAGGTCCTCGCCGACAGCGGTGATCTCCCGGGCCACGGTGGCCGGCTGGACCTGCAGGTCCCGCTGCCCCCCGGGATGCCCGAGCACGGCGCCGGCCAGGCCGACCCGGCCGGTGCCGAGCGGAAGCGGCGGCTCGCCCAGCCCGTTGACTCGTAGGAGCGCCACGTCCCGATCGGGGTCGAACAGCACGACCCGGGCCGGGCGCTGCCGGCCCGACGGCAGGAGGACGTCGGTGGCGCCCCGTGCCTCGCCCGCCACCACGTGGGCGTTGGTCAGGACCAGGCCGGGGGCCACCGCGAAGCCGCTCCCCTCCTGGACCCGGTTGCAGGCCTCTCCCTCCACCTCGACGGTCGAGGCGGCCGCCCGGCGGGTCACGGCCGCCCCGATGGGGTCGTCGGCGGGCGGCGGGCCGACCACCTCGCCGGGCCGGAGAGCGTTGAACACCTGCGGGAAGCCGCCGGTGCCAACCAGGCTGCGGACCTTTTCCAGCGGGTCGGGCGGCGGGGGCAGGTCAGCGGTCACCCACCGGGCGATCGAGCTTTCGCGGGTGACCCGGGCCGGCCAGCCGGCCACCGACGAGACCGACGGCAGCAGGAGCCACAGGGCGACGCCGACGCCGAGCACCCCGACCGCGGCGCCGAGCACCCGGTCGACGGCCCGCAGCGGACCGAAGGGCAGGACCCGGTGGAGGCGGGAGCCGACCACCACGCCGACGGCCTGGCCGATCAGGGCTCCGCCGATCAGCACGGCGGCCGCCACGAGCAGGCGGGCGCCGGCCGACGGCAGGTCGAGCGCGGTCAGGATCCGCCCGAGGAACCGGACCACGACCAGCAGCCCGACGGCCAGGCCCACCCAGGACAGGACCCGGGTGAAAAACCCCAGCCGGTAGCCGCCGATGGCCGCCAGCGCGGCGATGACGGCCACAACGAGGTCGAAGCTGTCCATGTTGACTGCTCGTGAGGCCCGGTCAGCCGCCGAGGTCGCCGAGGAGGCGGGCGGCGGTGAGGAAGCCGGTGTGGGCGACCATGCGGTGGTCGGGGCGGACGGACTGGCCCTCGATGTGCCAGCTGCGCTGGAGGATCTCGATGGTCTCGGCCATCCCGAAGGCGGAGGCGGCCAACGCCTCCCGGAGCGTCGCCACCTGCAGGATGGTCGGCAGGTAGGCCACGAAGATGCCGCCGGGGCGGAGCGCCTTCTCGGCCAGGCCGACGACCCGCCACGGCTCGGGCAGGTCGAGGACGACCCGGTCGAAGTCGCCGGCGTCGATCCCCTCGTAGGCGTCCCGGATCTCCACGTGGTAGTGCTCGAGGGCGGACGGGCCGAGGAAGCCGGTCACGTTGGCGGTGGCCCGGGCGGCGAACTCCGGGCGCAGCTCGTAGCCGGTGACGTCGGCGCCGGCCCGCAGCAGGGCCATGGAGAGCGCTCCGGAGCCGAGGCCGGACTCGAAGACCCGGGCCCCGGGGAAGACATCGGCCAGGATCAGGATCGGCCCGAGATCCTTGGGATAGATGACCTGGGCCCCGCGCGGCATCTTGAGGACCACCTCGGCCAGGGTCGGGCGGACCACGGTGTAGCGGGCGCCCCGGGTCGAGCGGACGACCAGGCCCTCCTCGCGGCCGATGATGGCGTCGTGGGCGACGGGCCCGCTGTGGGTGTGGAACTCCCCGCCCTCGGCCAGGGTGACGAGGTAGCGGCGGCTCTTGGCGTCGAAGAGGAGGACCCGCTCCCCGGCTTCGAGGATCCGGCTCATCGGGCCGCCACCGCCTGGGCCGCCAGCCGGCAAAAGGCGCAGATCTCGCTGACCGTCGGCGAGCCGCACGACGGGCAGGGGTGCAGCTCGCCGGCGGCGTCGTCGAGCTGGCCGGACAGCAGGGGCGCGGCCCGGTCGACGAACCCGAAGTAGAAGGCCGCCTTGCTGCCGGGCGAGCGGGCTTCGAGCTGGTTGAGGGCGTCCTTGTAGCCGAGGTGGCGGTTGCCGGCCGCCATCGGGCACTCCTCCACCACGTAGTCGATGCCCCGCAGCACGCAGTAGGCGGCCGTCTCCCGCTCGCCCAGGCGCACGAGTGGCTTCACCTTGCGGGCGAAGCCGTCGGCGGCCGGCAGCACCGGGCGTTGCCGGCTCAGGTAGGCCAGGTCCCAGCGCAGGACGTTGCCGAGCAGCACGGCCGCCTCGTCGTCGAGGTTGTGGCCGGTGGCGATGACCGGGTAGCCGCCGTCCAGGGCGGCCTGGTTGAACAGGTGGCGCTTGGACAGGCCGCAGGCCGAGCACGGGGTGCGCCGGGACGCGGCCGCCCCGGTGGGGATGTCGAAGCCGAGATCGTCGGGCAGGGAGATCTCCCGCAGGCTCCGGCCGATCCGAGCCGCGTAGGCCCGAGCCGCCTCGGTCGAGGCGTCGCTGTAGTCGCCGATGCCGAGCCGGAGGTGCAGCCCGTCGGCCTGGTAGCCGAGCTCGAGGAGGATGTCCCACAGCGCCAGGCTGTCCTTGCCGCCCGACACGGCCACCAGGACCGGTTGCGAGTGGCGGAGCATGCCGAAGTGGTCGATGGCCCGGTTCACCTGCTCCCGGCAGTGGCGCTCGAAGCAGGGGCCGCAAAAGGCGGCGTTGTGGCGGGGAACGTCGACGACGGCCGGCTGCCGGCACGAACGGCACCTCATGCCGCACCCCCCGAGATGACCGGGCGCAGCTCGACCTCGGTGTCGTCGCCGAGGAGGGTGTCGCCGGTGACGAGGGTGCCGTCGGCGATGACGAGCACCGACTCGCGGTTGAGCTCGAGCCGCTGGATGAGCGCGTCGACACGGAGCGGGCCGTCGAGGGTGAGCTCTCGGCGCGGGTTGCGGAGCAGGACCTTCACGTTCCCCATCTTCCCAGGCGCCGGCCGCCCCCCTGCCGCGCGGCCGGCGCCCGGGTCAGGGTTTTGGTGTGTGGGTCACGCGGAAGGACTGCCCGGGCTCGAGGCGCTCCCGGAAGACGACGACCTCCTTGCGGCCGAGGGTCCGGCCGGCCAGGTGGCCGACGAGGGCGATCCCGCCGATGACCACCCAGGCGCGGTTGCCCTCCACCACGCCGCGGCTCCAGCCCCGGCGCATCCCGACCCGGATCAGCGTGCGCAGCAGGCGCTTCACAGCCGCCGTACCTCCACCCAGGTGGCCTTGCGCTTGCCCATTTTTCGGCCGAGCACGAAGGCGAGGATGATCACCAGGATCCCGCCCCCGACGGCGGCGTAGGTCAGGAAGGGCTTGGCGCTCTGCGTCGCCTGGTCGACGTCGCCCCTCAGGTCGATGAGCTTGGAGCGGATGTCGCCCAGCTCCACCCGGCCGTCGGGCCCGCTGCCCGTGACCGGCAGGGACGGCTGCTTGGCTTTGGCCTTGCCGCCCTTGCCCTTGGCGTTGCGGCGGGGGCTCATCGGGGCACCTTGCCGATCCGGCGGACGGCCAGGAAGGCAACACCGCCGGCGAAGATCAAGGCCCCGACGTAGGGCACCCAGGTCAGCTCGCCACTCAGGTGGGCGGACAGCTCGGTCTGCAGCCCGCGCAGGACGGCGAGGGTCAGAAGCAGGCAGCCGATGGCCAGCAGGATGGCGCCGGCCAGGCCGAAGACGAGGAACCGTCC
>Ga0070737_10006493_pt1 | contig 10701 bp, 6 predicted proteins | sample Coa_R1_10_FD_66438 | JGI IMG/M metagenome (GOLD analysis project Ga0070737, IMG submission 66438) | Surface soil microbial communities from Centralia Pennsylvania, which are recovering from an underground coalmine fire - Coalmine... | ecosystem: Environmental > Terrestrial > Soil > Unclassified ...
ACTCAATCGCAAAAATACGCTAACTTGATCCAGCAAGCCTGGAGCATCATTGATCAGAACTACGTTGATCGCAAGGCCATCAATTATCAGCAAATGTCTTACGACGCTATCAGAGCGATGCTCAACGACCTGGGAGACACTGGCCATACACGCTTTCTGACTCCCCAGGACGTGAAAGCTGAGCAGCAGCAGCTCAGCGGGACCTTCGCGGGCGTTGGCATTTACATCCAGCAAGATCCTAAGACAAAAGACATCTCTATTACCTCCACTATTCCAGGAGCGCCCGCACAGAAGGCCGGCTTAAAGGCTGGAGATATCATCATCGAAGTTAACGGAAAAAATATCGTGGGTATGGATCAGAGCGCCGTCCAACCGCTCATCCAGGGCCCGGCCGGAACGCCCGTTTCCATCACAGTACGCCGCCCCTCGACAGGCCAGATACTGACCTTCAAGATCATACGCGCCCAGATCCAGGTACCCAATGTGACTATGCACTATATCCCGGAAGATCATATTGCCGATATCCAGATCGTGCAGTTCTCCAGCGGCGTTTCTGACGAGTTGAAAACCGCCATTTTGCAGGCGAAAAAAGAGGGCGCGACCAAGATCATTCTAGACCTGCGCAACAACCCCGGCGGCTATCTGCAGGAGGCAATCGACACGGCCAGCGAATTTATGGCCAGCGGCACCGTCGTAATTCAGCAGGATAGCTCAGGACACCAGACGAAGTACACTGTTACCGGACAAACGGTGGATACGAAGATACCCATGGTCGTACTGGTCAATGAGAATACGGCCAGCGCAGCGGAAATTGTTACTGCGGCCTTACAGGACAACGGACGCGCCATAGTGATAGGCACCCCAACCTACGGCACAGGCACTGTCTTGCAGGAATTCGACCTCTCGGACGGCTCGGCCATCCTGCTCGGTGTTGACGAGTGGCTGACCCCTGACGGCAAGTTTATTCGCAAGACAAAGATCCAGCCTACTAAAGGCTACAACATTCCAATGAACCTGAACAACGTCCTAACACCGGACATGTTGACCCAAAACAACATGACGCTAGCACAGATACTGAAAAGTAACGATGTGCAATTGATCTCAGCGATTAACTACCTGCAAAGCCATTAGGGAGCAATCGCGGCCTGGTAATACTTGCTGGTTGGCGCGTGATTGAGCCACGGCGCAATAAAACGCGTGGCGGCCACGACCTCTTCCAGGTCAACGCCGGTGGAGATGCCCAGGCCGTGCAGCATGTAGAGCAGATCTTCGGTGGCCAGGTTGCCCGCAGCGCCCGGCGCGTAGGGGCAGCCGCCCAGGCCGCCCGCGGAAGAATCAATAGTGGTAATGCCCATTTGCAGGGCCAGCAGGACGTTGGCCAGGGCTGTGCCGCGTGTGTCGTGAAAATGCACGGCCAGTCGCGAGAGCGGGATCTGGCCTTCGTTGACCAGCAGATTGATCACGTCTTCTACCTGATTGGGAGTAGCCACGCCAATCGTGTCCCCCAGCGAAAGCTCATTGACACCCATCTCTAGCAGTTCAAGGGCCACGCGCAGCACTTGCTGTGGATCAACCGCGCCTTCATAGGGGCAGCCAAAGACGGTGGAGATGTAGCCACGTGTGGATATACCGGCCTGTTGAGCCTGGGCAACAACTGGGCGAAAATTGGCCAGACTCTCGGCAATGGTCGCGTTAATATTGTGACGCGTGAAGCTTTCGCTGGCTGCCGTGAACACAGCGATAGCACGCACTCCCGCCGCCATCGCTCGCTCCATCCCTTTGAGGTTTGGCACAAGGACCGGGTATTCCGTCGTGGGCAAGCGCTTGAGTTGCGCCATGACCTCACCCGCGTCGCTTAACTGCGGGACCGCTCGCGGACTGACAAACGAAGTGGCTTCGACTACCGGCAGGCCAGCCTCTGCCAACATCTGAATAAACCGAACTTTCTGCTCTGTCGGGACCAGCGCCTTCTCGTTTTGCAAGCCATCGCGTGGACCAACCTCTACAACCCGCACCGCACGTGGCAAAGCGGCTACAATCGCCATGACGCCCTCCTACCTCATTTCGTGATACCAGACTGCCTGGGCTGCTCCAGATTCTCGCTTCCCCACCGTTCGTTCTTTTCGGGCCTCGCCTCCGGCAAGAGCAGCGACCCGGAGTGATCTCGTTCTTGCTGCATCGGCTTAAGCAGACGCTCAACCTGGACGCGAGTAATGCGCCGGCCACGCGTAGTCAGGACGGTGAAACGATAATTCTCGAAGGTGACAGCATCGCCGGCAACCGGGATCTTATCAAGCTGGGCATAGAGAAACCCACCCAGCGTGTCGTATCCCTCGTTCTCCAGCCTTGTATCCATGATGTCGTTGAAATCGTCAATGCTAATTCTGGCAGAGAAGATGTACTCATTTGCGCCAACTTGCTCGTAGACCAGCTCTTCCTTGTCAAACTCGTCTTTGATGTCGCCTACAATCTCTTCCATCAGATCCTCGATTGTGACCAGGCCGGAAACCGAGCCATATTCATCGATCACGATTACCATGTGTACCCGCTGCTGGCGAATCTCACGCAAGAGGTCATCCAGTTTCTTGGTCTCAGGCACAAAGTAGGCCGGGCGCACCAGTTCACGAATCGGCTGTGTGTTGTGTCCCTCACGCAATTGCTTGAGCATATCTTTAGTATAGAGGACACCAATAATATTATCGATTGTTTCCTCGTAAACCGGGATACGCGAGAAGCCGCCTTCCAGCGCCCGATCCACCGCCTGGTCTACCGTGGCGTCGCTTTCCAGAGCCACCATATCAATGCGCGGGACCATCACTTCGCGCACGGGTGTATCGGCAAACTCGAAGATGCTGTGAATCATCTCCGTCTCTGCTTCTTCCAGCACGCCTTCTTCCTCGCCAACAGTCACCAGCATGCGCAGCTCCTCCTCTGTCACAAACGGTCCGTGGCGCACACTCTGGCCGCCCATCAGGCGGACCAGACCTTTCGTAATCGCGGTCAAGGCCCAGACAATCGGGCGAAGAAGCCGCGCCGCGCCGCGCACAGGACCCGCCAGCGTACGCGCCCAGCGCATGGGATTCTGCACTGCTGCGGTCTTCGGGGCAATCTCACAAAACATCAAGACAACGAGAGAGATCAGAATGGTTGCAATCAACTCGCCCCAGGCTGGCGAGAAACGCAAGGCCAGCACTGTAGCCATACTGGAGGCAATGATTACCGCTACGCTGTTGACAACAAGAATGGTTGAAAGAAAAACGTTTGGGTTGGCCAGAAGCTGTTCGATTTCAGCGGCTTTTTTATCGCCTTCTTCGGCCATATTTTTGAGCTTGATGCGACTAACCGAGGTCAGAGCGGTTTCTGAGGCAGATGCCAGGGCACATAAGATCAGACAGACAATAAGCAGGATAAGTTGGAACCACGCTTCTGCATCGAATTGTGGCCATTGAAAATTGCTTGTGGCACGGGCGACCGCTAAGGCCGCCTCGGCTAGGCCACCGCCGTCCATAGGACTCTCTTTACTCCTTTTTGCCGCCGTCGGTCAGTGAGCTGTCCGTCGGCTGCGAAGAACGCAGGAGACGAGCGGGTACTCCTGCAACCACTGCTCCAGGAGGAACATCATGCTTGACGACCGAGCCAGCTCCCGTTGTTGCATGTTCGCCTACTGTGACGGGAGCCACTAACATTGTATCACTTCCGATGAATGCTCCAGCACCAATACTTGTACGGTTCTTGCGCACGCCATCGTAATTGCAGGTCACTGTCCCAGCTCCGATATTGACCTTTTCTCCAAGCGTGGCATCACCAATATAGCTAAAGTGGTGGATATCCGTTTCCGGGCCAATATACGAGTTTTTGACTTCGCCAAAATTCCCCATGTGTACATTGCGCGCAAGATAGGCTCCGGGGCGGCAATGGCTGAACGGACCGATCTTCACGCCATCCTCAAAAGTCGTCTCTTCCACTACCGACTGGCACACCACGCAGCCATCCCCGATGGTGGAATTCTCGATGGTTGTTCCCGGCCCAATGCGGCAGAAGGAACCAATGCGCGTCGAGCCGCTAAGCAGGGTTCCGGGCAGGATGACAGTATCAGAGCCAATCTCTACCCCGGCATCGATATAGGTAGTGGCGGGATCGATGATCGTTACGCCAGCATACATATGACGCTCCAGGATACGCCGGCGCAGTAATTGCTCGACCTCAGCGAGTTGGACGCGATTATTAATGCCGACAGTCTCATCCAGCGAGCCGCCGACCGTCGCAACGGTCCGCCCCTGAGAACTGGCAATGCCCACCAGATCGGTCAGGTAATATTCGCCAGAGGGATTGCGCGGCAGATTCGCCAGTTCTTGCCAGAGCCACGCGCGCTCAAAACAATAGACGCCAGAGTTAACCTCGCGAATCTGCTTCTGCTCTTCGCTCGCTCTCTTTACCTCAACTATCTCTTGCACGCGTCCCTCACCATCGCGGATCACGCGCCCATAATCGGAAGGCAGCTCGGCCAGAGCGGTCAGAAAGGTGATCGTAGCCCGGCGCGAGATATGTTCTACCAGCACGCGGGCCAGCACCTCACCCTTCACCAGAGGCGTATCTCCATAACAAACCAGCACGATTTCCGGCTGTGGCTCCAGCGCGTCCACTGCCTCCTGAGCCATCAGAACGGCGTGGCCGGTGCCCAGTTGCTCCGCCTGCAAGGCATACCCACAGCGCTCGCCAAAGCTTGCGGCAATCTGATCCGCACCATAGCCCACCACAACTACCGGACGATGCCCCGCCAGTGAGGATTGAAAGGGAGCAAATGCGGACGTGCCTGGAATATCTTCCAGCGCCTCCAGCACATAGGCCAGTAGAGGCAAGCCCGCAACTTGATGGAGCACCTTAGGGAGATTTGAACGCATGCGGGTTCCCTTCCCGCCCGCCAGCACAACCGCTGCATATGTAGTCTTCATAAGAGGAAAGCCTTATAAATCTCTTTTAATGACAGCCCCACATCACATTATAAAAAAACTCGGGCGCCAGGATTCGAACCTGGGAATCGTAGATCCAAAGTCTACTGCCTTACCGCTTGGCCACGCCCGAATATGGTACGAGAAGAGAGTTGGAGGAAACCCACGGCTCTGCATCGCACGCACTGTATACTACACGACTAGAGATAATTTGTCAATCAGCCCAACTTATTCAAGCGCTCGCGCACCTGGATAAGCATCTCATTGCTCTTACAGAAGGCCAGACGCACGTAGCCCTGGCAGAGATGGGCGTGCTCAGGGCTATAGAAAGAGGTGGGTGGGATGCCAGCAACGCCGATTTCGCGGGTGAGGTAGCGCACAAACTCCAGCGGCGTCCCCTGAAAGTGCGCAGAATAGTTGGCCAGCAGGAAATAGGTGCCTTCGGGCGCACGGCAGGGCATACCGGCTGCGTCAAGCGCGCTCATCATTAGCTGGCGCTTGGCAGCGTACATGGCCTGAAATTCGGTATAGTATGTATCGGGCAAATTGAGCGCGTAGGCGATGGCCTCCTGCGTAGGATGATGCACGGCAAAGGTAATAAACTGGTGCGCCCTGCCCACGCCCGCTACCAGGTCAGGCGCTCCATAGACCCAGCCGATTTTCCAGCCGGTGGCGCTAAAGAGCTTGCCTGCGCTACTGACGGTCACGACGCGCTCGAACATGCCAGGCAGCGTGGCAATCGGGATATGCGCGGCAGGCGCGAAATACAGGTGCTCGTAGACTTCATCTGCAATCACGGCCACATCGTGTTCGATGCAGAGCTGAGCGATCATCTCAAGCTCGGCCCGCGTGAAGACGCGCCCGGTAGGATTGTGGGGCGTATTCAGGATGAGCGCGCGGGTACGTGTTGTAAAAGCGGCGCGCAGCTCGGCGGGATCGAAGGCCCATTCGGGCGGATGCAGTGGTACATAGACCGGGCGCGCGCCCGCCATGAGGATGTTGGGCACATATGAATCGTAGAATGGCTCGATGACGATCACTTCATCGTCAGGATCAACCAGCCCCAAAACGGCGGCGAAAATCCCCTCAGTTGCTCCTGCCGTCACAACCACTCCCTCAACCGGATCGATATCCAGACCATAAAAGCGCTTCGCGTGGTCTGCGACGGCCTGGCGCAAGGCGGGCGTGCCGGGGCCGGGCGCGTACTGATTGTGCTGACCGGTCGAGAGAAAATACTTGAGCCGATCAAGGATCTCCGAAGATGTATCGAAATCGGGCTTGCCCTGCCCAAGATTCAGCGCCTGGAATTGCTGAGCAAGCTGGTTTATCTCTGTGAAGATGGTCGTGCCAAAGGTTGCTACACGCTGAGCAGCGCTCGACATAAGGCGTCTCCTTCGCGTTTCTTTCTCTCTCTTTTTCCTTTATTTCTGGATATTCCAGATTACCACCTGGCCGTTCTGAACGCCAACGGCGATCTGCTTGCCATTGGGCGACCAGGCCACGCAGGTCGCAGCCACAAAATAGGTCATGATATGAGCGCCGTTGCTCGCCGACCAGACCTGAACCGTTCCATCTCCGCTGGCGGAAGCAATGCTTTTCCCATCAGGCGACCAGGCCAGACCATACACAGCGTTATCATGGCCTTGATAATCGAGCACGATCTTGCCTGTATTGGCATTCCAGACCTGGACCGTCGTATCGTGGCTGGCCGAGGCAATGAGCTTGCCGTCGGGCGACCAGGCCACCGCCGGCACCACATCGTCGTGATGAGCGTAGATGAGTAGCAGCTCGCCATTGCTGACTTTCCAGATACGCACAGTGAAATCCAGGCCAGAGGTCGCCAGGCGCGTTCCATCGGGCGACCAGGCAATGCTCAGAACGCCCCCCAGGTGCCCGCTGAGGATACGCACCTCCCGGTTCGCCACCACATTCCAGATAGAGACGAGATTTAGATCGTCTCCAAACGCGATGAACGTGCCATTGGGCGACCAGGCCACACTGTAGACGGCTCTGGTATCGTGATAGATCCACACCCGTTCGCCACTCGTCGCATTCCAGATCTGCACGGTCATATCACGGCTGGCCGAAGCGATATACTTGCCATCGGGCGACCAGGCAATGCCAAGAACCTCATCAGTATGGCCCCGGTACACCAGCCTCTTCTTCGTCACCGTATTCCAGACCTGCACCGTGTTATCAAACCCTCCAGACGCGAAACTTTTGCCGTCAGGAGACCAGGCAACGTTATCGACGAGGCCCTGATGCCCGCTATAAACCGCGTCGGGATGGTTGCTATGCGGATAGAGATTGGGATTGAACGGCGGCCTGGTTGGAAAAACGAACGTGCTATTTTGCGAAGGAAGACGCTCAGCAAACAGCCCGAAGAGATTGCCAAACCCAAATCCCAGCACCAGCAGCAAAAGCATGCCGAGAGACAGCAGGCTGGCCAGATGCCACGATTTCGGGTGACGAGCCACAGAGCGCTGCCAGGCCATCAGCACACGTTCCAACCAGATCATCGGGCGGTCCGCATCCTCGCCTCCTTCCGGCAGATCCGTTATCTCAACCTCCAGCCCATCTTCTCCTGAATTGTGGAGAGGCCGCGAGTGTTTCATGACGAAAATTATATCACGCGGCAACGCTCCGGCAAGCATCCTGATCTATGAGATCGAACATAGCGGCATGGCCCGGCGAGAAACGCGTGAAAGAACTACGCGACTTGCTTGTCTTCTGACCGACAGCCGCCTCAAGAAAGTTCAGGGCAGTGGCGCTGTTCGAGCAACTACTCCAACGGGCAAATTGCCTTGATGAGAAGGTGCTCTTCGCTAAAGAGACCACGCAGTACGTCAAGCAGAAGCTTCAGGCGATGAAGAACTCTGTGGGAGTGAGCTACCTGACGGGATTCGACTCCAACGAAAAAATCGTGATCCGGCAATCTATGCTCCTCTATACAATCGAACTCCTTGACAAACCGCCCGGCCCGCAGCGAGACAAAGAGCTGCGCCAGTGCTGAATTATAGCGACCCACTTTACTGATAGTGTGCTACCCCCGAAAGGATGAGGTCAACAAAGTCCCCCGGCAGAAGCGCTTCTGCCGGGGGACTTTGTTCTAAAGCCATCTTCAGACAGGGGTGGCAGGACTTGAACCCGCAACCGTCGCTTTTGGAGAGCGCTGCTCTGCCAATTGAGCTACACCCCTAGAATTCTGCCATGATACTAACAGAGCGGGAGCTATTTGTCAAGCCGGTGAAAACATGTTCGTAATCTTCCAAGCCGCATTCATGCAGGACTGGCCATCCTCTTCCAAGCCGCCATCGTCTGCCCGGCGCTATCAGAGAACATAGTAACCAGAGAAAAAGATACGCGGGGAAGCATCTGAGAGGGAACCAAAGATCCTCAGCCTGATCAGGCTGAGGACGATGAGATAGAGAGCGGAGAGGGTGGGATTCGAACCCACGGAGGTGGTTAACCTCAAGCATTTAGCAAACGCTCGCACTAGGCCTCTATGCGACCTCTCCTTGCCATGTATCCTTTCCTTATCCGACAATTTCACGACAACTATTTCGTAGAAAACTGCCGCTGTAAGGACACACAAACTATACCGCAGCCCCGATAAAAAGTCAAGACCCCAACGCGCGCATTTGCGCTCCTGGTGTAAAATCCAGGGATGGTGAAGGGAAGCGTTTCTCACTTCCGGTTATATCCGAGCATCTGTCCTCAGAGATGGACGCATAACAGCAGAAGAACAACCCATCCATCGATAGAGAAGAAATCAAGCAGCAAAAGCTTCCCTTGCTCGACTATAATAGAAGCATCATAGAAACCAGGCGACCGTTTCCTTTCCCATCTGGCAAACGGCTAGATCCTTACCATCGTGCGAGCAAACACCTATCAAGGCGTTTCCAGTAGCTCGTCTGGATTAGAAGAGGCTGCCGTTTGTCAGGACAGTATAAGGATACCTAAGCGGTTTTTTAAAATACCCGTCATCATCTCTAAAGCGAAGGATCTTTCTAATGCTTCTGACTACAGAAAAATTACAATTGCGCCTGCGTGAACTCCGTCAGGCCGCCGAAGAGCCTGGCAATCCTCTCACCCCCATCCTCTATGCACCAGCCGATAGTCCCACGGCTCCGCCTCCGGCGCCCGACGATGATCGCTGGCAGCGCTTAGAGATCAATCAGCTCTGGGGGCTGACTCATGGTACATGCTGGCTCCAGGCTACTCTTGCTCCTCACACCTATCTGCCAGACCGAACGCCTGTTTTACAGCTATGCTGGGATCAGAGGAGCGAGGATAGCCTGCTCCGACAGATAGAAGCCACGGTTTTTCTCGATGGAAAAGCCATTGGCGCATTTGACTGGCGTCATCCTCTGCTGGCCCTGCCCCAGAATAGCTCGACAGGCCAGCTCCTGCAAGATGGGCATCCTCATCTTTTGACTATACAGGTATATACTCGCCAGCCTCTGCCTTTTGCAGGTGTGCTGCTACGCACACGCTTTGAGAAGGTGTACTCTCTCTATGAAACGATGCAAACGCTGCTTGACGTTTGTCTTACATTTGATGAACACGAACCGGTACGCCTGCGCCTGCTAGAAACGCTTAATCAGGCGTATACCATGCTGGACCTGCGCAAAGGCTGGCAGAGTGAACGCCTGCATGCCTCGATACCCCAGGCATTGAAGCTGCTCCAGGCCGGGCTGGACGACCTCCCAGAGCGGGGCTTGCGCCCGTCTATCACCGTCAGTGGGCACGCGCATCTGGATGTAGCCTGGCTCTGGCCCTACTGGCGGACACGCCAGAAGATCGTGCATACAGTCTCTAACGTGCTTGCTCTGATGGAGCGCTACCCGGACTACCACTATAGCCAGAGCCAGCCGCAGCTCTTGCAATGGCTCAAAGAGGACAACCCGGAACTCTACGCCCGTGTGCAAGAACGCGTGGCCGAAGGACGTTTCGAGCCAGTAGGCGCGATGTGGCTTGAAGCCGATTGCAATCTTCCTTCAGGCGAATCGCTGGTTCGCCAGATCATGCATGGCACGCGGTTTATGCGCGAAGAGTTTGGTATTACCCCTCGCCTCATCTGGCTGCCAGATGCCTTCGGCTATAGCGCAGCCCTTCCACAGATCATGCGCAAATGCAATATTCCCTGTTTTATGACTACCAAAATCAGCTGGAATCAGTACAACCGCTTGCCAATGGATACATTCCGCTGGCGGGGCATCGATGGCTCCGAAGTGCTGACACATTTTATTACTGCTCCTAGCGAGGGTCCTGCGTCAACCTCCTATACCTACAATGGGCCGCTTCAGCCGGCTGATATGCCTGGCACCTGGCGCAAATACCAGCAACAGGCTCTTAACGACCAGCTCCTCTACCTGGCTGGCTGGGGCGATGGCGGCGGCGGGCCTGATGAAGATCAATTGGAGCGCGCGCAGATCATGGCCGATCTGCCGGCTTTTCCCAAAGTGCGCATGGGACGCGTAGATGCCTACTTCGACGATCTCTACCGCCGCCTCTGGGACAATCCACACCTGCCAACCTGGGTAGGCGAGCTTTACCTGGAGTATCACCGTGGAACGTATACCTCGCAGGCGCGTACCAAGCAAACCAACCGCCGACTGGAACTGCTCTACCGCGATGTCGAGCTGCTCAACGCCTGGACCAGCCTCTATGGCATGCCTTCGCGCCAGGAGGAGCTGAACGCGGGCTGGAAACTGATCCTGCTCAACCAGTTTCACGACGTGCTCCCCGG
>Ga0070737_10006494_pt1 | contig 10701 bp, 10 predicted proteins | sample Coa_R1_10_FD_66438 | JGI IMG/M metagenome (GOLD analysis project Ga0070737, IMG submission 66438) | Surface soil microbial communities from Centralia Pennsylvania, which are recovering from an underground coalmine fire - Coalmine... | ecosystem: Environmental > Terrestrial > Soil > Unclassified...
CGCAGCTCCCCGCCGGGCAGCCCGGCGGCCGTCGCCTCCGGCTTGTTCCAGTACCCGGGCACCACCTGGGGCCCCGAGGTCGCGATCTCCCCGATCTCCCCGGCTGGCACTTCCTGCCCGTCGTCATCCAGGATCCGCACCACCGTGCTGAACACGGGCACCCCGACCGACAGCGCCCCCGAGTTCGGATCCACCGGCGCCCGCGTCCCCAGCGGCACCGCGTGCGACGGCGAGTTCGTCTCGGTGAGCCCGTAAATATTGTGAATATAGAGGCCGGTCACCCCCTCGAAGGCCTCGGTCACCGCGGGCGCGATTGGCGCCCCGCCGGAGTACACCACCCGCAGCGACCCGAAGTCCTCCCGCTTCGCGTTCGGCACGTTCGACAGCGCGATGAACACGGTGATGGCCCCGACGGTGAACGTGGGCCGGTGCTCCTTGATCGCGTCCAGCACGACCTCCGGCTGGAACCGGTGCGCGATCACCAGCGGGCAGGGCAGGAGCAGCGCGAGCACCACGTGCCCGACCAGCCCGGTGATGTGGAACAGCGGCGCGACGCCCAGGACAATGTCGCCGGGTGTCAGCGACATCCAGTCCCGGTAGGTCTGGGCGTTGAACACCAGGTTGGCGTGGGTGTTCATGGCGCCCTTGGGTACCCCGGTGGTGCCCGACGTGTAGGTCAGGATGGCGACGTCGCCGGGGCCGAGCTGTGGCTTTGGCAGCTGGTCGCGTGCGTGCCGCTCGATGGTTTCGGTGAGGTCGAGAGTGCCCGGGTGGCGGGTCCTGGCCGTGCCCTCGAACAGCCGGGGGTCGTCCCGGGTCTGCCCGTCCAGCCCCGAGCAGGTGATCACCGTCCGGACCTGCGTCCCGCCCTGCTGGATCACGTCGCGCGCCACGGTGCCGTACAGCTCGTCCAGGCACAGCAGCGCCGTCGCCCCCGAGTCCTGGAGCAGATACGCCAGCTCGCGCGCCTTGTTCATCGGATTGATCGCGACCGCCGCGCCCCCGGCCTTCCACGCCGCCAGCAGCCCAGCCACGAACGCCGGATTATTCTGCACGTACACGGCCAGCCGGTCCCCTGGCGCGAACCCTTCGGCCACCAGCCCCGCTGCCAGCCCACTGGACTGTGCGTCCAGCTCGGCGAACGTCACGCTGCCGTCGAAGTACCGGATCGCCGGCTCATCAGGCGCCCGGCGCACGGACGCCTGGAACATCTCCAGCACCGTCGGATACTCGATGCTGATGTCTGCCGGAAGACCGGGGGAGTACCGCCCCAGCCAAGGCCGGTCGGCGTAGACACTCACGTGATCACCACCAGATTAACGCTGCGACGGTGGGGTTGCGCGGTCACAGCTCGGTCATCACCTACCTACCCGCGTTCACGCCGTCGATGGCGTCAAACGTCGGTGAGAGGAGTTGGTTGCCTCAGGCAGGCATCTATGGTGTGCATTGGAAGCGGCAGTTCTTGTCGGCGGGAACATGAGACATCGGGTGCTCAGAGATGGCAACACCAGGGCGATGATCAACTACGAGTCTGACTTCCTACTGAAATAGACCAGATAGCGTACCCGCCCAGCTGAGAATCGAGTATGACGATCTGCGTCATCTGGAAATATACCTGTGATCTGGGGCTCTGGGTATCTCCAGGGTGCACAGGTCTTGGAGGCTGGAGAAGGGTTGATCCTAGAGGCCGTGTGGGTATAGCCACCTACGGGGCTGGTGTGTGTAGCTGGATCAGATGTTCGAAACAAGATGCGGGGAACCAATGAGCTATAGTGTCACTGTTATTCTCCTCTCGGGACCTATCAGTGTTGGCAAGACTCTTCTTGCGGAAAACTTAATGACTGGATACAGAGCTGATCATCTCCGTACGTCCGCTCTGATTGCGGCTTCGACCAGGCATAACGCCGATCGAACTGATCTGCAGGACGTAGGCATGAGCCCCCCTTTCCGTGGAGGCGACTGGCTTGTTCAAGCCGTGAGGGAAAGGGTTGAAAAGCGGGGAGCTAGTCTAGTAGTTGTCGATGCCGTCCGGACCCGAGAGCAGGTTCAAGCGCTCCGCCAAGGACTCCCCGCATGTCGTATCGCGCACATTCACTTGCTGGCTAAGGCTGTACTACTGGCCGAACGATTTACCAGCCGTGAGCGTGCAGGAGATGCAGAGCTTTCGTGGCATCAAGCAATGGAAGCACCTGCCGAAGCGGGAACGGAATCCCTGAAGTCGGAAGCTGATCTGGTCCTTGACACTACTCTGCTCACGCCAGAGGACGTCACCGTACGAGTCGTATCGTATATTCGTCCGCACGGTAGGCATAAGCCGAATGTCGATGTTCTTGTTGGCGGCCAGTGGGGGAGTGAAGGCAAAGGCAATGTTGCTTTCTATCTAGCTCCTGAGTATGACTTGCTTGTCCGGGTGGGAGCACCGAATGCGGGTCATAAGGTACGCAACCGCAAGGGTGAAGTGTATACGCACCGCCAATTGCCGAGTGGTACTCAGGCGACAACGTCACTCGTTCTTCTTGGACCTGGGGCAGTGATAGACGTCAATATCTTGCTCCGGGAGATAAAGGATTGCGGTCTATCTCCGGAACGCTTGACCATTGATCGCCGCGCCCTCATCATCGAGACTGAGGATGTAAAGCGCGAAGTCGATCTAAAGAAAGCTATTGGATCAACTGGTACAGGGGGTGGCGCTGCTGTGGCCCGTCGTATCATGGAACGCACTCAAGCCACTACGGTACGAATGGCCCAAGACATACCTGAGCTAGCCTCTTATATAGGAGACTCTGCAGAGTTGTTTGACCGGCTGCAGGAAAATGAGTCAGTTTTTGTTGAAGGTACTCAAGGTACAGGGCTAAGTGTCCTGCATGGTTCCTTCCCTCATGTGACATCTCGTGATACCACAGTCGGTACGCTTCTCGGTGAAATTGGGATAGCTCCCCAGCTTGTCCGGCACGTAATATCAGTTTTCCGCACGTATCCTATACGCGTTGGAGGTCAGTCAGGTCCCATGGGCCGCGAGATAACCTGGGAGACGGTAGCCGAGCGTTCAGGAATACAGCTAGAGGATCTGTTGCGTTCTGAGCGTGGTTCTGTATCGCATAACCAGCGGCGTGTCGCAGAATTCAGTTGGAGCCAGCTAGTGACTTCGACGCGCTTGAACGGTGCTACCGATATTGCCTTGACTTTCGCGGATTATTTGGATGTTCGCAATCGGCGGGCGTGCCGGTTCGATCAGTTGGCTGAGGAGACGGCTCGCTTTGTAGACGACATAGAGATGGTAGCGCGCGTTCCGGTGTCCTTCGTTTCTGTTGGTTTTGATGGCAGAGGGCCAATAGATCGAAGGCAGTGGTAACAGTGAGACACAATTTCGTAAATGACATAGGCGACTACGCAAAGTATGCTCTTCTCCGGGCTCTCTGTGATAGCAGTCCAGAGTCCTGGAGACTAGGCGTCATCTGGTACCTCACTGAACATATCGAGCATAATGGCGATGGTCGGCGGCGTCCGCACCTCTCAGGTGATGGTTGGGAAGTAATTGATCCAGAGCTGCTTGCTAAGATGCGTTCTATCGAATCAAGACTGTCGTCTCCGAGCGATCTACACCTAGATCTCATCGAGCAATCAGACATTCTACCGACCGGAACTGTCTATTTCTCCGAGCCAATTCCGAGTTCGTACGGCTCCAGCATGCAACGAATCAGACAGCGAGAAGCATGGTTCACACGTGCCAAGGAATCTGTCGCTAAGTGTGCGTTGGTTTTCCTCGACCCAGATAATGGCCTGGAGGTCAAGTCGGTTCGTCCCGGATCCAGGTTTGCTGGAAAGTACGTGGCCGTGAATGAAATGACAGAGCTGATGGAAAATGGCAGCCTAGTTATTCTGTATCAGCACGGCGATCGTTCTCCGTGGCAAACTCAAAAGGCGAAGGTGTACAATCGGCTCGTAGCCAACAGCAAGCAGCAGATCTACATGCGATCGCTACGATTCGGCGCATTCGGTGCACGAGCATTCCTCTGTGTGACTACTAACCCTGATGTAATGCATGTTCTTTCTGCGGGATTCGAGACTCTGGCAGGGCGCGTTGTGGAATGGGACAAAGCCTACACACTGCAATTCGAGTGAAGTGCGGAAGCCGTCTCACCTATCCGACAGTGGTAGTGGGGGCTGAAGCTTCAGTACACCGGCCACGTCAGGAGGGAAGTACTGATCTGACTTGATCACTTTCCCGTCTTCACGAATAAGCGGCTTGCCGGTTTTGTCTAGCTTGGACATATTCGAGCGATGAACTTCGCTCATCACTCGATCGAGATCGATACCATATGTGACTGCTGTGCCATAAACGACATATACAATGTCCGCCAAGGCGTCTGCAATTCCTACAAGATCAGCCTCTGATGCCGCATCAATATATTCCGCCACTTCCTCCGTTAGGAGGGTGATGCGAAGATTTGTAAGCGAGGCGGCCAAATCTGCAGTAGGCAGCTTTCGGCGAGGCAAATCAAATGCTGTATGGAATGCAATAGCGGCTTGGAGGGGACCCGTTGGAGATTGTTCGGCTGGCTTACCGTGGGTCGGGGGCGCCGTCGCGTTATGCCCAGGAGTGTGCGGATAAGTCATATGTCGTCTCCGATATGCCTTACTGTTAAAATTTGCCGTGAAAGTAATTGTAAAATTATATGGTGACGTGAATGACGATAGCGCATCGTGGCTGTGAACTGCTATGTGGACAAGTAGCACGCTGTTGTGGATAGTCCAGCTTCCAGCGCCTTGAAGCTGTGGATTATCGTGCTTTGCTACCTGTTAGGAGCGAGGGTGATCCTGTGCAAATTCGCGATGTCCTGTGGATTTTCGTCAGCAAGAATCTATTTGAACCTACGCGCTGATCTTGTTGCAGCTCCCCGCGTTCCCATGCATTACTTGCGCACTGCGTGATCGCTCGTCTCTCAACCGTTCGGCGACAGCGTCGGGTCGGCGGAGCCGGGTTGCGTTGACCTCTTCACCATTCGTATCCGACCCGGTGCAGCTCGAACTCCAAGGTGGAGCGCCAGGATTCGATGACCACGTGGTCGAGAGGCCGGGCCGCCCTTCGACTGGGTGACCGACAGCCGGACGCAGGCGGCCTGGAAGGCGGTGTATTTGCTGCCCTGGCCGTGTGCAGGACGACGCCAGGCGCCGGGCCGCCGCGCACCGCTACTGCCATAATAACCAACGCGCCGCAGGCCAGCGCAGTGTCGTGGTGCTCACCGAGGGGCGAACCCCAGTACCCCCGTCGCGAGGCTGTGTCCAACATCGAATCGAAGTAGAGCTTGCCCTCACCGATGGGGTCTCGGTCCCGTCGCCGTACCACTTACGGTTGAGCTGGGGCTGCGGGGAAGTCCCGCTTGACCAGGCCCGGCCCGCCCAGGCCGGGTGGTGGACCGGCGTCTTCGCTTTGCCGGGCGGCCAGGCCGGGCTCGCACATCAAAGCAGCGACGGTGTTCTGACTGATCTACCTCCCGGTATCTCGCAAGCCGGTGTGACCCGCGGCGACCCATACGTGCCACGGTGGTCCGCGAACAGTAGCGCCAGAGCCAGCCGTGCGGGGCCATTTACGAGCAGCCCAGGAACTCCGACGACACCAGGACGCGAGCCAGGCAAGCCGTAACCAACCTGGTCGCCGACTCCGGGCTCCGCATCCAAGAGCTTCCCAACGAGCTGGTGATCACCAATCCGAAGAACCCCGAGAAGGGCCAGGTCCACGTCGACCTCACCGACGGCTACGTGTCCTGGGAGCACGTGACCTGGAACTACTGGGGCACGCTGGCCGGCCTCCCGGAAACCGGCGAATACGTGATCAGCGCCGGCACGATCCTGGACACCCTGCTCGACCGAAACTGACCGACCCACCAACCCACCGGTCCGCCTTGGTGCTTACGTACATAAATGCCCGGACTTGTGCGGTGCGGTGACGATTTCCGCGATAGCCTGGCGACCTGCAGCGATGACCAGCCACGGGGGACCTACGGCTGCTCACCAATCACAGAGGCCAACGACGATGACTGGCATGCCGACCTGGTCGCCCGGCGACCCCGAAGCAAGCGCCTACCCGGGCGCCGCGGCCGGAGCGTCCGGCGTGTACCGCAACAAGTTCGGCGCCCTCCTGCCGCCCGGCCAGGGCAGCGTTCCCGACATCTCGATGCAGTTCAACCTCGGCCACCTGCACGTCGTGCTGGAGCCCGCCGCCGAACCCAGCCTCGACAAGCGAATGGCCACCACGGCCAAGCGGCTCAAGCGTGCCGGCTACTCGTGCCAGCCGCCCTACCCGGCCCAGATCGCCGGGTTCACCGACGGCCGGGCCCGCGTGGTCACCAAAAAGAAGAAGGGCCGCCGCCCCGCGGGCGAGCCCCAGCTCCAGCTCTACGCCATGGCCGGGCCGTACTCTCTCGTCCTGACCCTGCCCGAAGCCCAGTCCGGGCTGGCCAGCAGTTTTGGCCCGGTCGCCATCGATCCCGCCGCCCCGCCCGCGATCGTCCCGATCGTCCGGATGGGCGTGCCGAACCCATCGCAGGTCGCCGAGCGGCTCATCCTCACCGGGCGCCGCGCCCGCCTGACCGCGATCATGACCCGGGATCCGGTCACCGCCTCCAGCGACCAGTTCGCCACGTCCTGCCTGCAGGGCATCACCGGCCAGATGAAGGACGTAGCCGTGAACGAGGGCCAGCCGGATATGTTCCTCGGCGGCCAGTACTGCATCCGCCACACGTTCGTGATCGGCGGCGTCAAGGCGGGCAGCGCGATACGGAGCGAACACTGGTGGGCCGGCGTGGTGGGCGGCTACGGCGTCCAGATCTTCGTCACCGCCACGAAATCGATCATCGACCTGGACCAGGCCCGGGGGCTGAAAGATACCGTCGTGCTCATCCCCACCGGCTGATCTCCATCCACGACCCACAGAAAACAGGGCAGGCACCATGACGACGCCGCAGTACGACCCGAACACCGGTCAGCCGATCTCAGAGCCGGGCCAATACGGCCAGGCCCCTACCGGGTACGGCCAGGCCCCTACCGGGTACGGCCAGGCCCCCACCGGGTACGGCCAGGCTCCCGCCGGATACGGCCCGCCCCCCGGCGGAACCGGTTACGGCCAGACCCAGGGCGGAACCGGCCCCGGCTTCGCCATGCCGCAGGCCCCGTACGCGCAGCCGGCCAACTCCCTGGCCTCCGTGGTCAGGAAGCGCGGCCTCCGCCAGGTGATCACCGGCGCCGTGATCTTCCTCATCGGCCTGCTGATCACGGTCTTCACCTACAAGAGCGCCTCGGACTCATCCGGCGGCGGCACGTACTTCGTGGCCTTCGGCCCGATGATCGTCGGCATCATCGCCGTGATCCGCGGCCTGATCGCCATGGCCCGCGCCTCGAAACTGAACTGACCGCGTACCGCTGGATACGGTGCGGGCATGAGTTTCCGGCTGGCCGCGTACGCGGTGTGCATCGAGGACGGCCGGGTCCTGCTGGCCCGCTGGGTGCAACCGGCCGGCGAGGCCAACTGGACGCTGCCGGGCGGCCGGGTCGAACACACCGAGGACCCGTTCGACGCGGTGATCCGGGAGGTCGCCGAAGAAACCGGCTGCGACGCGGTCGTCGAACGGCTGCTGGGCGTGGACTCGAGGGTCATCCCGGTGCCCGAACTCCGCATCCCCGCCCCGGTCCCGCACCAGAACGTCGGCATCTTCTACCGCGTCCGCATCACCGGCGGCCAGTTGCGCCCCGAGCCGGACGGAGAGATCGCCGAATCGGCCTGGACGCCGATCCCCGACGTCGTTCACCTCCGCCGGTCATCCCTGGTCGACGTCGGCCTCGCCCTGGCCCGGACCGCTCCGCTCACCGGCCACGTGAGCCCCGTCCCGGTCGGCGGCCTCATCCAGCACTGAGATTAAAACCTTGAGGATCCTGCACGGTGGCCATCGCACCGCCGTCGCCAGCACGTCCGGTACCGCAGCCGGCCCGTGACCGGGTCAGCCGCGGGCGTCGACCACCACGCGGCGGTGGGCCGCGGTGCGGTCGAAGGTGAGGAGCACCGCCCGCGCCTCCGGCTCGACGATGGATGCCGTGATGTCATCCCCGGCGAACGACCGGATCGCCGCCGGGGACTCCCAGAACGTGTGCGTGGTCAGTTCGACGGTCCCGTCGTCACCGAGGTCCCGGCTGAGCAGGTACGCGCCGGCAAAACCAGGCAGGTCGCGCAACTGGGGCAGCAGCGTGCTGCCGAAGTAGCGCCCGTAGTCCCCGGCGCCCGCGCGGGTGGCCGTCGCTGACCAGGTCCGGACAATTAGTTCGTCCTCTTCGATCATGCTGGTCATCGTCGTGTGCCGCGAGATAGAAGTAAAGGTGAATTATCTGCTGTAAAGCGAAAGAAAAGCTTCCGTATGATCGATCCTCGCCGGCTGCGCGTGCTGCAGGCGGTCGCCGCACACGGCAGCGTGATCGCGGCCGCCCAGTCGCTGCACCTGACGCCGCCCGCGGTCTCCCAGCAGTTGCTGGCGCTGGAGCGGGAGACCGGCGCCAGTCTCATCGACCGCACCGGCCGGAAGGTGACGCTGACCGCGGCCGGGCGCCTGCTGGCGGCCCACAGCGAGCGCATCACCGCGCAGCTGCGCGCGGCCGAACGCGACCTGGCCGAGCTCACCGGTCAGGCGGCCGGGCCGGTCCGGCTGGCCGCCTTCCAGAGCGTCATGACCCCGCTGATCGGTCCCGCCCTGCGCATACTCGCCGCGGCCAGCCCGGCGATCCAGCCCGTTGTCGCCGAACGCTACGGCCCGGCCGCCGTGGCGGCCCTGCGCCTTGGCGACCTGGACATCGTGCTCACCGAATACGACGCCGCCAGCCCGCCGCCCACCGAGCCCGGTCTCGGCCTGCGCCAGCTCGCCTTCGATCCCTACCTCCTGGTCGTTCCGCCCGGCTGGCAGATCACCGCCCGCGGCCTGCGCGACCTCGCCGGCCGGCCGTGGGTGGCCGGCCCGCCCGGCACCGCGTGCGACCATGCCCTGCAACGGCTCGCCACCGAAGCAGGCATCGCCCTCCCCGCCGGAGACGTCTGTGTCGAGTTCCCCTCCGTCCTGGCCCTGGTCGCCGCCGGACGAGGCGCGGCCATCGTGCCCCGGCTCGCCCTCGGGCAGGCCCCGGTGACCGTGTGCGCCGTCCCCCCGCTCGGTGGCCGGAACATCGCCGCCTGGTACCCGGCCGGGCCTTCCCAGCCCACCCCGGCCACCGCCACGGTCCTCGACGCTCTCGGCCAGGCGGTCTGAGCCGATCGGTGACGTGTAAATCGGTTGGCTGGGCTGGCGGGCGTCGTTATCGTCGCCCGCATGGTCGCTCCGGAACGCCTGGATACGGTCCCTGCCGGGGTGCTCGCCGCGTTCGGGGTGGCCGGTGCCGTCCCGGCACGGCTGCCGGGCGGGCAGGGAACGGCCTGGCGGGCCGGGCCGCTGGTACTCAAGCCCGCCGATTCGGTGCGGGCCGGACGGTGGTTCGCCGAGGTCTACGATGCGCTGACCGGCCCTGGTTTCCGGGTGCCGCGGCCGGTGCGGGCGGTGACCGGGGATTGGGTGGCGGACGGATGGACGGCCTCCCGCTGGGTGGCCGGCGCCGCCGCGGACTGGTCCGGCATCTCGCCGCACTGGCCGGAGATGGTCGCGGTGAGCCGGGCGCTGCACGCCGCGCTGGCCGGTGTCGTCGTTCCGGCCTGGGCGAGCACCGTGGAGAACCCGTGGACCATCGGCGATCAAGTGGCGTGGGGCGAGCGTGATCCGGGTCCGCTGCTTGGCCCGGCCGCCGGTCAGGTCGCCGGGCAGGTGCGGCAGCTGCTGGCTGCGCTTCGGCCGGTTGACCTCCCGCGCCAGCTCATCCACGCGGACCTGCTGGGGAACGTGCTGTTCGCCGACGGGAAGCCGCCCGCCGTCATCGACTTCTCCCCGCTGAACCGGCCTGCCGGCTGGCCGCTGGCCATCGCGGCGGTGGACGCGCTGCAGTGGGCCCAGGCACAGCCGCGGGTGCTCGGCCAGATCGCCGGCGAGCCTGAGCTCGATCAACTGCTCGCCCGCGCACTGATATACCGCCAGATCACCGAGATCGTCAGGCGCGCGGGCACGGTCGGCCTCGACACGGCCGCCCGGACCGGGCAGCCGGTCACCGACCTGATACTCGCCCGGCTCGCCCAGTAAGGCCGCGCCGAAGCAGCGCATCCCCGAGATGCAGGACCAATCCCCGGCCGGGCTAAACCCGGCGCAGCTTGGTCAGCTCGACGATCCGCTGGATGTCGGCCGCGCCGACTCCCGAGGCGAACGGTGTGCCGGGCGCGCTGACGTCGAACCGGCCGCTGTCGGGCACGTAGTCCCGGCCCCGGGCCACCACCCGGCGCAAGCTCCCCAGTGCCGAGATGTCCGCCCGCGGATCGCCGTCCACCACAATGAGGTCCGCCTCATGGCCAGCGGCGAGCCGCCCGGTCACCTCGTCTACCCCGAGCGCCGCGGCGGCCTCGGTGGTCGCCATCGTGATCACCTGCTCAGGCGTGAAGCCCAGCGTCACCAGCTGTTCCAGGCCGCCGACGTACTGGTGGTGCGGCGTGTTGTCGATGCCGGCGTCGGTCCCCGCGATGATCCGCACCCCCAGCTCGTACATGGGCTTGACGTGCTGGTGGATGGGACGGCCGGTCAGCTCGGGCAC
>Ga0070737_10006495_pt1 | contig 10699 bp, 10 predicted proteins | sample Coa_R1_10_FD_66438 | JGI IMG/M metagenome (GOLD analysis project Ga0070737, IMG submission 66438) | Surface soil microbial communities from Centralia Pennsylvania, which are recovering from an underground coalmine fire - Coalmine... | ecosystem: Environmental > Terrestrial > Soil > Unclassified...
CCTGCCAAGGCAAGGCGGTTTTTATAAAACGATTGCCATGCCTCTTTCCACGGAGAAATCGTCTTTTCTTCAGTTTGTAATGTAGGAATCTCAACCGTATTTTTCACCAGTTCTGCCACTGTGTTTCCCCCCTCTATTTCGTATACTTAATTCTTGGGTCGATGAAAACATATAAAAGATCGACAATCAAGTTGATCAAGACAAAAAGGGACGCAATAATTAAAATCCCAGACTGGATCACAGGGTAATCACGATAAGTGATGGCATCATATAAATATCTGCCAATTCCCGGCCAGCCGAATATAGTTTCTGTCAGAATCGCACCTCCGAGTAAAAGTCCCGTTTGCAAACCAATGACCGTCAATACCGGAATAATTGCATTTTTAAAAGAATGCTTGTATACAACCCAAAACATTCTAAGCCCCTTTGCTCTAGCTGTACGAATAAAATCCGATTTCATCACTTCAAGCATCGTTGCCCGAGTCATCCTGGCGATAATGGCCATTGGAATCGTAGCAAGCGCCAGGCTCGGCAGAATTAAATGTTGCAGCACGGTCCAAAACTGGTCAATCCTGCCTTGCATTAGTGTATCAAGTAAATACAGGTTCGTAATCGCGGAGACGGGATCCCTTACATCCTCTCGGCCTGTTGTTGGCAGCCAGCCAAGTTGGATGGAAAAAGCCCATTGTTCCATCAATCCCAGCCAGAAGATCGGTAACGACACGCCAATGAGTGCCAAAACCATGGCTACATAATCAAACCATGAATTGTTGAACCAGGCACTAATAATCCCTGCATTCACACCGATAATAATCGCAATCAGCATCGCCACAATCGTTAATTCCAGTGTTGCCATCAAGTAAGGCCAAATTTCTTCATTAATAGGGCCCCTTGTTCTTAACGAAATACCTAAGTCACCATGGAGTAAGGCTTTGATATATTCAAAGTATTGTATAATCCAGGGCTTATTTAAGCCAAGCTGTTCTGTCAGCTCCCTTACCGCCTCCTTTGTGGCTCTTTGCCCAAGGATAACTTGTGCAGGATTTCCCGGAATGGCATGAATAATGGCAAAAACAACAAGCGTCATCCCGATCAATACCGGGATTAATGAAAAAATCCGTCGGACTGTATAGGTTAGCACCTTTTTCACCTCTTTTTGTAGGGCTGTTAAGATTTTTGCAAGACTATTTAGGTTATGCCAGCTTTATTTGCGGTTTCACCGATTTTATTTGCGGTTTCACCAGTTCTATTTGCGCTTCTTGCCGCTCTTTTTCAAAAAAGGGGAGGCAATGCTCCTCCCCTCTTTCCTTCATTATTTAAATTCTACTTCGCTCAAAACTTCCGACCCTGTTGGATGCGGTACGTAATTTACTACGTCTTTAGATGCCGCCAATAACGGTGTGGAGTGAACAAGCGGGACCCATGGTGCATCGTCGTGAATGATCTGTTGCGCTTGTTTATATAAATCATTTCGTTTGGTCTGGTCAGTTTCCTGCTGTGCCTTAATTAACAGGTCGTGAACTTGAGGATTGTCGTAACGGGAATAATTGTTGCTGCCAATGCTGTCTTTATCTAACAGGGCATATAAGAAGTTGTCAGGATCCCCATTATCACCTGTCCAGCCAAGCATATAAGCATCAAAGTCACCTTTGGTGGCTTTCTGTAAATAAGTAGCCCAGTCAACCGATTGGATTTTTGCTTTAACGCCAATTTTGCTCAAATCTTCCTGAATGACCTCTGCGATTTTCATTCCTTCCGGCATATATGGACGGGCAACAGGCATGGCCCATAAATCCATTGAGAATCCGTTTGGATAGCCGGCTTGTGCTAACAGTTGTTTTGCTTTCTCCAAATCGTATGGATAATCTTGAACGGCATCGTTATACCCTTCAATGGAAGGCGGCATCGGATTTTTTGCCGGGATTGCCTGACCGCCATAGAACGCTTTGATAATGGCTTTTTTATCAATCGCATAGCTTAATGCTTGACGAACAAGCTTATTATCAAATGGTTTGCGGGTCACCGTGAAACCTAGGTAGCCTACGTTCATCGACGGACGTTTGATAATTTGCAGGTTTTTGTTAGCCTTAACCGTTGCCTCATCAGAAGGATTCAAGCCATCCATCACATCGATTTCGCCATTAGCCAAGGCGTTCAAACGGGCTGTATTTTCCGGAATCACACGGAAAATGATTTTGTTTAGCTTTGGCAGACCTTTTTGCCAGTAATCCGGATTCTTTTCAAGAACAATGCGATCATTCTGCTTCCACTCAACAAATTTGAACGGGCCTGTTCCGACTGGATGTTCTCTGAACTTGTCTCCCCATTTTTTCACAGCAGTCGGACTGGCAATGCCAAATGGCGACATGGCCAGGTTTTTCAGAAACGGAGCCATTGGCCGTTTCAAGATAAACTGAACGGTATTTTGATCAACCGCTTTTACTTCTTTAATAACATGTCCCGGGTCTTTCTTAAAGCCGCCAAACATAGTGTAATATGGAAATTGCTTTTCATCGCCATTCATCCAACGGTTAAAGTTAAATACTACGGCATCAGCATTGAAATCAGTGCCGTCCTGGAATTTTACTCCCTGCCGCAGATGGAACGTATATGTCAATCCATCTGGAGATACTTCCCAACTTTTGGCCAGCCCCGGATGTAAGGTAGTATCCTGTTTGCCGTAATTGACTAGATTTTCAAAAATATTAATCGTGACTTTAAATGTTTCTCCTTCTGTTGTAGTAATCGGGTCCAATGATGTGGAGTCACCGCCGCGGCCGTATACAAGCGTATCTTTTTTGGAGCCGCTCTTCGTGTCATCCTTTGCGGTACTGCTGGTTGATTTGCTTCCGCAGCCAGCTAGAAACATGCTGATCGCCATTACTGAAATTAGTAGCCATGTAAGTGATCTTTTCTTCATAAGCTTCTGATAACCCCCTAAGTTTAATTATCATAAGTGCTCCCGTCCTACTCGTTATACAAGTGGCAGGCAACATAATGACCGTTTGACTCGTGCTCTTTTGGCCTCGTAGTTTTACAAATATCCATGCACTCGCTGCATCTTGTATGGAAAGCACAGCCTGAAGGCGGATTTGCCGGGCTTGGCAGCTCTCCTTCAATTAAAATCGTTTGCTTCTTTAGATCAGGGTCCGGAATCGGAACAGCGGACAGAAGCGCTTTTGTATATGGATGTTTAGGATTTTCATAGAGTTCCTCACTATCGGCAAGTTCTATTAATCTCCCTAAATACATGACACCGACGCGGTCACTGATGTGACGGACAACCCCAAGGTCATGGGCAATAAAAATATAGGTAAGCTGAAATTCTTTTTGGATATCCTTCATCAGGTTCAATACTTGGGCCTGAATGGAGACATCGAGTGCCGAGACAGGTTCATCGGCAATAATTAGCTTCGGTTTGGTCATTAGTGCCCGAGCAATCCCAATCCGCTGGCGCTGGCCGCCACTGAATTGGTGCGGGTAGCGCTTGGCGTGGTAACTGCTTAAGCCAACCACTTCGAGCATTTCTTTCACCCGTTTTTTCCTTTCCTCCTTTGTCCCAATTCCGTGAACAATCAGAGGTTCCTCTAAGATCTTCTCAATGGAATGCCTTGGATTTAATGAGGCATAAGGGTCCTGAAACACCATTTGGATGTCACGGCGCACTTTTCGCAGATCAGACTTTGACATGCTTGTAATCTCTTTATCTTCAAAAATAATTCTGCCGTCACTCGCCTCAATTAAACGCATCAAAAGGCGGCCTGTCGTAGATTTGCCACAGCCGGACTCACCGACGATTCCCAATGTTTCTGCTTTTTTCACATAGAAAGAAACATCGTCAACAGCTTTGACTTCTCCTTTTACTCTGCCAAAAATGCCGCCGGTAATTGGGAAGTACTTTTTAAGTCCGTTTACTTCAAGAAGTAACTCCGACACAGGTTTCACTCTCCCCCTTCAACGTATGCAAGAAACACCGCACTTCAGTCCCTAGGTTTTCCAATTGCACTAATTCCGGTGATTCATCATGGCACTTTCCGAAAACTTCGGCACATCTTGCGGCAAATCGGCAGCCCTTTTGAACGGATCCGGGTAATGGTACCGTACCGGGAATGCTGTAAAGCCGGTCTTTCTTCTGCCTTAAATCTGGCACGGATTTCAATAAGCCCTTTGTGTAAGGATGCTGCGGATTCTTTAAAATGGTCCTGACATCACCTTGCTCTACGATTTGGCCTGCATACATGACAATGACGCGTTCACAAATTTCTGCCACAACCCCCAGATCATGGGTAATAAGAATGATGGATGTATTGGTTTTTTTGTTTAGATCCTTCATTAAGGCCAAAATTTGTGCTTGAATCGTGACATCGAGAGCAGTTGTCGGCTCGTCTGCGATCAGTACTCTTGGATTGCAGGCCATTGCCATAGCAATCATCACCCGCTGCCGCATTCCCCCGGAGAGCTGATGCGGATACTCTTTAAGTATTCCTTCAGCCCTTGGGATACCAACCAGCCTTAATAATTCAATACACCGGGCCTTTGCATCTGCTTTAGAAAGATCCGTATGTAATTTAAGCGCTTCCATTAATTGATTACCAACTGTAAACAAAGGGTTCAAAGAAGTCATTGGTTCCTGAAAAATCATTGAAATTTGATTTCCGCGAATGTTTCGCCACTCTTTTTCGGAAATATTTCTTAAATCTTTTCCTTCAAAGAGGATTTCACCACTCTCAATTTTGCCGGGAGGGGAGGGAATCAGCCCCATGGAGGCTAAAGAAGTAACACTTTTTCCGCTCCCTGATTCTCCGACAATTCCGAGAATCTCTCCTTCCCTAAGCTCAAAACTGACCCCGTCAACTGCAGGCAAGAACTTTTTTCCAGATTGAAAGGAAACTTTTAAATTTTTAAGTTGTAAAATCGGTTCTTTACTCACACTTTCACCTGCCTATTGGTTTAAACGTTAAGTTTTATAAAATAATAAATTTTGCGAATATTACTTTAATAATATTTTTACTTTTTTTCGCAAAACTTGTCAATCATTATTTTTCAATCTAGTATTTTCCAACCTTTTGTCTTAAAAATGAGCCTGACACCTAATAGGTGTCAGGCTCCAAAATTATTCCATAAATATTATTGTGATCGTATAAATATTCAGTTAACTTATTCCTGTATAAATTTTGATGGCCTCCCAGCTTGCTTTAAAGCCATCGCTAATTTCTGAATACCTATTTGAATTTCCTCTTCCGTTAGGCCGCCATATCCCATTATAATCGACTGATTGGAATGGGGGCTTTCCCCCAACCAGTATTGTTTTGTTAAATAAATTTTCACTCCGAGCGTTTCTGCTTGTTTTAATAATTTCCTGGCATCCACCTTGCCGCATTCCAACAATAAATGCAGTCCTGCCTTTTGCCCAATGACGGTAACACCTGTTAAAAATTTGTCAATTGCTTCTAACAGCACTTGTTGTTTTGCTTGATAGATGGTTCTCATTTTTCGAATATGCCGGCTAAAATGCCCATTTCTCATAAACAGAAAAAGGGCTTCCTGAATCAAAGGTGAAACAGATTGATTGTAAAAAGAGAATTCAGCTTGAAATCTTTTCATCAGATCATCAGGTAAAACAACATAACTGACACGGGCAGCCGGGAGAAATGACTTCGAAAAAGTTCCAAGATAGATCACGTTTCCATTCGTATCGAGAGATTTTAACGATGGAATTGGCTGACCCTGATATCGGAACTCGCTATCATAATCATCCTCAATGATATAGCTGGAATGTTTCTGGGCCCATTGTAATAGCTTGATCCGCTTATGGATCGGTAGCACCATCCCCATTGGAAATTGATGGGATGGCGTAACATACGCACAAGAAGCTGAAACTTTCTCCAATTCCTCCATATGGATTCCATCTTCCTCAAGAGAAATTGGAACGATTTCACAATGCTGGCTTTCAAAAGTGCGGCGGACCCCGTCATATCCCGGATTCTCCATCGCCACTTTTGTATTTCGTAAGGAAAGCAGCTGACATAACAATTGAATGGCTAATTGCGTCCCGGCAGTAAGAATAATTTGGTTGGCAGAACATTGAACCCCTCTCGCCTGAAAAAGATATTTCGCGATTTCCTCCCGTAGTCCTTTATGCCCCTGCCGATTTCCATATGAATACACCTCTTGATTTGGATCTTTCAAGGCATCGATCAGGCATTTTTTCCAAGATTTAATCGGGAAACGACTCAATTCAATATCACCATAATGAAAATCAATGAATGTTTTTTCTTTTTGCAGCTCCTTATTTTTACTTGCATCTGATGATATTAGATCGGGCTCATGTTTGAAATCAAAAGGGTCCAACTTTAACACAAAATAGCCCTTCTTTTCTTTACCCTCGATATATCCTTCTGCAACAAGCTGCTGATAAGCAAGTTCAACTGTATTTTTACTAATATTAAGCGTTTGAGATAGCTGCCGAATAGAAGGAAGCTTTGCTTCTGATGCTAAGCGTCCGCTCTCGATTTGTTCACGAAAATAGTGATAAAGCTGTAAATAAATTGGGCTTGACTCTTCTTTGTTGATAAATGGGCTGACATCCATAGATTCTCCTCCATCTGTCCTTATAAAAAAACATAAATCTGTAACTCCAATATAGGACAGTCCATTTATAAAATGAGTATAGCACAGAAAAAAATGACGAGGTGAAGTACGTGATTCCAATCAGGCAAAAGGCTTTAGAATGTAAGGATCAAGAAAAAATCAATTTATTTTTGCATGAGGAGAAAACAGGGTTTTTAGGGTTGGCTGATGGGAAGATGCCATATGTGATCCCGCTTAACTTTGTTTGGCTGGGCGGAGCAATCTATTTTCACGGAGCTACAGAAGGAAGAAAGGTCACCATTATTAGAGAAAACCCTAACGGCTGTTTCACAGTCAGTGCAAATCGCGGAACCTTAACAAGCCCAATCCCGGCCAAGACAGACACGGCCTATATGAGCGTCATGATTTTTGGGGAAGTTAAATTGGTAACAAACCTTGAAGAAGCGGTTAGTGCCATGCAGAGAATGCTTGATAAATATGTTCCCGGCTATTATGATCAGCCGCTATCAAGCACCCATCTTGAAAAATATCGCTCTTCACTCGGCAGCCATACAGCTGTCTATAAAATAACAGCACAAGAAATAAGTGCAAAGGAAAATCCAATACAGCTTGAAAAACTTTTCTATAACGGAAAGACACAACATCATGACCAAAAAAAATAGCCAGGAGGGCGGACTAAAGACCGCCCTTTTGTTTTTTCATGGATGCCTGTCTATTGTAAGCAAATGTTGGCAAAAATACATTAGCGAGGTGTTTGCAAATGAGTGTGCTTGAAGTCATAGGAAGATCTGCGATAGCATTTTTGGTACTGTTGCTTTTGACAAGATTGATGGGAAGAAAACAAATTTCACAGCTTACATTTTTTAATTATGTTACCGGGATATCCATTGGTGCAGTTGCAGGAGATATATCACTGGATCACAGCGTTAAGTTATCTTTAGGAATTATTAGCCTAGCCACATGGTGTGGATTAACCATTATTTTTGATTTGATCGATATTAAATCCAAAAAGTTTCGTGATCTTGTCGATGGAACACCTGTCATTGTTATAAAACAAGGAAAAATAATGGAACATGAACTAAAAAAATTACGTTTAGATATGGAGCAATTAAATCAACTTTTAAGAAACAAAGAGGTATTTTCAGTAAAAGATGTGGAATATGCCATTTTTGAAACAAGCGGCGATCTGTCGGTTCTATTGAAAGAACCGAAACAACCGGTCACAAAAGAAGATCTTGCCATTCAAGTTTCCCAGACCCCGTACCCAATTCCTATCCAAATCATTTCTGACGGGAAAATATTGAAGGATCATTTGCATCAATTCAATGTAAGCACTGATTGGTTACATGCTCAATTGAAGAAAGCAGGAACTTCCCTTGCCGAAGTATTTTACGCCGAGCTCCAAAAGGATGGGACATTGTACATTGATAAACGGAATGATCAAAAAAGAAGAGACTGATTCCAGGCTCATTTTAATTTCTGAGTATTCTTTTTCACAGGTAAAAGTGGTACCAGCCTAATAGGATCTTGCGGTCTCACCTTTCGGAGATTCGTATTCCTTCCTACATTTAGATGACCTTTTTCGATTTGGGAGATAACGATCGTTGGGATGTTAATTTTCATCAATGTATCAAAATCCTTTTATGATGCCCGAAGGATGATCAATTCCATCCGCATCCAATAAAGGTGTAACATTCATAGAAGGGTTGAAATCTCCATTATTAAGCTGTCCTGCTTGAATTTTCTGATTGTACCCTGGCGCATTTAAAATACCGCCAAAGCCTGCTATGTTGAAGGAACCTCCATGTTGAACTGTCGATGATTTAATGGCTCCAATAAAGATTGGTAACATTCATACACCCCCTAGTATCGCAACTGGATCATCTGTCACATCAGGATCATAAATTGGATTGTGAGTTATCAAGGTATTACCGTCACCGTTGTTTAGTGTACCAATTTGATTTTTCGTGTTGCTTGAAGGATTGATGATAAAAGTCGTACCGATATTAACGGAAGATGAAGCAGTTACAGAATTCACCTTAAGTATTCCAATGCTAATATTCATGATTGACGGGATTTAATCCATTTGTAATCATGGGTACTTTAGACATTTGTGCGTTTTCTGCAATGGGGAACTTCTCATCCCCGAATACAATGTAATCCCCACTCGATTCGCCGTGTTTATTTAAAGTCATTCCGATATTAACGATTCCGTTTAAATTTATTATTTTAAAATTGCCAATATGACAAATTAAATGATCGACTACAGCCATCCCGCACCTCCCGAATGCCCAACTGCTATAGAATATGAATATGAGAATGAAAAGGTGTTTTCGTTTCATTTTTATTTTATGTTTCATTTCGAACAGGTGCTTAAGTCAATCATTCAATCTGCCATTCCCTTTTTTAACTCCACTCCAGCAATTCCATTCGATTCCCAAATGGGTCAAAAAGATAGATTTTGATCTATAAACTAAAATACTAATATTTTATAAAAGGTAATAACTTAATCTTATATTTTAAGGCCGGTAAATAAAAGTTCCGTGCTATGTGGACAAATACCTTTTCGAACATAATTTGTTCAGCATATTATGTTAACAAAATGTATGAAAGGATATGGGAAAATTTGAGAGATTTTAGTAGTTTTTCGCAAGGCCATTTAATAACGATTGTCGATGCTTCTGGCAGATCCAGAAGATCGACTGCCAATCAAGCAATATTAAGACCAGGGGAAATTGCCGTTGTATTTTGTTTACCCATTATAGGGGCACCAACACAAAGATTAAGAGATATTAATCTAGGCCCAAATCAATTTGCAAGAATTTTTTGTGATTATACAACTCTTGATGTATTTTGTGAAAGAAGGACAGGGGGGCGTCCGGCAGATACAAGGATGCTGCTTCCCGGACAATTTGTTGTTATCACATGTTCTCGATAAATAGGGCCACGGGGGTAAAATCCCGTGGCTTATTATGTTAGTAATAGGTGCTCTCCGTAAACCCGCATTTTTGGCATGTTCTCATTCCTGTTGTTTCTAGAAAAATATGTTTGCACTGGAGCTGGATGCGGTTGATTTTTCCTTGCAGGTATTGAATCCTTTGTTGTAAACAATCAATTTCTTCTTTTAATTTTTTTATTTCATCGATATAGGTTGGAGCCATCCTGAACAAATTCCTCAGCTTTTTTCTTCATGCCTTCTTCAATGGTTGCCTCATCCAGCGAATTGTTAGAGTTAGCCATTCCTCTAATGTCGTGAGATATTCTCATTGAACAAAATTTTGGTCCGCACATAGAACAGAAATGAGCTGTTTTTGCACCTTCTGCCGGGAGGGTTTCATCATGGTACTCCCTTGCACGTTCCGGATCTAATGACAGGTTGAACTGGTCTTCCCATCTAAATTCGAAACGGGCTTTCGATAAGGCATTATCCCTGATTTGGGCACCTGGATGTCCTTTCGCCAGATCAGCGGCATGGGCGGCAATTTTATAAGCTATGACGCCTTCCCGAACATCATCCTTATTTGGGAGACCCAGATGTTCTTTTGGTGTTACATAACACAGCATGGCGGTTCCAAACCAGCCAATCATGGCAGCACCAATTGCTGATGTAATATGATCATACCCTGGTGCGATATCCGTTGTTAAAGGACCTAACGTATAGAATGGCGCTTCCTTGCAAATTTCCATTTGCTTATCGACGTTTTCTTTAATCATATGCATTGGTATGTGGCCAGGCCCCTCAATCATAACTTGGACATCATGTTTCCAGGCAATTTCCGTTAATTCTCCAAGGGTTTCAAGTTCGGCAAACTGAGCCTCATCATTTGCATCCGCTATGCTGCCCGGGCGCAATCCGTCGCCAAGAGAAACGGAAATGTCATATTGTTTTAGAATTTCACAAATCTCTTCAAAATGAGTATACAAGAAATTTTCCTGATGATGTGCTAAACACCACTGTGCCATAATCGAACCGCCGCGGGACACAATTCCGGTTGTCCTTTTGACAGTTAATGGAATGTATCGTAATAAGACACCAGCGTGAATAGTAAAATAATCAACCCCTTGTTCTGCCTGTTCAATTAACGTATCACGATACACTTCCCAAGTT
>Ga0070737_10006496_pt1 | contig 10699 bp, 7 predicted proteins | sample Coa_R1_10_FD_66438 | JGI IMG/M metagenome (GOLD analysis project Ga0070737, IMG submission 66438) | Surface soil microbial communities from Centralia Pennsylvania, which are recovering from an underground coalmine fire - Coalmine... | ecosystem: Environmental > Terrestrial > Soil > Unclassified ...
GCACACCGGCGACATCAAGCTCGACCAGCTCCCGCTCGACGGGCGCCCCACCGACCTGCCCGGAATGTCGCGGCTCGGCGACGACGGCGTGGACCTGTTCCTGTGCGACTCGACCAACGCCGAGATTCCCGGTGTCGGACCCAGCGAAAGCGAGGTCGGCCCGACGCTGCACCGGCTGATCCGCGGCGCCGAAGGCCGGGTAATCGTGGCGTGTTTCGCCTCCAACGTCGATCGCGTGCAGCAGATCTGCGACGCCGCAGTGGCATTGGGCCGGCGGGTGTCGTTCGTCGGGCGATCGATGGTGCGCAACATGGGCATCGCCCGCGATCTCGGCTTTCTACGGGTGGACGATTCCGACCTGCTCGACATCGGCGCCGCGGAGATGATGCCGCCCGAGCGGGTGGTGCTGATCACCACCGGCACCCAGGGCGAGCCGATGTCGGCGTTGTCGCGGATGTCGCGCGGGGAGCATCGCAGCATCACGCTGAGCGCGGACGACCTGATCATCCTGTCGTCGTCGCTGATACCGGGCAACGAAGAAGCCGTCTACGGAGTGATCGACTCGCTGTCCAAGATCGGCGCCCGAGTTGTCACCAATCAGCAAGTGCGCGTGCATGTTTCGGGCCACGCCTATGCCGGCGAACTGCTTTTCCTCTACAACGGAGTGCGCCCGCGCAACGTCATGCCGGTGCATGGCACGTGGCGGATGCTGCGCGCCAACGCCAAGCTGGCCGCCCGCACCGGCGTGCCGGAGGAGTCGATCCTGTTGGCGGAAAACGGCGTCAGCGTCGACCTGGTTGCCGGCCGGGCCAGCATCGCCGGCGCAGTGCCGGTGGGCAAGATGTTCGTCGACGGTCTGATCACCGGTGACGTCGGCGATATCACGCTGGGCGAACGGCTCATCCTGTCATCGGGTTTCGTCGCAGTCACCGTCGTGGTACGGCGTGGCACCGGCCAGCCGGCGGCGCCGCCGCATCTCTATTCGCGCGGTTTCTCCGAAGACCCGAAGGCATTGGAGCCGGCTGTGCGCAAGGTGGAGGCGGAGCTGGAATCGCTACTGGCCGAGCGTGTCACCGATCCTGTTCGGATTGCCCAGGCGGTGCGCCGCACGGTCGGCAAGTGGGTGGGGGAGACGTATCGCCGCCAGCCGATGATCGTGCCGACGGTGCTGGAGATCTAGCCTGCGCGAGCAGACGCAGAATCGCGCCGAGGAGGCGGTTTTAGTGCGACTCTGCGTCTGCTCGCCGTGAGGCGTAGGCGGACCACTCGATCGGCGACGCGGTGAGGTCGCGGCCGGTCGGCTTGACGTACTGTTCGACGATCTGCTCCGGGCCGATCTGTTCGACCAGCCGCCAACCGAACCCGTCCAGGAACGCCGCGACCTCCTCAGGCTGTATTCCGAAGCGCCACAGCTGTTGTCGCTGGCGGACCTTGCGGTAAAGCGACCGCGCGCCATACAGGTTGACGCCGTCGATGAAATCGCGCCGGACATAGGTGAACACCAGCCTGCTGCCCGGCGCCACCGGCCTCAGCCCGTCCAGCGTGGAGCGGACCGCGTCGGCGGTGAGGTACTGGGTCACGCCTTCCCAGATGAAGAAGGTGCGGTACTCGGTTCGATAGCCCTGTTCGGCCAGCATGGTGAGCAGGTCGTCGTGTTCGAAGTCCACCGGCACCAACCGCACCGAGCGCGGCTGTTCGCCCAGCGCCCGCCGCACAGTCGCCGCCTTGCGGGCGATGTTGATCGGCTGGTCGACCTCGAAGACCGGGATGTGGCTGTGCTGAGCGAGATGGTAGGCGCGGGTGTCCAATCCGGCACCGAGAACGACGACCGCGTCGATGTCGTCGCGCGCTTCGGCGAGTTTGTCGGCGATGTAGTGCTTGCGGCAGGCGAGATTGGACCAGAGGCCCGGTCCGCCGCGGTCCATGCCGGCGACAAGCAGACGACGCACCAGCGCCGGCTGTGTCACGGCGACCAGCCATCGCATGCGGCCCGGCAGGAACTTCGCCGCCAGGTCGTCATCCACCAACCGCTGCCCGGGCGGCTCGTGCTGTTCGATGGCCGCGAGCACCATCGGGCCGAAAGCTGTTTGCGCCGCTGGGTTTCGGGCCATCGTCTACCGCTTGTTCAAAAAGCCCGCATCGACCGGCAAGGTGATGCCGGTGATGTAGCGCGCTTGATCGGATACCAGCCAAGCCACCGCGTTGGCGACGTCGTCGGGTGGCAGTACCTGCACCGGCAACGCGTTGCCCATGTCCGGCGGTGAGCCGGTTTCGGCAACCAGGTCCGCCAGCCACTGCCGGATGAACTCGTTGTTGATCATCGGCGTGTCGACACCTGCCGGATGGATCGAATTAACCCGAATACTATGCGGTGCAAGGTGATTAGCGTAGACCCGCATCAACCCGACCAGGCCGTGCTTGGCCGCCGCATACCCGATGGAGCCAGCGTCGGCGCTGCCGATACCGGATAGGCCGGCTGCCGAACTGATCAACACGATCGACCCGCCGTCACCCTGGGCGACCATCGGCGGGATCGCGACCTCGACGGTGTGATGCACGCCGGTCAGGTTGACGTCGATCACGTCGTGCCAGCCGTCGGCGCCGGCCTGCATTGGGGCGATGCCGGCGTTGGCCACCACGATGTCGAGCCGTCCGAACTCGTCGAGGCCGGCCTGCAGCGCATCGGCCAGCGAGTCGCGATCGCGCACATCGCCCTGGCGGGCCACAATGCGGGCACCGATGTCCTCGACGAGTTTGACGGTGGCGGCCAGATCGTCGGCCGTGGCCAGCGGGTAGGGCACGCTGGCGATCTGAGCGCACAGGTCGACGGCGATGATGTCGGCGCCGTCGGACGCCAACCGCAGCGCGTGGGCGCGGCCCTGCCCGCGGGCCGCCCCGGTGATCAGCGCGACTTTGCCTGCTAGCGGGCCGCCCATCAGGGGCGCAGCTGGCCCTTGGCCGGGTCGCCGGCGACCACCGGCTGGAGCATCTTGATGTCCGGGGCGCCGGCAAGATGCTCGCCGGCGTCTTTGAACATCGCCGCCATCGCGGGCGCAGTGCTGTGGGCCTTGAGCGCGTCGGCATCGGCCCACTGCTCGACGAACACGAACGTTTCACCGGATTCGTGCAGCGAGTAGAGCTGACAGCCCGGCTCGTCGTGCACGTCTTTGACCGCGCGCGTGAGGATCTCGCGGACGGTGTCGACCGACTCGGGCTTGACGGTCAGGGTGGCGACGACGACGACGGGCATGCGATGACTCCTCACTGAGTGCAAACCGGAACTGAGCGCAAACCGGACAGGCGTCAACCCTACCCACGTGTCCACCCAAACGGTCAGGGCAGTCACCACGATCGCGGCCGAAGTAGGCCGCGTTCTGACTCCAGGTCGCCACCAATGCGGCGAGCGGGATGACGGCGTCGACGGCGCAGAGAACCCTGCTGGCGGCCGGCACGCCCGCCTGCGGAGCTGGTGATTCGGTCATTTCGGGATGCCAGGACGCGGCGAACCCAGAAACTGACACAATTCTGTGACCCGTGTGGCACATGGTGAATCTGAGGCCAGTGCGACTAGGCTTGGGCTCATGTTGCGTCCTGCAAGTTGGACTGGACTAGCGGGTGAGAGTCCCGTCCCGGTAGGCACCGGAGCGCCGGGTAGCAGGCCCCGGTTCGTCGTCGAGAGGCGGCGGGCTAAGCGGGGTGTCGAAAGCCTCTTTGGAGGGAGCAAGTGCGCGGGCCGTAGTGCCGTTAGGTGCGAGTCCTGCAGCCTCGTCAAAGTCACAATGGAGGAGCCGAGCCGCTCATGTCACGGCGAAGGCCTATGTCTGTCGAGCCCTGGTCCGGGGTTAGCTCGGCGGGTCCTTCCGGGGTACGGGGAGCGGCACGTGCACATAGTTCAGTCGGGAACAGGAGAGACCCGTCTGCTCGGCCTGCGTCGGGCAAAGACCAGGGGTATAAGCCGATGGTGAAAACTCTTGGAGGGCAGCGGGAGTCCGAGGGGGTCGTAGTACCGCTGATCGGCGTGAGAGACACGTCGGGAGGGAAGGGCCCCTGCTTTGATCACGCGCGCGAAGCGGGTAAGCGTGAGGGCATGATCGGGTCTGCCCGGTCCAATTACCCCGGCAGGCCATCGCTTGCCGTAGCCGACGACGAGCCGTTGGTGATGTCGCCGGTGAAAGTGCGACAACTGCAACGTGCGCTATGGGCTGCGGCCAAGCAGTCTGAGGGTCGGCGTTTCCATGCCCTGTATGACCGTATCTACAGGGGTGACGTCCTGTGGGAGGCGTGGTTTGGCGTGTGCAAGAACAAGGGCGCGGCCGGGGTGGATCGGATCACCGTGGCCGCGGTGGAGGACTACGGCGTGGACCGCATGCTGCGTGAGTTGCGGCGTGACCTTCGCGAAGGTCGGTATCGCCCGGCGCCTGCGCGTCGGGTGGAGATCGACAAACCACAGGGCGGTAAGCGGCCGTTGGGGATTCCCACGGTGGGAGACCGGATAGTCCAGGCGGCGGCCAAGATCGTGCTGGAACCGATTTTCGAGGCGGACTTCCTGTCGTGCTCGTATGGGTTTCGGCCGAAACGGTCGGCAACGATGGCCAAGGAACGCTTGCGGACCGGGTTCATCGAGGGTTACCAGTTCGTGGTCGAGTTCGATATTGCCAATTTCTTCGGTGAGATCGACCACGACCGTTTACTCACCGAGGTGGGTAGGCGGGTCTCGGATCGGCGGGTGCTCAAACTGCTGCGCTTGTGGCTGCAAGCAGGGGTGATGGTCGAAGGTGTAGTCGAGCGGACGGTCGCGGGCACACCGCAGGGCGGGGTGATATCGCCGCTGTTGGCCAACATCTTCTTGCATGTGCTCGACACCGAACTGACCCACCGACAGGTGGGTGAGTTGGTGCGTTACGCCGATGACGGTGTGGTGTTGTGCCGCAGTGCGGCACAAGCCGAGCACGCCTTAGCGGCGATCGGGGAAATCCTGGCGTCGTTGGGGTTGCGGCTACATCCGGATAAAACGAAGGTGGTTGACCTGCGGGAGGGCCGGGAGGGCCGGGATTTTCTGGGCTGTCACTTCCGGGCTCGCATGTCGGGGCGGCTATGGGAACAGAAGCGGATCGTCCGCTACTACCTGCACCGTTGGCCGTCCCAGCGCGCCATGGCCCGATTACGGGCCAAGGTGCGTGACCGCACCGGCCGAAATCGGGTCGGGTTCGATATCCGTGACGTGATTGCGGATCTGAATCCGATTTTGCGTGGTTGGGGCAACTACTTTCGCACCGGCAATGCCGCCAACAAGTTCCGCCAGATCGACTGGTATGTGGTGCGTCGGTTGTTCCGTTTGATGGTTAAGAAGCGGGGCCGTAACCTGCGTGCCGGACAAGCCGATCAGTGGACTGAGGCGTGGTTCAACGGACACGGCCTGCACCGCTTGCGTGGCACCATCCACTACCCGAAGGCTGCGTAACCATGTCTAGAAGATCATCGGTCAGCCGTGTGCGGGAAAACCGCACGCACGGATGGAAAGGGGGATGGGGAACCAGGCCTGCATTGCAGGTACTGCGCCCCTGACTACCAATGGCTAGTAAGACCGCCGCGCGATCGCGTGCCCGAACGAGCAGGTCAAAGGCCGGTTCGCGGTCAGCAACCCGGCCTGCCCGCCCGGCGCCGCCGCGCCGCAAGCCGCCGAAGCGACGCCACCCGTCGCATGTCGCCGGCGTGGGCGCCACCGTCGGCCGGGGCGTGCGCGCGACGTGGCTGATGCTGGCCAAGGGCACCGGCACCGCCGCGCGGTCGGTCGGCCGGGCCCGCGACATCGACCCGGGACACCGCCGGGACGGGATCGCCCTGGCGCTGCTGGGGCTGGCGGTGGTGATCGCGGCCAGCTGCTGGTTCGACGCCGCCCGCCCCGTCGGGGCGTGGATCGACTCCGTGCTGCGGCTGTTCATCGGCTCGGGCGTCGTCGTGCTGCCGGTGGTCACCGCCGCGGTGGCGGTGCTGTTGATGCGCACCGAGCCGGATCCCGACGCGCGGCCGCGGCTGGTGCTCGGCGCGGCGATGGTGGCGCTGCCGGTACTGGGCCTGTGGCATTTGTGGGCCGGTTCGCCGGACACCCCGGACGGGCGCCGGCATGCCGCGGGTTTCATCGGTTTCGCGATCGGCGGCCCGCTCTCGGAGGGCCTGAGTGTGTGGATCGCCGCGCCGCTGCTGTTCATCGGTTCGCTGTTCGGGGTGCTGCTGTTGACCGGCACCACGATCCGCGAGGTGCCCGACACGGTGCGCGCCATGTTCGCAACCCGGATGTTCGACGACGGTTACCTCGACGAAACCGAGCCTGAATCCGAAGGCGTTGCGGCCGAAGACTTTTCCGACGGCTACTACGACGACGCGTCCAGCTATGGCGACGAGTCGCAACCCTGGCCGTCCGGCAACGACCCCGTCGCCCCCGACGAAACGCCGACCGTGCCCGAGCCCACCGTCTCGCGCAGCCGTCGTAAAGCCAAGCGGGACACCATGGTTGTCGACCGCGTGGTCGAGGGGCCCTACACGCTGCCGTCGCTTTCCCTGCTGGTCGCCGGAGACCCGCCAAAGCGGCGCAGCGCCGCCAACGAGGCGATGGTCGACGCGATCACGTCGGTGCTGCAGCAGTTCAAGGTCGACGCCGCGGTTACCGGCTGCACCCGCGGGCCCACCGTCACGCGCTACGAGGTCGAGTTGGGCCCGGGCGTCAAGGTGGAGAAAATCACTGCGCTGCAACGCAATATCGCCTACGCGGTGGCCACCGAAAGTGTTCGGATGCTGGCCCCGATCCCCGGCAAGTCCGCGGTCGGCATCGAGGTGCCCAACACCGACCGCGAGATGGTGCGGCTGGCCGACGTGCTCACCGCGCCCTCGACTCGGCGCGACCACCACCCGCTGGTGATCGGGCTGGGCAAAGACATTGAGGGCGACTTCATTTCGGCCAACCTGGCCAAGATGCCGCACCTGCTGGTCGCCGGCTCCACCGGCTCCGGTAAGTCCAGCTTCATCAACTCGATGCTGATTTCGCTGCTGGCCCGGGCCACGCCCGAGGAGGTCAGGATGATCCTGATCGACCCGAAGATGGTGGAACTGACGCCGTACGAAGGCATTCCGCATCTGATCACGCCGATCATCACCCAGCCGAAGAAGGCCGCCGCGGCGCTGGCCTGGCTGGTCGAGGAGATGGAGCAGCGCTACCAGGACATGCAGGCCTCGCGGGTGCGTCACATCGACGATTTCAACGCCAAGGTGCGCTCCGGTGAGATCACCGCGCCGCTGGGCAGCCAGCGCGAATACCGGCCCTACCCGTACGTGGTGGCCATTGTCGACGAGCTGGCCGACCTGATGATGACCGCGCCCCGCGACGTCGAGGACGCCGTCGTGCGGATCACCCAGAAGGCCCGCGCGGCGGGCATCCATCTGGTGCTGGCCACCCAGCGGCCGTCGGTCGACGTGGTCACCGGGCTGATCAAGACCAACGTGCCGTCGCGGCTGGCGTTCGCGACGTCCTCGCTCACCGATTCGAGGGTGATCCTCGACCAGGCCGGCGCGGAGAAGCTGATCGGGATGGGCGACGGACTGTTCCTGCCGATGGGCGCCGGCAAGCCGATCCGCCTGCAGGGGGCGTTCATCACCGATGAGGAGATCCACGCTGTCGTCTCCGCCTGCAAGGAGCAGGCCGAACCCGAATACACCGAGGGCGTCACCACCGCCAAGCCCACCGGCGAGCGCACCGACGTCGACCCCGACATCGGTGACGACATGGACGTGTTCCTGCAGGCCGTCGAGCTGGTGGTGTCCAGCCAGTTCGGCTCGACATCGATGCTGCAGCGCAAGCTGCGGGTCGGCTTCGCCAAGGCCGGCCGGCTGATGGACCTGATGGAGACCCGCGGCATCGTCGGGCCCAGCGAAGGCTCCAAAGCGCGTGAGGTGCTGGTCAAGCCCGACGAGCTGGCCGCCACGCTGGCGTCCATCCGGGGGCTGGGCGACGACGGCGAATCGGACGAGGACTAGGCAACATCTCACGCCAACACCCGGGACTGTGGCGCTCAACACACACGCACGGGGTGAATCCCGCCGAATAGCGTTTTAGTACAGTGCAACTGGAATATGGCACCTCCGACGCACCCACATTTCGTGACCGGTCTCTCGCACGTGCTCTGCATCGACGACACTCCGAACGTTGTCCTCAGCGGGCACCAGCGCTGCCGGTGACCGCTGACGATTCGACAGACCGCGAATGGTGGCCAGGGGCTCTGGCCGCGGGGAGTCGACTCTTTCGTGTGGCCGGATTGCGCAAGGAGACTGCCCCGGCCGACACGGAAGCGTCGCGAAGCGCAGCCGGCGCCGAGGCGGGCACGCAACTGACGGGCGCGGTGGTCATCGTCGCGCTCGTCGCGGCGATCTCAGGCATGCTCTACGGCTACGACACCGGCGTCATCTCCTGGGCTCTGTTGCAGCTCACCGAGGAATTCAGCCTCACCCCGGGCTTGAAGCAGATGGTCGCCGCCAGCATCTTGCTCGGCGCCGTCGTCGGGGCGCTGACGTGCAGCTGGCTTTCCGATCGGTGCGGCCGACGCGGCACATTGTTGATGCTGGCGGTGGTGTTCATCGTCGGCGGGCTGTGGTGCGCCGACGCGTCCGATTCCGCTGTGCTGTCGCTGGGACGGCTGGTCCTGGGCTTCGCGGTCGGCGGGGCGACGCAGACGGCACCGATGTACGTCGCCGAGCTCTCGCCGCCTGCCTACCGGGGACGGTTGGTGCTGTGCTTCCAAATCGCCATCGGGGTGGGCCTCCTCATCGCTACCCTGGGCGGGGTCTTCGACTCGATCTCCTGGCGAGGGGCGATCGGAATCGCGTGCGTACCCGCCGCGATCATGCTGTGGCTGTTGCTGCGCCTCCCGGAAAGTCCGCGCTGGCTGGTCAAGCATGATCATCGAAACGCTGCACGAGCCGTGTTGGAGCGTGTCCGGCCCGACGGCTACGACGTGGACGTCGAGCTGGACGAAGCGATCGAACTCGCGCGCGTCGAACGCACGGCGAGCACCCGCGGGTGGCGCGGGCTGCGCGACGCCTGGGTGCGCCCGGCCCTGGTCCTGGGTTGCGGCATCGCGGTGTTCACCCAGCTCAGCGGCATCGAGATGATCATCTACTACTCGCCGACCATATTGACCAACGACGGCGTGTACAGGTACGTGGCTCTGCAGGTGTCGGTGGGTTTGGGGGCGGCGTACCTGATCGCCCAGCTGGTCGGGTTGGCCATCATCGACCGGGTGGGTCGCCGCCGACTCACCCTCATCATGGTGCCGGGTGCGGCGCTGAGCCTGTTCGTGCTTGGCCTGCTCTTCGTCACCAGCGACAGCGTTCACGAGGTAATCCCGTACATCATGATCTGCCTGATCGCCTTCATGCTGTTCAATGGCGGCGGCCTGCAGCTGATGGGCTGGCTGACCGGCTCGGAGACCTATCCGCTGGCGGTGCGACCGGCCGCCACCGCCGTGCAGTCGGCGACGCTGTGGGCGACCAACCTGCTCATCACACTGACGATGTTGTCGCTGATCAATGCGATCGGGCCCGGGCTGTCGATGTGGCTCTACGCGTTGTTCAACGTGGCGGCGTGGATCTTCGTGTACTTCCGCATGCCCGACCTCACCGGTAAGAGCCTGGAGGAGATCGAGAACAAGCTGTTCGAGGGGAAATTCCGACCGTCGGACTTCACGCGCTGACGTATTCGTTCGGCGAGAGTGCGGCCATCCGCCCGTTCGACGTGTCAGAGGACCAGCAGCATGCGCGAGTTGCCCAGGATGTTCGGTTTGACGTAGCTCAGGTCGAGGAACTCGGCGACACCGATGTCGTAGGAGCGGCACATCTCCTCGAAGACTTCGGCGGTCACCGGGGTGCCCTCGATTTCGGTGAAGCCGTGCTTGCCGAAGAACTCGGTCTCGAAGGTCAATACGAACAGCCGCTTCAGCTCGAGGTCGCGCGCCACGTCGAGCAGCCGGTCGACGATGGCATGCCCGATGCCGCGGCCGGTCATGGCGGGGTCGACGGCGACAGTGCGCACCTCGCCGAGATCGGACCACAGCACGTGCAACGCCCCGCAGCCGACGACCTCGCCCTCGTGCTCGGCCACCCAGAACTCCTGAACGGACTCATACAGCGTCACCAGGTTCTTTTCCAGCAAGATCTTGCCGGCATAGGTGTCCACGAGCCGCTTGATCGCAGGGACGTCGGAGGTTCGCGCGCGACGAACCACCGCCCGTTGGGCCTGCGGATCGCCCACTGCGTTCACGGGTTGCAGAGTATCGGTTTCGGCCCTTCGGCTGATCAACCGATATTCTGATGGCCGTGTCGGGACAGCCTCAAACCGGTCCGCTGGTCCGGCGTGTCCGCGTCACCAATCTTGCGAACATGCTGACGCTACTGCGATTGGTGCTGGTTCCGATCTTCCTGCTGGCGCTGTTCGCCGGCGACGGGCACCAAACCCCAAGTCGCATCGTGGCTTTCGTGATTTTTGTGGTGGCCGTGGTCACCGATCGGTTCGACGGCGCGCTGGCCCGCAACTACGGGATGGTCACCGAATTCGGCGCGTTGGCCGACCCGATTGCGGACAAGACGTTGATCGGCGCGGCGCTGATCGGGCTGTCGATGCTCGGCGACCTGCCGTGGTGGGTCACCGTGCTGA
>Ga0070737_10006499_pt1 | contig 10691 bp, 10 predicted proteins | sample Coa_R1_10_FD_66438 | JGI IMG/M metagenome (GOLD analysis project Ga0070737, IMG submission 66438) | Surface soil microbial communities from Centralia Pennsylvania, which are recovering from an underground coalmine fire - Coalmine... | ecosystem: Environmental > Terrestrial > Soil > Unclassified...
GCGCGTCCTCGCTACCCTCGGTCGGCCCGGAGAGGTGCCGGAGCGGCTGAACGGGCGCGACTGGAAATCGCGTGACGGGGCTATACCTCGTCCGGGGGTTCGAATCCCCCCCTCTCCGCTGCGCTCTCGCGTCCCGACGACCCTCGGGATCGCCCATTCCACCTCAATTCTCCTGAATCCGGTTCAGATGGATCGGTTCGGGCACCGCATCCGCGGGTACGACCTGGACGGTTGTCCGCCCCCGCGTCAACCGGTAAAGAGATCTTGCACCGGGATCGATGCTCCCGTAACATCCCCGCGCGAACAGTCGAGTTCAAAGGGATGAGTACGTCAGGATGACCGAAGACTCATGATTCAGCGAAGCGCTCTCACACTCGTCTCGGGCGGGAGGGACGTCCCCGAGACGTTCCGGTGGTTCTGCGGCCACTGCGCCGCCCCCTCTCCCGGCGGCGCCGCGCCGCCCCCGACCGCCCGGGTGTGCGCCCGCTGCGGGTTGGGCCTGCTGCTCGAGGCGCGAGAGGACGTCGTCCCCGCGCCGCGCGACGCGTTCCTCGTCGTCGACGCGCACCTGCTCGTGCAGGCGATGTCCCGCGAGGCGCAGACGCTGCTCGGGTACGCCGAGGAGGACGCGGTCAACCGCCCGGTCGCCGAGCTGCTCGTCCCCGCGGACGCCGAGGCGGAGGCCCGGGGCGGCTTCGCGGCCGCGATCGCCGACGCCGCCTCCGGCGACGAGCCGGAGCCCGGCCGGGCCTACGTCCGCCCGTGGAACACGTTCGGCGTGCGCATGCGCGCCCGGATCGCCACGTGCGGACCGCCGCGCGCGGCGCTGATCGTGCTCGACACGGGGCGCGGCCCGTCGCTGCGCGCGATCCCGGGCGAGCGCGTCGACGAGGCGGGTCCGGGGGTCGTCACCCCGCTGCGCCGTCGTCGGCGCCGTTAGCGCAAAACCTCACCAGGCGGTCGCAACGATTGCCGAAGCGGCCGGCCTCCGCCCGTCAGTCAGCCGCCGGGGGCAGGACCTCCGGGGCGCCCGCGGCGACGAGCGCGGCCGGCATCCTGATCGAGCCGTCGTCCTGCTGGCCGTTCTCCAGCAGGGCGACGATCGTGCGCCCGACGGCCACCGCGGTGCCGTTGAGCGTCGCGACGTGCACCGGCCGGCCCTCCGCCGGCCGGTAGCGGATATCGAGCCGCCGCGCCTGGAAGTCGGTTGTGTTCGAGCACGAGGTGAGCTCGCGGTAGCGCTGCTGTCCGGGGAGCCAGGCCTCGAGGTCGTACTTCATCGCGGCCGAGGCGCCGAGGTCATCGACCGCAATCGCCACCACCCGGTAGGGGATCTCGAGATCGGCCATGATCGACTCCTCGATCGCGAGGATCCGCTCGTGCTCCTCGACCGCCCGGTCGGGCTCGACGAAGCTGAACATCTCGACCTTGTCGAACTGGTGGACGCGGAAGATGCCGCGCGTGTCCTTGCCGGCGGCGCCCGCCTCGCGGCGAAAGCAACTCGAGAACCCCGCATAGCGGCGCGGCAGCCGGTCGGCGGGAAGGATCTCGCCCGCGTGCAGCGAGGCGAGCGCGACCTCCGAGGTGCCGACGAGGTAGAGGTCGTCCTCGGCCAGGGAGTAGATCTGCTGCTCGGTGTCGGGGAGCATGCCGGTCCCGTAGAGCGCCGGCTCGCGGACGAGCACCGGCGGGATCACCGGCGTGAGGCCCTCGCCGACGAGCTTCTCCATCGCGTAGCGCACGAGCGCGATCTCGAGCAGCGCGACGTCGCCGATCAGGTAGGCGAAGCGGGAGCCCGACAGCCTCGCGCCGCGCTCCATGTCGATCCGCCCCCCGGCGAGCTCAAGATGGTCACGGCCGGTCTTCGTCGCCTCCCCGACCTCGCGGATCACGGTGTCCTGCGCGGGGGCGTCGTCGGTCGGCAGGTTCGGCAGCGCGAGGAGAGCCTGGTCACGCTCGGCCTTGACGGCCGACTCGGCGTCGCTCGTCGCCCGCCCGCGCCGGGCGAGGTCGGCAAGCTGTTCGCGCTGCTCGGGCGTCGGCGCGCCACGCAGCGCCCGGCTCGCCTGGTTCTGCTCGGCGCGCAGGCTCTCCAGCTCGGTCGTCAGCGCCCGCCAGCGCTCGTCGAGCTCCAGCACCCGGTCGATCTGCTCGGCGGCGGCCGGTCCGCGGCGGCGCAGCGCGGCGCGCACGCCGTCGGGGTCAGCGCGGATGAGGCGGATGTCGAGCATCGCGCCAGTATGACGAGCGCTGCGCGAAGCGCCCCGTGGACGGTCGCATTGAACCGTTCGGGAGAAGCGACCAGGCCGTGTTTCGTGCGGGCCCGCCCCGGCACCCGGCGGAAGGCAGTGCCGGTTCCGCCTTGCCTGCATCCGGTCGACGTGGTACGGTCGCGTCTGGAAACGTTCTCAGATAACGTTTCCAGACATCGTGACGCGGGACGAGGAGAGGCAGATGGAGAAAGACACCGGCGGCCCCCCGGACGAAAGGGACGGGACCGCGGCCGACGAGACGCGCGGCAGCGATGCGACCGGCACCGGCGGCGCTCACGGCGGCGCGGCAACACCCGCCGGCGACCGAACCCCCGCCCCGGCCGGGTCGACCACCGCCGCGACCGAGCCGCCGCGCGTCGAGGTCCGCCAGGTCACCAAGCGGTACGGCAGCGTGCACGCGCTGCGAGGCGTCGACCTGTCGCTGCACACCGGTGAGGTCGTCGGACTCGTCGGTGACAACGGCGCCGGCAAGTCGACGCTCGTCAACATCATCTCGGGCGCGCTGCCGCCGACCTCGGGCCAGATCCTCATCGATGGGCGCGAGGTCGAGTTCAAAACGCCGATCGACGCCCGCCATGCGGGGATCGAGACCGTCTACCAGGACCTCGCGCTCGCCAACGACCTCAACATCTGGGCCAACATGTTCCTCGGGCGTGAGCGCACGGTGTCCGGTCCGCTCGGCTGGCTCGGCTGGCTCGACCGGCGCGCAATGAGCCGCCAGAGCGCCAAGGACCTCGAGCAGACGAAGATCCGCATCCCCTCGGTCTCGAGCCGGGTCGGCCGCCTCTCCGGCGGCCAGCGCCAGGCGGTTGCCGTCGGACGCGCTGTCGCGTGGGGCTCCCGCGTCGTGCTCATGGACGAGCCGACCGCGGCGCTCGGCGTCGAGCAGCAGGAGAAGGTCGGCGAGCTGATCCAGACCGTCGCCGACACCGGCACTCCGGTGCTGCTCATCAGCCACAACCTGCCGCAGGTCTACAAGATCTGCACGCGCGTCGTCGTCCTCTTCAACGGCCGCATCGTCGCCGACCTGCGGCCCGCCGAGGTCGACATCGACGAGATCGTCGGCTGGATCACCGGATCGGCATTGATCGCGAAGGAGCTGGCGCGGTGAGCACGTCCGAGACAAAGCCGACGGCGATCGCCGAGCCCGCGCCGAGCGCCGACGCGCCCGACGCGGTTCCGCTGTTCCAGCGCTTCATGGAGCGCATCGGGCAGTTCTGGACGCTCGGCGTGCTCATTCTGCTCGTCATCGCGTTCGGGATCAAGGCGCCGTCGATGTACACGAAGCAGGCGTGGCTCTCGACCGCGACATACGCGGTCGAGTACCTGATCCTCGCGATCGGCCAGACGTTCGTGATCATCACCGCGGGCATCGACCTGTCGGTCGGGGCAATGCTGGGGTTCTCGGGCATGGCGGGCGCGCTCGTCGCCCAGCACATGCTCGGCGTGCACGACTCATCGACGCTCTCCACGATCGTGGCGATCGTCGTCATGCTCGCGGCGGGGACCGGCCTCGGCCTCATCAACGGCCTGCTCATCACCCGCATCAAGCTGCCGCCGTTCATCGTCACGCTCGGCTCCCTCACCGGGATCACCGGCGGCATCGACCTGCTCAACGGCGGCAACGAAGTCTCGATCCTGCCGAATCCGATCAACGCTCTTGGTACCGACTCCGTGCTCAACGGGTGGCTGCCGCTGCCGGTGCTGATCGCAATCGTGCTCGCGATCGTGTTCGGGTTCATCCTCGCCCGCACCCGCTTCGGACTGCGCACGTACGCGATCGGCTCGAACGAGACCGCCACACGCCGAGCCGGCATCCGGGTCGACCGCCACCTGATCCGGGTCTACACGCTCGCCGGCTTCCTCGCCGGGGTCGCGGGCCTGATGGTCACCGCCAACCAGGGCGTCGCGGCACCGGTTGCCGGGCAGAACGATGAGCTGTACGCGATCGCGGCGGTCGTCATCGGCGGCGCGTCGATCTTCGGCGGCACGGGCACGATCTTCGGAACGGTGATCGGCACCGCGATCCTGTCCGTGCTCACGACGGGCCTGATCCTCACGAACGTCCAGACGTTCTGGCAGCAGGTGGCGATCGGCGCCGTCGTGATCATCGCCGTCGCCGTCGACCGGGTCCGGGCGAGGGCCGGGACCGACTGATGACTCCAGGGACCACCACGACACGCAGGAACACAGGAGAGAGGAGCACTATGTCTCGCACACTCACGGCCGCCCGGCGCCGGGCGCTGCCCGTCGCCCTCGCCGGCGTCGCCGCACTCGGAGTCGCCGCCTGCGGCTCGAGCAAGAAGCACTCGTCCTCGGGGTCCTCCGGATCCTCGGGCTCGTCGGCGACCTCGACGTCCGGATCGTCGGGCTCCGGTAAGCACTTCACGATCGCGCTCGTGCCCGGCCTGACCGTCGATCCGTTCTACATCACGATGCACGCGGGCGCCGCCGCCGAGGCCAAGAAGCTCGGGGTGACGCTCACGTGGCAGGGCGGAACGACGTTCAACCCGAACACGCAGTTGCCGGTCGTCAACTCGCTGCTCGCCAAGCACCCGAGCGCGCTCCTGATCGCGCCGACCGACGTCAACGCGCTCAAGGCGCCGATCCAGAAGTTCGTGAGCGCCGGGATCCCGGTGATCGCCGTCGATACGACCATCAACGACACGAAGCTGCTCACCTCGCAGATCACGTCGAACAACTTCCAGGGCGGCCAGGCCGCGGCGGACACGATCGCGAAGCTCGCCCACGACAAGGGGCAGGTCGCGGTCGAGAACGTCCAGCCCGGCGTGTCGACGACCGACGCCCGGCAGGCCGGCTTCCTCGCCGAGATGAAGAAGTACCCGCACATGCAGGTCGTCGCCAAGAACTACGACCAGGACTCGCCGACGACCGCCGAGAGCCAGGTGCGCAACGTGATCCTCGCGCACCCGGGCCTCGTCGGCGTGTTCGGGACGAACCTGTACAGCGCCCAGGGCGCGGGCAAGGCGGTCGTCGCCGCGGGCAAGAAGGGCAAGGTGTACGTCGCCGGCTACGACGCCGAGCCGGCCGAGATCCAGCTGCTGAAGCAGGGCGTGATCAACGTCCTCGTCATGCAGCAGCCGGCGGTCGAGGGCGCGGACGCGGTCAAGTACGCGTACGACAAGCTCACCGGCAAGGCGTCGCAGATTCCGAAGAAGACGCTCGTGCCGAACGTCGTGGCGACGACGCAGAACGCGTCGAATCCGAGCGTGTCGAAGTACTTCTACAAGACCTCGTACACGGGCTGACCGACCCCCTCCAATCCAATGGCCGCCCGCCCGATGCACGCTGAGCGCACTCGGGCCGGTGTGGACGCTCGCCCCGTGGCGGGCGTCCACACCAGGACGGTCGTCGTCGCCGGTCCGCCGGCCTCGGGCAAGACGACGCTCGGGGCCGCGCTGGCCCGCGCCCTCCACCACGCCTTCATCGACCTCGACATCGTGACCGGACCCCTCACCCGCGCCGCGCTGTCGCTCGCCGGAGAGGACGAGACCGCGCTCGACGGCGCGCCCGGCGCCCGTCTGCGCGACGCGCGCTACGACGCGCTGCTCGACACGGCCGCGGCCAACCTGTCCGTCGGCCTCGGCGTCGTGCTCAGCGGACCGTTCACCCGCGAGCGCGCCGACCCCGCGCGCTGGGAGGCGGTCCGAGAGCGACTCGGCACTCCCGACGCGACCCTCATCTGCCTCGAGCTCGACGAGGCGACACGCCACGCGCGCATGCAGGCCCGCGGCGCCCCGCGCGACCGCGGCAAGCTCGACGCGGCCGGCGAGCTCGCCGAGCCCTCCGCGCTCATCCCGGGCGCGGTTCGACTCGACGCGAGCGCCCGCCCCGACGGGCTGCTCGCGGCGGCGCTGGCGGCGCTCGGCGCGCCGGAGAGCGATGCGGGGCGCCTGCTTGACCGCCAGCGTCAGGAACCGTCCCCGCCGGCCGGCCCGCGACCGTGCTGATCGTCAACCCGAACCTCACCGTCGACCGCACGATCCCGCTCGGCGAGCTCGTCCCCGGCGACGTCATCCGCACCGGCCGCGCCGCGGTCACGCTCGGCGGCAAGGGCATCAACGTCGCCCGCGTCGGGCGCGCGTTCGGGGACCGCGCCCCGGTGATCAGCTTTCTGCCGCGCGAGAGCCGCACGACGCTCGACGCGCTCGCGGCCGCAGAGGGCGCCGAGCTGCAGGGGATCGATGTGGCCGGCTCCGTGCGCGGCGCCGCGATCCTGCTCGAGGACAGCGGCCGGGTGACCGTGCTCAACGAGCCCGGCCCCGAGGTCGCGGAGCGCGACTGGGCGGCGCTGCTCACGCTCGTCGAGCGCGCGGCAGCCGCCCACGAGACGGTCGTGTGCGCGGGCAGCCTGCCGCCCGGCTCGCCCGTCGACGCCTACGCGCGGGTGGTCGCCGCCGCGCACCGCGCCGGAGCGCGCGCGGTCGTCGACGCCGCCGGCGATGTGCTGCGGGCAACGCTCGCCGCCGCGCCCGACGTCGTCTCCCCGAACCTCGCCGAGGCGGAGTCGCTCGTCTCCGGGCGGCTCGTCGAGGGGGTCGAGCCCGCGGGGGCGGACGTGCCGGAGCGCGCGCGGCGCGCCGCCGAAGATCTGCTCGCCCGCGGCGCCCGGCAGGCGATCGTGAGCGCCGGCAGTCGCGGCGCGGCGGCCGCGAGCCGCGCCGGCGGCGCTGAGTTCCTGCCCGCCCCGCGGGTGCGGGTCGTCAACCCGATCGGCGCCGGAGACTCGCTTGTCGGCGGCCTCGTCCATGCTCTGGAGGAGGGACGCGACTGGCGCGCGGCCGCCGCGTTCGCGCTCGCCACCGCGTCGGCCTCCTGCGAGCGGGAGCTGGCCGGCGGCATCGATCCGGCGCGCGCTCACGAGCTCGACCGCGGGCCGCAACCGAACCGTGCGCGCCGCCCCGAACGCGGGGGCGTGGGTGCCTGAGAAGACGACGATGCGCGACGTCGCGCGCGCCGCCGCGGTCTCGATCACGACCGTCTCGCGCGTGATCAACGGCGACCCGTACGTCGCCGAGGAGACCTCGCAGCGGGTGCGCGACGCGATCGAGCGCCTCGACTACCGCATCAATCCGATGGCGCGCTCGCTGCGCACCGGCTCCGACGAGGCGGTCGGACTCGTGGTCGAATCGATCGGCGACCCGTTCTTCGCCGCGGTGATCGATGCCGTCGAGGAGGCCGCCCGGGCCGCCGGGCTGTTTCTGCTCATCGCGAGCGCCGGGGAGACCGCCGAGCAGGAGCGCGCGGTCGTCACGGGCCTGCTCAATCGCTCGGTCCGGGGCATGCTGATCGTGCCCTGCCATCTCGCCTACCGGACCGAGCGGCTGCCGATCGGGCCGAACGGGGTTCCCGTCGTGTTCATCGACCGCCCGGCCGGAATCGAGGCCGACACCGTGATGATCGACAATGCCGCCAACGCGCGGATGGCGACCGAGCACCTCATCGCCCATCGCCACCGCCGGATCGGCTTCGCGGGCACCGAGGTCTCCCGCTACCCGGTGAGCGAGCGCCTGGCGGGCTTCCGCGCCGCGCTCGAGGACCGCGGCCTCGAGTTCTCGCCGCTCGACGTCGTCGACCTGCACCACCGGGGCCACGAGACGGACACGAACCTGCTCGACGCCGTGCTCGCGCCACCCGACCCGGTGACGGCGATCATCACCGCCAACGCGACCGCCTCCCAGGCGATCGTGCGGGAGATGCACCGCATCGGCCGCACCGACGTCGCCGTCGTGAGCTTCGACGACTTCCCGATGGCCGACGCACTCGATCCGGCGATCACCGTCGCCCTGCAGGACCCGGTCGAGATGGGCACGCGCGCCTTCGAGCTGCTGCTCGAGCGCATCCGCGGCGACGAGGGCCCGCCGAACCGGCTCGTCCTGCCCACGACGTTCATCGAGCGGGGCTCCGGCGAGCTGGCCCCGTTCGACCAGCCCGACGACCAACCTGAGCCCACCACGACAGGAGCATGATGTCCGATACCCGAACCGACCAGGCGACCGGCCTGGAGGCGATCGCCGGCCCCGACGGCACCCTCGCGATCATCGCCATGGACCAGCGCAACACGCTTCGCCGGATGCTGACCGCGGCGGAGCGGCCGACCGATCCGGACACGATCCGCGCGTTCAAGGTCGACGTCGCCGAGGCGCTCAGCCCCGGCGCGAGCGGGATCCTGCTCGACCCCGACTTCGGCGTGCCGGCCGTGCGCGAGGCGGGGGTGCTGGCGGGCGGCTGCGGGATGCTCGTCGCCGCCGAGCCCCCGGACCGGGTCATCTGGAAGGGCGAGCCGCGCGCGAGCCTCGACGGCGGCACGAGCGCGGCCGAGGTCCGCTCGATGGGCGGCGACGCGGTCAAGCTCCTCGTGCAGCTGCGCCCCGACCGTCCGCACCGGACCGGCGAGCCGGACCTCGTCGCCGAGCTCGTCGACGTCGTGCGCACTGTCGTCGAGGACTGCGCGGCCGTCGGCCTGCCGTCCGTCGTCGAGACGCTCCTCTACCCGCTGCCGGACGAGGACCCGCTCACCCCGCGCCGGCGCGCGGAGCTGATCGCCGAGTCGGCGCGGATCCTCTCGGAGACCGGACCGGATCTGCTCAAGCTCGAGTACCCGGGCGATGCCGCCGGCTGCCGCGCGGTCGCCGAGGCGACGACCGTGCCGTGGGCGATGCTGTCAGCGGGCATGGACTTCGAGCCGTTCCTCGAGGCGATCGGCCACGCCTGCGACGCGGGCGGGGCATCGGGGTTCATCGCGGGGCGCGTCTACTGGAAGGAGGCGGTGGCGCTCGAGGGGCAGGCGCGGCGCGAGTTCCTGTCCGGGACCGCCCGGGCGCGCCTCGAGCGCTCGCTCGAGGCGATGGCCGGGCACGCGCGACCCTGGACGGAGGCCGCCGCCGCGCGGTGACCGCCGCCGTGCGATGGGCGCCCTCGACCATGATCGCCACCAGCCGATGACCGCCGCCGCCCGATGACCGCCGCCAGCCGATGACCGCCGCCGCCCGATGACCGCCGCCAGCCGATGACCGCCGCCGGACGCGAGCCGCTGCTCGTCGGCGTCGACGTCGGCACGTCCCGCACGAAGGCCGGGATCGTCGACGCCGCCGGGCACGAGTGCGCCTGCGCGTCGGTGCCGACCCACTGGCGCAGGTCCCCCCACGGCGGCGAGACGTCGGGCGCCGCGATCTCCGCGGGGGTGCGGGAGGCGCTCGCCGCGGCTCTCGCACGGTGCCCCGAGGGCGAGATCGTCGCGCTCGGCGTCACCTCGATCGCCGAGACCGTGATCGTGCTCGACGGCGCCGGCGAGGAGCTCGCACCGGCGATCGCCTGGTACGACACGCGCGCGGCCGCCGACCACCGGGCGCTCGTCGACGCGCTGTCCCCCGCGGCGCGCACGGGTCTCTCCGACGACGCGATCCCGTCGCTGGCGACGCTCCACTGGCTGACGTCCCGGAGCCCGCGGACGATGCGGCGCGCCCGCCATGCGCTGTCGGTCGCCGAATGGGTCGTGCGCGACCTCGGCGGCGTCATCGCGTCCGAGCCCTCGCTCGCCTCCCGCACCGCCGCGCTCGGAGTCGCCGAGCGCGCGTGGTGGCCGGAGGCGGTCGCCTGGGCGGGCGTGCACCCGGACGTGTTCGGCGAGCTCCGCGAAGCGGGGGCGTCATGGGGCGAGGTGCGGAGCGCGCCCGGCCTCGGGCGGCTCGCCGGCGCGACGCTCACCGTTGCTGGCCACGACCACCTCGTCGCCGCCGTCGGCTCGGGACTCACCCGCACCGGGCAGGTGATGGACTCCTGCGGCACCGCGGAGGCGCTGCTGCGCCCGATCCCGGCCGACCCGGGCCTCGACCTCGCAGCGGTCGTCGCCCGCGGCGTCAACTGCGGCTGGCACGTGCTGCCCGGCGTCTACAACCTGATCGTCGGGCTGCGCCTGGGGCTCGAGCTGGCGCCGCTGCTCGAGCGGCTCGGCAGCAGGAGCGACGGCGGCCGGACCCCGCTCGACGACGAGGCGCTCGCATGGCTGACGACCGGGAGCGGTGAGGAGCACCGCGCCGGCGAGAAGCACGCTGCCGTCGAGGAGGCCGCCGCCTGGGCGACGGCGCTCCAGGGCGCGGTCGACGCATCCCGCCGCGCGCTCGAGGACCTGCGCGAGATCGGCGGGCCGATCGAGCGGGTGCTGATCGGCGGCGGCTGGGCCGCCAACCCGGTGCTGCGGGCGCTCAAGCAGACCGCGTTTCCCCACCCCGTCTACCCACAGGTGGACGAGCCCGGGGTGCGGGGCGCGGCGCTGCTTGCCGGCCGCGCCGCCGGCGTGTTCGCCTCGCCCGCGGACTTTCCCGCTCCACCTCTGCACCACGTCACCGACGCACAGGAGATCGCAGTCCCATGACGATTGTCAGCCCCGCCCGCGCC
>Ga0070737_10006500_pt1 | contig 10690 bp, 6 predicted proteins | sample Coa_R1_10_FD_66438 | JGI IMG/M metagenome (GOLD analysis project Ga0070737, IMG submission 66438) | Surface soil microbial communities from Centralia Pennsylvania, which are recovering from an underground coalmine fire - Coalmine... | ecosystem: Environmental > Terrestrial > Soil > Unclassified ...
GTATCTCTTTGAATCGAGCGAATTCGGACAAAACCGAACTGATCCGCGTCCTGGAAGGGCTTGAGATCGTCGCTCCCTATCCAGCGGCTTTCCTTTCGCGCTCCTCGTCGCTAGTCGTATCTGATACTCACCTCGGGATAGAGTCGGCGCTTGCGGCGAAGGGGATCTACATACCGGACAGCATGTTTCGGAGAACAATTGATTCCATACTAATCCCGATCCGGGAGACGCGCGCGAGGATTCTGTACGTCTTGGGAGATCTGATCCACTCACACAGGAAACCAGGGGAACCAGAGTGGTGGGCCGTGAGAAAATTCTCGGAGGAGGTTAGGGCAGCTGGGGCCGAACCCGTCCTCGTTCGTGGGAACCACGACCTTAGAATCGCGACCATGCTTCGAAGCTTACAAATTCGGTACCATCAACGCTTTGTCCGAGTGGATGATTTCATACTAACGCATGGTCACAGAAAGGTAAGGTTGGATTCTCAGAGAGGCAGGACGAAGGCCATAATCATGGGGCACGAGCACCCAGCCGTCTCCATAAGGGGTGAGTTTGGAGGTCACGGCGAGAGGTTCAAGGCATTCCTTCTTATCAAGAACGATCCCAGAGGCGCAAAGCGAGGGAGACCCGCCCTGTTTGTGCTCCCAAGCGTGAACCCTGTCTCGATCGGTACGGACCTCACGAGCAGGGGAGCTCCAGACGATTTTCTTTCGCCGTATCTGAGAGGGATCCCTAGCAGAGACATTCAGCCGTTTGTCTTGGAGGTCGGCGAACTCTTGCTGCCTTTCCCCTCGCTTTCCTTTCTGGGAAGTTAGCGAATGTCTATCCGAATCGGTCCAATGTCAAGATCTACGTTCTTCCACTTTTCAGCCTCAGGGAAGACTTCCGGATGGAACCGCACGGACCTGGACCTGACCAGGAACGCCAATTGCTCCTCCTTTGCTTTGAGCATCGATGAATAATCTGCACCGAGACCCGCCACGCTCGCCACCTCCAAAACCTGCGTTGGATTGTACCCCTTTTCCTTCCTCAGCGCCTGGATGTTTCTCGCAATGTCCCTAACGAGTCCTTGGGCGAAGAGCTCCTCATCGCGGGATGTGTCCAGCGCTGCAACGATTCCATAATTCTCGGAGATGGAGTACATCGGATCCTTGGATGAAAAGGAGAAGATTATGTCTGAGGGTGTGAGCTCAAAATCCGGCATGGAATCCAAAGTAGCCCTCCCAGAACTTGCAAATTCATTGAATAGTTTGACCGCATCGCTCCCCGCCAGCTTCGATGCGAGCTCGTTCATCCGCTCCTTCGCTCTGGGCGCGACCAATTCATAGTTCGGCCTCGCCGCTACGGTGATCGGTGTCCTGCTTGGATCCGTCTCAAGCAAAACCTCCGAAACGTTTGTCTGTTCCAGAAGGAGGTCTCGCCCCTTCTCGGCGATATCCCGGACCTCCTCGTTTACAAGGTAGTAGCACCTTCGAAGCGGCCACCTCCGCTTGACCCTCCCCCTCATCCTCGCTGCGTTGGTGAGTGAGATCATCTTCGCCAAGATATCGAATTCCACCTCAAGGTCGTCATCCCTAAATTCGCCGTGCGCTTCCGGCCACCCCTCCAAGAGCAAGGAATCGCACGCAAACGCCTCGTATGCAAGATGATCTGTGAGGAACGGCGAAATGGGATGGAGCATCTTGTCGACGTTAAGCAATACGAATGACAGAAGCGCATAGATCTCCTTTCTTCTCTCCTTGCTCCCCTCGCTCTCCTCCCACAACTCGCTCCTTATTATTGGCACATACGTCTGGCTGATGTCCTCGATTATGAATTTCTCAAGGGCCCTTGCCGCTTCGTGATACTTTGCTTCGGAGTATGCGCGGGTGCAAACGCTGAGGAGCGATTCCAATCCTGAGAGCAGCCAGCGGTCCTGCTTTTTGAAATTTCTTTTTGCGGACTCTACCAGTCTTGATCCGTCCTCCTTTGATTTGTACGTGAAACCGTCAAAGCTCGCGTTCTGGAGGTAGAATAGATGCATGTGAAAGAGAGTGTTCAGGATCTGGAAAGGCCGCGTGCTCATCTCCTTCACGCTGAAATTTATTGAATCGATGGGGCTAGCCTTCCATATGAGGTATAATCTGGTCAGGTCAGTCGAGTTTTGCGCCAACAACTGGCGCACGGGAACAAAGTTGTTCTTGCTCTTGCTGAGTTTTTCACCGTTCTCATCAAGCAGATGCCCCATGAAGAGGAAGGATTGGAACGGCGCGCGATCCTTCATCGTGAAGATCACGTTTTCGATTAGAAGAGTGTACGCCCACCCGCGAGTCTGGTCAATCCCCTCCGTGAGGAACGGGACGGGTATGTACTCTTTGTACTCCTCGTCGTTGAGAGACGCATAGGGGGCTGCTCCGCTGTTGTGCCAGGTGTCGAGTACGAACGGCTCTCTCTGCATCTTTCCGCTCTTGCATTTCTTGCAATCCAGAGTGATCCTGTCTATCCAGGGTCTATGCAGTTCAAAGTTTTCTCCGTCGGGAAGAGAGCTCGCCCTCTCGACTATCTCCGTCCTTGAAAACAGACCCTCCTTCTCTCCGCAGTTCTCACACTTCCATATCGGGAGCGGAGCCCCCCAGATTCGTTCCCTGGAGATGCACCATGGTCGTTTTTCCTTTATAATCTCGATGAACCTGTTCCTCGGTTGTTCGAAAAAGTACTCTGCATCGCGTCCAGCGTCGACTGCTTTGTCCTTCAATCTGTCGACGAAGTAAAAATACTCGCGGCGCGATAGCCACACAAGTCTGTGACCGGATCTCCAGCATACCGGATATTCGTGCTTGAGCCTGCCGTACTTCAGAAGGAGCCCCCGTGCCTTTAGGGCGTCGGCGACCTTCTGGTCGGAGTCGCGGACAAACAGGCCGGCGAATTGCCCCGCCTGAGGCGTGAAGACCGCTTGATCGTCGATCGGGTTGAAAACCGGCACCTTCCTCCTTTGCGAGACCTCAAAGTCGTCTTCGCCGTTTGCTGGGGCCATGTGCACTAGACCCGATCCGGTGGTTACGTCTACAAACTCCTCGGCAACCACGCTGTGGACTAGACTGCCCTCCTGCTCGAGACGGCCCTGTTCAGGAATCAGATCCGCAAGGGGATGTTCATAGTGGAGCCCATCTAATTCGCGACCGGAGACCCTGCTCTCGACGCTCTGGAGCTCGATCTTTAACTCCTTCTTGAGCGCTTCGAGCCGGCCTTCGCCGACGATCCATGTCTCAGCTCCGTCGCTCACCTTGACGTAGCAGTACATGGAGTCGGGCTTTACGCCTACCAACTCATCTGTGATCACTGTGAATGGCATCGTGGTCCACAATATCAGGTATGTATTCTCCCTACCACGAACCTTCATCTTGAAGTACATCGATGGGTCTTCCAATGTCAGGTATCCGCCCAGCGCAACCTCCGCGGCGCTGAGAGAGGTCTGACAACTAGGGCAGAACGGAGTTACCCTGAACCCCTCGGATAAGATCCCGTTCTTCCATGCGGATCGAAGTATCTGCCACTCCCGCTCTATGTACGGATCGCGGTAAGTCCAGTATGCCTTGTCATCATTTATCAAGAGCCCGATTGTTTGATCCGCCTCGCGCCATATCGCGTGGTACTTTTCGAGCATGCCCTTGCAAGCCGCAACGAGCGCTTCTGCTCCAACAATCTGCAGGTTTGCAGTCTTGTTCCCCGAAAGACCGAGCTCCTTCTCTGCAGCTAGTTCGACGGGAAGTCCCTGACAGTCCCATCCGCCGCGAAAATCAATGTTATTCCCGCGAAGCGTTTCAAATCTATACCATAGGTCCTTCATGATCCTGCCACGAAGGTGACCTATGTGGGGTTCTCCGTTCAGAGTCGGGGGTCCATCAACGTATCCTTGTTTTTTCTTGGAGGCGAGTCTCTGCTCGATCCTTTGCTTCAGGTTCATCGAGGCCCACCTTCTTCTAACTTGATCCTCGATCTCCATTGGTTTGTAGACTCCTGCCATCACCGAGGATTGATTCTTTACCGATTGTAACTCGGTTGCCATTCTATGGATCACCTAGCGAAAGCCAACCATTAGAAATTGCACTAAAATACAAAGAGGAAGACAATGAGGAGCAGTGTACATCAAAACGAACATCGCGAAGTAAATAAAATGGTAACGTCTTCTTTCGAGGAGTGAATTTGGTACTCACCTGGCAACTTCCTGCACTTTGAGTATTGTCGTGTAGGGGCATTATTTAGAACTTTTCAGGGTTGACTGAACCTATTCACGGACAGTTCAGTAGATGCAGTCTTCCAGGTCCGCAAGAGAATGTCTTGACCCTTTTCCTCCGTTGGCAATTGACAAGGCTAGCTTCCTTGATTTCGATTTCAACCGCAATTGATCAACTCCTCGGATCCCTCCCTTGATCCAACTTTGCGGAGGCGGAGCTTTACTTTACATTATCAGTTTGTAAAAGGTTCTTCACCTAGACGGTTATCGTTCGTGCTAATGCTGTGTCTCTTTGGTGCTACAAACCGAATGTCTTCACAGTTTTCGTCCAGATGGCAAAGCTCCTCCAAAGAGAGTCTTGGAACTCGAATCAAGGAAACCGTACGGTCACCCGGTCCGCTCAAGCCACGTCTTGAGCAGGCTACGAGACAAATACAGGTGCAAATATCGAAACTAGATGCGACTTCAGCAAAGCTGAGGGAGCGAGACGCCTCGATCTTCAACAAGGTCGTCGCCTCGATCCAAAAGCACGACACTCAGCACGCCAACATCTTGGCAAACGAACTATCCGAAGTTCGAAAGATGAACAAGATGGTGACTCAAGCGAAGCTCGCACTGGAGCAGATAACATTGAGACTGAACACCGTCCAGGAACTCGGCGACATTGTGGTTACGCTTTCACCGGCGATGGGCGTTATAAAGAACGTCAGGTCAGGCCTGGTCAGCGTGATCCCAGAAGCTGAGCACGAGATAGGTGAGATCTCAGGTCTACTCTCAAGCATACTCGTGGATGCGGGACAACTCGGATCCGGAGTAATCAACTTCGAATCAGCCAACGAAGAAGCAGACAAGATCCTTGCAGAGGCTGGTGCGGTCGCCGAGCAGAGAATGCGCGACAAGTTCCCAGACCTTCCATCCTCGGTTCCAGCCGGGACCGAGGCTGCGAGCTTCTAGACTGACTCTCCTAGACGCAACTCGATAGAGGCCACAAAAACAAGAGAAGGAAGATGCAAGGGAAGAAGAAGAAAGAGTGGAACAAGTAGAACTCGGGAAGAGTGAGAACGATGGAAAAAGTTCTCTTCTTCCTCCCTGAGTTTCGCTTGACCTTGCTCTCTCGTTTTCCATGTATCTCCTTTCCTTCTTCTTGTCTCCAATTTTTTTCAGAAGTTATCCAAGGGACTTTCCCGACGAAGCAAGGAGAAGAGGACGAATCGTACCTGCCACCTCGGATCACATGTAGCACTCACGATGAAGATGATACCGAAAAAAGGAAAGCAAGAGAGAAGCGAGAGCCAAAAAAATCCACGCCTTGGGAAAAAAAGAAATGGTAGACGATCAATAGAATGTGCGGCGTCAGCGGATTGAACTGTCGAGATGGGTCTCCCCCGAAGTTTTGCGCTTTCATTCTAGATTTTTCATTTTTGAGATCAAATCGTAACCCTGCGAACTCAGCGGTCACAAGAGGAGTAGTAGCGGGTTAATGCCGCCTTCTCTCGGAGTCTTCTCTTCTGATCCCGGCGGAAGGGATCTAAGAGAGAAGATCGGGTTGGCAATTAGACAAGTAGAGATTCAAAGGAAGGAACTCGAACAGCTCCGATTCCGTCTGGAGGAGCGCAGACGAACGATGTTCGATTCAACCGTCAGAGCGATTGAAAAGGAGGATGAAATGCGTGCACGCGTGCTCGCGGGCGAACACGTAGAGCTCCAAAAGATCACGAGGGTGGTAAACGCCGCAGAAATTGCTCTTTTGCAGATATCTGTCAGGATGGAGACGATACGTGATGTAGGCGACGTGATGTACGTGCTGAGCAGCGCGTTCAAGACCGTCAAGAAGATCGGGAAGCAGATCTCCGAAGTAGCACCAAACCTCGAACAGTCTGCGAGCGAGATTAACGAGTCGCTTTCAAGCATTTTGTCTGAGCTTGGCGTCGTAACTCCAAGTGTTAACATCGGAATAAACGACTCTCCGGGGGAGATTTTCGAAAAGGCTCAAAAGTTGATCAACGAACGGGCCTCGGAGCTATCGGATTTGCCAAGGTCAATCGAACGAATCGGCGAGGCGGAGGACCTTTCAGTGTTCGAAAGGACAAGGAGGGTCGCAGAACTCGCAACCGAAGGGGAAGAGGGGTTGGATGAATCCGAGTTCAAACCAATCCTGCTTTCCTCCGCCGACGAGGAGGTTACGAGTTATGATCCCGAAAATCAGGTAAGGAGTTATATCAAGAACGCTGGAGCAAACATGAGCAAATTCGATATCACCGACGCGTCAGCTCAACTCAATCTGCCAGTCGATCTTGTTGAACAAGCATACATCAAAGTCCTCAGAGAGGACAAATTTAAAGCGAAACGTCACGGGGGCACGGCTTCGGTGCACGCGGAAAAGAGTTGAAGCTTAATCGCAAGAAAAGGGAATAGAAAAAGGGAGAGCAAGAAAAAGAGCAAATGAGCGAAAACGCGGCAAAGGTTTTGGAAGGTGCGGCTCAGAAGTACGCATCCGAGGCGATCCGATTTGACTCGCAAGGAGCGAGGGGGATGGCGATCAAGAATTATCAGAATGCAATCCAAACCCTTGTTCAACTCGCCCAGCTGTATCCCGACTATAAGCTGAACAGCATGTATCTACAGCGTGCGCAACTCTATCAAGAGAGGGTGAAGGCGCTACAGTCAGCCCACGGGATAGAGCCTCCACCCGAGGAGGATTCCTCGCCAACTAGCGGTTTTACCTTCATCCCTCCCTCTTCGAGCAACAAGGTTGCGAGACCCGACACCTCCTCGGTGAGACCGAGCCTCCACTCCGTCGCGGATCCCAAGGCTGAAGGCAGTCCTCAGGTTGTTCAGCAACTAAAGGCGAACTACAACGACCTAATCATGAAGGAAAAGCCCAACATAAAGTGGGATGAGGTCGTGGGACTGGACGACGCAAAAAAGGCACTGAGGGAGTCGATCATCTTCCCAGTGCAGCGCCCGGATCTGTTCCCGCTAGGGTGGCCACGGGGAATGTTGATGTATGGTCCCCCGGGATGCGGGAAAACTTTGCTTGCCGCAGCCACGGCTTCAGAGATTGACAGTTACTTCATAACCGTGGACGCGGCCTCGATCATGTCAAAGTGGCTCGGGGAGGGAGAGAAGAACGTCGCCAAGTTATTCAACTCCGCGCGCAAGTTACTAGAAAAGGAAGCAAAGTCGGTCATCGTCTTCATAGATGAGCTGGATTCCATACTGGGTTCGAGATCCAACGAGGTTGGAGGCGAGGTCAGGGTCAGGAACCAGTTCCTGAAGGAGATGGACGGTGTTGCTGACAAGGGAAAGCATCTTCACCTCTACGTGATCGGAGCCACGAACAAGCCTTGGGCGCTCGATTGGCCTTTCCTTCGCAGGTTCCAAAAGAGGATCTACGTCCCGCTCCCGGACATAAGGGCCAGAACGCAGATGCTGAAGCAATACACCGCCCCGCTGAAGATGGATATTGAGCTGAAATTAGAAGATCTCGCCAAGATGACCGAAGGATATTCTGGCTCGGACATGCGGGATATCTGTCAATCGGTTCAGCTTCGGGTCGTCTCCGAGCTCTTCGACTCCACGGATGGCGCGGACAACAAGGAGATCCAGCCGCGGGCGATCAGCGTGAACGACTTCAAGGAAATCTTGAGGGCGAGAAAGCCGAGCGTCTCCCAGGAGATGCTGCGAGCCTACGCGAACTGGGCCGAGAACTTTAAGGCGCTTTGAGCTCCCCGCTCTCAAGGCTTCAGTCTGTCCGGCGCCCTCGGGAATAGGCACACTTCTCGGATGTTTTCAACTCCAAGCAATTGCATTATCGTCCTTTCTATTCCCAGCGCGAAACCACCGTGGGGCGGGACGCCATACTTGAAATTGTCGGTGAACCACGCAATATCTTCCTCCTTCATCCCTTTGTACTTTACCTGCTCCATCAGCTTGGAGTATCTGTGCTCTCGTTGGCCGCCGGAGGAAAGCTCCATCCCCCTGTAGACAAGGTCGACGCTTCGTGCCCACTGTGGCGTTTCATCAACCCGCATGACGTAGAATGGCTTTGCATTGAACGGGAAGCGATTCATGAAGAAAAAGTCGCTTCCTGTTTTTTCCTTCACGTGCTTTGACAGAATCGCTTCTCCCTCACGATCCGGTTCCTCCCCGTTCGGGACGATCTTTCCATACTCCCTCAGAATGTCGTAGATCTCGGGGAAGCGAAGCTCCGGGAAGGGGAGTTTCGGAACCTCGACGGACTTGCCGAGTATCTCGAGTTCATGTTTACATTCCGTTGAGATCTTTTGGAAAGCGTAGGCGATGAGCGACTCCTCGACTCGCTCCATGTCCAGCTCATCTTTCATGAAACCAAACTCCACCGCGCATGCTCTGTGCTCGCAGAGGTGCCTCGGAGTGTGCGACATCTCCGCCCTCCAGCTCGGACCGAGGTCGAAGATCTTGTCTAACCCGCCTGCTATCGCGAGTTGTCTGTGGAGCTGGGGATCCTGTCTCAGGAAGGCGTTCGAGCCAAAGTAATCGATCTTGAAAACCTCGGAGCCCCCCTCGCTGGTCCCGCCGAGAATGGCCGGTGTCGATACCTGGAGGTAACCATTCCTTTCAAGGTATTCCTCGAGCCCCTCCATCAGCTTCGACTCGATCGTAATTATGGCAAGATTTCTCGGTTTTCGGAGATCAAGAACTCTCCAGTCGAGCCTCTTATCCAGTTCGGTATCGCTCGACCCGCTGAGATCGATTGGGAGTGGAACCTCAGATTTGTTCAGGATGGTGATGTTCTCGGGCGTCACCTCCGGGCCGATCTTTGCGATCTGTTTCTCAGGCACAGTTCCGCTCACCGCGAGCACATCCTGAAGGTTCAGGCGTTCGCTGATCGCAACAAGTTCCTCGCGTGAGTTTTTCTTGTGGATGGTAATCTGGGCTAATCCACTACGATCACGAAGTATGATGAACCTCAAGTTGGGGAGTTCCTTGATGTTTTCCACCCAGCCCGCTATCGTGACGTATCCTCCGCGGTTCTCAAGGAGTTGATTAATGTAATGAGTCCTGATCATTCCCAAAGATCCACTCCACTCAGATCAGTTCAGACTTTTTCCCTTTTTGGCTTTGAAACAATCCGTCTTCTAAATGTACGAGCGGAGCATCATCACTGTTTCTCGAATTCTACCATGAGATCCATTTCACGGGTCTCTCGAAGAATCCTTGAGATCATTTCAGTATCGTGGGGGAATCGCTCAGTTTTCTTCCCGGGAATGACTACCTTCGTGAGCTTGCTTCCATCCGGTAGCCAAACCGTGTTTATGTTTGCTATTCTAACGGGATAAAACAGATCCTCCAGCTCCTTTCGATCGGTTGTATCCGCCTCTGTCAACCAGACCTTGCCACCGAGCAGACCCTGCAGTATCTTTGGGAATGTAGGATCACGACGCAATGGCGAAAGCGTGCCCGGTTCAAGAACAAGTACGTAGTCCTCTCCAATCATGCTGGCCTTGGCTAGGCTCATCTTGGCGATGTCAGGATTCTTCTCTGCAGCCTTTGTTAACTTGATCGAGACCTGGACATCCGTGCCCGAGAGCTGACCAGATTTCAGTTTCGCGTCGCACTTTGGGCACAACACTCCCGTGCGAGCATCAAAGGAGCAGATCGGAGTTTTCAATTCAAATTTCAGAGCAATCTCTGAATTGCGCCTTTTCCCTTTAAAACTGTTTTTGGTGCAGTCGGCTCACTGAATGAAATCACAGGGGAGAGCCTTCCTGTTTGATCTTTTTTTGGTATGGTGCTGGAGACCTCTGCCTAAATGAATTCGGGCTATGACGTCTTCAGCGTTGCTTTTCTGATCAGCGAAGGTATCTCTGAAGGGAGTTCAGCGACGGGAATCCCCACCGACTCGAGCGCCTGAATCTTTCCGGAGGCGGTCCCTGAACCCATGGAGACGATGGCGCCAGCGTGGCCCATCCTCTTGCCCGGGGGAGCTTGTCTTCCTGCTATGAACGAGACGATCGGTTTCTTCAGCCCCTGCGATTTGATTCTTGATGCGAGCCGCTCCTCCGCGTCCCCTCCGATCTCTCCTATCACGACGATGGAGTCCGTTCCCGGATCCATTTCCAGCATCTCGACCACCTCGACCGTGTCTCTCCCGATGATAGGATCCCCTCCGATTCCCACGGCCGTAGATTGTCCGAGGCCTGCCCTCGTGAGAACCCATGCAATTTCGTAGGTGAGCGTTCCGCTCCGTGAGACGATCCCGACGTTGCCCTTTGAGAAGATGTGCCCGGGCATTATCCCGACCTTTGATTCACCGGGCGAAATTAGCCCCGGACAGTTAGGGCCGATCATGGTCGCGCCCTTGCTTCTGCAATAATTTACAAACTTCAACGAGTCGTGGACCGGGACGTGTTCGGTGATGTCAACTATCAGCTCGATTCCGGCATCAAGGGCTTCGTAGACCGCATCAGCGTTGTATGCTGCGGGGACAAAAAT
>Ga0070737_10006501_pt1 | contig 10688 bp, 5 predicted proteins | sample Coa_R1_10_FD_66438 | JGI IMG/M metagenome (GOLD analysis project Ga0070737, IMG submission 66438) | Surface soil microbial communities from Centralia Pennsylvania, which are recovering from an underground coalmine fire - Coalmine... | ecosystem: Environmental > Terrestrial > Soil > Unclassified ...
GCTGGATTCGCTGGGCGTCGGCGGCGCACCCGATGCCGAACGTTACGGCGACTCCGGCGCGGATACCCTCGGCCACATCGCGCAACGCTGCGCGGATGGTGACGCGGATCGCGCCGGCACGCGCCGCGGAAGGCTGCGCACGCCGCATCTCGCGTCCCTGGGGTTGGCCGAAGCCTGCCGCAGCGCCACCGGAACCGCGCCCTGCAGCATCGACGGCAACTGGACCATCGGACTGGCGGGCTGCGCGGCGGAAGTTTCCGCAGGCAAGGATTCGCAAACCGGCCACTGGGAAATCGCCGGCGTGGAAACGCGGGAGGACTGGGGCTACTTTCCGAAAACCGAGCCGTGCTTTCCAACCGGTCTCGTCGAAACCTTGTGCAGGCGTGCACACCTGCCCGGCATCCTCGGTCAGCGCCACGCTTCGGGCACGCAGATCATTGCGGAACTGGGCGAGGAGCACCTCGATACCGGCAAGCCGATCTGCTACACGTCTGCGGACAGCGTGTTCCAGATCGCGGCACACGAGGAGAAGTTCGGGCTGGATCGGCTCTACGAGGTCTGCCGGATCGCGCGCACGCTGCTGGACCCGCTGCGCATCGGGCGGGTGATCGCCCGGCCTTTCGTCGGCGAGGACGCGGACGGCTTCCAGCGCACTGCGCATCGGCGCGACTTCGGCGTGCCGCCCCCGGCGGCAACCCTGCTGCGGCGTGCGATGGAAGCAGGCCGTGATGTGATCTCCGTCGGCAAGATCGGCGACCTGTTCTGCCACGATTCCACGGGCGACGAGCGCAAGGGCGGCCGCAACGAGCAGGTCTTCGAAGACATGCTGGAGGGTGCCCGGCGCTTAAGCGACGGCGGCCTGCTGTTCGCGAACTTCGTCGACTTCGACACGCTGTACGGACACCGCCGCGACGTGCCCGGCTATGCCGCCGCACTGGAAGAGTTCGACGCGCGGCTGCCCGAATTCCAGCAGGAACTCTTGAAGGACGACGTCGTGGTGATCACCGGCGATCACGGTTGTGATCCCACCTGGCCCGGCAGCGATCACACCCGCGAGTGCGTCCCGGTGCTCGCCTTCGGGCCGGGCGTTGCCCGCGGCAGCCTCGGCCGCCGCGCGAGCTTCTGCGACATCGGCGCGAGCGTCGCGCGCCGCCTGGGGCTGGAGGGCCAGCGCGGCGTCGCGTTTTGATGTGGCCATCAACTGTACGAACCAGAAGCTTGGCACGATTTCACCGTTCGTCCCCGGAACGAGTCCGGGGCAGGCTCTGAGCGTAGGCCGAAGGCCGAAGTCGAAGGACGCGCTTCGACTTCGATGCGCTACGCTCGGCGCGAACGGTACTCGCGAAAGAGGATCAAGGGCATGATCCTGCGCGATCTCGCGCAGGGGCGCACGATCGACGTGCCGGTCGTGCTGGTGGTTGCCCATCCCGACGACGAAACGCTCGGCGTCGGCGCACGCATGCCGCACCTGTGCGACCTGACGCTGATCCATCTGACCGATGGCGCTCCGCGCACACCCGGCTTGCCTGAGGTCGAGGACGAGGCTCGCCGCGGTGCGATGGCCGCCGAACGTGCACGCGAACTGGATGCGGCGCTGAACGCACTGGGCGCGGCGCCGCAGCGCCGCATTGCCTACGGCTATTCCGATCAGCACTCGATCATGCACCTGCGCGAAATCGTCGCCCGGTTGCGCGACGATCTTGCCGGGACCGCCTTCGTGTTGACCCACGCCTACGAGCACGGCCATCCCGACCACGACACCGCCGCGCTCGCGGTCCATGCAGCCTGCGCGCTGCTGGCCGGATCGCGCGCGCCACCTTCGGTCATCGAGTTTCCGTCCTATCACCTGCGCCGCGACGGCGCGCACTTCGGCGCGTTCTGGCCGGATCGGCGTCGTCGGGAATGGATCGCGACGCTGGACGTGCGCGAGCGCGAGCGCAAGGCGCGCGCCTTGGCGTGTTTCGCCAGCCAGCGCGGGATGCTGCGGAATTTTCCCGTCGACACCGAGCGATTCCGCCGCGCGCCCGCTTACGACTTCTTCGCACCTGCACCGCCGCCCGCCGCGTGGTACGACCAACGCCAGTGGCCTATCGACAGCCGCGGGTGGCGTGAATCCGCGCGACGAGGCTTGATGCAGATGGGCGCGGCGGCAGCTCTTGCTCTTCCCAGTCCCCAATCCCCAGTCCCCGGCCTTTGAACATGCGCGTGCTCAACGTGGCGTTTCCGTTCGCGCCCGTGAGCGCGGACCCCGTCGGCGGCGCGGAACAGGTGCTGTCGCAGATCGATCGTCATCTGGTGGAGTGCGGCCATGAATCGACCGTGATCGCAGCGTCAGGCTCGCGCGTGCACGGGCGGCTCGTTCCGCTGCCGCCCCCCGCCGGGGAATGGGACGACGACGCCTGCGCGCGCCAGCGCGAATGCGTGCGCAGAGCCATCCTGGAAACGCTCGCGCGCGCACGCTTCGATCTCGTGCACTGCCACGGCCTGGATTTTTCCACGTACCTCCCGCCGGCCGGCGTGCCGCTTCTGATCACGTTGCACCTGCCGCTCGACTGGTATCCGGGTGACGCGCTGCGACCCACGCGCGCGATGACGTTCCTGCTGCCGGTTTCGGACGAACAATGCCGCGGCGCGCCGGCGGACCTGTCCCTGCTGCCGCCGATCGCCAATGGCGTGGCCGAAAACCCGTTCGCCGGGCGCGCGCGAAAGCGCGATTTCGCCTTGGCGCTGGGCCGCATCTGTCCCGAGAAGGGTTTCGACGACGCGGTGCGCGCCACGCGCCGTGCCGGCATCGGTCTGCGCATCGCAGGCATGTTGTTTCCGTGGCCTGCGCATCTGCGTTATTGCCGCGAAGTATTGGGGCCGCTGCTGGACGAACAGCATCGCCTGATTGGTCCCGTGCACGGTTTGCGCAAGCAGTGGCTGCTTGCCAATGCGCGTTGCGTGCTGATCAACAGCCGCGCGCGGGAAACCTCTTCGCTGGTCGCGATGGAAGCGCTGGCCGCGGGCACCCCGGTGATCGCCTATCGCAGTGGTGCGCTGCCCGAAATCATCGAGCACGGCGTCACCGGATTCCTGGTCGACGATGCGGAAGACATGGCGAAAGCCATCCGGCACATTCCCGAAATCGATCCAGGGGCGTGCCTCCGCGCTGCACGCAAGCATTGCGGGAGGGCACGCATGCTCGAGGCCTATGTCGCGCTTTACATGCGCCTGATCGCGCAGGCACGGGATCTCGAAACGGGTCGCCACGGATGAAGCCCTCGCGCCAGCCTGCTCCGCGCGCGTGCGATGTCGGACGCGCGCCGGAAACGCGAATCGAAACCTTGCCCGACCTACCCTCACTGATCGCACGCGAGGCGCAGTGGCGCGTGCTCTGGCACAGCCTTCCCGATGCCACGCCATTCCAGTCGCCCACATGGTTGCTGTGCTGGGCGCGGCACTACGCGCCCGACCGCACCGGCGCGATCAGCGTAACGATGCGCGACCGGATGCTGGCACTGCTGCCGTATTTCATCTGGAACGGCGCAATCCGGCTCGCGGGCACGGGGCCGAGTGACTACGGCGATGCGCTGGTGGCGCCGGAGGCTACCTCCCTCGCCGATGCGCTGCTGGAAACACTGGCAGGACTTGCCCGCGAACGCGGCTGCAATCGCATCGACTTGCGGCAGTTGCGCCCGCAATCCAGGCTGTGTTCCGTCGCCGCGCCAACGGGATGGCGCAGCGAAGCCGTTCCGGACGAAACGTGCACGTCGGTGCAGCTGCGTGGCGAGAGCGGACTGGACGCGCTATCGGAGCGCTGGCGGCGCAATGCCGCGTATGCATGGCGAAGATTGGAGCGCACCGGATCGTGCAGGTTGGAGCGCGTGCCGGCAGATGATTCATCCCACGCCGCGGATACGTTGCTGCGCCTGCACCAGCGCCGCTGGACCGCGCGCGGCGAACCGGGTTTGTTCGCCGATCGACTGCTGCACGCGTTCATACGCGAAGTCATTCCAAGTCTCGGCAGCGCCGGGTTGCTGCGCATGTACGTATTGGTTTGCGGCGGAGAGCCGATCGCCGCGGCCTTCGCGATGCGCGCACCCGGCACGACGCACCTCTACTCCACCGGGTTCGATCCCGCATGGTCGCGCTACAGCCCCGGCCTGCTTTCGATCGTCGCGGCCATCCGCGGCGCGGCCGCTGAAGGCGATCGCGAGTTCCATCTTCTGCGCGGCCGTGAACGCTACAAACGCCATCTTGGCGCGATCGAATGTCCTACCTGGCGGCGCACCCTGCGCCGGCAGCAGTCTCAGGGAACCTCCGATTGACTCGTGCCAAAAACATTCCGATCTGCGTGCCCCTTGAGCCAAGGAGACAGAAACGCGTGCGCAGCCAGTGTTTCGGGAATCGTGGAGGCGTGGCGATGTCCGCAAGAGCGCGCACGCACCAAGCACCTTCAGGGTTTCCATGGTGAACGTGGTCGCGCTGCTGCTGGGACGCCGCCTCGCGAACCGCGAATCGGAGGCGCGCAGGGTCGGTGCGCTGGAGGGCGTGCCGGCGATGGGACTGGATGCGCTGGCGTCGGTCGCATACGGGCCCGAAGCCGCGCTGATGCTGCTGATGCCGCTTGGCGCCGCGGCGCCCACCACGCTGGGCTGGCTGCTGCTGCCGATCATCATCCTGCTGGGACTGCTGTGCCTCTCGTACTGGCAGACCATCGATGCCTATCGCGACCGCGGCGGCGCCTATGTGGTGGCACGCGAGAACCTCGGCGTTCCGGCCGGGCTGGTCGCCGCGACCGCGCTGCTGATCGACTACATCTTGAATGTAGCGGTCGGGATTTCTGCCGGCGTGGCCGCGCTGGTCTCCGTATTGCCGAGCCTGCACCCGCACATGCTGGTGATCTGCCTGATCGTGCTCGCGCTGCTGACGTTGCTGAACCTGCGCGGCACGCCGGAATCGGGGCGCGTGCTGGCGACGCCGACGTATGTTTTCCTCGCCTGTTTCGCCGGGCTGTTCGCGTTCGGTCTGCTGCGCGCGGCCATCGCGCACGGCCATCCGCAGCCGATCCAGGCTCCGGCGCCCTTGGAGGCAGCCGCGTCGGGCGCGGGTGTGTGGCTGCTGCTGCGCTCGTTCGCCAGCGGCTGCACGGCGATGACCGGCGTGGAAGCCGTCAGCAACAGCATGAGCGCATTCCGCGACCCGAAGGAACGCCACGGCCATCGCACGCTCGGCATCATCGTCGTCGCACTGGGCCTGATGCTCGCCTGCCTCGCGTGGCTGGTTCCGGCGTACCGGATCGGCGCGATGGTGCAGGCGCGCCCCGGCTACCGCACGGTGCTGGCGCAACTCGCCGGCGCGATCGCGGGCGAAAACTGGTTCTACTACCTCGCCATGGCATCGCTGCTCGCGGTGCTGGTGCTGTCCGCCAATACCAGCTTCACCGCTTTTCCGCGCCTGTGCCGGAACCTGGCGCAGGACGGTTACCTGCCGGAAAGTTTCGCGATCGCGGGACGCAGGCTGGAGTATTCGATCGGCCTGTTATGCCTCGCAGGGTGCGCCGGCGTGTTGCTGGTGGCATTCAACGGGATCACCGACAGGTTGATTCCGTTGTTCGCGATCGGCGCCTTCACCGGGTTCGCGTTGTCGCAGTTCGGGATGGCGGCGCACTGGCAGCGCGCACGCGCGTGCGGAGGACGTGAGCAGGATGGTGCGCGCCGCAGGCACGCGACGCGGCTCACCTTCAATGCCATGGGCGGGTTGGTGACCACCGCGGCGCTGCTGGTGATGGTGGTCGCCAAGTTCCGCGAAGGCGCATGGATCACGCTGTTCCTGATGGCCGCAGGCTACACGATGCTGCACCGCATCCACCGCTATTACGAACGCCTGCGCGTGCTGGAAGGCAATGACACCACGCTTCGGGTACGGCCCGTCGCGCGCACCGCCGCGATCGCGATCATCGAACAATGGAACCGGCCCGCGCGCGGCGCGCTGGAATTCGCGATGGGCATCGCCGATGAGGTGCTGGCGCTGCACCTCGCCCGGCTGTCCGGACCCGACCAGAAAGAATCGCCCGACCTGCAACGCCGCTGGCGCGCCAACGTGGAGGCCCCGCTGCGCGCAGCCGGCCGCAATCCGCCGACCTTACGGGTCATCGAAGCACGCTATCGCGAACTCCACCGCCCGATATTGCAGCTGGTCGCCGAACTGCAACGCGAAGATCCGCAACGTCACGTCGCGGTGGTGATGCCTGAGCGGGTGAAGCGAAGCTGGCCGCAGCAACTGCTGCACGCGCACCGCAACCGTGCGCTGGTGCGGCGCCTGCTGCGGGCGGGCATCCCGAACCTCGCCGTGGTGACCCTGCCCTGGACGCCGGAATCCCGCCGCACACCTCGATGATGTCCCCTTCCCAGCGAGAAAAAATTTCCGCATCCGGCGCGGGCGCTTACGCGATATGCTGTGCGGACGCCACTGGCACGATGTGTGCTATTTACCGAGCCGCGCGAATCACAGCCGCGGCGCGCGCGTTTGCATTTCCCCCGCGGTGCGAGGAGCACGCCCAACACCCATGAATGCCGAGCTCGACCAGGCCAGCCGACCGGACGCAAAACACGTGGTGCGGTTTTACGACAGCGAGGAGTTCCTCGTCGCCGAATTGGCCGATTACGCCGCCGAAGCCCTGCGTTCGGATGACGCGCTGGTGACCATCGCCACGCCGGCGCACGTCGACGCGCTGTGCGCGCGGCTGTACGGGCGCGATATCGACGCGGAGGCCGCAATGGGCGAAGGCCGCTGGCTGCAGATGGATTGCGCGCGCACGCTGGACGGGTTGCTGCGCGATGGCGCACCCGATGCCACCGCCTTCGCGGCAACCGTGGAGGCGCCGTTGGCCCGGCTATGTGCGCGGCACGGCCGCGTGCGCGCATTCGGCGAGATGGTGATGATGCAATGCGAGGCCGGCAACCACGCCGGCGCGATCGAACTGGAGAACCTGTGGAACGGCTTGTTCGAACGGCTGCCGATGACACTGCTTTGCGCGTATTCGATGAAGGTGTTCCGTGGCGCGGGCGGACGCAAGGCGTTCAAGCGCATCTGTGCGACGCACGGGGAAGTGTTGCCGGCGCCGCAGCGCTTGCATCCGGAATCCGTGCCCGAGGAGCCTGCGGATGCGCCGCCGCGCGGTGCCAGCCCGAAACACATCGCGCGGTTCTATGACGACGATGAAACCCTGATGGCTGAACTGGTGGCCTTCGCGTTGCCCGCTTTGCAATCCGCCGGTGCGTTCGTTTCCATCGCAGAACCCGCGCGCGTGCAGGCTTTGCGCACGGCGCTACACGAACGCGGTGTCGACCTGGATGCGGCGGCCGCCGCTGGACGATGGATGCGGCTGGACTGCGCCACGACGTTGCAGGCCATCACCCGCGACGGCGCGCCCGACCGCACCGCGTTCGGCGAGGCCGTCGAAAAACCGCTGAAGGCATTGTGCGAACGTCATCGCAACGTGCGCGTGTACGGCGAAATGGTGGCGATGTTGTGCGAGGGCGGCGACTATGCCGGCGCGGTCCGGCTGGAGAGCTTCTGTGACGAACTGATTGAAAATTTGCCGGTGAAGATACTGTGCGGGTATTCGATGGCGCCGTTCGCCGACGCGAGGACCCGCGACGATTTCACGCGCATCTGCGCGGCCCACGATCACGTGCTGCACGCGGCACCGTCGCGTCTCGCCGCAGCCGGCCACGCGGATCTGGTGATGATGTTGCAACAACACGCCGACGCGCTGGAACAGGAAGTCCGCCGCCGCGTGAGCCTGGAAAAACGGCTCAAAAAGCGCGAACGCGAGCTGCGCGACAAGATCGAGGTGCTGGAGACATTGGCACAGGCCGGCCAGGCCCTGATCGCCGAGCGCGATCCAGAGGCGCTGGTCCGCACCATCGTCGACAACGCGGTCAGGTTTACCGCAGCGCAATGCGGCGGCTTCCTCCGCCGGCATGGCACGCGTGGTCCGATCGCGCTGTCCGATGCCGATCGCGCCCATTTCGGCGGGATGCCGACGGAGGCCATCGCGGAATTGTTCCAGCCGATCCTCGACGGCGAGCGCGTCCTGCGTCGCCGCGACCTGCTGCACGACGGCGATCCGGGATGGACACCGCCGCCGCCCATGCGCAGCTTTCTGGCGATTCCGGTGCCGGCGCACACGGGTGCGGTCCTCGGCGCGCTGTTCCTGGGGCACCCCGAACCCGGTGCGCTCGGCGATCGCGACGAGTTGATCCTGGCCGGCATCGCCACGCAGGCGACCTTCGCGCTCGAGAACGCACGGCTGCTGGAATCCAGTCGGCAATGGCGCCACGAGCTGCAGCGCGCGGTGGCGCAGCGCAGCGAAGAATTGCGCCGCACCGAGCTGCACCTCGAAACGCTGCTGGCCGGAATCACCGACTACGCGATCATGCTGCTGGACGCCGAAGGCCGCATCCTCACGTGGAACACCGGCGGCGAGCGCACCTTCGGCTACAAGGCCGATGAGGTTCTGGGCAGCCATTTCTGGCGTTTCTACACCCGCGCCGAACAGGACGGAGGCACGCCGCAACACGCGCTGCGCATCGCGACCGAAAACGGGAAGCACGAAATCGAGGCCTGGCGCGTGCGCAAGGACGGCACGCGTTTCTGGGCCAGCGCCATGCTGATGGCGATCCGCGACGACGACGGCCAGGTCACCGGCTACGCCAAGGTGATCCGCGACCTCACCGAAGCCAGGATGATCGAGGAACGGCTGCAGCAGACCCAGCGCATGGAAACCGTGGGGCAACTCACCGGCGGCATCGCCCACGACTTCAACAACCTGCTGATGATCATCCTCGGCAATACCGAGCAACTGCTGCGCCTGCACCCCGATGAGCCCGCGATCCGGACGGCAGCCGAACGCGTTTCGGGCGCCGCCGAGCGCGCCGCCACGCTGACGCGGCAATTGCTCGCGTTCTCGCGGCGGCAGGCGCTGAATCCCGCGCCCGTGAACGTGACCATGTTGCTGGCCGGCATGTCGGACATGCTGCAACGCACGCTGGGCGAGAACGTGCGCGTGCGCACGACCTGTTCCGGAAGCTGGTCGTGCGAAGTGGATGGGCATCAGCTCGAATCGGCCATCCTCAACCTCGCGATCAACGCGCGCGACGCGATGCCGGACGGCGGCAGCCTTGCGCTGGAAGTCTCCAATGCGCACCTCGACTGCGAGCTTCTGGGCGGTCAACGGGTCAGCGGCGACTACGTCGTGATCGCGGTCAGCGACACCGGTACCGGCATGTCAACCGAAGTGCTTGAGCGCGCGTGCGAGCCGTTCTTCACCACCAAGCCGCCGGGCGGCGGTACGGGACTGGGGTTGTCGCAGGTGTACGGTTTCGTGCGCCAATCGGGCGGCCAGCTCGCGCTGGCCAGCGAACCCGGCAAGGGCACCACCATCCGGATCTTCCTGCCGCGATCGGGCGAGACCAAGGGCGGCCGCGTGCGTGCCGCCGTGCCCGCGACGGCGCCGCGCGGCCGCGAAACCGTGCTGGTGGTCGAGGACGAGGCCGGCGTGCGGCAGTACTGCGCCGAGCAGTTGCGCGAATTGGGCTACACGGTTCTGGAAGCCGGCGACGCGGAGACCGCGCTGCACGCGTTGGACCAGCATCCGGAAATCGAGCTGCTGCTGACCGATGTCGGCCTGCCGGCGATGAACGGCGGGGAACTCGCGAAACGCGCGCAGGCGTGCAGGCCCGGGATCGCGGTGCTGTTCGCGTCCGGCTATCCGCGCGGCGTGGTGGAGCGGCGCGGGCAGTTGCCCTCCGACATCGAATTGCTTTCCAAGCCGTACACGCGGATGCAACTCGCGCAGCGCGTGCGGATGCTGCTCGATGCCGCCCGGCGCGCGCGCGATGGCGACTCCGACGTGCGCGCGCTTTTGCTCGAAGACGATCCCCTGCTGCGCCGGATGACCGGCCAATTGCTGCTGCAGATCGGCGTCGATCCGGTGGAAGCCGGCAACCTGGCGGACACCCGCGCCGCGATCGCGAAGGGGCCGTCGCTGGATCTTGCGATCATCGACATGAACCTCGGCGGCGAAAACGGCATGGACGCGATCCGCGAGTTGCGCTCCGCGAATCCGGATCTGCCAGTGATCATCACCAGCGGCTACGGCGATTCGGTGCAGCGCGACGCCGATGCGAATGGGGACGGCCGAACCGTGGTCCTGCCCAAACCGTACAGTTTGAGCGCACTCAAACGCACCATCGCTTCACTGGGATTCACGCTGCGGGCGAAAGACAACAATGCGGGGGGGGGGGCGAATAATAATTATGAGTCCCTCTCCCGTGCCTGCGGACCGGAGCGATGAACACTGAGAGCGGTCTCGCGCCCTGCGCTCGGGACTACCTGCCATAAAGCGATTTCGCCCGCTGCGCGGCCGAGCTACTTTTGTTACGGCAAAAGTAGCCAAAACCACTGCCGAGGCGGTTTCGCACGCCTTCGGCGCGCGAGTGACTTTCTGTTTCGGCAGAAAGTCACCAAAGACTGAGGTTTCCCCACGAATTTCACGCGCACGCCTGCATGTGGTTGATGACGTCGGTTGGCAGGCGTCGCAAGCGTTCCAGCCATTGTGATGCTCGATCCAGCGGCCATCCGCGGGCCAACGCTTCGCGCCCGGTGCGCAAAGTCGAGTAAAGCTTGCGTGACGTGGC
>Ga0070737_10006504_pt1 | contig 10687 bp, 6 predicted proteins | sample Coa_R1_10_FD_66438 | JGI IMG/M metagenome (GOLD analysis project Ga0070737, IMG submission 66438) | Surface soil microbial communities from Centralia Pennsylvania, which are recovering from an underground coalmine fire - Coalmine... | ecosystem: Environmental > Terrestrial > Soil > Unclassified ...
TGGAAGGAAATCCGGGCGCTCACCGGCGTCGATCCTTCTTTGCCGCTCCACGCGCGCAGCCAGCAACTCCCTGCGTTTCGGGCCAAAGCGCCGTTCCAGATCAACGACAAACTTCAAGGCTTCGGGCGTAAGTATCTCGTCAAATTGCGCATTGCGAGCACCCAAGATATCGACTCCGAGCAATGATTCTGATTTGTTCGTCATGTAACTCTCCATTCTCTCGTAAGATCAAAAGGAATAACTCACATTTGGGCATTCACTCCCGTCCGCCCCATCAACTCGCTCAATGTTGCGCGGAGGTTTTTTCCTCCTGCAGTGCGATTTGTATCGCTTCGGCTAGATGAATTGCCGGGCGGCCGGTAGACTGGAATATCTGCTCCCGGCAACTGAACCCATCGGAAACAATCAACGTCTCTGCAGTGGCGCGCCGCACAGCCGGCAGCAGAACTCTTTCTCCTACGGCTTGCGACACCGCGAATTTATCCTTTTCGAATCCAAACGGCCCTGCCATGCCGCAGCAGCCAGTATCGGGCACTTGTAGGTCGGCCCCCATTTTCCGGAGCAACGCTTCCTCGTCATTCATTTTCATTATCGCCTTATGGTGGCAGTGACCGTGGAGGAGCACTTTTCGTCCCAGCCTGGGAGGCTGGTAGCCGGGCGATTGGCGCTCAAGAAATTCGCTAAGCAAGAAAGTCTGGCTTCTCAGCCGGTCAGCGCGCTCATCCGCTGGAAACAGACCACGTAGTTCATCTCGGAAAACAGAGGCGCAACTCGGCTCTAACACGACTACCGGCACACCCGCGCTGATCGGATCGCTCAAAACACGCATGATGCGCTGTAAGTATTCCTTCGCCATCTCGATCATACCGAAATCGTACAGCGGCCGTCCGCAGCAGAGATGTTGCTGAGGAACGGAGACTTTAAACCCGACCTGGGAGAGCACCTCAAAGGCGGCACGGCTCGTTTCAGGATGAAAGTAGTTGTTGAAGGTGTCTGCCCACAGAATGACCTCTTTGCCCTGAGCTACCCCCTCCACCGGTTTTTGCCATTTCTTTTCTCCCGCTCTGGGAACCCGGTTTTTTTTAGCCCACTGCTGAAAGGTTGGGGAAGAAAAGCGGGGCATCTGCCGCTCTGGCGCTATATGCAAAGCTCCCCGCATGATTTGGCTGAGACCAGGGGCATGACTGAGGAAATTGGCAACGCCAGGCGACACAGATGCCAGCCGCGCCCAGCGGTCAATCATGCCAAAAGCGTAAGCGTGCAGGGGACGGCTCCTGCCTTCGTAATAATGCGAGAGAAACTCCGCTTTGTACGTTGCTATATCGACGTTGGTTGGGCATTCCGCCTTACAGGCTTTACAGGAAAGACATAGGTCTAGCGCCTTCTTGACGTGCTCATCTTTCCAACCTTCACGCACTACCTCGCCTTGCAGCATTTCAAAAAGCATATGGGCGCGGCCACGCGTGCTATGGGTCTCCTCGATCGTTACCATGTAACTTGGACACATTGCGCCCTGATCGCGCTTGCGGCACGCCCCGATCCCCATGCATCGCAGCGCAGCCTTGGCAAACGAACCTTCATCATCAGGAAACTTGAAATGGGTGGTCGGTTCGAGCGGCTTATAATCAGCGCCCAAGCGCAGATTTTCTGTGGGCAAGTACGCGTCAACAATCTTGTGGGGATTCAGCTTGTTGTCCGGATCCCAGGCCGATTTGAACTCGTGAAAAGCCTTCATAAGTTCGGGACCGAACATCTTGGGAAGCAAGGCGGCGCGCGATTGACCATCCCCGTGCTCGCCGGACAGCGATCCTCCGTAACCAACCACTAAGTCAGCCGCGCGATCGATGAATTCAGCATAGTCGCGAATACCCTGCTCGGTTAGGAAATCGAAGCTGACCTGCATATGGATGCAACCGTGCCCAAAATGCCCGTAGAACGCACCCTCATAGCTGTATTCGTTCAGCAGCTTGCGTAGGTCGCGAAGGTAGGGGCCTAACCTTTCGGGCGCTACAGCAGAATCGTCCCAGCCCTCCCATCGATATGAAGCTCCTGGCGTAAAAAGGGCCCCGCGCGGTCCCGCCTCGCGCACGCGCCAAACCGCTTGCGCTTCACGTTGTGAGTAGAGCCGGATGTCGGGAGGATCGGTCAATTGCTTCAGACGGTCGATGAGCCGCAAGGCAAGGCTCTGCGCCTGACCCAAATCATCGGACCCGAATTCAACTAGCAAGTAGCCACGCCCTTTGGGAAGGAGATCAAGATTGGGGCTTCCCTTCTTCTTCAGACCATCGATGATGCTTGCTTCGAATCCTTCGAGTCCGATGGGTTTGAATTCCAGGACTTCAGGAACGTGATCCGCCGCCAAGAAGGCATCTTCGTAACCGAGACCCACCAGTACCCTATGTTGAGGACTATGGATCAACCTCACTTTGGCTTCGAGCACAATAGCACATGTGCCCTCTGTCCCTACCAGCGCCCGCCCTACGTGAAATCCTCTTTCGGGAAGTAATTCATCGAGGTTGTAGCCTGAGACCCGGCGGGGAATTTGAGGAAAACGCGTTCGTATCAGTTCGCCGTACTGGTCCCGGATCGTCCGCAGTTTGCTGTAAATCCCCCCGCGGCGTCCACCCTCGTTAATAGCCAATTCAAGTTCATTGTTGCTTGTCGCGCCGACGGTCATCACCGTGCCGTCGTAAAGCAATATCCGCAGCGCTTCGACGTTATCAACCGTTTTGCCCCCGAGCAGGGAATGAGTGCCGCAAGAATTGTTGCCAATCATCCCGCCGATGGTGCATCGGCTATGCGTTGAAGGGTCAGGCGCAAAGGTCAATCCGCAAGTTTCCGCCTGATTGCGTAGCACGTCGAGAACGACGCCCGGTTGCACCCGCGCAAATTTTTGTTCTGGATCAATCTCGATGATCCGATTCATATACTTGGTAAAATCCAACACCACTGCCACATTGCAACATTGCCCAGCCAGGCTCGTGCCAGCACCTCGCGCCAGCACTGGAGCGCCATGCTTTCTGCAGGCGGCCACCGCGGCAATCACATCTTCGGCATCGCGCGGGACCACCAGCCCGATAGGAATTTGACGGTAGTTTGATCCGTCCGTCGCATAAAGGGCTCGGCTTCCCCGGTCGAACCGCACCTCGCCGCGCAGCGTCTTTTTGAGCTCGGTTTCCAGTTCGGCTGCTCGCTGGAAAGAGTCAACCGGCTTGGCATGCGAGCTAGGCGGCAACTGGGTCGTTGTTTGCAACATTATCCTCAGAGTTCAACCAATCCAAAGCAATGGACGAGCTAAGTTGGGTTCGGCAGTGAGCAGTTTTAAGCCGTCGCCCCTTTCACCGCCGGTACGTCACTCAGAGCCGCGCCGGGCAGCACCTCGCCGGGTTTCATCCAAAACGCCAGAATAGTGCCAAATAAGAGCAGACCGATACTGCCGATAAACGGCAGATCCCAATTACCGGTCTTGTCAATCACAAAGCCAAAAACAAGCGGGGAAATAATAGCCGCTAACGCCGATCCTGAATTCATGATGCCACTTGCGGAGCCCGAGAAGCGCGGCGCAATGTCCATAGGAATTGCCCACATAGGCCCAATAGTTAGCTCTGAAAAGAATCCGGCCATGCTCAGACTAAAGGCTACCCACGCGATGTTGTGGATAAAGAAAATGGGGAGCAATGAGGCGAGTGAGCAAAGAAACCCTGCAACCACCACATCACGCCGCGCTTTGTTCAGGTCGCCAGTCTTGACGGCGATCCAATCACTTAGCACCCCGCCGAGCGTATCACCCACTACGCCAGCAGAGAAAACCGAGGCTGAAAAGAGCGCTGAGTTTTTCAAACTCAGCTTGTAACTGTGCAGAAAAAATTCAGGTATCCAAGCGAAATACAACCACAGCGTCCAAGCGTAACAGAAGTAAACAATCGTCACGGGAAGCATGCGCCGGCTCAAACGGCCCCACGGAACCGGCTCCTTTTTCCTTTTCACACCGGCGGCGCGGCTTGGGAGCGATTTCAGCTCACGGGGTGTGATACCAGGATGATCAGCGGGGTTATCCCGAAAGTATAGAACCCATAAGATAGCCCAAGAGAAGCTAATAACGCCAAGGATTATAAAAGATCCCCGCCACGTCACCAACATGATGAGCCACGCAACCAGCGGCGGAGTCAACGCGTTTGCCAGCCGGGAAGTCGAATGAGTAATACCTTGGGCAAAACCCCGCTTGTCTTCTGGCACCCAGTCAGCCATGGCGCGGGTGGCAGTCGGAAAAGTTGCGCCTTCCCCCGCCCCGAGCATCACGCGAGCGAACAGCATCGAAGCGAGGCCGCCTGCCAATCCGGTGAGTACAGTAGCGCCCGCCCAGATAACGGCGGAGAGGGTTAGTGTTAACCGTGCGCCGAACTCGTCGCTAAACCACCCTCCTATAAACTGCAAGACCAGGTATGGATAAGCGAACGCCGAAAACACGAGGCCTACCTCAGTGCCGTTGAGATGGAGCTCACGCCCGAAAACGGGAGCCGCCATGCTCACATTGGTCCGGTCGATGTAAGTGAAACCGTACATCACGCACAACAGAAAGAGCACGATTCCCGTTGCCGAGAATAGTCGCTGGCGTGTAGCGGTCCCGGAGGTTTGGACGGACATAATATGCTTTTGCGTAGCGCGTCCCTTACCGCTTTAACGTCATAGGATCAGCGAAGTATTATCTCGCCGCCGCGGCAGGCTCACTCTTTCTAGCCGTTCGTGTAAGGAACTCGAGGGCAGCCATGACTCCACCCTGTTTGTGGGGAACACCCGCGAGTTGAAGACCCATTTCGATTCCGCTCAGCGTTCCTGCCAGCATGAGATCGTTGAAGCTGCCAAGATGCCCGATGCGGAATACCTTACCCGCGAGCTTGGAAAGGCCTGATCCGAGCGACATGTCAAAATTATCCAGAATTATGCTTCGCAGCCGGTCAGCATCGTGACCCTCGGGCATAAAGACCGCGGTCAGCGAGTTTGAGTATTCACGAGGTTCCTCGCAAACGATCTCCAGGCCCCAAGCCCGCACTGCGGCTCGGGTTGCTTCCGCGTGGCGCTCATGCCGCCGGAAGACGTTCGGCAACCCTTCCTCGTGCAGCATCAAGAGAGCCTCACGCAAGGCATAGAGGAGGTTAGTGCCCGGCGTGAAGGGGAAAAATCCCATTCGGTTCGGCTTTAGCATCTCCTGCCAATCCCAATAGGATCGCGGCAATTTAGCGTTTTTATTGGCGGCGAGCGCCTTTTCAGACACGGCATTGAAGCTGAGGCCAGGAGGCAGCATGAGGCCCTTCTGCGAGCCTGCGACGGTAACGTCAACCTCCCATTCATCGTGCCGGTAATCAATGGACGCTAGGGAGGAAATCGTGTCCACAATCAGCAATGCTGGATGGCGGACGCGGTTCATCGCTTGACGAATCCCGGCTACACGGCTGGTCACGCCCGTAGAAGTCTCATTGTGAACCAGCATGACGGCTTTGATCGCATGGTGTTCGTCCGACCTCAGCCGGGCTTCCGCTTCTGCAGGGTCAGCGCCCTTCCGCCAGTTGCCCGCCACGTATTCGACCTCGATGCCGAACCTTTCCGCCACCTGCCGCCAGAGCTGCGAAAAATGCCCTGTCTCGAACATGAGCACACGATCGCCCGGAGAGAGCGTATTAACAATGGACGCCTCCCAGGCTCCGGTACCGGAAGCGGGATACACAACCACGGGACCAGTTGTCTGGAAGATCGGCCGGAGACCTTCGAGAACTTCCATGGCCAATTTGGCGAATTCAGGACCGCGATGATCGATAACCGGTTGATCCATGGCGCGAAGGACCCGGTCTGGGACGTTGGTAGGCCCTGGAATTTGCAGAAAGTGCCGGCCAGTGTGATGCATAACCTTTCGGACAGGATTAGCTTAGACCCGCAGCGAATAATGCGGAATCGAGCTTATTGATCCTCAATAAGCTCGTCGTGAGCCATGCCTTGAGGCGGATACCAAGCATCCACCCGCCAAGCAATCCTGTACTCTCCTTTCAATTTCGATAGTCAGAATCTTTAAACCGTGGTGCGGGGCAATTCATCCGCACAGCCGGATTCCGCGGCATCATTGGACCTGATAAACCAGAATTTCCGACTCCACATTTCCATGCTGCGGTACCGCCACATAGTAGCGGTTCAGTGAGCTGACAAGAATCCCGGTTTTTCCCATAGGTCCGGTTGATATCTTGCCAATAAGCGTGTAATGGTCAGGATCGCGCTGCTGAAACACGTCAACAAAACCTTCCGCGCAGGGAACATAGACTCGCCTCCGAACCGGGTCATAGGTCATGTCGTCGGCGCCTTTCGAGATCGGCAACACGGCCACGACCTTACCCGTCTCCGTGTCGAACACGTCCATCATTCCGCTGCGGCAGGCCACAAATAACCGGCGGTCAGCCTCGTCGAGCGCCATTGCGGCGTTGATGTCACCCTGAGTAACCGGCCACATCGCCACCACCGCGCGCTTGTTGCGGTCAATCACACCGACCGCCCGCTTATCCGTAACATTGATAAAAAGCCGCTGTCCGCGTCTTTCAAGCGCCATCTGTTCGAGGCGGTTGCCATTGATTTTGATGTCGCCGATGTGATCGCCTGTATCCGTATTCACAATGCTCAGTAAAGTGTAGTCGAGCTTGGCGTCCTTGCCGCCGTTCGCGATGTAGAGGTAATGGGTCGCGGGGTCGTAACCAAGTGCGTCGGCGTCGGTCAGAAGCTTCACGGTCTTAAGCAAGCGGTAGGACGTTCCATCATAGATGCGAAGCAAACCATCCGTGCCATCGCTAACGTAAATCCGGTTGATGCCGGGACGGTAAAGCACTCCATGCGCCATTCCTATTCCACCTATGCTGTGAAGAAGCCTTCCGGATGGAATGCTGTATACCTCGACCGTCCCGTTATCTTCCGGTACCACAAACAAGCGGTGGCCTTTAAGATCGAGTCCAAATCGATCGAAATGGCATGAGATGCTGGGTATCCTTTCGGTGCTTACCGCCTGAGCTAATTGCTGGCTGCTCAGGTTAGGCTGGTGGCATTTTACTTGGGGCATCCGGATGGTCTGAATCAATTTCAGCGGCGGGATCGCCAGGGCCGGGTATGCCCCTCCGAAGGCAAGCAGTATGAATAGCAAAAGGGTAAGGCTCTTTTTCAATTTAGTCTCCCGAAGGCTTCTTAGCTTCGCGTAGCTGCATTCAGAGGCGCGGAATTAGCGCCGCCATAGGTCAATTTTATCTCCCCTCGGGAGTTGATGGGGGCGCAACCTATTCCGCCACTGCGAAAACCGCGCTTCCCGCTACCGCATTTGCGTAACAAGTCCGCTCTCTGAACCCCGTCGGTTCGCCAGGTGATAGCCTAGAGCCTCAGAGAGTCCGGCAGCTGCGTTAATCACGGCGTTTGTCACAACTCCCATTCGTGCCCGGTCCAGCCTGCTAACCGGCCCGGCAATGCCGATGGCCGCCGTCGCTTGGCCGCTGCGATTTCTGACAGGCGCCGCCACGCACCTGAGCCCTTTTTCGAATTCCTCGTTATCGATCGCATAACCGCGCAGGCGGATCTTCCGGAATTCAGTCACAAGCGCCTCAGTCCGGATGATCGTATTCGCAGTCCTGCGCTCCAGCTTCTGAGCCAGCAGGTATTCTTCGATCTCTTTTTCCGGAAGAAAAGCCAGCAGCGCTTTCCCGAGGGAAGTGCAGTATGCGGGAACATTGCGGCCAATCGTTGATGGCGTGAGCGTATGCCAGCTCTGCTCGTTAGCCAAGGAAATAACTTGGTGATTGCACAAAACGCCGAGGTGCGCCGTCTCATCCGTTTCCGCTACGAGTTGCTTTAGGAAAGGGCGGCAGGCCTGTGTTACGTCCATCCCAGCAACTGCGCTCGATTCCAATTCGAGAGCTTTTGATCCTAAGCGGAACTTCCCGTCGCCCGGCTCCCTCCGCACATATCGATGGCGTTCGAGAACCATCAGGATTCGATGAACAGTGCTCTTGGGAACCTTTAAGGTTCGGCTCAGGTCTGCAAGGTGACAGCCCTGCTGAGTGTCCGAAAGAGCGTCCAAGATTTGGAACGCCCGGTCGAGTACGTTGATGCGATATGAATATCTCCGTTCCGGACTGGGGGCCAAACTCGCCGCGTTTCGATTGTCTCGTATCATGGTACGATGTCTCATTTAAGAGTAACACGTTTTTATCATTACGGCATAGCCCTGTCAAGAAGTTTTCCCCTGAAGTTTCCCGCCTTGCATCGTCTCTCAACAGGCTTTACACTACGCCTCATTAAAATCAAGATGGACAAACCAGCGCGGAGAAAAAGGTCATGAGAGTCGGGAAGACAAGAAGTGCGCACTTAGTTGCAATCGCGATAACGTTGGGCATGTTATTGGCGGTCTTAGATCCGCCGCCCTGCACGGCTCAGTCTGGCGCGGGGCAGGCAATGGTTACGCCCCGATTTAAGGTGGATGCATCCTGGCCGAAGCCTTTGCCCGGACGCTGGATTACAGGAGAGGTGGGAGGAACGTGCGTCGATGCGAACGATCACGTCTTCATCGTTAACCGGGACAACTTGACCTCTGCCGAAAAACAAGATGCGAAACCCGCGCCGCCGGTAATCGAGTTTGACCCGGAAGGCAACGTCGTTAATGCTTGGGGAGACCCCAATGCGCTCCCCCAGGGAGCGCACGGCTGCTTTGTTGATCACGACGGCAACATTTGGATTGCAGGTAAAGCGGACGGAATTGTTCAGAAGTATACACACGATGGCAGCAAACTGTTGCTCCAAATTGGGACTCGAGGAAAGTTCGATACTTCGGATGGCACTATAAATGGCGCTTCGCTCAATTCAAGCCACACCCGGCTGAATGAACCAGCAAGCGTGGCCGTTGATTCGGCCGATGGTGACGTCTACATTGCGGACGGTTACGGCAACCGCCGGATCGCCGTCTTCGACCGCAAGGGCAAATTCTTGCGGCAATGGGGCAGGCAAGGGACGCTGGCCGAGGACAAAGCGGGAGTGGGCGGCGTGTTCCTCGGCAATGTGCATTGCGTGGTGCTCGGCAACGATGGGCTTGTCTACGTATGCGACCGGCTGGGCGACCGAGTGCAAGTTTTCACCAAAATGGGCAAGTTCATAAGGAACATCTTCGTCAACCCTTCCGCCGGAGAAATAATAGGCCGGGGCACGGCCTGGTGGCTGGCCTTTTCGCCGGATAAGGCTCAGAAGTTTATGTATGTAGCTGACGGCGGGGATGAAGCAATTTGGATTTTCGACAGGGCGACCGGCAAAGCCCTGTCGAGCTTCGGCCAGCCTGGCCACGAGGCAGGTGAATTCACCTTCCTCCATACGATTTCGGTGGATTTACATGGCAATCTGATCGCTGCCGAGACCATCGACGGCCGGAGGGTGCAGCGCTTTCGCTTGCTGCCTTAACTCCGGAGCGTAATTGCTATTGAGGACCGTAAGATGGAGTGCCGGATATTTGCTGTAGCGGCTGCCCTCGGCGTGTGTGCCGGAACGTGTTAGGTTGCGGAATGAAGATAAAGTTCTGTTATGGGGCTAGGCAGCTGGAATCGTGCGTGGCGCACCATCATAAAAGCGGGCCGTCAATTCCGATCTGTTGCGAGGAATCGATCCCGCTAGGGCTTGCGAGGCTGGAACATTTTGAAAAGGTTTTGCAGGGTTTGCGGGAGCTGATTCTGGTTCGTTTGGGAGCCGGGTTGAGGCCGAATCGTCTGGTAATTCGGCTTCAATTGAAAGACCGGCTTCGCCAGCGTCCCCCGGATCGCAAAAGCGACGCTCAACTGATTGTGGCTGAGCGTGGAACCAGAAATTCCGGCTAGAAGATTTGTAAGGGCGTTCGCCTGAGCTGGAATGCGCCCGACGCCCTCGTAGTTCAGGAGTCCGCCTCGCCGCAAATCTACCGTTCCAGAGCCGTTTCCGGTAAGCCCTGAACCTGCAATTTGAATACTAGGCGTGGTGAGGACTTCATTGGCGAGCCGCCAAGTGGCTGTGATCGACGAGAAGGAAGAAATGTCACCCGACGTGGGCCCAAGCTGTGCCACGCGAGCCAACTGTATCAAGGTCGGGTTCGCCTTAAGTTTCGGCCAGCGGCCGTTACGAACGACTACAACGCCTTCGCCTTGCTTTCCTGCCAACGGATCGGCTGAAGCAGACGACACTCCCGACAGCGTCAGGTTGCCTTGAAGTGTTCCTGTCAACGTTCCTTGCATGCCCTGAAACTGGTCGAGAAGTTTGCTTGCATCCACGTCGCTAAAGCTCGCTTGAGTCTGATAACTCACATCAGGGCCGCCCAACTGAACTGTGATTTTCGCCGTGGCCTTGCCGCCATAAAGCTTAAAATCAACCGGATTCAGCAGAAGCTGCCCCGGAGTCGCATGAATAGTCGATTTCAGTTGCGTAACGCGAAACGTTCCATAACTCACCTGGTCCGCATTCAACTTCCCGGCTGTTCCGGCCGAAAGGAAAGCCAAGGATCCGCCGGCCAGCGAGCTCGCTGATGATCCTCCCGAAGTGGATGAGCCGACGAGCGCCTGGAGCGTGATGTGGTCTAGGTTGCTGGAGATGCCGCTCGCTTGCAAGCTGGAAGGCACGGCCTCGCCATCCGGCGCTAGCGTGACCATCGATAGCGTTCCGT
>Ga0070737_10006507_pt1 | contig 10683 bp, 10 predicted proteins | sample Coa_R1_10_FD_66438 | JGI IMG/M metagenome (GOLD analysis project Ga0070737, IMG submission 66438) | Surface soil microbial communities from Centralia Pennsylvania, which are recovering from an underground coalmine fire - Coalmine... | ecosystem: Environmental > Terrestrial > Soil > Unclassified...
TTCGCGAACACACGTCTGACGTTGAAAGCAATGCCTTTCTGGACGATGCGCCCCTGGGCGCGCGTCTGCTGGCCGAGGCCGTCAGGAAAGCCAATGACGCCATTCTGAGCTACGCCGACCAACATGAGAACACCTCCGGCATGGGTACCACCTTGGTCGCGGCCCGCTTTGCCAATGGTGTCTTCAGCATCGCCAACGTGGGCGATAGCCGGATTTATCTCCTGCGCGAAGGCCAGTTGCTGCAATTGACCGAAGACCATTCGCTGGTGATGGAGCAGGTGCGCCGCGGCCTGATGACCCTCGAGCAAGCCAAGCACTCGGCGGCACAGAACATCATTACCCGCGCCCTCGGCACCGATGAGAGCACCCTCCCCGACCTGGGCGAATTCCCCGCCCAGGGCGGCGACGTTCTTCTGCTGACCACCGATGGCGTGCTCCGCCACGTCGATGATCCCGAGATCCGCGCTATCCTGCTGCAGTTGCCATCGCTGCAGGCCGCCTGCGACACGCTGATCGACGCCGCCAACGAAGGGGGGGGCGAGGACAACTCCACCTGCGTCCTCATTCGCGTCCGCAATAGCACGCCGAAACCCGGCGCCGGCGACAGCCCTTCCGACGGCGCAGCAAGGTAGTCTGCTAGACTTACTCCTTGGAGTCTCGTCCCGCGTCCTCGCAGCCGCTGGTTCAACACCCCGACCCCTCGCCGGAGCCGCAGCCCAGCCCGCTTGTTCTCCACACCAGTCTCTTCGTCTATGCCGTCGCCCTCGCCCTCGGCCTGCTGGCCGGCTGGATCAACCAGAAAGTCGACGACCCGCTGCTCACCGCGCTTTGCGTGGTGGCCTTCAGCATGTTCATGGGTGTCTGGAAGCAGCAGCGCCCCTGGCGATGGCTCTTGTTGGTGTGGATCGGCGTGCCCTTGGTGCTGGCGTACTATCAGTTCGTGGTGCGCTGGCCGCATAATCGCGGCGAAGTTGCCGCCGCCTTCCTGCAGGTCTTGGCCGCCAGCGCCGGCGCCCACGGCGGCCACTTCCTGCGCCAGGCCATCGAGCGCGTGTTTCTCCACGAGGACGAGTAGGAGGAAACTCAAATCGTCCTCGCCTCGCTTCACCACAATACCGCCGACCTGCTTGGTCTTAATCAGCTCTTGATCGCCTCGACCCTCTTCTTGACGTCCGCCAGAAACGCTTCGTCTTTGATATCGCCCAGGTTGATCTCCACATTGGCCAGCGCGCCTTCCATCGCCGCCCGCGCCAGCGACGCCCCCACCGTCAAGTCCGACGCCATTCTGGGATTGGTGATCGGCCGCAGCGATTCGATGATCTTGCCGACTTTTTTCGCCCGCTCGGCCACCACCAGCGGCACCAGCGTCGCCTTCTTGGTCGCCGCCTCCACCTCGGCCTGCGCCTCGGGATGCTCCTTCGCCTTCTTGAACGCGGCCATCACTTCGTTGAACGACTCGGCATCGGCGTCGATGGCCTTCTTGAAGTGCTCGCGCAACTCACCCAGCCGCGCCAGCGCATCGCTGAGCTCGCGCTCGTGCTGCGCGTAGGCTTTCTTGCCGCGTGACATCCCCGCGACCATCGCGGCCAGCGCCGCCGCCATCGCTGCCGTTGCCGCCGCAGCGCACCCGCCTCCGGGCGCAGCCGTCGGCGCCGCCAGTTGCTCGACGAACGGCTCGACCCCGGCGCGAATCCCGCCCACCGCCATCTTGCCGCTCATCACCGCCGCCAGCCGGTTCTCCAGGATCAGCGACGAGTCGAAGTTCTCGATCTGCAGGAACCACTCGGCGCAGTCCTCCAGCGCTTTCTTCGGAATCAGCCCCACGATCTCGCTGGAAAGCGGCATCACGCCATAGCGCGCCGCCTCGCGCTTCACGTACTCAAAGACGCGCGCGATCGGAGTCTGGTCGGTGTCGGTCAGGTTCATCGACACCTGCGCCAGCCCGCGCACCGGCACGCCCATGCCTTTCACGTAGCGCAGCCCGCCGCTGGAGAAGCGCACCGCCTTGGCGACCTTCTTGGCAATCTCCACCTCCGGCGTATTCAGATACACGTTGTAAGCGACCAGGAACTTGCGCGCGCCCACAATCGTCGCCCCCGCCGTGGGATGCAGCGCCGCCTCGCCGAAGTCCGGCCGGCGCGCCGGATTCGTCTTCACCTCTTCGCGCACGCCCTCGAACTGCCCGCGCCGCACGTTCTCCAGGTTTTGCCGCTCCGGCGTCTGCGCGGCCGCTTCATACAAATAAACCGGGACTTTCCAGCGCTTCCAGATTTCTTCCCCCACCCGCCGCGCGATGGCCACGCAGTCCTCCAGCGTCACGCCTTCGATGGGGATAAACGGAACCACGTCCGCCGCGCCCAGCCGGGGATGCGCCCCTGTGTGCTTGGTCAGGTCGATCAGCTCGGCGGCCTTGCCGACGCCGCGAATCGCCGCCTCGGCCACGTTCACCGGATCGCCCACCAGCGTAATCACACAACGGTTGTGATCGGCGTCCATCTCGCGGTCCAGCAGATAAACGCCGTCCATCTTCATGGCTTCGATCAGCGCGTCCACCCGCGCCTTGTCGCGCCCTTCAGAAAAGTTCGGTACACATTCCACCAGTGCAGGCATAGGCCATCAGGATAATGCAACCCGCCCCGTTCCCGAAGTGACGCGTGCGCAAGCCGAACTCTCGCAACGCGACGCAGCCATCCCCATACTTCGCAATGCGTTCAAAACCCGCTAGGATAAATCCGGCAATCACCCGAGGACGGGTTTCCGGAGCCATCGATCATGCCCTCCAAGCCGCGCAAGCCCAAGCCCTTCCGCGCCGCCTCGGCGGTAAAGGCCGCGGCGCGCCACGTCATCGGCACTCCTCCGCCCACCCGCTTTCAGCCCTCCGCCAAAAGGCCCAAAACCAAGGGCGAGAAGCACAAGCCAACCCTCGGCAAGCTGCTCAGCGAGGAAGGTGCGTAACGCGCCTTCCGCCAAGAGCGTGTTTGCGTGTTTCAAAAATGGGCTTTGCAAGGGCCCGGCTTCAGCCGTACCGTCCCGGCCCAGCAAAACATCCGGGCTTCAGCCCCTGAGGGAGGGGTGGATTCGATCGAGACGCCATTTTTGAAACACGCCCTGGGGTCCGCAGGCAACCGGCCGTCTTCGGCTACAATGAACGTCGCATCTCTAACGGCCAGCGCCCCGTAAGGACGGCACATCATGACCCACGCCTGGCACGACATCTCTCCCGGCGAGCACCTGCCGCTGGAATTCCTCTCGGTCATCGAAATTCCCTTCGGCTCCAGCGTGAAGTACGAACTCGACAAGCCGAGCGGCCTCATCAAGCTCGACCGCGTGCTCTATTCCGCCGTCTACTATCCCGCCAACTACGGCTTCATTCCCCAGACCCTCGCCGAGGACGGCGACCCGCTCGACGTGCTGGTCTTCTGCCAGGAAGCCGTCGTGCCCCTTACCCTGATCCACGCCCGCGCCATCGGCCTGATGACCATGATCGACGCCGGCAAGCGCGACCACAAGATCATCGCCGTCGCCACCCAAGACCCGGAGTTCAACGCTTACCGCGAGGCGGCCGAGATGCCCGAGCATCGCCTGACCATGCTCCGCCGCTTCTTCCTCGACTACAAGCAGCTCGAGGGCAAGATGGTTGAGGTCGATGAGATTCTGCCCATGCAGGACGCCCTGCCCATCATCGACGATGCCCTGGCCCGCTACAGCCAACAGCGCCGCAAGGGCTTCGCCAAAGAACATTAGCAGCAGGCTGAAGGCTGCCAGCACGGAACGCCTTGTAGCAGGGCACGACTTCCGTCGCGCCGCTAAGGAAACTCTGATTCAGCCCGGTCTTTGAAGGGGACGGCCTTTAGGCCGCCCGTAAAGCCTGCAGGATCAGCTCGGCTTTAGCCGCTGGTGGACTTCGTTCCGGCTGAATCGACTCTCCCTAAGCGGTTTTGCTTGTCATCCCGAGAGGCGGCGAGTATTTGCCTTCTCTCTCCTCGCCTGCGCTCCAATTCACAAACCGCGGTGAGCGAATTACCATACCCGCGTGTTCTCCGGATGGTTCAATCACCGCGACGAGGAGACGCCGGCCCGGCAGCGCGCTCGCATGGTCGAGGAACAACTGCGCGCGCGCGGCATTCGCGATGAGCGCGTGCTGGCCGCCATGGGCAAAGTCCCGCGCGAGGCCTTCCTCGCCGTCGAGGATGCAGCCAAGGCCTATGGAGATTTCCCGCTGCCGATCGGCGCCGGCCAAACCATCTCCCAGCCTTACATTGTCGCAGCCATGATTGCGGAGCTGGCGCTGCGCCCGGAAGATCGAGTGCTTGAGGTCGGCACCGGTACCGGCTATGAAGCCGCAATTCTCGGCGAGCTGGCGGCTGAGGTCTGGACCATCGAGCGTCTCGCCGAACTTGCCGATGAAGCCCGCACCATCCTACAGCGCCTGGGCTATGCCAATGTCCACGTGGTGCAGGGTGACGGCAGCCTCGGGTTGCCCGAGCACGCGCCCTTCGACAAGATCCTGGTCGCCGCCGCGGCCCCGCGTATTCCCGAAACTTTGCTGGCGCAGTTGGCCGACGGCGGCCGGCTGGTGGTGCCGGTAGGTAATCGTTTCGAGCAGCAGGTGCAACTGGTTCGCAAGCAGGGCGAGCAAACCGTCATCACGCCCCGCGATCCCTGCCGCTTCGTCCCTCTGGTGGGCCAACAAGGCTGGGAAGAGTAGCTTTGGGCAGAGCCACCGCTTCTTGTCTCTGGCCACTGATCACTGACCACCGGCCACTGCTTCTCAATGCAGCTTCACATACTCGTAATCCACCGGATTGTTGTTGATCCCACGGTCCGGCGGCGCGATCCAGGCGGCCATCTTGCCCCGCTCGAAGACGCCGTGCATCAAGCTCAGGATGAAGGCCTGGTCCCGCTCGCTTGGCAGCCAACTCCCGATGCGCGCGTTGAACTCCTCCTGCGGGATCGGCCGGCCCGCGGGATCGGTCGGCACCCCCGCCCATACCCCGATCTTGCGGCGGAAGCGGGTCGAGGGCAGCGCCAGCCGGAAAGGATAACCGGCCTTCTCGATCAGCCGGTTCCAGCGCGTCACCCCCATCTCGCAGTCCCTCACATATGCGCCCCGGGTCACGTCGTTCATCGCCGTGCGCATGGGAATCTGCTCGCTCTTGGTCCCGCCGTTGCCCGGAACTTCCAGCGTGTACATCTGGTCGGCCGCGACATGGTCTTCGTAGCGGGCCTCATCCGGACGCCCCTTCAATCCATTGGCAAAATACGACGCCGCGTTCGACGAACTCTCCGAGCCAAACAGATCCAGCGACGAGCTGAACCAGAAATTCAGGTACCTTTGCACCGTCGGCAAATCAATCGCCCCCGCGGCGCGAATCGCCTCCGGATCGTCGCTGCCCAGCTCCTTCATCACTTCCAGCGTCCGCTTGATCACCCGGCTGATGCCGGTGTCGCCCACGAACATGTGGTGCGCCTCTTCGGTCAGCATGAATGAGCAGGTCCGCGCCAGCGGATCGAAGCTCGATTCGGCCAGCGATTTCAACTGGAACTTGCCGTCGCGGTCGGTGAAATAGGTGAACATGAAGAAGCTGAGCCAGTCGCGGATCGGCTCATTGAAGGTGCCCAGAATGCGCGGCTTGTTGGCGTCGCCGGAATGCCGCTCCAGCAGCTCTTCGGCCTCCTCGCGCCCGTCGCGGCCAAAGTATGCGTGCAGCAGATACACCATCGCCCACAGATGGCGGCCTTCCTCCACATTCACCTGAAACAGGTTGCGCAGGTCGTAGAGCGAAGGTGCGGTGTGGCCCAGCATGCGCTGCTGCTCCACCGAGGCCGGCTCGGTATCGCCTTGCGTCACAATCAGCCGCCGCAGCGTGGCGCGATACTCGCCGGGGACCTGTTGCCACACTTCCCGTCCGTAGTTGTCCCCGAAGCCAATCCGCCGGTCGGGATTGCGGTCCGCCAGAAAAATTCCCCAGCGATACTCCGGCATGCGCACGTAGCCGTACGTCGCCCAGCCCTTGGCGTCGACCGACGTCGCCGTGCGCAGATACACGTCGGCCACCTGGAAGTCCTTCGGCCCCAGCTCCTGCCACCAGTTCAGAAACGACGGCTGCCAGTGCTCCAGCGCCCGCTGCAGGGTGCGGTTCGATCCCAGATCAACGTTGTTCGGAATGCGATCCTGATAATTCAGTGACATGATGAACCTCCCGGTCGCTTCTCGCTATTCGCCCTTCGCTGTTCGCCAGCAGGATGCTAGAGAACTTTCACTCTGAGGCTTTGTATCAGGGCACGACTTCAGTCGTGCCGATAAGCCTTTCCGTTTTATCTGAGCCAGCTTCAGCCGGCGGCACAAATCCGTCCAAGCAACCTCTGGCGAAGAGCGAACGGCGAACAGCGGTCCTCACACCCGCTCCCAACTAAACCGCGCCTTCTTGCCGCTCCCGAAGACCTTCAGCGCGCCCTGCTCGCCGGTCGAATTCGGCCGGATGAACACCCAGTTCTGCCACGCCGACAGCCGGCCAAAAATCTTCGTTTCCATCGTCTCGGCGCCGGGGAACCGCAGGCTGGCCTCCAGACCGGTCAGGGCATCCGGCGACAGGCTCACGCGCTCTTCGATGGCGATGCGCACTTCCTCTTCCCAATCGAGATCGTCCGACGCCACCGTGATCAGGCCCATCTCCTGCGCTTCCTTCGCTCCCAGCAGCTTGCCTTTGCGTTCCACCGCCGCCGCCATGTGCCGGCAATCGCCGCTGAAACGGGTGTGCAGGCGGCTGCGGCCATTGATCGCCGGCAGCAAGCCGAAGTTGAAATCGTCGATGGCAATCTTCGCCGCATCGCCTTCCGCTTCCGGAACGTCGAGCATATAGCTGCGATCGGCGGCCAGCGCCAGCTCGAACAGCACCCCGGCAAAGCACGAGCCCGGCTCGATCAGCGCATACAGGCTGCGCGAAGAAACCTCCAGCCGCGCCAGCGTGCGCCGTAACATGCCGATCGTCTCCCGCACCAGCCAGTGGTTGCGATGCTCCAGCATCACCGCATCGCTGGCCAGCACCGCCAGCGGACCACCCTCCGTCTTCAACAACAGCAACCCCAGCTCCAGCTCATTCACGCGCAACATCAGGATGGCGTCGTCTAGCTCCCGCGCCATGGCCAGCGGCCACCATTCGTCGCCGGCGGCAAGGATCTCTTCCACCGTCTTCGGCTGCTTCCCTTGCGGCGCTCGGACCGTTAGGGTGGCCGTGCGTGCCGCGCGATCGAAGCTCACCTCGACATGCGGGTAGTGATAACCGTTCTCATCCACCCTGCGCCGCACCGGCCGCAGCTTGATCCCTTTGGCGTCAGCGGGGCGGCTGGAAATCTGCACCAGCTTTTGCGCCCGCGCCCGCACCACTTCCTGGAACTTCGCCGGCGCCGCGATCTCATCCACCAGGCCCCACTGTTTGGCGCGCTCGCCTTTCACCCCGTCGGGATTGGTGCAGAACATGTCGGCCAGGTCGCGCCGCACCTTGCGTTTGTCCACCACACGTGTCAGGCCGCCGGTCCCCGGCAGCACGCCCAGCAGCGGCGTCTCCGGCAGGCTCACCGCGCTGGAGCGGTCGTCGATCAGCACGATTTCGTCGCAGGCCAGCGCCAGCTCGTAGCCGCCGCCCGCCGTGGTGCCGTTCAGCGCCGCCAGAAACTTCAGCCCGTCGTGATAGCTGGAATCTTCCATGCCGTTGCGTGTCTCATTGGTGAACTTGCAAAAGTTCACCTTCCAGGCGTGGCTGGAGCTGCCCAGCATGTAGATGTTGGCCCCGGCACAGAACATCCGCTCGCGCGCGCTGGTGAGCACAACGCACGCCACCTGCGGATGCTCGAAGCGAATGCTCTGCAGCAGGTTATGCAGCTCAATGTCCACCCCTAGATCATAGGAGTTGAGCTTGAGCTTGTAGCCGGGACGCAGCCCCGCATCCTCGTTCACATTCATCGCCAGGGTGGCGATGCGCCCTTCGATCGTCAGGCGCCAATGGCGGTACTCGCCGGCAGGCGCGTCAAAGGTGACCAACTCCGCTTCTTTTACCTCAGGCATAACGGCTGAATTCTCCTCTGGAACAGCAGACAAAGTGGCGGTCCGAATCCCCACAGCGATTAACTGCATTATAGTGCACTTGGACTCACGCGGGTTGCCTGGCCGGGAAGGATTTTCGCTCGCTCACCCGCCGCGGGTGATGCGTAGCAGTGACTCGGCGCTCTGCTCCGCTGTGCTTCCGCTGGTCTCCACCGTCACATCCGCCTTGCGGTACAGCGGCTCCCGCACCTCCAGAATGCGCTTCAAGTCCGACATGGCCTCGCGATTGTCCGACATGGGCCGCATGTCGCCCTGCTCGATCACCCGCTGCATGTGCTCCTCCGGCGTGGCCCGCAGCCAGACCGTGAAGCACATGGTCAGCAAACGTTCGAACGTCGCCGGCTCGGAGACCAGGCTGCCCCCCGTGGCCAGCACAAAGCGCGGATAGCGCTCAATGACTTCGTCCAGACAGCGCCGCTCCAGGCGGCGGAATCCGCTCTGCCCATAGAGATCGAAGATCACGCTCAGGCTGACGCCGCTCGCCTGCTCGATGAGGCGATCCAGTTCGAGAAACGGCGCCTCCAGCCGGGCTGCCAGCAGCGCCCCCAGCGTCGATTTCCCCGCGCCCCGCAGGCCGATCAACGCGATGCGCCCGCGCCGCGCGCTGGCGTCCACCCCGCCGAAGCGCTGCACCAGTAAGCGGCGGGCCTCGGCCAATTCCGCGGCCGGCAGCCGGCGCAGGAATTCCACACTGTGCACCAGGTCAACCGCCGGCTCCGGCCCCTGCAATACCAGGGCGTCGACCGGGATGTCGAGGGCGTTGGCGATCTGCCGCAGCAGCAAAATCGAGATGTTGCCTTGCCCGGCTTCCAGTTGCGCCAGGTAGCGCTCCGAGACGCCGGAATCCCGCGCCAGCAGCTTGCGCGTCATGCCGCGCCGCGCCCGGGTCTGCCGCACCCGTTCGCCCAGCAGCTTCAGATAACCGGCATCGTCGCCGATCTCCTCGTTTGCCGGCAATCGTGAATCCGGGACCGAGCTCCCGTTGCCTGTGCCGCGTGCATCGTCAATCACGCGACCGGCCACCAGCCACGAGCCGCTCTCCGCTGCTTGCGTTGTGTCGCGTTTTCGGCCCACGTTGAATGCATTATACTTCCGTAAGGACTGGCACAATAGTGCGATGACGGGCGTCTTGCGCACCGGAAGTGGATCCTGCACTGAATTGCGATCCACGCGCCAGTGGCCTCGCACCTCCGCTCCACGTGGGGACCAAAGCATGGGGATTGACATCACAATCCTGGTGGGCACCATGACCGGCACGGCCGAAATGGTGGCGCAGGAGGTGCAGCAGGCGCTGGAGTCCGTCGGCCACCACGCTGCCATCCAGATGATGGACGATCTTGACGCCGGCGTCTTCCAGGGCGGCGGCGCTTTTCTGATTTGTACTTCCACTTACGGCAACGGCGACGTCCCCGACAATGCGCAAGCCCTGTTCAGCAGCCTCGAAACCGAGAGGCCGGACCTCAGCAGCGTGACCTACGGCGTGATTGCCCTGGGCGACCGCACCTACAAAGACACCTTTTGCCAGGGCGGCATCCGCTTTGACAAGATGCTTACCGCCCTCGGCGCCCGGCGCGCCGGCGAGATGCTGTTGCACGATGCCAGCTCCGGCGTGCTGCCGGAAGAGCTGGCGGCACAATGGGTAGTACCGTGGGTGGAGCAGCAGCTCGCGCCGCTTCAGCAACCGCAGGGAAAACTCTTATCGGCTGACGGCTGACAGCCGGTTTCCTGCCCGGCGGCAATCGGCAGCCAAAACTTCTGGATCGTTGTTCGATCCGCGATCCGGTGATCCACGGGAAACGATGCACAGTCCTCGAGGGAGCTTATGTCAACCACTGCAGAAAATCGTCTCGCTTCCGGCGTCAAGATGCTGCCCAGCTATCTGGGCGGTCAATGGCAAACCGGCGTGGAGCCGGCGACGACCCTGGTGAATCCTACAACCGGGGAGATCGTCGCCCGGGCAGGCTCGAACGGCCTTGATTTGAAAGCCGCTCTCGACTACTCCCGCAATGTGGGAGGTCCGGCCCTGCGCCGGCTCAGCTATGGGCAGCGCGCCGAGCTGCTGGGCAAAATTGCCGACCTGCTCGCCGCCCGCCGCGACCGGTGGTTCGAGATTGCCCGCGAAAATTCCGGCAACACCAAGGCTGACGCGGCCATCGACGTCGATGGCTCCATCGGCACCCTGAAGTATTTCGCCAAAATTGGCGCCCGGCTGGGCGATGCTCGCCTGCTGCGCGACGGATCGCCCGCCCGGCTGGCGCGCGACCCGAACTTCCAGGGGCTGCACGTCGGCGTGCCTCTGGACGGCGTCGCCGTGCACATCAACGCCTTCAATTTTCCCGCCTGGGGATTGTGGGAGAAGGCCGCAGTCAGCTTGCTGGCCGGGGTTCCTGTGCTGGTGAAGCCGGCAGCCGCTACCGCTTGGCTGGCGCAGGAGATGGTCAGCGCGGTCCTCGAGGCCAACCTTCTGCCGCCGGGAGCGCTGTCGATTCTCTGCGGCGCGCCCAACGATCTGCTCGATCATCTGCAACTGGGCGACGCGGTCGCCTTCACCGGCTCGGCAACCACGGGCGAGGCCATTC
>Ga0070737_10006508_pt1 | contig 10682 bp, 11 predicted proteins | sample Coa_R1_10_FD_66438 | JGI IMG/M metagenome (GOLD analysis project Ga0070737, IMG submission 66438) | Surface soil microbial communities from Centralia Pennsylvania, which are recovering from an underground coalmine fire - Coalmine... | ecosystem: Environmental > Terrestrial > Soil > Unclassified...
GAGCCGTTATTCCATCGCTACACCGACGAAGAGTTGAGGTCGATGGAAACCACGGAACAGCTCGCGGCTAATCCGCGCCGCTCCGCAGCCGCTCCGAGCCCGGCGTCCCGCGAGCAGATCCTGGCGGAACGGCGCCGCCTAAGCCAGCTTCGGCAGCAGGCGGTGAAGCTGTTCACGGAGGAAGGCGTCGCGGCGGTCATCACGCCTAGCCGCGACAGCAGCGAAGGCGGTGGTACGGGCATCATCTTCGACGACAACGGCGCGAATCTAGCGCAGTCCGCCCAGAAGCCTGAGAACGCCGTCAAGATCCCCAACGCGGTGATGATGATCGAGCACTACAACCGCCTTGCCCGCATGGTCACGGCGCACGTGCCCGTTACGGTCGAACTCAACATCGACACTAAATTCACCGGCGATCACGAACACGGCTTCGACACCGTCGCCGAGATCCCCGGCACCGATCCTAAGCTGAAGGACGAGGTCGTCATGGTCGGCGGCCATCTCGATAGCTGGATCTCCGGCACCGGCGCCACAGACAACGGTGCCGGCAGCGTCATGGCCATGGAGGCCATGCGCATCCTGAAAGCGCTCGATGTCCACCCGCGCCGCACCATTCGCATCGCGCTTTGGAGCGGGGAAGAACAGGGCCTGTACGGTTCACAAGGCTACGTAAAGCAGCACTTCGGTACCTTCGCCGCACCGAATCCGCCCGATCCAGCCGGCACACCGGGCTACCTCGCCCACCACGGCGCGCTAACAACCACGAAGGAATGGGAGAAGCTCGACGCCTATTACAACCTCGATAACGGCACCGGCAAGGTCCGCGGCGTGTACACGCAGGGCAATTACGCTATCGGTCCCATCTTTAAGCAGTGGATCGCGCCGCTGGCCGACCTGGGCGTAACCACCATCAGCTACCGCGACACGGGCGGTACCGATCACCTCAGCTATGACGCGGTCGGTTTGCCCGGCTTCCAATTCATCCAGGACCCGATGGATTACGAGACCCGCACCCACCACTCGGATATGGACACCGTGGACCGGCTGCATCCCTTCGATCTGGAGCAGGGTGCGGCGGTCGAGGCCATCTTCCTCTACAACACCGCACAACGCGACGAGATGATGCCGCGCAAGCCGTTCCCCCACCCGGAGCTCGAAAGCCAGCAGACCGCTCCGATCCCCAATCTTTATCCCAATGCCCAGGTACCCCCGCCCGACGCCGGGAAGCACTGATCGCCCCAGGCGTACGTGCCCCCACTCCTCGTCAGGGGCGAGGGGTGGGCCGGCGGGCCATGGAAGACAAAAAGCGGCCCTGCGGAAAACAGGTGCTACAATTCAATCTGATCGTTGGTCTCCGATCTGGTTTTTTTGACAAAGAGTTGGCTGTACGCACCCTTTACAAACAACACCAAATTGCGTTCAGCGGTACATTACAGCTTTTTTCAAGGAAATCATCATGGAACAGGGAACAGTTAAGTGGTTCAACGACACCAAGGGTTTTGGATTCATCAGCCGTCAGGGCGGTGAGGACGTTTTCGTTCATCACTCCGCAATCCAGAGCAACGGCTTCCGCAGCCTCCAGGAAGGCCAGCAGGTTCAGTTTCAGGTCGTCAAGGGACCCAAGGGTCTCCAGGCCGAGCGCGTTCAGGTCCTCTAAGTCGTAAAAGACCTTCGCGGAGGGGGCAGCGATCGTTGATCGCTGCCCTTTTCGCCTTCCAGGGCCATGCTTTACAACGCAAGCCCCTTGCTCAACGTCCGCCCAACGCTGCCGACTGGAGGCCTATGGCCACGCCCGCACACACCAAGTACTACCTCAAATCCCTCCACGAAGAGATTGATCTTTACGACCGCAAGCTGGCGCACATGGAGAAATACGACAGCTTCGCCAACGACGCCGAACGCAAAGCCTCGACGGGCAAGCTGCTGACCAAGCGGGAAACACTGGCCAAGGCCGCTCGTCAGCTCGTGGAGGAGGGCATCGAATTCAAATCCTCCGATCTGCCCCGCTCCTTCCGCCCCGCAGAGGACATCACCGAGGCTGTGCCGGAAGAGGCTCACAAGGAGGCCACCTCCACGGAGGTGACCGTGGAGTCCGTCAGCCAGGCCTTTCTGTCGAAGCCGATCCCCTCGCCCTTTGCCGGAACCGTGCTCGACGGCAGCGCCCACGTGGAAGCCTACAAGCGGAACCGCGCCAAGTCGTCTTCTCCGCAGGCATAGCGCTCACGCGGTTTAGCGGGCCACGGCGTCCAGGGGCAGCCACAACGTAAACACGGTGCCATGCCCAAGGCGGCTGCGCAGGCGGAGGGTGCCTGCGTGCCGCTCCGCAATGTCGCGGCTGATCCAAAGCCCCAGGCCCGTCCCGCCAATCTCCTTGGTCGTAAAGAACGGCTCCCATACGCGTGCCCTTATCGCCGAGGACATCCCGGTTCCGGTGTCGGCTACGGCCAGGCGCAGGCCTCGCCTGCCGGAAGCCCAGTCTGTGCTCTCCCGGGAGCGCAAGAGGAGACGGGAAGGCCGCCCTGCCATTGCGTCCAGCGCATTCCCCACTAAATTGCTCAGCACCTGCCGGATCTCCCCATCGAAGCAAAGGATCGGCTGCGCGGTGGCGATCCGCTGTTCCACGGCTACATCTCCGTTCTTCAGCCTCCCGGCATAGAGCGTCAGCACGCTTTCAAACAAGTCGCCGGCGCGCACCGGCAGCGGCCGTGTCGACTGCTTGTGGAACCGCAGCGTCTGGTTCGTGATGGCAGAGACACGGCGCAGCTCCAGCTCGGCCTGATCCAGGTAGAGCCGCATGGCGGCAGGGTCGTCCGTCCCCCGGGCCAGGTAGAGCAGGTTGGTCACGGACTCCAGCGGATTGTTGATCTCATGTGCCATGGAGGCGGCCAGGCGGCCTACCGCGGCCAGCTTCTCCGCCGTCCGCAGCATCTGCTCCGTCTGCTTTCGCTCGGTGATGTCGTGCGATTGGATCACGACCCCACGCACGGCACCCTCGCTGTCGGCATCCGGGATGTGCTGCGCCAGCATGTGGCGCGCGCCAAAGGCGGCGGGAATGGTCACCTCAAAGCTTTGAGGCTCCCCCCGCAACGCTTTCTGCAGGTGTCCGTGGATCTGCGGAAACGCCTCCCCAAGGAACTCCTGCATGTGCCGGCCAATCATGGTCTCCGGCGTGCTGTCGAAGTAGCGCGCATAGGCCCGGTTCACGCGCAGGTAGCAAAGGCCAGGATCCACATAGGCGATCAGCGCCGGCAGGGAATTCGTAATGGTTTGCAGTTGGGCGTCGCTTCGCTCCAGGCGCTCCTGCGCGATCTGCCGTCCCGCCTCCGCCTCCTTCCGCGCGGTGACATCCAGAACAAAAGCGATCCCCTCACCATCGCTCAGACGCTTGCTCGCGATGGTGACCCAGAACCGCGATCCGTCCTTGCGCAGGTACTGCTTCTCATAGGGAAGGACGCTGCCGGTCTTCACAAACTGCTGCAGGGCGGCGTCCGAGGCCGCTTTCCATTCCGGTGGCGTGATGTCGGTCCAGCGCAGGGCGCCGCCGCGCACGTCCTCCTGCGTCCATCCTCCCATCCGCAGAAAAGCATCGTTGGCGCGCAGGATCTCTCCGCTCGGCGCGAAGAAGAGAATGCCTACCGTGTCGATCTCCATCGCCCGGCGGAAGCGCAAAGCGTCCGTCAGCAGGTCCGGTGAGGCGACCTCCTCAATCCGCAGGGTCAAAATGCATGCTCCGTGATGGCATTCGCGGCATCGTCTTCCTCAGTCTGCCACGCGTGCCGCCAACATCATGCTCTCGCGAACACCGAGGGCTGTCATGTCTTTCCTTAAACTCGTGTGCCATGCGGTGAAATTCCCGTGAACACCCTTGGATTCCGCCGCCGCATCCCCGATAAGCTTGAGCCTGATGGCCGCCCACTTCACACCCGAAACGATGCGCTTCCTCCGCGGACTTGCCAAACACAACGACCGCGACTGGTTTGAGGAGCGCCGGCCCATCTACGAAAAGCACCTCAAGCAGCCCATGCAGGCGGTGATCGAAGCCATCAACACGGACCTCTCCGGCTTTGCACCTGAGTACGTCCGGCCGCCCCACAAGATCGCCATGCGCATCTTCCGGGACACCCGCTTCAGCCCGGACAAGCGGCCCTACAAAACCAATCTCGCTGCTTGGTGGGCGCGCCAGGGCTTGGAAAAGACCTCCGCGCCCGGCTTCTTCCTGCAGATCGGCCCCGCTGGCGGCATGGTTGCCGCCGGCATCTACGCACCGGAGCGCGAGGACCTGCTGCGAACGCGCCGCTGGCTCGCCGACCACCACGAGCGGTACCGCGAGGAGGCAGCCCCGTTGCTGAAAGCGAAAGGCAATCTCCCGGCCATGCAGCCGATCCCGCCGAACGCTCTCACCCGCAACCCCAAGGGTTTCGCGCCGGACCACCCTGCGAGCGACCTGCTGCGGTCGCGCAACTGGGGCTTCTCTGCGGCGCTAGCCGCTGAGGACGCACTTCAGCCCGGCTTCCCGGATCTCGTCCTCGCTCATTTCCGCCGCCTCGCGCCCTTTGTTTCCTTGCTCACCGAGCCTTTTCTAAGCGCGGACGCGGATCCACGGCGGGGGTTGCGACTCTAGCGCCGGGGCCTCCGTTTCCTATCCTTCTGCCCCCAGATACCCCGAAAGTGGCAGAATGCACCGGAAAAGGCACCTCGGAACGAGAAAACCCGTAAAAACACTGTGGAAACCAGCGTTTGGTGGTTGACAAGCCGGTCTTCGAAGGTTGAAGGTGAAACTCGGCGCGGTGCTCCGCACCCGCATAAACACTGGACATTTCGCATGGCACACAACTTCTGTGCCCCATGCGGGAGCGCCGCATTACGGCCCAAAATTTCTACTCTCTGTGCAAAGGAGCACATCACTATGGCAAAAGGCATGACCAAGACTCAGCTCATCCGCTTCATGGCGGAAAAGATGGAGATCAACAACAAGCAGAGCGCCGCATTCTTCGCCACGCTCGCGGAAACCGCCGTCAAGGAAACCAAGAAGAATGGCGAGTTCGCCATCCCCGGGATCGGCAAGCTCGTCAAGGCGGAGCGCAAGGCCCGGATCGGCCGCAATCCCCAGACCGGCGAAGCCATCAAGATCAAGGCCAAGACCGTCGTCAAGTTCCGCATCGCCAAGGCCGCCAAAGACACGATCGCCCCGCCCAAGAAGTAAGCGCGCCGCGTTTACCCCGTCGCCGCTTAGGTCCGCGCGACGGGGCGGCGCACCTGTCCTCCATGACCGCCCAGAGTTCAACGCTCAGCCTTTGGAAGCAGCACCTGGGTCATGTGCCTGACCTGGTTTGGGACCAGGCGCGGCTTGAGGTCCTCATCCTCGCCGATAACGACCTCGCCGAACTTCCCGCCCAGATTGGCCAACTCCGCCATCTGCGGACTCTGGATCTGGGCCACAATGCGCTCACCACGGTGCCGGAATCCCTGGGCGATCTCACCACCCTGCGCGACTTCCTGTACCTGCATGACAACCGCTTGGCAGCCCTGCCAGCATCCCTCGGGTGCTTAGCGCAGCTTCGCTATCTGAACCTGAGCGGAAACGCTTTCACGCAGTTCCCCGACGCCGTCTGCCGCATGGCGTCGCTCCTCGAGCTCCGCATCACCGACAACGCGCTCCAGGAGCTCCCTCCATCCATTGCACAGCTCACACGCCTGCGCGAACTGCACCTGCGTAACAACCGGCTCACCGGCCTGCCTGCGGAGATCGGCGCGCTGGCCGAACTCCGCCAACTCGACCTGCGCGGCAATCCGCTCGCCTCTCTACCGGCAAGCCTCGCCAGCCTGCCGCACCTCGAGAAGCTCGATTTGCGCTGGGTCAGCACGCTCCCGCCCTACGCCTGGCTCACTGCGCTTGAAGCAAAGGGCTGCCTCGTCTATCGCTGAAGGTCGCTATACGTTGCCGCGAAATCCCAGCGTCCGCAACTGCGAGCGCGAAAGCGTCGCGTGCACACCGTCATCGGGGAAACTGGACCACCGCCCCACCTCCGCGCTGTCTAGCGCACGCAAAGCCTCGCCCTCGGTGCGGAAGCGTACAGGGCGCAGATAGCGGTGAGCATGATCCGGGCCCAGGTGGCTGTCTTCTGGCTCGGCCTCAAGCCAATACAAAACGCCGAGCCGGCGAAGGCTCAGCTTGTAAAAGTGAACATCCATCCCAGACAGGCTAGCATCGGCTCCGCGCCGCTTCTAGATGGCCGGAATCTCCTGCGGCGTCACCCGGGGCAACATCGCTCGCAACACCAGGGACACGCCCAGGGAGATCAGGATGCCCTTCATCAAGGGCAGGGCATTGAAGTCCCACCCAAAGCCCGCCAGAGTGATTACGACGCCGATGAGATAGCTTTCGCCCAGGGCCGCCTGCAGCCAATGCGGACGTTGCCCGCCCGCCGGCACCTGCGGCTTCGGCGAGGGCAAGAACCGCGGCACCCTGGCCTCATACGCCCGGTACGCCTCCCCGAAGCGAGACGCCAGGAACGGCTCCTCTGCCATCGCCAACCGCACCTGAAGAATCCAGATTGCCGCAATGGCAAAGACCGCGCCGGCCGGCGCCATCAGCAACGACACGCCTACCGTGTGCAGCAGCGTCCCCAGGTAGAGTGGGTTGCGCGACCGGCGGTACGGTCCATCCGCCAGCAGCACCTGCCCCTGCATCGCGGGCGACGCTACCACGCCCGACCCGATGTACGCCGCGCCCCAGACGCGCATCCCCGCACCCAGAGCCGCGAACACGATCGCCACCACCAGCAGTACGCTCGTCGCTGCCTCGAAGCTCAGCCACCCGGCCCGTGCCATCGCCGCACTCAGGTTCAACCAGGTCGACTTCGTCGTAAGCCCCAGCCATGGTTCCCAGAACGGCCAGAAGCCCAGTACATAGATCAGCACATGCAGCAGGTAACGGAAACGGTATTCAAGACGCGAAGCCATCATCAATAACTACCCTGCGCCACAGCGGGCTCGCGGTCAACCTCAGCCATCGACGGCTTTGTGACCGCATCGGGCCGGGGCTCATCCTTGTAGACGACGCCACCTTTCATCACAAAGTCCACATGCTGCAGCGTCGTCACATCCTTCAGCGGATCGCCCTTGACGGCGATCACATCCGCCCATTTGCCCGGCTCCAGCGAACCCACCTTTTCCGTCCACCCCATCAGGTCCGCCCCGTTCAGCGTGGCTGACTGGATCGCCTGCAGCGGCGTCATGCCATACTCCCGCACATACACCTCAAGCTCGTGCGCGTTCAGCCCATGCGGATACACCGCCGCGTCCGTCCCCAGCGCCACCTTCACCCCCGCCGCAATCGCCCGCTTGTGATTCGCCCGCGCGACCGCCGTGGTGTCCTTCATCTTCTGCGCATACAGCGCCGGCAAGTGCCCGTTCTCCTTGTACCAGTCGTACAAGTAACTGGTCGGCACCAGGTAGGTCCCATGCGCCTTCATCGCCTTGATGCTCGCGTCGTCGATGTAGCTCCCGTGCTCAATGGAATCCACGCCCGCCTCGGTCGCCCACAGGATCGCCTGCGCCCCATGCGCGTGCGCGGCGACCTTGCGCCCCAACCGGTGCGCGTCGGCGCAGATCGCGATCATCTCTTCCCTTGTGTACTGCGAGGCCTGCGGGTCGTCTCCCTTGGACAACACGCCACCTGACGCCCCGATCTTGATCAGATCCGCGCCATACTTGATGTTCTGCCGCACCATGTGCTGCACCGCCGGGATGCCGTCCGCCACGCCCTCGCCCACCACGTGGTACTGGTACGGCAGCAGATTTTCGTCCATGTGCCCGCCCGTAATGCCCAGCGGCGGACCGGAGACCTGCATGTGCGGCCCGGGAATGTGACCCTCGTTGATCTCATCCCGCAGTGCCACATCCGTGAAGTCGTTCGCCCCCACGTTGCGGACCGTCGTGAACCCCGCCTCCAGCGTCGTCTTGGCGTTCTCCACCCCGATAATCGCTTCCTTGCCCGGCGTCATCGTCAGCTCAAAGTACGGATCGAAGTCCGTCGCGCCCGTCAGGTGCACATGCACGTCGATCAACCCCGGCAGCACCGTCTCCCCACGCAGGTCCACCTCGCGGTCGCCCGCCTGTGCCGGCGTGCTCGCCGTGGCCGCTACGCCCACCACCTTGTCGCCCTGCACGATCACCGTCGCGTCCGGCATCTCGCGTCCTGTCTTCACGTCCAGCACGGCTCCGGCCCGGATAAGCGTCCGCGCACCGGACGGAGCTAAATAGGTCGGCTGCGTGCCAGTTTGTGCGCTTATCGAACACACATATAGCAGGCTACAGATCAGGAAAGCTACAAGGGCAAGCGCCCATACGAAACGGCGGTTGGTCGCACACAGGTTCATTTGCATCCTCAAAGGGAGAGAAGGGTCGGTGGCCTTATCGTACATGCCGCGGAAACAGACGGCTTCCAGGTGTCCGATAGGCCACTCTTCCCTGTGAGGTGCGTCAGGCCTGCTTTGCCGCGGCGCTAGCCGGCAGCCATTCCGGGGGCGGACTGGCCGGGAGCGTGATGCCGAAGTGGCTTTCTAGCCACGCCGTGATCTTGTCCCACTCCGCCTGGAGAAGTCCCTTGATCGGCGTGAAGTAGGTCCCACCGTAGTAACGGGGCTGCGTCCCGTCTCCGTCCGGCGAGCCGTGGTCGGTATCGATGGAAAGGCGCCACTTTTCGGCGTGGTTCTTCCACTCGGTTTGATCCACGAGGCTTGGCGCGTCAAACCAGACATTCCAGGACAACACATTGCCTTGCAGCAGAATGTTTCCCGAAGAGAGATTGAAGATGTCCATGACCATGGCATTAAAGTCATCGACAATCGAGTTGTTCGACGTCACAATCGGTCCGATCCCCACCTCTACATTGGCAACTCCCCAGGCACCGTCAAATTCATGCAGAGCGAACTCGGGATTCGGGAAGGCGGGGTTGCAGCCCGATCGGACGGCGATCGTCGGCACGCTCGGATCACCAACCTTGTGGAGATTGACCTGGATCGCGCTTGCCTTGTCCAGTGGAAAGGGCAGATCGTATTTTTGCATAACGGACTTTATAAACTGGTAAGCCAAGCTATTCTCGGCACTCGGCCCAAACCAGATCTTGCCGGCCACGTTCATATCAGCTGCGAGCAGGTCGGCATTTCGGTTCTGGACGGACTCGTCCATCCAGCCACGTTGCCCCGTAACCGTCACTTCGATGTTCAGGGTTCCGAAGGTGGGTGAATATGCGCCCTGCTGCGGGCAGATGATCGACCAGATTCTCCCGGACGGATCGTACCCCGCCCGGGAGATATCCGGGGCAAACATCTGGTAGCAGCGCGACGTCGGGTCGCCGGGTACCGTCTCCCAGCTGAACTCCGGCCAGAGCACATGCACTTGCCTTTCAATTTTGGTTAGGTTGTCCATATTGGCCAGAAGAGGCAATGAGGACAGGTTGGGATCAGGGTAGGCGAAGGCTGGGTTAGAGGTAGAGAACTCTCCCTTCCATCCAGGGGCCGGTACTTTATTGACGGGGATCTTCTCGGGTGATGCCATCTATTTCTCCGCTTAGGCTGTTCACTTGTAGTGCTGCCCCATTATGGCGGTACCAATGCACCCGGTCTACCGCTAAACGGTACCCCGGCCCACAAAGATCGGCTGTATTTAGCCTTCCGCAAAGGAGAGCCCGTCTTGAACTAGCCTGCTCTCCCCAACGCTGCCAGAATCGAATCAAAATCATCCACCCCGCCATACTCAATGATGACCCGGCCCTTGCCCCGTTTGTCCTCGATGGTCACCTTCAGCCCCAGCGTTCGCCGCAGCTGCTCCTGCGCATCCCTCACATTTGGGTCCAGCGTCTTTACCGGCTTCTCCGGCTTCACCTTGCCCTCAGGATTCAGTAAGCCCTGCACCAGGCTCTCCGTTGCCCGCACATTCAACCCCAGGGACACCACGCGCTGCGCCGCCAAGCCGATGGCCTCTGGGGAAGGCAGCGCGATCAGTGCCCGCGCATGCCCAAAGCTCAGCTCACCTGCCTCCACCATCTGCTGCACATCATCCGGCAACCGCAGCAGTCGCAGGAAGTTCGCCACCGTGGCCCGGTCCTTGCCCGTGCGTTCCGCCATCTGTTCCTGTGTTAGGTGAAACTCCCGGCTGAGGCGCTCATAGGCCCGCGCCTGCTCCATGGGGTTCAGATCCGCGCGCTGGAGGTTCTCGACAACGGTCATTTCCATCGTCTGCAGGTCGGAGACCTCCCGCACCATCGCCGGTACGGTTGCCTTACCAGCGTGTTTGCTGGCCATCAGCCGCCGTTCACCGGTAATCAGGGTGTACCGGCCATCCTTGCCTGGCCGCACCACGATCGGCTGCACTACCCCCGTCGCCGTAATTGAAGCCGCCAGCTCTTTCAGCTTGTCTTCGTCAAATCCTGTACGCGTCTGGTACGGGTTGCGGTCGATCAACTCCACGGGGATCTCCAGCGGCCGCCCCGCCGGTTGCTCCTCCGCCACCGCCTGCACCATCGGAACCGGCGCTGGCCGGGAAGGCAGTAGCGACTCGAGCCCCTTGCCCAGTGCTCGCCGCTTGTTGTCAGTTGTAGACTGTGCCATCCCGTACTCCTTCATCTCGCCGCGCTAAAACGGCCAAATCCGCTTCTTGGCTGCCTTCTTCGTGGAGAG
>Ga0070737_10006510_pt1 | contig 10682 bp, 10 predicted proteins | sample Coa_R1_10_FD_66438 | JGI IMG/M metagenome (GOLD analysis project Ga0070737, IMG submission 66438) | Surface soil microbial communities from Centralia Pennsylvania, which are recovering from an underground coalmine fire - Coalmine... | ecosystem: Environmental > Terrestrial > Soil > Unclassified...
GTGGTCGGGCTGCGCGGCACCGGCAGCAACACGATCGTCGTCAAGGACGTATTCGTGCCGCGCCATCGCTTCCTGTCCTACAAGGCGATGAACGACGGCACCGCGGGCGGTTATGAGACCAACACCGCGCCTGTCTACAAGATGCCTTGGGGCACAGTGCATCCCACCACGATCTCGGCACCGATTGTCGGCATGGCCTACGGCGCCTACGAGGCGCACGTCGAGCACCAGGGCAGACGGATCCGTGCGGCATTCGCGGGGGAGAAAGCCAAAGACGACCCGTTCGCCAAGGTCCGCATCGCCGAGGCCGCCAGCGACATCGACGCGGCGTGGCGGCAGCTGATCGGCAACGTCAGCGACGAGTACGCATGTCTGGTGGCCGGCAAGGAGATTCCCTTCGAGCTGCGGGCACGTGCCCGCCGCGACCAGGTACGCGCCACCGGCCGGGCGATCGCCTCCGTTGACCGCCTGTTCGAGGCGTCCGGCGCCACCGCGCTGGCCAACGATGCTCCGATCCAACGGTTCTGGCGCGACGCACACGCCGGCCGGGTGCACGCCGCCAACGACCCCGAGCGGGCCTACGTGATCTTCGGGAACCACGAGTTCGGGCTGCCGCCCGGCGACACGATGGTATGACCGCCACCGAGGAGCTGACGTTCGAGTCGACCTCGCGCTTCGCCGAGGTCGACGTCGACGGGCCGCTGAAGCTGCACTATCACGAAGCCGGCAGCGGCCCGACAATTGTGCTGCTGCACGGCGGTGGCCCGGGGGCGTCAAGCTGGACGAACTTCTCCCGCAACATCGCCGTGCTGGCGCAGTATTTTCACGTGCTGGCCGTCGACCAACCGGGCTACGGCCACTCCGACAAACGCGCCGAGCACGGGCAGTTCAACCGTTACGCCGCCAGGGCGCTGCACGGGCTTTTCGACCAGTTGGGGCTGGGACGTGTTCCACTCGTGGGCAATTCGCTGGGCGGGGGCACCGCCGTCCGCTTTGCGCTCGACTACCCGGACCGGGCCGGCCGGCTGGTGTTGATGGGCCCGGGTGGGCTCAGCGTCAACCTTTTTGCGCCCGACCCCACCGAAGGGGTCAAGCGGCTGGGCAAGTTCTCCGTCGAACCCACACGGGAAAACCTCGAGGCTTTCCTGCGGGTGATGGTCTACGACCAGAAGCTGATCACGCCCGAGCTGATCGAGGAGCGCTTCGCGCTGGCCAGCACACCCGAATCGCTGGCCGCGACGATCGCGATGGGAAAGTCGTTCGCTGGGGCCGACTTTGAGCTCGGCATGATGTGGCGCGAGGTGTACCGGCTGCGCCAGCCCGTGCTGCTGATCTGGGGCCGTGAGGACCGGGTCAACCCGCTCGACGGCGCGCTGGTCGCCGTGAAGACGATTCCGCGTGTGCAGCTCCACGTTTTCGGGCAGTGTGGACATTGGGCACAGGTGGAGAAGTTCGACGAGTTCAACAAGCTGACCATCGACTTTCTGGGAGGCGTGTGATGAGCATCCGGTCGCTGGGCTATCTGCGCATCGAGGCCACCGACGTGGCGGCCTGGCGCGAATACGGGCTGAAGGTGCTCGGCATGGTCGAGGGCAGCGGCACCACCGAAGGCGCGCTGTACCTGCGGATGGACGACTTCCCGGCCCGGCTGGTGATCCTGCCCGGCGAACACGACCGGCTGTCTGCAGCCGGCTGGGAATGCGCGAACGCCGAAGGGCTGCAAGAGATCCGCAACCGCCTCGACGTCGAGGGCACACCGTACAAGGAAGCCACCGCCGCCGAGCTGGCGGATCGGCGCGTCGACGAGATGATCCAATTCTCCGATCCGTCGGGTAACTGCCTGGAGGTCTTCCACGGCGCCGCGCTCGAGCACCGCCGGGTCGTCAGCCCGTACGGGCACAAATTCGTCACCGGCGAGCAGGGCCTGGGCCATGTGGTGCTGTCCACCCGCGACGACGCCGAGGCGCTGCACTTCTACCGCGACGTGCTCGGCTTCAAACTGCGCGACTCGATGCGGATGCCGCCGCAATTGGTCGGTCGCCCCGCCGACGGAGCCCCGGCCTGGCTGCGGTTCTTCGGCTGCAATCCGCGTCATCACAGCCTCGCCTTCCTGCCGCTGCCGACCCCGAGCGGCATCGTGCACCTGATGATCGAGGTGGAGAACTCCGACGACGTCGGGCTGTGCCTGGATCGGGCGTTGCGTCGCAAGGTGCCGATGTCGGCGACGCTGGGCCGGCACGTCAACGACCTGATGCTGTCGTTCTACATGAAGACGCCCGGCGGATTCGACGTCGAATTCGGTTGTGAGGGAAGAAAAGTCGACGACAGCGACTGGATTGCCCGGGAAAGCACCGCGGTGAGCCTGTGGGGCCACGACTTCACGGTAGGTGCCCGGAACCAGTGAGCGCCGCGCCGATCGACCCGCGCACGTTCCGCAACGTGCTGGGTCAGTTCTGCACCGGGATCACGATCATCACCACCGTGCACGACGGCTCGCCGGTCGGCTTCGCCTGCCAGTCGTTCGCGGCGCTGTCGCTGGAGCCGCCGCTGGTGCTGTTCTGCCCCACCAAGGTGTCGCGGTCGTGGCAGGCCATCGAGGCCAGCGGAAAGTTCTGCGTCAACGTGCTCACCGAGGGGCAGAAGCACATCTCGGCGCGGTTCGGCTCCAAGGAGGCCGACAAATTTGCCGGGATCGACTGGACCCCATCGGAACTCGGTTCGCCGGTCATTGACGGGTCGCTTGCCTACATCGACTGCACGGTGCACTCGGTGCACGACGGCGGCGACCACTTCGTGGTATTCGGGGCGGTGAAATCACTGTCCGAGGTGCCCAAGATCAAGCCGCGGCCGCTGCTGTTCTATCGCGGCGACTACACCGGCATCGAACCCGACAAGACCACCCCGGCGCAGTGGCGCGACGACCTCGAGGCCTTCCTGACGACGACCACCCAGGACACCTGGCTGTAGGACGTTGGTCTGTCGCTGCGACGGCTGCGGTGCGATGATGGGACTGAAATGCGCCGGATCGTTCTCCTGGTCGGCGCGGTTTTGGGTGCCGCGCTGCTGAGCGCAGGCGTGGCGAGTGCCGACCCGGTCCAGTTACGGAGCAGGCTGGGCAATTGGTGCCTCGACAGTCCGAACGGAAACAACGCCGCCACGATGGTCAACCCCTGCGACGGGTCGAAATCCCAGCTGTGGCTTTTCAACTCTGCCGGGCAGCTCGAGAGCGCGGCCTTTCCGGGGTATTGCGTAAACATCAGCGGCGCAGCGGATAACACCCCGGTGACCCTCGCGCCGTGTCAGGCCAACACGGCTAACGAGCAGTGGGCTCACCAACCCGACGGCCACATCACCAGCCCGATCGGTCCGTGCCTCAATGTGTTCGGGGGCGTGGCGCAGCCCGGCACTCCGGTGATCGCCTACCACTGCATTCCCGACGTGGCCGACGAGCAGTGGGATTAACGTTCGGAATGCCAGCGGGCCTGATGCTCGGCGTGCGTCGGCAGGTAGGCGCCGGGCGCGAAGAACTCGTCGTAGAAATCGGTGTCCAGGTGTTGTGCCTGTAGGTACATCAGCACGTGCACGGTCGGCACGGTGCCGGGCAACTTGCCGAAGGTGTCGTAGATATATGACGCTTCGAGGGTGACGAGCTCCCGTATACCGTCGAACGGCAGCGCCGAGGCGCGCACCGTCGGTGTATCCGACCACGGTCCGGGTGTGTCCGGGTGAAAGGGACCACCGGGGCCGTACTTGCGGGCGACGAGCGTGTCCACCCCTTCTGCGACCGACGGCACATGCGGCGGGCTGAGCGTCTCGAAGTATCCGGGCAGCCCGGTGACGTTCGGGAAGGGCCAACGGTCGTCTTGGTCTGCGACGAATCCCAGCCCGTCCAGCACCGACAATCGATTCAGGCCGTCGTAGATCCAGCCGCCCAGTCCCAGTGCCTGCAGCGCCAAGGCCCCGTTGTTGGCGGCGATGGCAAGTTCTGCGCTCGCCTCCGTCAGCGTGTACTGCTCGACAAACGACAACGGGATCGGGTCGTCGGCATGGGGTAGTGACGAAAAGTGTTCGGTGCCCGGGATATTGCGACCGGTGACGTCATCGGTGATCAGATAGCCGTTGGCGGCGAAGAACCACAGGTTTTCCATCAGGTGCTCGGCGAGATCGGCCACCGGAAATGCCAGCAGGCTGCCGGGGTGGTTGGCGATCCAGAGGTTGTGGCCCTCCATGTGGGGTTCCTCGCGCGGCAGCTCCAGGCGAGTGTCCGAAATCCGCACATACGAGTCCGCAGTGTGGCTGATCCAGTCCTCGATACTGTCGGACTGGCGCGGCTGCGCGTCGCGGCTGGGCAGCATGTACGTGCCGGTGTCGTCGGTGAAGAACAGCTGGCTGGTGTGAAAGCCCGCCGCCGACGGGAAAGTTCGACCGGTCGCGCTGCCCGAATAGTTGGGCAGTGACGGCGCGTAGCCCGGGTTATGGGTTATGCCGTAGTGCCAGCCGGTGACGCCGCCGGTGACCGAAATCATCAGCGCCCGTTCGACTTCCGACAGCGGCTGGACCGGCCGTCGACTGGTGTAGGCCAGCGCGCCGGCCGGGATCCGGCCGCCGACGGGAAATCGCCGTGACCGCCGTCCGGTAATGGCCGCGAACAACGGGAACTCACTCACCTGCGCCAGTGCGGCCCGTTCGTGGTCGGAGATGACAAGGCTCACCTTTGCAGCCACACCCTTATGCGCCGCAACGCCTCTTCGATATCGCCGGTCGGGCCCGCGAACGACAACCGGACGAACGATCCACCATGCACGGTGTCGAAGTCGATGCCGGGCGCAATCGCAACACCGGTGTCGGCCAACAGTTTCGAGCAGAAGGCCATCGAGTCGTCGGTGTAGTCTGACACGTCGGCGTAGACGTAGAAGGCGCCATCGGTGGGCGCCAGCCGGTCGATGCCGATGCCGCGGAGACCGTCCAGCAAGAGCCTGCGGTTGATTGCGTACTGGTGCAGGTGTCCGTCGGCTTCGGCCACCGCCTCGGGGGTGAACGCTGCAACGGCGGCGTGCTGCGATAACACCGGCGGGCAGATCGTGAAATTGCCGGTCAGGCGGTCCACCGCGCGGCGCAGCTCGGCCGGCACCAGCAGCCAGCCCAGCCGCCAGCCCGTCATCGCGAAATACTTGGAAAAGCTGTTGACCACCACCGCGTTTCGCGACGTCTGCCAGGCGCAGCTTGTTTCCGGCGCGCCCTCGTAGACCAGCCCGTGATAGACCTCGTCGCTGACCAGCCGCACCCCGGCGGAATCACACCACGACGCGATCGCCGCCAGCTCCGCCGGCGGAATGACCGTGCCGGTCGGGTTGGCCGGGCTGGCCACCACCACGCCGGCCACCGGCGGGTCGAGTTCGGCCAGCATCTGTGCCGTGGGCTGAAATCGGGTCTCCGGCCCACACTCGAGATCGACCACCTCACACCCGAGCGCCGTCAAAATGTTGCGGTAGCACGGGTAGCCCGGACTGCTGACCACCACCCGGTCGCCGACGTCGAAGCACGCCAAGAACGTCAGCAGGAACCCTCCCGACGACCCTGTCGTGATCACCACCTCGTCGGGATTGACCGCCAGCGCGTACCTGTCTCGGTACGACGCCGCGATCGCCGCGCGAAGCTCCGGAATGCCCAGCGCCACCGTGTAACCCAGCGGGCTGCTGTCCAGCGCGGCTTTGGCGGCGGTGCGCACCGGCTCGGGGGCGCCCGCACTGGGTTGCCCCGCCGACAGGTTCACCAGGTCGCCATGGGTCCGCTGACGCTCGGCGGCCGCCAGCCACACGTCCATCACGTAGAACGGCGGGATCCCGGCGCGCAACGCGACGCGGTCGTTCATAGCGCCACGTTAGAACACTTCGGATTCCAGCCGGCGCAGGTATTCGCGCGGCGGGCCGATCAACTGCGAACTGCCGTGTGCCCGTTTGAAATACAGCTGCATGTCGTGTTCCCAGGTGATCGCGATGCCGCCGTGCAGCTGAATACCTTCGGCGGCCACCGTGTACAACGCTTCGCTGGCCGCCACTCGGGCCAGCGCCGCCGAGGTCGGCGATGGTTTCGCGACGGCGTCGTTGACCACCGCACGCGCGGACTGCACCGCGACGTACAGGTCGGCCATCCGGTGCTTGAGCGCCTGGAAACTGCCGATCGGCCGGCCGAACTGCACCCGCTCCTTGGTGTAGGCGACGGTCAGCTCCAGGCAGCGTGCCGCCGCGCCGATCTGCTCGGCGGCCAGCAGGATGGCTGCGGTGTCGGAGAGGCCGGGATCGTCGCCGAGCGGCGCCGTGCTCTGCGCGGTAACCCGGGCCAGCCGCCGGGTCGGATCCATGGCGGCGACGGGCTCGGCGCTGAACGCGGTCCACCGGATGAGTTTGTCGCCGTCGGCCGCGATAACAACGTCGGCGATATCGCCGTTCACCACGTAGTCGGGGTCGAACACCACGGCGCCGATCGCGGCGCCCTGAGCCAGCCGCTCCAACGCGTCGGTGTCCGGCTTGTCGGCGGCGAGCAGCGCCAGTTCGGTGAGCGTGCTGCCCAGCAACGGGGTGGGCACCAGAGCCTTGCCGAGTTCCTCGACGACGACGGCGGCGTCGCCGAGACTGCCGCTGGCGCCACCGTATTCCTCGGGTACCACCAGGGCGGCGGCACCGACTTGTTCGCACAGCAGCCGCCACAACGTTTCGTCGTAGCCGCGTTCCGATTCCATCGCCAGGCGGACCGAGTCCGGCGACGCGTGTTTGGCGACCAGTGCCGCGACGGTCTCGCGCAGCAGTTCTCGTTCGTCACTCATAAGGCCTCCAATACCCGTCGCCGGTGCGCGGCGGGATCGCCCCAGGCCGGCCGCAACGCTTGGACCCTCAGCAGCCACAGCGACAGGTCGTGTTCGGCGGTGAAGCCGATGGCCCCGTGGGTCTGCAGCGCCGAGCGGGCGGCCAGCAGCGCGGCCTCCGACGCCGCGGCCTTGGCGGCGCTCACGTCGCGGACAGTGTCCGGTGAGCCGGTGGCCAGCGACAGCGCCGCGCCGTAGACCAGCGGTCGGGCCAGCTCGACCGCGATATGCACGTCGGCGAGCTTGTGCTTGATCGCTTGATACGAGCCGATCACCCGGCCGAACTGGGTGCGCTGCTTGGCGTACTCGACGGCGGCGTCCAGCAGGGCCTGCCCGGCGCCGACCAGTTGGGCGGCGGTGGCCAGCGCGCCGAACTCGTAGGCGCGCGCGACATCGGCCGCCCACGACGAGCCGGCCGCGGTGACGTCGAAGAGCCGACGGCTGGGGTCGACGGACTCGTGGCATGCGCCGGGCTCAGCCGCACTCACCTGTCCGTCACCGGCCAGCAAAACCAGGCCCGCGGTGTCGGCGTCGACGGCCCGCGGCACCTGCGGCGGCAGCGCGACGGTGGCTATCAGCTCGCCCGCGGCCAGCGCCGCGCAGCGCTCGTCGTCGGCAAGCAGAATCGGTGCTACCGCAATGGATTCGGTGACCGGTCCCGGCACGCACCAACGTCCGAGCCGCTCGGCCGCGACCACCAGATCGACCGGATGCGCGCCGATGCCGTCGAACCGTTCGGGCACCATCAACGCGGTGACGCCCAGGTCGGCCAACTGCGCCCACACCTTGCGGCCGGGCGCGGTGTCGCCTGCGGCCCAGGCCCGCACCGCGGCCGGGACGTCTGCCGCCGCGAGCGCCGCGTCGATGCTGGCCGCGAAATCGCACTGCCCTTCGTCGAGGTCGAATCTCATTTGGTCTTCTCCCGGGGCAGGCCCAGCAGCCGCTCGGCAATGATGTTGCGCTGAATCTCGTTGGTGCCGGCGTAGATCGGGCCGCCGAGCGCGAACAGCAACCCGTCGGTCCAGGAGTCGGCCAGCTCGCCGTCGGCGCCGCGGATATCCAGCGCGGTCTGATGCAGCGCGACGTCGAGGTCCGACCAGAACACTTTGGTCACCGACGACTCGGCGCCGAGCTCGCCGCCTTCGGCCAGCCTGGTCACGGTGCCGAACGTGTGCAGCCGGTAGGCCTGCGCCTTGATCCAGGCGTCGGCCACCTGGTCCCCGAAAGCCTTGTCGCCGCTGTCTTTCCACAATCCGGCCAGCCGCTCCGCGGCGGCCAAGAACCGTGCCGGGCTGCGCAGCGACATGCCGCGCTCGTTGCTCGACGTGCTCATCGCGGCCCGCCAGCCGTCGTTCACCTGGCCGATGACGTCGTTGTCGGGGACGAACACGTCGTCCAGGAAGATCTCGCCGAAACCGGTGTCGCCGCCGAGCTGGGCGATCGGCCGCACGGTGATCCCGTCAGCCTTCAGGTCGAACATGAAGTAGGTCAGCCCGCGGTGCCGTTCGGCGGAAGGGTCTGAGCGGAACAGCCCGAATGCCTTGTCGCCGAACGGTGCCCGCGAGCTCCAGATCTTCTGCCCGTTGAGCAGCCAGCCGCCGTCGGTGCGCGTGGCAGTCGACCGCAGCGACGCTAGGTCGCTGCCGGACTCGGGCTCCGACCATGCTTGCGCCCAGATCTCCTCGCCGCTGGCCATCTTCGGCAGCACCCGGTCGAGTTGCTCTTCGGTGCCGTGCGCGAACAATGTCGGTGCCAGCATCGACGTGCCGTTGGCACTGGCCCGCCCGGGGGCGCCCGCGCGGAAGTACTCCTCCTCGAAGACCACCCACTGCAACAGTGTCGCGTCGCGGCCGCCGTAACGCTCCGGCCAGGTGATCACCGACAACCCGGCGTCGTAGAGCACCTTGTCCCAACGCCGGTGCTGCTCGAAGCCCTCGGCGGTGTCGTAGGACTTGGAGGGGAATGAATCACGGTGCGCGGCAAGGAACTCACGCACCTCCATTTGAAACGCCAGGGTTTCGTCGTCGAAGTCAAGGTCCATCTAGGGCATCTCTCGCAGTAGCGGTTTGACCACCTTGCCGCCCGCGTTGCGGGGCAGCGTGTCGACAAACCTCACCGAACGGGGGGTCTTGAAATTCGCCAGATGCTCACGGGTGTAGGCGATCACCGCCTGCTCGTCGAGCTCAAATCCCGGACGCGTTACCACAAACGCCCGACCCACTTCGCCGAGCCGCTCGTCGGGCACGCCGATCACCGCGGCGTCGAGCACACCGTCCAGCCGGGCCAGCACCTGCTCCACTTCGGCGGGGTACACGTTGAACCCGCCGCAGATGTACATGTCCTTGAGGCGATCGGTGATCTGTAAATTGCCTGCGGCGTCGAGCTTCCCGACGTCGCCGGTGTGCAGCCAGCCGTCGGCGTCGATGGCAGCCGCGGTCGCTGATGGGTCGTCGAGGTAGCCCAGCATGACGTTGGGCCCGCGAAGCAGCACCTCGTTTTGTTCGCCGATGCGCAGCTCGAAGTCGGCGATCGGACGCCCGCAGGTGGTGGCCACGGTGACCGCGTCGTCGTCGGCGCGGCACATGGTGCCGAACCCGTTGGATTCGGTGAGGCCGTAGGCCGTCAGAACGATGTCGATGTCGAGTTCGGACTGCATCCGCTCGATCAGCACCACCGGCACGGTCGCCGCGCCGGTGACCGCGAACCTCAGCGAGCTCAGGTCGTAATCGCCGCGCTTGGGATGGTCGAGCAGCGTCTGGTAAATGGTGGGCGGACCGGGCAGCACCGTGATCCGGTGTTCGGCCACCGCGCGCATGGCCTGCTCGGGGTCGAAGGTCAGCTGCGGGATCAACGTGGCGCCGGTCTGCAGGCACGCCAGAATGCCCGCCTTGTAGCCGAAGTTGTGGAAGAACGGGTTGATGCACAGGTAGCGGTCGTCGGCGGTGATCTTGCCGCAGGCCGCCCACGCCCCCGACCCGGCCAGCGACTGGCGGTGCGCGCACAGCACGCCTTTGCTGCGTCCGGTGGTTCCCGAGGTGAACAGGATGTCGGAGACGTCGTCGGGACTGACCGCGGCGGCGCGCGCGTCGGCGGCCTGCAGGCCGGTCCCGTGCGCGACGAATTCGTCCCACGTCCCGTCGTCATTGTCGACCGGCACCCGCACGATGTGCCGCAAATCGGGGAGGGCGCCGCGATCCAGGCCGGCGACCCTGTCCGAACCGAGGAACTCGCCCATCGCCACCAGCACCGGAGCGGCGGTGCGGGCCAGGATATCGGCGGCTTCCGAGGGGGTGTAGCGGGTATTCAGGGGAACCACGGTGGCGCCCGCATAGTGCGTGGCCAGGCAGGCCACCGCCCAGTGCCAGGTGTTCGGCGACCAGATCGCCACCCGATCGCCGGGGTCCACGCCGAGCGCAATCAGCGCGGCCGCGGCCCGGCGCACCTCGTCGCGCAACTCCGCGAAGGTGAGCGTGCGATCCGACGTGACCAGCGCGTTGTGGCGGGGAAGCTCGCCCGCTATGCGATCCAGTGCCGCAGGAATCGTCCGCGGCTGGCTCGACATCGACGCTCCTCTGGACTTAACGCCCGGCTCTTCCGCGAATTCGTCACCGGACTAACAAAGCAAGTGCTTGGTAGGTTAGCCTACAGGGGTGCAGCAGGTCGAGGAGTTCCGGGCCGAGGTCCGGGAGTGGCTGGCCGAGAACCTGGTCGGCGAATTCGCCAAGCTCAAGGGCCTCGGCGGTCCGGGACGCGAGCACGAGGCGTTCGAAGAGCGCCGCGCCTGGAACCAGCATCTCGCCAAGGCCGGGCTGACCTGCCT
>Ga0070737_10006511_pt1 | contig 10682 bp, 10 predicted proteins | sample Coa_R1_10_FD_66438 | JGI IMG/M metagenome (GOLD analysis project Ga0070737, IMG submission 66438) | Surface soil microbial communities from Centralia Pennsylvania, which are recovering from an underground coalmine fire - Coalmine... | ecosystem: Environmental > Terrestrial > Soil > Unclassified...
CAACCGGCCCGACGCCCTGAGCATGGCCGGCGTGGCCCGGGACCTGGCCGCCGCCCTCGGCGTGCCCTTCGCCTGGCCGACCGGCCTGCCGGCCGGGGCGTCCGCCCCCGACCCCGCCGGTGACCCTGCCGGCGAGGGCACGGACGCCGGCGACGGGCCGGACGCCGGCGGGTCGGACCCGGAGCGGGCCGCCGTCGACGTCCAGGACGCCGACCTGTGCGGGCGGTTCACCGCCACCGCCCTCCAAGGCGTGCGGGTCGGGCCGTCGCCGGCGTGGCTGGCGACCCGGCTGAGCCTCGCCGGGATGCGGCCCATCAGCAACGTGGTCGACGTCTCCAACTACGTCATGCTCGACGTGGGCCAGCCCAACCACGCCTACGACCTCGACCGCCTCGCCGGCCGGGCCCTGATCGTCCGCCGGGCTGCGGCCGACGAGACCATCGTGACCCTCGACGGCGTCGAGCGGCGCATGGGGCCCGACGACCTGCTCATATGTGACGGGCAGTCCACGCCGGTCGGGGTGGCCGGGATCATGGGCGGCGCCGACAGCGAGGTGTCCGACACCACCACCACGGTGCTGCTCGAGGCGGCCTGGTTCGCGCCCATGGCCGTGGCCCGCACCGGGACCCGCCTCGGGCTGGTGTCCGAGGCCCGCCACCGTTTCGAACGGGGCGTCGACCCCGAGCTCGCCCCCCGGGCCGTCGACCGCTTCGTCCAGCTCCTGGCCGCCACCCTGCCCGACGGCGGCGGGCCCCGGTTGCGCCGCGGGGCGACGGTCGACGCCCGCTCTGACGCCGACCTGCCGCCGGTGGCCGTGCTCGACGTCCGCACCGCCCGGGTCAACGCCGTGCTCGGCGTCGACCTGCGCGACAGCGACATCGCCGGCCTCCTCCAGCCGATCGGGTTCGAGCCGGCGCCCACCACCACCGGGGTGCAGGCGGTGACCGTCCCGACATGGCGACCCGACGTGACCCGCGAGATCGACGTGATCGAGGAGGTGGCCCGCCACTACGGCTACCCCAACATCGCCCGGCGGGTGCCCGGCTCGGCCCGGTCCGGCGCCCTGACCGCGGCCCAGCGGGACCGCCGGCGGGTGCGCGACATCCTCGTCGGGGCCGGCTTGGACGAGGCGTGGACCAGCACCTTCCTCGCTCCCGGGGACCTCGAACGCGCCGGGGTGCCCGGCCCGGCCGTCACCGTCTCCAACCCGCTCGACCAGGCCGAGTCGGTGCTGCGGCGCTCCCTGCTGCCCGGCCTGCTGAGCGCAGCCCGGGCCAACGCCGACCGCCAGCTGCCGGACGTGCGGCTGTTCGAGACCGGCCGGGTGTTCGCCCCGCCGGCCGACGGGGCGGTCACGCCGACCGAGACCGACCTCCTGGCCTACGTGCTGGCCGGAGCCGGCGCCGACGCCACCACCGCCACCCGGCTGTGGGGGATCCTGCGCGACGGGCTCCGCCTGGTCGGGACGCGTCTCACCGCCGGTGAGGCGCCCGGGATGCACCCCACCCGCACCGCCATCATCGCCACCGGCGACGGCCAAACCCTCGGGGTGGTGGGGGAGGTCGATCCCGACGTCGTCGCGGCGTGGGGGCTCAGCGGGCGGGTCGGCTACCTGTCGGTCGACCTCGACGCGTTGCTGGCCGCACCCCGCCGGCCCGGCCGGGCCCTGCCGGTCAGCCGGTACCCGGCCAGTGATTTCGACCTGGCCTTCGCCGTCCCCGAGGTGGTGCCGGCGGCCGCGGTGGCTGACAGCCTGCGCCGGGCGGCCGGGGAGCTGCTCGAGGACTTGGCCCTGTTCGACGTGTTCCGCAGCTCGTCGCTCGGCCAGGACCGCCGCAGCCTGGCCTTCCGGCTGCGGCTCCGGGCCCAGGACCGCACCCTCGGGGACGAGGAGCTGGCCGCAGCCCGCCGGGCCGCCATCGACGCCGTGGTCGGCGACCACGGTGCCGAGCTGCGGGCATAACCCCCGCCGTGTACCCGCCCGGTCCGCCCGCAGGCTGGTACCCCGACCCCGGCGGGAGCGGCGGGTGGCGGTGGTGGGACGGCAGTATTTGGACCCCGCACCTCACCGCTCCCTCCGGACCGCCCCGCTCGGCGGTGCCCTCGTTGGTCGCCGCCGAGCTCCGCATGGTGCCCTGGGCGCTGGCCTCGGCCGCTGTCCTCGGGATCCTGGCCGCCCTCAACAGCGCTTTCCTCCTGGCCGCGGTGCCCCATCTCCACGCCTTCGGCCACTGGTGGCACCAGGCGGCCAACAACGCCGGCACCCAGGGGTACACGGCGCCTCCGCCGCCCGGTTTCGTCCACGGGTCCGGCGTCTCCCTGGAAGTCGACGGCGTGGGCCTCCTCGAGATCCCCGCCCTCGTGCTCCTCCTCGTCTGGCAGTACCGGGCCGCCCAAGCGGCCCGCGCCGCCGGCTACCCGGCCACCCACTCACCGGGCTGGGGCGTGGGCAGCTGGTTCGTGCCCGTCGTCGACCTCTGGATGCCCTTCCAGGCCCTCCGTGACTGCCTCCCTCCCGGCACCCGCCACCGCAACCGGGTCTGGGTGATCCCGGCCCTCTGGGTCACCGGGGTGCTCGCCGGCATGGCCGGCTTCTTCACCGCCGTCTTCGCCCCGAGCGGGGGCACCCCGCTGCTGGTGGTCAGCGCGGTGGCCGAGGTCGGGATGTACGCCGTCGCCCTGGACGTCGTCCGCCGGACGAGCGCGGCCCACCGCTCACTGGTCGGGGATACGACCTGAGGATGACGCCGGCGGGGGCAAAATCATCCCCCAGACCCTCGGCCACGCACAGTGTTGCTGGCTACGGTCGAGCCGTGCGACCGACGACGCCTACCCGGCCCGCCTCCCTGTCCCCGCAGTCCGGCTGGAATCGGGCCAACAACCTGCTCGAACGGCTCCCGCTGGTCGAACGGCTCCTCACGTGGGGGCGGGTCGACTTCCCGCCCAGCCGACAGTTCCCGAGGCCGTGGCGGCTGGCCGCCGCCACCGTCGTGGCCGTCGTCGGCTCTCTGGCCATCGACGCCCTCCTCGTGGCCATCGGGGTCGCCGCCTTCCCGACCACCAGCGGCTACGGCCACTTCCAGTTCTCCGACTACGGCAAGCTCACCGTCCTCGGCGTGCTCATCGCCTGTGCGGCCTGGCCCTTCGTGGCCCGGGCCTCGTCGTCGGCCATCTGGCTGTTCAAGCGGATGGCCGTCGCCGTCACCTTCGTCCTCTGGCTGCCCGACCTCTACATCCTGGCCAAGGGCCAGCCCCACGACGCAGTGGCCGTGCTCATGGTCATGCACCTGGCCATCGCCGTCGTCACCTACAACGCGCTGGTGCGGATCGCCCCCGCGCGGCGCTTCTAGCACTCCGGCCTCATTTCCCCGGAAGCGGGCTGACCTGCTGTTAGGGTCAGGTCAACACTGCGGTCGCGAGGGGAGGCGCCGATGCGGTTGGGGGTGCTCACCGGCGGCGGGGATTGCCCGGGGCTCAACGCGGCCATCCGGGCGGTCGTTCGCAAGGCCGAGGTCGGCTACGACGACGAGGTCATCGGCTTCCAGGACGGGTGGCGGGGCGTCCTCGAGGACACCTTCATCCCGCTCGACGTAACCCGGTGCCGGGGCATCCTCCCCCGCGGCGGCACCATCCTCGGCACCTCGCGCACCAACCCGTTCAAGGTCGACGACGGCGTCGAGCGGGTCACCGCCACCGTCGAGCGCCACGGCCTCGATGCCATCGTCGCCATCGGCGGCGAGGGCACCCTCGGCGCCGCCTCCCGCCTCGCCGCCCTCGGCCTGCCCATCGTGGCCATCCCCAAGACCATCGACAACGACGTCGGCTGCACCGACGTCACGATCGGCTTCACCACCGCCGTCGAGGTGGCCACCGAGGCCATCGACCGGCTGCACACCACGGCCGAGTCCCATGACCGGGTCATCGTCTGCGAGGTGATGGGCCGCCACGTCGGGTGGATCGCCCTCAACGCCGGCTTGGCCGCCGGCGCCGCCGTGGTCCTGCTCCCCGAGGAGCCGTTCGACGTCGAGGCCGTCTGCCAGCACCTGACCCGCCGGCACACCAAGGGCCGCTACGCCTCCATCGTCGTGGTGGCCGAGGGGGCCAAGCCCCGTCCCGGCACCCTCGACCTGCCCCCCCGGGAGGTCGACCAGTACGACCACGAGCGCCTCGGCGGCATCGGCCAGCACGTCGCCGACGAGATCGAGGCGCTGAGCGGCTTCGAGGCCCGGGTGACCATGCTCGGCCACGTCCTGCGGGGCGGCACCCCGAGCGGCTTCGACCGGATCCTCGCCACCCGCTTCGGGATCGCCGCCGTCGAGGCGGCCCACGACCGTGACTTCGGGGCCATGGTCGCCCTCCACGGCGTCGAGATCGACCGGGTGCCGCTGGCCGACGCCGTGCTCGAGCTCAAGTCGGTGCCCCGCCACCTGTTCCACGGGGTGTCCAAGCTGTTTTTGGACTAAGCCGACGGCGACCCGTGATTTTTTGTGCGACTTCGCTGCATCGAGTGGCGGGAACTCGCACAAAAAACCAGTTCGGTGGCTTTGCGGGGGTCAGCCGACCAGGCGGCGGATGCGGGAGATCCGATCGGTGCGGTAGCTGGCCACCTTGATGCTCCAGCTGTCGAGGGGGCGGGGGCGGTCGTTGCCGTAGAAGGTGGTCAAGGGACCCTCCTGGCAGTAGGAGTCGGCCCCGTCCACTTGCTCGGTGGACTCGTCGACAAGGGTGACTTCGAAGGCCATGGCCTCATCCTCCGCCCGCCGGGCTGTGGGAAGCCAGAGGTCCAACCCTGTGCATTTCGTCGACCCAACCGGGCCGGTCGTCCACAGCCTCTGCATGTCTATGCACGATCCTGTATACTCGAACGTCATGGTTCGCAAGGTCGGTGTGTTCGGCGCCTCGGGGTTCGCCGGCGGGGAAGTCCTCCGCCTGCTCGCCGCCCATCCGCAGCTCGACGCGGTGGTGGCGACGGGCGGGAGCCGAGCCGGCCAGGCCCTCGCCGAGGTGCATCCCCACCTGGCCGCCTCCTACCCGGGCGTGACGTTGGGCGCCACCGACGCCGGCGCGGCCGACGGGCTCGACGTGGTCTTCCTGGCCCTGCCCCACGGCGTGGCCGCCGGGCTGGTGCCCGACCTGCTCGAACGGGTCGGCCTGGTCGTCGACCTCGGCGCCGACTTCCGCCTCAAGGACCCGGCCCTCTACCCGCAGTGGTACGGGTGGGAGCACCCGGCCCCCGAGCTGCTGGCCGAGGCGGTGCACGGCATCCCGGAGCTGGCGGGGCGGGCCCTGGTCGGCGCCCGGCTGGTCGCTGCCGCCGGCTGCTACGTCACCGCCGCCTCGCTGGCTCTGGCCCCCCTCGTCCGGGCCGGCGCCGTCGACCCGGCCGGCGTGATCGTGGACGCGGCCAGCGGCGTGACCGGCGCCGGCAGGGAGCTGCGGGAGACGACGCAGTTTGCCACCGTGGACGAGAACTTCACCGCCTACGGCCTCCTGACCCACCGCCACACCCCTGAGATCGAGCAGGCGTCGGGGGCGTCGGTCCTGTTCACGCCCCACCTGGCCCCCATCAACCGGGGCATCCTGGCCACCTGCTACGCCCGGGCCGCCGGACCCGACGTCGACCCCCTCGCCGTCCTCGAGGCGGCCTACGAGGAGGCCCCCTGCGTGCAGGTCGGCCCCGCCTCCCCGTCCACCAAGGCGGTGCTCGGCGCCAACCAGGCCCACCTGAGCGCCCGGGTCGATCCTCGGACCGGGTGGGTGGTGGCCCTGTCGGCCATCGACAACCTGGTCAAGGGGGCGGCCGGCCAGGCCATCCAGTGCGCCAACCTGGCCCTCGGCCTGCCCGAGACGGCCGGCCTGCCGCTGGTCGGGATGTGGCCGTGACGGCCCAGCCGCGGCTGCGGGCCGAGTCCGGTGTCGATCCCGGGCTGCGGGCCGAAATCCTGGTCGAGGCCCTGCCCTACATCCGGCAGTTCTGGGGCCAGATCGTCGTCATCAAGTACGGCGGCAACGCCCTCGCCGGCGTCGACCCGGCCGATCCGGAGGCCCTCGCCGAGGCCCTGGCCTCCTTCGCCTCCGACGTGGTCCTGCTCCGCTCGGTCGGTATGCGGCCGCTCGTCGTCCACGGCGGCGGCCCGCAGATCGGCGACCTGATGCGCCGGCTGGGCAAGGAGCCGGAGTTCCGGGAGGGGCTGCGGGTCACCGACGCCGAGACCCTGGACATCGCCCGGATGGTGCTGGTCGGCAAGGTCAACCGGGACATCGTCTCGGCCATCAACGTCCATGCCCCGCTGGCCGTCGGCGTCTCGGGGGAGGACGCCGGGCTGATCACGGCGACCCCCCGGCACCCGGATCTCGGGTTTGTCGGCGACGTTCGCGACGTCAATCCGGACCTGCTCACCCGGCTGCTGGCCGAGGATCTCATCCCGGTCGTGGCCACAATCGGCACCGACGCCACCGGCCAGGCCTACAACATCAACGCCGACGTGGCCGCCGGGGCGGTGGCGGAGGCCGTCGGGGCGGCCAAGCTCATCTACCTGACCGACGTCGAGGGGGTCCGCCGGGACCGCCACGACCCGGCCAGCCTGGTGGCCCAGACCAGCCCCGACGAGCTCGACGCCATGATCGCCTCGGGGGCGGTGGCCGACGGGATGATCCCCAAGGTCAGCTCCTGCGTCTCCGCGGTCAGGGGCGGGGTGCGCCGGGCTCACATCCTCGACGGGCGGGCCTCCCACGCCCTGCTGCTCGAGCTGTTCACCCGGGAGGGGATCGGAACGATGGTGACCGCAGGATGACCCGTCTCATGGCGACCTACCCGCCGCCCCCCGTCACGTTCGTGAGGGGGAAAGGGACTCGATTGTGGGACGACGCCGGCCGCGAGTACCTGGACTTCCTCTCGGGTCTCGCCGTCACCTCGTTGGGTCACGCCCATCCGGCGGTGGCCGACGCGGTGTGCGAGGCGGCCAACACCCTGCTGCACGTGTCCAACCTGTACGGCACCGTTCCCCAGCGGGAGGTGGCCGCCACCCTCGACCGCCTGCTCGGCGGGGGCGGAAAGGTGTTCTTCTGCAACAGCGGCGCCGAGGCCAACGAGTGCGCCATCAAGCTGGCCCGCCGCTGGGGCGGCCACGGCCGCTACGGGGTGGTGAGCGCCTACGGCTCGTTTCACGGCCGGACCCTGGCCACCCTCCACGCCACCGGCCAGCCGGCCAAGCACGAGATGTTCCAGCCTTTGCCCGAGGGGTTCCGGCACGTGGCCTGGCAGGACGTCGACGCCCTCGCCGCCGCCATCGACCCGTCCGTGGCCGCCGTGCTCCTCGAGCCGGTGCAGGGGGAGGGGGGCGTCAACCCGGCCGGCCGCGAGTACTTCGCCGCCGTCCGGGAGCTGTGCGACGAGCGGGGGCTGCTGTTCATGGTCGACGAGGTCCAGACCGGCCTGGCCCGGACCGGGCGCTGGTGGGGCTTCGAGCACTACGGCGTCCGCCCCGACGTGGTCACCATGGCCAAGGCCCTCGGCAACGGCATGCCCATCGGGGCCTGCTGGGCCCGCGACGAGGTTGCCGGCGCCTTCCAGCCGGGGGACCACGCCACCACCTTCGGCGGCCAGCCCCTCGCCGCGTCGGCGGCGCGGGCGGTGCTGGCCACCATGGAGGCGGTTGACGCCCCCGGCCTGGCCGCGGCGAGAGGCGCCTACCTGACGTCCCGCCTGGAGGCCCTGCCCGGCGTGGCCACGGTGCGGGGCATGGGCCTCCTGATCGCGGCCGAGCTGGCCCAGGGCCTGGCCGCCGGCCCGGTCGCCTCGGCCGCCCTCGAGTCCGGCCTGGTCGTCAACGCGGTGACCGGCTCGGCGCTCCGGCTGGCCCCGCCGCTGCTGGTGAGCGAGAACGAGATCGACGAGGCCATGGCCATCCTCGGCCGGGTGCTCGAGCAGGCGGCCGCCTGATGCGCCACCTCCTCGACATCGACGATCTCGACGCCGGCGAGCTGGCCGACATCCTGGACCTGGCCGAGCAGCGCGACCCGGCTCCGGTCCTGGCCGGCAAGGGCGCCGCCCTCATCTTCGAGAAGCCCTCCAACCGGACCCGCAACGCCAGCGAGATGGCCGTGGTGGCCCTCGGCGGCCACCCCATCAGCATCCGGGGCGAGGAGATCGGCCTCGGGGTGCGGGAGACGGTGGAGGACGTGGTGCGGGTCCTGTCCCAGTACCACGCCGTGGTGGCCGCCCGGGTCAACGACCACCGGGTCCTCGAGGCCATGGCCGCCACCGACGTGGTACCCGTCGTCAACCTGCTGTCCGACGTCGGCCACCCCTCCCAGGCCCTGGCCGACGTGCTCACCCTCCGCCAGCACTGGGGATCGCTCGAGGGGCGGACCATGGCGTGGGTCGGCGACGGCAACAACGTGGCCCGCAGCCTGGCCTTCGCCTGCGCCCTGACCGGCATGAGCCTGCGCCTGGCCTGCCCCCCGGGACACGCCCTCGGCCCGGTCATCGTGGACGGGGCCAGGAGCCGCGGCGCCGAGGTGGTGGAGACGACCGACCCGGCCGAGGCGGTCAGCGGCGCCGACGTGGTCTGCACCGACGTGTGGGTGTCGATGGGCCAGGAAGAGGAGTCGGCCACCCGGCTGGACGCCTTTGCCGGCTACCAGGTGGACGCCGGTCTCATGGAACGGGCCGCCACTGGAGCCGTCTTTCTCCACTGCCTGCCCGCCCACCGCGGGCTCGAGGTGGCGGCCGACGTCATCGACGGACCGGCCAGTCTGGTCTGGCCGCAGGCGGCCAACCGCATGCACGCCATGCGGGGGCTGCTGCTGTGGCTGGCCGGAGAACGCCCGTGACCCCGTCGACGAGACCGGGCCCATGAGGCTCAGCAAGGCGGCCCGCCAGCACCGCATCACCCAACTGCTCGAGCACGACACGGTGACCAGCCAGGCCCAGCTCGTCGAGCTGCTGGCTGCGGCCGACGTGGAAGCCACCCAGGCCACCGTTTCCCGGGACCTGGAGGAGCTGGGCGCGGTCAAGGTCAGGATGGGCGGCGGCGAGCCGGTGTACGCCCTGCCCGAGCTGCCCAAGGACCGGGTGGTGCCCGGCGACCACCTGCGCCGGGTCCTCGGCGACTGGGTCGTCGAGGTGGCCGCCTCAGCCAACCTGGTGGTGGTCAGAACCCCGCCGGGCTCGGCCCACGTGGTCGCCTCCGCCCTCGACCGGGCCGCCCTGCCCGAGATCCTGGGCACGGTGGCCGGTGACGACACCATCGTGGTGATCGCGGCCGAGGACGTCGGCGGCGAGCGGGTCCGCCGCCAGCTGGCCGACCTGGCCGGGCTCCTGTAATCGCGCCGTCCCACCGGGGCGGCATCATGTTCAACGAACTCAAAGGAAGAAGGACCAAGACTGTGGCCAAGCGTGTGGTACTTGCCTACAGCGGGGGGCTCGACACCTCCGTCGCGGTGCGCTGGATGACCGAGGAGCTCGGGGTCGAGGTGATCGCCCTGTCGGCCGACATCGGCCAGGGCGGCGACTTCGAGCAGATCAAAGCCCGGGCCTTCGCGGCCGGGGCGGTCGAGGCGATCGTCGTCGACGCCCGGAAGGAGTTCGCCAACGACTTCGTGGCCCCGGCCCTCAAGGCCAACGCCAAGTACGAAGGCAAGTACCCGCTCATCTCGTCGCTTTCCCGACCGCTGATCACCCGTCACCTGGTCGCCGCCGCCCGCCAGCACAACGCCCAGGCCATTGCCCACGGCTGCACCGGCAAGGGCAACGACCAGGTCCGCTTCGAGGTCTCCACCGTCGCCCTCGCCCCCGACCTGGAGGTCATCGCCCCGGTCCGGGTGTGGGGCCTCACCCGCGAGGCGTCCATCGAGTACGCCTCCAAGTGGAACATCCCGATCACGGTGACCAAGGAGAGCCCCTACTCGATCGACCAGAACCTCTGGGGCCGGACCATCGAGTGCGGGATCCTCGAGGACCCGTGGGCCCAGCCCCCGGAGGAGGTCTACGAGCTCACCACTCCGACGGCGACCGAGCCGACCGAGCTGACCATCGCCTTCGAGCAGGGCCTGCCGGTCGCCATCGACGGCCGCCGGCTGCCGCTGCACGAGCTGATCGGCGAGGTCGACCGCATGGTCGGCAGCTACGGCTGGGGCCGGATCGACATGGTCGAAAACCGGCGGGTCGGGATCAAGAGCCGCGAGATCTACGAGTGCCCGGGCGCCCTCGCCCTGCTCATGGCCCACGCCGACCTCGAGGACCTGACCCTCGAGCGGGACCTGGCCCACGAAAAGGCCCGCCTCGAGCCCCGCTACGCCGAGGTGGTCTACGACGGGTTCTGGTACTCGCCCCTGAAGCAGGCCCTCGACGCCTTCGTCGACGCCAGCCAGACCTACGTGACCGGCGAGGTGCGGCTGCGCTGCGAGCTGCCCGGGCGCTGCATCGTCGCCGGCCGGCGCAGCGAGGTCGGCCTGTACGACTACAGCCTGGCCACCTACGAAAAGGCCGACCGGTTCCGCCACTCCGACGCCGAGGGCTTCGTGCGCATCTGGGGTCTCGGGGTGGCCACGTGGGCCGGGCGGCAGGTCAACGCGGGCGCGGCTGGTGGTGCTGGTGGTGCTCGTGGTGCTGGTGGTGCGGTCCCGGCCGAGGGTAAGTCGTCGTCGTGACCCTTTGGCACGGGCGGTTCGGGGACGGG
>Ga0070737_10006514_pt1 | contig 10678 bp, 8 predicted proteins | sample Coa_R1_10_FD_66438 | JGI IMG/M metagenome (GOLD analysis project Ga0070737, IMG submission 66438) | Surface soil microbial communities from Centralia Pennsylvania, which are recovering from an underground coalmine fire - Coalmine... | ecosystem: Environmental > Terrestrial > Soil > Unclassified ...
CGGCGCAGACAAAGGCAAACGCGTCGCGCTGCTGCGGGTCGGGCGCGAGCAGTTGGGCGGCGGCCAGCGGGCCGATTCCGGGAGCGGCTTGCCCAGGGTCAAGCCACGCCAGCACCTTGCCGGGGCGGTAGGCGCTTTGCGCCGCAGTGAGCAGCGGCAGGGTCGCGGCGTCGTTGGGCGCGCCGTCGACCACCACCAGCGCGTCGCCATGCAATCGTTCCGCGATCGCTTGCCCCACCGTTGCCAGCATCAGCGCTGCGCCGACGCTCACCGGAGCGTGCGCCAGCAGTATTGCGGATTGCTGATCGTAGCCGTGGTCGGGCGCCAGCGCGTCCAGGGCCGCGAAGTCGCGCGCGGCCACGCCCTGCACCGACGGCATCTCGCCGTCGAAATATGCCTCCATCCCGTCCAGCCATCGCCCGGCCGCCGTCTGGTCCTCCGGCGCCCGCGCGTTTCTGATCACGCCGCTTTCCTTGTCCAGGAACTGACTGACGATTACCTGGGCCACCTGCTCGGCGCGCGCCAGTTCGCGGCTTTGTCCGGAGACCTGGTAAGCGGCAAGCAGCGCGCTGAGCATGTAGACCTGGTCGGCGGCCAGGCCGTGCACGCATGTGGAGCCTTTGCCGACAGTGTGGCAATAGCTGCCGTCGGGCAGGCGGGCGTGCGCGTAGAGAAAGTCCAGGTTGTCAAGTGCGATCCGCTCCAGGTGCGGATTGCCAAAGGCCTCTCCGGCGGCGATCAAGCCGCTGTCCATCAGGGCGTTGCGATCGACCAGCACGGCGGGATCGACCTGCGGGATGCGCCGGCGGGCGCGCGCGGCGCGCAATTTGCCACACGCCTGCTCGATCAGGCGCTGCGCGCGGGGCGGGGAAATCTTCAGTTGGGCGGCGACCTGGCCGTAGTCCATCGCGCGGCGTAGCACCAGCCGCCCGTCGGGTGCGGCGGCGGGACGATCATCAAGGCCGAAGTACAGAAGCGCAGCCTTCAATGCAGGGCCTTTGAGCGCGGCGGCGATCTCCTGGCGGCTCCAGGTGTAGTAGCCGCCGTCGTCGCCGGCAAACGCGTCCGCGTCCTGGCTGGCATAGAAAGACTCATTGATCGGATTGAGCAGCGTACCCTCGACATAGTCGGCCACGCTGAGCGCGACCTGCTTGAATTCCGGGTCGGCGCTGATTTCAAAGGCGTGCGCGTAGGCCGACAGCGCCAGCGCCTGGTCGTAGCCGATTTTTTCGAAATGCGGCACCTTCCACGCCTGGTCGGTGGAGTAGCGATGAAAGCCGCCGCCCAACTGGTCGTACACGCCGCCGCGCGCCATCCGGCGCAGCGTATCAAGCGCCATTGCGGTGAACTCCGGATGGCCGTAAAAGCCGGCCTCCAGCGCAAACTCCAGTCCCGGAAATTCGAAGAACTTGGGACCCTCGCCAAAACTGAAACCGCCGTTGGCCCGATCGTAGGCGTTGCTCAGTCCCGCCATCAGCTCCACCATCGCCGGCCGGTCGGCGGTCTGCACCTTCATCGGCGGCGACTTCTTCAATCGTTCCTCGACCTCCGCGGCCTGCGCCGCCACTTGCTGGGGCTGGGTCCGGTAAGCCTTGGCGATTTCCTTGAGCACGGTCTTCATCGCCGGGCCATGGCCGACGGAGCGGGTGGCAGGCAGGAACCCGAAGGCGGCAAACAGCGCGCCGTCGGGCATGGTGAAGCAGGTCAGCGGCCATCCGCCGTTACCCGACAGCGCGGCGGCGGCGGCCTGGTAATACTGATCGACGTCGGGACGCTGATCGCGGTCGACCTTGATCGGCACGAAGAGCCGGTTGATAAGCGCCGCGACTTCCGGATCGGCGTAAGTCCGCTCATCCATCACGTGGCACCAATGACACCACATCGCGCCGATATCGATCAGCACCGGCCGGTTCATCCGCTTCGCCATCGCAAAGCTGGCCGCGCTGTACGGCTGCCATCGGACCCGCTGCGTGGCGGCCTGGCGCAGGTAGACGCTGGCGGCATCCTGCAAGGCGCCGGCGGGAAGTTGCTGGGAAGCCGGGGTGGGGTTGGCCCGGGCCGGGCTGGCGTCAAACAACTGTGCGCCGACGCTGATCAGGACTGCCACAATCACGATGAGAAAAGTTTTGAGCATCGACGGACGCCATCTTAGCAGAGGCGGCCGCCACGATGCCCGCAAATTGGCCGTGAAATCTTAAGCGTGCGGTGCGCAGCGGCTTTGATGCTGGAGCGGCTGTGCAATATGCTTTAGCGCGGCAGACGGCGCTGGCCCCGGCGCCACCGGGCGCTGCGCCGTCTGCCCGCTCAGGTGAGCTGCCGATGCGTGAAGTGCCAGCCTCCGGCCGCGGTCAACCGGCGTTCAAGCAACCGCGCGGCAAGGTGATTGCGATGCCGACGCCGGCCATCGTGCGCCGGCGCCGATACGTGCGCTGGGTGATGGCGTCGCTGGGCGCGGTGTTGATGGCCGCGGCGGCGGGCCGCATCTACCTGACCATCACGCGCCGCCCCAGCGCCGAGCAAATCGCGGGCGTCAGCGCCGATGAAGCGCGGATCGTCCAATTGGTCAACGCTGAGCGGGTCAAGGCCGGGCTCCTGCCGCTGAAGCTGTCGGCGCGTCTGACGGTGGCCGCGCGCGGCCACAGCTACGATATGGCCCTGCGTCATTATTTCTCGCACCACAGCGCGGACGGGGTCAGCCCTGCCCAGCGCATCCGCGGCTCGGGAATCGATTACACCGAGTTCGGCGAAAATATCTACGTCGACGATTTCCCCGACCGCCAGCGCCTGGCGGAGCGTGCGCTGGCCGGATGGATGCGCAGCCCCGGCCATCGCAAGAACATCCTGGCGCCGAGCTTCAACGAAACCGGCGTTGGGATGGCGCGCGCGGCCGACGGCTCGACCTACATCACCCAGGATTTTATTCGCAAGTAAAGGGCGATGGATTTCACTAAGCTGGCCGATCTTGCCGGCGGCCATGCCGGCGCACGGGCGATTCAGGTGGCGCTACGATTGGGCCTGTTCGAGGCGCTGGCGCATCGTCCGCTCGAGGCGGATGCGCTGGCCCGTGCCATCGGCTGCGATGCACGCGCTATCGCACTGCTGGCCAACGCGATGGCGGCGCTGGGGCTGCTGGCCAAGAACGCTGGCGCGCTGAGCCTGACCCCGGCGTCGCGCCGCTTCCTGTTGGCGGCATCGCCCGAGTACCTGGGCGGCATGATCCTGTTCGACGAGGCGATCTTTCCCCTGTGGACGCGCCTGGAAGACGCGATACGCACGGGCCGTCCGGTGCGCGCACCCGACATGTTCCAAAGCCGGCGCGAGGAGACCGCACGGTTCATCCGCGCGATGGACTCACTGGTGCAGGCGCGCGGCGACGCGCTGTGGGCGGCCCAGAACCTCGACCTGTCGGGCATCCGCACCATCGCCGACCTCGGCGGCGGTCCCGGCACCTATCTGCTGGAGTTCCTGCGCCGCTATCCCGCACTGAAAGGCGCGCTCCTGGACCTGCCTGCGACGCTGGAAGTGGCGCGCGAAATCCTTAACGAACGTGACCCGGCAATCGCAGCCCGCATCGAGCTGGTCGAGTACGACTACCGCAACCGCGAGCTACCGGCCGGCTTCGACGCCATCTTTCTCTCCAACGTCATCCACAGCGAAGACGAGCCCACCAATCGGGCATTGTTGCAGAGGTGCTATCGGGGACTGGTGCGCGGCGGTATGGTGTTGATCAAGGATCACATAATGAACGCCGAGTTGACCGAGCCCGCCGCGGGCGCGGTCTTTTCGCTGTATTTGTTGCTGACCACCGCGGGACGCGATTACAGCTTCGAGGAGGTGGCACGATGGCTGCGCGAGGCCGGCTTCGGCGCGATCGATTGCCAGGCGCTGCCGTCGCCTCCGTTTAGTTCCTCGGTGGTGACGGCGCGTAAGAACTGACTTGAGCCGCGGTTCAACAAATATCGGGCGGTTGCAGGCCGCCAGGTTGGGATGCCTGCTGGCGATTGCGCTGTACTGCGGCGGATGCGCCGCGGCGGCGGCCACGCAGCTCGTGCCGCTGGCGTTTCAGGCCGCCACTTTCACCGGTGTCAGCGTCGGCAGCGCGGTCAGCGGCAAGGATGTAACCGAAGACGAAGAAGACATCGGCGAGCGATGCGACGCGCTGGCGGCAACACCCCCTTACATGGCGGAAATGGTCCGCACCGAACAGGGGGAGGCGCTGCGCGGGCTGGTGCTGGGCGAGCAGGGCGGAAAGCCGAAATGGTTTTTGTCCACCACGGTCACCAGCCTGTCGGCCCTCCAGTTTACGCCGCCGCTGAACGCCACCGAGGGCGATCCCAAAAAGCGCAACTTCCTTGCCTACACGGCCGCCCAGCCGCAAAACGATCGCGAGAACAATCAACTGGTCGCCTTTCTCGGCACCTTCGAGTCCGCTCCCGGAGTGATGAGTATCGGCGGGCGCAACTATCGCTACGCGTGGGTGGAGAAACTGCCGTGCTTCCAACCCGCACAGTAACCGGGCTGCCAACCCACCCGCGCGCCCGGTCGCGGCGGCGCGCCGGATGGTTTCTGGGCGCGTTGGCCGCAGGCGCGATGCTGGCGCTGGTCGGATTGCGTCCTGCTCCGGACACCGATCGGCCGGCCAAATCGGCGCCCGCCGCCGCTCAATTGCATCCCGCTTCATGGCCTGCCAACGCCATCACGGTCGCCTACCTGGGCCATGCAACATTGTTGATCGATTACCTCGGCGTCCACGTGATCAGCGATCCGACCTTCTTTCATCGCGTGGGCCTCGACGTGGGCCATCTGTTCACGGTCGGTCCGGTGCGCCATACGCCCGTTCCGCTGGCTCCGGCCGCGCTGCCGCCTTTGGACCTGATTCTGATCACGCACGCGCACATGGACCATCTCGATCTCCCTTCACTGCGCGCGCTGCCGCGCAGCGCGACCGTGGTGAGCTGTGCCGGATGCCGCGATCTGATCGAGCCGCTGGGCTTCGCCGACGTGCGGCCGCTTGAGTGGGGCGAGAGCACCTGGGTGCGGGGGCTTAAGGTGACCGCGATGGGCGCGCGCCATTGGGGCCGCCGATGGCCGTGGGAGGCGGACCGCGGCTACAACAGCTACGTGATCGAGAAGGACGGGGTACGGATGCTGATCGCGTGCGACTCGGCGTTCACGCCCATCTTTTCGCAATTGCACGACAATCCGCCGCTGCTCGCCGCATTCTCGATCGGCGCTTACGATCCGTGGATCCGCAACCACGCCAATCCCGAACAGGTGTGGGAGATGTTCCGCGAAAGCGGCGCGCGCTACCTGATTCCGATCCACTGGGGCACCTTTCGGCTGTCGCGCGAGCCGATGGACGAACCGATCCGCCGCCTGATACGCGCCGCCGGTCCGCGCGCCGGCGCGATCGCGATCAGGCAAATCGGCGGCGTCTTCCAGGTGTCCGCGCCGGCGCTGCGCCGCGCCTCTTTTCCCTCCCAACCCGGTCACAGGATTGCGCAAGACTCATCGGGTCAGCCGCGATCCGGCGCGCAATCGGATCCGCGCTGAAGACAGCCGTGCGATGGCTGCGTGAACAAGGCCGTCCGGCAGAGGCTGGCCGAACTGATTGAGATCTGCCGGCGCAACCGCATAAGACACCTGGAGGTGTTCGCCTCGACAGGCTCGCGTTCCTTATATGCTCAGTCAGGTCGGCCGGGTCCGGCCCATGCCGTTTCCGTGATGCTTCACATCACACCATTGGGCCTTTCCCCTGCGGGGAAGCTAATCCAGACAGACTGTTCGAAAATCGGCAAGTCTCTGAAAGGGAGAGAGCAGCTAAAAGCCCGGCCGAGAAAGCGCAAGCCTTTAAGGGCGCGAGGGGCGGGCGGGTTCGGAGGGGGCGGCGGCCAAGGGGGCAGGCGCGACCGGAACTTGGGCGGAGGAAGCTTCGGCGCCGTCGTGCGGTACCGCAACCGGGCCTTTATGCGGCTGGACGGTCTTGTTGCGGCATTGCAACAACACCTGACGCAGCTTGGCCGGATTGATCGGCTTTTTGAACAACGCGCCTTCCAATCCACGCAACCGGCTGCGCTTGATGATGTGATCCTTGTCGTAGTAGTAGGCGGTCATCAGGATCACCGGCAGGTTGGGCCACTCCTCCTTGACCTGCAGATAGAACTCGTAGCCGTCCATCTCCGGCATCACGACGTCCGAGATAACCGCGTCGACCTTCATGTTGCGCAGCAGCGCCAGCGCCTTGCTCGGACGCATCGCGGTGTGTACCACGCAGCGCTCGGCGCGCAGCAGGTCGGCCAGCGAGTTGACCACCCCCGGATCGTCGTCGAGCACCAGCACCGACATCCCGGTCAGCGGCCAATCGCGCGCCGGAGCGGGCTCATGCTCGCGCAGCGCTTCGGCGGCCCGCGGCGCCAAGTCGGCCATCCGCTTGCCCTGCAGGTAATCGCGCGTCTCGTAGGTACCCTTGCGGGCCATCTCGTCCAGCCGCCGCACGATCGCCTGCACCCGTTCCACCCCGCTGCGGATCGAGTCCAGCCGTTCGCTTTCGACCACCAGTTCGGCGTCGCTCAGCTTGGCCTCGACGTCGCGCGCCAGCAGTTCGAGGTTGTTGACGATTACTTCGAGCGGGTTGTTGATCTCATGGGCCAGGCTGATCGCGATTTCGCCAGCGGTGGCCAGTTGCTCGCGCCGGCGCATCCCGCGGATGTCGCGCGCAAAGCCAATCGAGCCGATCTCCTGGTTGTTGTCGTCATAAATCAGCGACGCCGAGATCGCCACCGGAATCAACTCGTTGTCCTTGTTGCGGAAAGTGGACTCGAAGTTGGAAATGCGCCCGCTGTCCCTCGAACTGCGCATCGCCGCCATCACGCGGCGTGCCTCTTCGATACTGGGATAGAGCCGGGTTACGTTCTGGCCGATGATTTCCTCAGCCGTGAACTGCAGACCGCGCCGCGCACCGTCATTGTAATAGACGATCGTGCCCTTGATATCGACGGCGACGATTATATCGGGGGAGGTCTCGACCAGGCGGTTGAGGTATTTGGGGTCCAGGAAATGCATCTTGCTACGCGCCTCCGGGCGCCTTGATAAACGTCCCCGAGCGCGCAGGTATCTGTCAGCATCGCTCAGGGCCAGGGACAATGCAAGTACCCCTTTTAACCAAATGCTCAAGCAGCGTCGGCGGCTGGACGGAACATCGGCAGGTTGACCTCGTCGTTTAGCTTTTCGAAGCAAACCCTGACCGGCATTCCGCATCTGATCGCGTGCGGGTCGATTCCGATTACGTTGGACAGCATCCGCACCCCTTCCTTGAGCTTGATGGTCGCCACCGCGTAGGGAACCTGGGTGGCGAAGGCAGGATGGTAGACGCGATGCATGATGATGAAGCTGTAGACCTCGCCCTCGCCGCTGACCGGGGTCCATGAGGACTCGCGCGACAGGCAGTTGGCGCACAGGCGGCGCGGCGGAAAGCGGAGGGCGCCGCAGCCGTTGCACTTTTGCACGACCAGTTGCCCGTTCTTGCTGGCTTCAAAAAAGGGGCGCAGTTCGGGCGTGATTTCCGGTATGGGTCTGACTATCTCTGCCATTGTCCAATCTCTCCGCGAGCTGATTCTTCAGGCCGACGCTCCTAATACAAGCGTGGAATGGGTCCACAACACGCCGCCGTTGCCGGACACCACGCACAGGTCATGCTTGGGCACCTGGCGGGCGCCGCCCTCACCGCGGATTTGGATGACGCCCTCCGACAGCGGCGTCATTCCCCACATGTAGTAGGCGCTGAGCTGACCGCCGCCGGTGTTGACCGGCAGGCTGCCGCCGGGTCCGATGCGGCCGTCGGCGACGAACGGACCGCCTTCGCCTTTGGCACAAAAGCCGTAATCTTCCAGCGTGATCAGGACCGTGATCGTATAGCAGTCGTAAAACTCAACTACGTCGATGTCCTTAAGCTCCACGCCCGCCATCTTAAAGGCGGTCTGCTTGGCCATCGGCGCGCCCGAACTGAGGGTCTCCACCGGATCGTCGCCGGGATGGCCCTGGCCCATGCCCAGGATGTAGACCGGGGGCTTTTTGAGGTCGCGGGCACGCTCAGCGGAGGTGACGATCACACACACCGCGCCGTTGCTGACCAAACAGCAGTCGTACAGATGCAGCGGCTCGGCGACCCATCGCGAGTTGCGATAGTCCTCGATGGTGAGCGGTTCCCGGTGGAACTCCGCCATCGGGTTGAGGTTGGCCCATTTGCGTTCGGCGACCGCGATCGCGCCCAGTTGGTCGCTGGTGGTGCCGTACACGTGCATATGGCGCTGAGCGACCATTGCGTAGCCGGAGTTGGCGCCATACAGGCCGTAGGCCGCGTCCAGACCGCGGGCGAAACCGTAGGCCGCGCCGCCGCCGGTTCCCTTGGCGTTGGGCCGCGGCGGCTTGAGCGGCGCGTCGGCAAACAGGCAGGCCACCGTCGACGCCATCCCGGCGTCGATCGCCATCGCGGCGTGCATCACCAGCGCAGCGGCGCTGGCGCCACCGAGGTTGGTGGTGGCCGTCAGCCGTACGTTCCTGATCCCCATTGCCTGTTGCAGGGTGTACGACGCCATCACGTCGCTGCCCCAGGTCAGACCGGGATTGACCAGCACGCCGTCGAGGTCCGAGCGCAGCAGGCCGGCGTCGGCCAGCGCCAGCTCAAGGGCTTCGGTGGCGAAGCCGAGCGCATTGGAATGGGCGTAGTTTTTGCCCATTTTAGTGATACCCAGTCCCGCGATCGCGGTCTTGCCGCGCAGACTCATGGCATTCCTCCCGCAAATCCTGTCAGGCAAAGTCATAATCGAGGCGCCGGGCATAGTCCAACGCCCTGCGCGCGAAAAACCACAGCTCCCCGGACGATGTGTGGGCAGGAGGTGAGGAAGTTGTAAAATGCCACTGGCGGCGAAAGCCCTCTTTCGAATGCAATTCCATTCCGACAAAATAGTTCGTAAAATGTAGCTCCATTTGCGGATGGATGGCCTGGAACCAGAAAATGTTCCTGCCGGCGCCCAACCGGTACAATCAAGCTCAGGCGCGCGGATGGTCAGGTGATCGAGACCGCTTAATTTCGCTGAAAGGGGTTTGTTAAATGGCCCAACCGCTGACTTTCCAGGCATTGCCCAGCCGCGAGCATGTCTTGTCCAGCGCGGAGAATTTCGTGCTCTACGTGCTGCTCGAAGCGATCGCGCAGGGCGGCGCCGGCGCACGTCTGCCGCTTAACCTGGGCGTCGTGCTCGACCGCTCGGGTTCGATGTACGATGAACGGCGCCTGGAATTCGTGGTCGAAGCCGTCAAATTCCTGGTCGACAATCTCAATCCCGACGACAAAGTGGCGATCGTGGCCTTCGCCGACAAAGCGCAGGTGTTGACCTCGGGCGCCGCCATCGACAAGGCCGGCACCAAGCGTGCGATCGACGACATCGACCTGCTGGAAATCGGCGGCGGCACCCAGATGGCATTGGGAATGCGCGCGGCGATCGACGAGGTGCGCAAGAATTTCGCGCCCCAGCGGCTCAACCGCGTGCTGGTGCTGACCGACGGCCAGACCTACGAGGAGATGGCGTGCGTGGACCTGGTGCGCCAGAACCCCGACATCCAGTTCTCGGCGATGGGGGTGGGAGTCGAGTTCAATGAAAAGCTGCTGATGCGTATCGCGCAGGACTCCGGCGGCAAGTATCACTTTATCGGCGATTCCACTGAAATCCCGTCGATCTTCGAAGACGAATTGACCGGGCTCAGAGCGGTTTCGGTGCGCAACGGACGCATCGACCTGGTCCTGTCGCAAGGCGTGCAGATCCGCGAAGCCTTCCGCGCCAGCCCTGAAATCTATCCCTTGGGAGAGCCGCTGGTGGGGGCGGATCGGCGTATCAGCTACCAGGTCGGCGACCTGGAGGCCGGGGTTCCCGCCTCGGTGCTGGTCACCTTGGTGCTGCCACCGCGCAAGCCCGGCGCAGTGCGCATCGCGCAAACCAGTTTTCACTACCAGGTGCCCGGCTCCGACGAACAATCGGTCGCGGCTGACGTCACCATCGACTATTCGCTGGATCGGGCGCTGACCAGCAAAGTCAACGGCCGGGTGATGAACCTGGTCGACCAGGTTTCAATTGCCAAGCTGCAAGCCAAGGCCGAGGAAGAACTCAAGGCCGGCAACGTCGACCGCGCGACGCGCCTGCTGAGCAACGCCATCCAGGGCACCCAGCGCCTGGGCAACGTCAAGGCCACGCAGGCGCTGACCGGGCTGATGGATCAGATCCAGCAGACCCAGAGCCTACAGGGCAAGGCGGCCAAAACCACTTTGCTCAACGCGCAGGCGGTGGTGCGCAAGACCCAGATGCTCGATCCCAAGATGCTGGAAGAACTCAAGCAGCAACAATGACAGGAATTGTAATTTTACCGAGTTGCGGACGAGCGCAGTGGGCCGTCTAACCGGGGAAGAGGCTTGGAGACAAAATGATTAAGTGCAACGAATGCGGCTACGAAAACATGGACGGGCTGGACTACTGCGATAGCTGCGGGGCCAAGCTTGATCAGGCGGCGGCGCCCGCGGAGGCGGCGCAACCGGCGGTTTCGCCGGAAGCGCCTACCGCAGCGATTTCGCCGGGCGCAGCGCCCGAGCAGGCGCCGGCAGCGGCAGAAACCGCAGCGGCGGCGTCAGCGC
>Ga0070737_10006517_pt1 | contig 10675 bp, 9 predicted proteins | sample Coa_R1_10_FD_66438 | JGI IMG/M metagenome (GOLD analysis project Ga0070737, IMG submission 66438) | Surface soil microbial communities from Centralia Pennsylvania, which are recovering from an underground coalmine fire - Coalmine... | ecosystem: Environmental > Terrestrial > Soil > Unclassified ...
CTCCAGCCCCAGGTGATCGCAGGCATCCTTCCACTGCTTCCAGGAGCCCGCGCCGACCTCGGATGCCCAGGCCAGGAGGCGGTCGTGGGGGCTCAACCCAGCACCTGCTCCGCTCGGTCGACCAGCGCCCACCACTCGTCGACGGGAAGCTTTGCCCCGCGTCGATCGCGCACCTCGATCTCCCGACCGACCCCCACGATGTGGCGTGCGGCCGCCGGGGTCAGGGCCTGCACCGGTCGCCCGTCCAACCGACGGGCCTCCCGGCGCTCGGGACAGATCAGCCAGCAGGCGCGGTCGTCGGGAACCTCCCAGCGCGGGCTGTCGAGGCCGACCTCTGCCAGCCACGGCGGTGGCGATGGCCGTGGGTACCACTCGCAGGTCCCATCCAGCCGGATGACGACCACCGGCGCCGACGATCGCCGCATCACCGGCAGTCGCCTCGGTGATGCTCCAGAGACCACGGCACCGCACACCCTCCTGTCGGCCGCCGAGCGAGCTGGCCGAGCCCCGCTCCGCAGGCACGCGGGGCTGGACAGGTCGTGGTCGAGGCTGCCATAGCCCCGCTGCCTCCCACCATCCACGACCGTGTACGCACACCGCCACAGGCCCTCGGCCACCACGACCTCGTGGATCCCCTGGTTGCCGGGAAGCGGCAAGCGGTCGCCGACGCCGACGCTCCCCACGACCGCACCGTCCACGATCACCGTGGCCCGCTCGTCGAGCCCGTGCACCACGAGGCTGGGTGGCTCGCCGCTGAGGTACGTCCGGGCATCGAGGGCCAGACCACCTTCGAGGCCCAGGGCAGCAACCGTCTCCGCGGTCTCGTGCCTCTCCGGAAGGCCCAGCTCAGGGGGGTCGAGATCATGGAGAAGGCACCATCCATCGACCTCAAGGTCGGGCAGCGGTACCCGACGCCCGACGAACCGCCGTTGCAAACCGAGGTCTTTGGTCAGCACCCAGAGCCGTCCACCGCTCGGCCCCACGACGTGAAGCAACCCTTCCTCCATGCTCTGGAAGGCAACGGTCGCTCCCAACCGCGGGATGCGGAGCGCTCCGCCGGCCGCCAGGGGATCTCCGAGCGTGAGGCTCTCATGCACGGCGCGATTCAAGACCCACCAGGGCAACTCGATCTTCCCGCCGGGCGGGAGGACCTCGACCCGATCTCCCAGCCGCACCGGTACCGGCGCCTCGCTGGCGCAGCCGGCTAGCAGGCTCGGTCTCGGGGGCGGGACCAGCTGCAGGCGAGCCAGCCACGTCCGACCTCCCGTCTCGGTGGGGACGGAGCCATCCCAGATGCGGTACACCGCGCCAACCGCGGCCCGGATCCGATCCTCGAGCTTGGGGTCATCGAGCATGTCCCGGGCGTGCTTGGTCAGGTGGTGGCGGTGCGACGAGCAGCGGAGCAGGCGAAGGGGGTCGAGGCCGGCTTCGAGCGACGGCCGCCGGTCGGCGAAGAACCGGCTCAGGACGCGACGGTCGCTCCCCCGGAAGACCGTCTGCCCGACACAGGCACCGACGTACGGCAGCCCCGCGTCGGAGGGGATCAACAGGTGCCCGCGTCTGCCCTGGAGATCGTCGCTCAGCCATTCGCCGAGCGCTTGGAGGAGCTCGGGCACGCACCGGATGCCGGGCACCTCGCCGTGACCGGGCGGCAACCCGAGCAGCGTGCGCAGCCGAGGATAGTAGGCATGGGCGGAGCCAGCGTCTCCCTCCCCCATGCGCGATGCCGCCAGGACACAGAGGCAGAGCGCGGCGAAGAACCAGGGGAGAGAGCGGGGTCGCGGATACCTCTTGAAGCTCTCCAGCGGCTGACGCAGCCCTTCGAGGCCGTGGCGAGCATCGACTTGGTGGACGGTGCGCACCACCTCGGCCAGCTGGTCGACGGCGGTGTCCTGGTCGAGACCCCGGCGCGAGGCCGCCCTGCGTATGGCTTCGTCGTCGCAGGAGAGCAAGACCGGCACACCCGGACGGCCCTGCTCCGGCAGGAGCACGTCCAGCAACAGCTCGTTCCACTCCCCCAGGCCCAGCCTGGGCCGTGCGATGCCGATCGTCCTTGTGCTTCCCTCCGCCACCAGGACGGTTGGCGCCGTCCGCATCATAAGCATGCCACTTCCCAGGGGCGATGGGAACACGACGCCCCCATCGGGCGGGACAGGCGTCCCCTCCTCCCTACCGGGGTCACGGAGCCAACCGCCCTCTGGCCTGGCGAGCATCACCGGCGCCGGGCTCGAGGGACGGGCACCCCAGCAGCGGGTAGGGTTCCAAGGCGTCGATCCGAGGAGCCAACCGCATCGGGAGCCTCGCATCGAACGACGACCGAGGCCGTGGGCACACCAGCCCACAGATCAGCGAGGCTATGTAAAATGCGCATGGCGTCAGCGTTCATTGGGCAGGCGCTGGTGAGGAAGCATCCCTCACTCGTTTGCAATGTGAGCTGCGATGATGAGATCAACCAGCTCTCCTCCTCTGAGGAAACCACTTTTGAGCCGAAACGAACGTCGTGCTGAAACCGCGCTTCAGGAGATCGCGCAGCGTCATGGCTTCCGGGTCTTCTCGCAAGTCAAGCTCAGCCAGGCCATCGATCCCCCGGATGGACTGAAAAAATCGCAATGGGACTACGCCACACGAGCCACCTTCGATTTCGTGGTTTGCGACGCCGAGACCCTCATCCCTGAGTTCGCTGTCGAGCTAGATGACGCAACTCACAGAGAGCCCCGCACTCGAGATGGGTCCTTGGGGACATCAATTGCTGGCGTACCTGATCGAGGCGAGGGCGTTCATCCAAACGGTGGCCGAGCTGCAAGCGCACGACTCTCTCCCGCGAGACGAGCCCTTTGATTACCGAGACATCGTAGAGTACCGATCGGGTCCTCGCCCAAGTCTCGTCAACGACCTGGCCTCGCCATCGCGTCAAGCCATATGGAGGGCGTACGAGCACGGTCAGCTGGCCGAGGGATTCATTCAACGTCTCTCGATGAGGTGGCATGATGGCTGGGCGGAGGGGTGGGCATGGGTTAGAGCTCGCGAGGACATGTTCTTGTTCGCCAGCGCTCGGCTCCGTTCATATCCGATGTTCTTCTGCGGCATCAGCCCGAGTGAACTCGCCGAGGACCTGAGCGCCTCGGCAATCGGAGATCAGCTTGCTGCCTTTGATCGAGGCGAGGCGGTGCTCATCAAGGCCTCTGACGTTGGCAAGAGGCTCGCGCAGGCACGGGCGAGGCGAAGCGAGCTAGAGGATCCGGATTCTCTCGACCATATGACCTGGTGTGATCATCCAGTTTGACACATCCGCGAAGGAAGCCTTCCCCTCCTCGAAGCACGCGGCGCTTGCTCACCCACCTTTGCTCGATCAGCTAGCTATCGGAAGGCTCGCCAAGGAGCCTGGACCATGTGAGGCTTTGCATCACCTGGAACCACGGGTGTCCTATAGCACGCACACAGATCTCACACAGCCTTATCCAATCTCGTGCCGTGAGAGCGAGCTCGTAAGAGGTACCTTCGACCGAGTCGATGTGCAATATCGCCTCAGGTCCATCCTGCCAGCCATCACCTACGTAGATCTCTTCGAGTTCGAGGGTTTTCCACAGCTTGAGAAACCTCTTTGGCTGCCACGAGCTCCTACGAGTTTTAAGACGCTTCACATCCCCTGCCTCCTCGATCCCGCTGTCAGCCAGGACATCGCTCATGTGAATCCCACTGAACCCGATAACTATCAGACCACCCTTGCCGCACTGAAACCTGATCGTCGACTCGATGAGCTGATAGCTAGTGACGAGACCACGATGCGCATTCAGGCGACGCTCATCGAGCAGAATATCGGTGACATCATATGACCTAATCCTAGCCGCCATGAGCGCCACTCCTATCTTCTGCCGCCAGCCAGTCGCACAAGAGGATAGCCTCCAGCCGAGGCTGGTGCTTGGAACTCCGCCGATCGCGCAGGCAACGGTGCCGGTGATGACCCAAGGTGGGCGGGGAGGCCGGGGCAGCACCTTGGTCTTGGGAGGAAGAGGACCGGTTCACAAGGCCATCACAAGTTTGCCCCCAGCGCACGTCTTCGCACCGCCCACCATCGCCGAGCTTTTCGGCTCTGACCCCTCCACCGTGCGGCGCTGGATTGGGCGCTTCAACCGCGAGGGCATCGCCGGGCCCAGCGACCGCCCCCGGTCGGGGCGGCCGCGGCTGGGCAGCCCCGGCTCCAAGCGCGCCTTCGTCGTCGGCCGGCCGAGCCCCGGGCCTGGAAGGGTCCCCATCGGAACGAGCTCCGATGGGGTCCCCGGTGGTGGCGCTGCCGCTGCCCACGCGCTCGCCGGAGCTTGGCCTGGCGTGGTCATGGTGGGGACGCGCCCAGCGCTGGCAGGCCCAGCGCAGCCACCACCCGCAGGCTCCCGAGGGGGCACGATCCCTCATGAGTCACGACTACGGTAGCAGTGTTAAGGCAGAAACTCGACGAAGTGCTCCCCACCTCGCCCGGGCCGATCACGAAGCGCAGCTCGCCCCGGACCGTGACCGCCGAGATCGCCTCCGGCTCACCCGCCGGGCGAGGACCTGGGATCCCGGCTGAAGGCAGGCCCGGGCGACGGGGCGTCCAGGCCCTCGGTGAGGATGGGACCCGCACCGTGATCGCCACGGCACCGATGGCCCGGGCCGGGCGCGAACCGCGTCGTCGCTGGGGGCGAGCCGTCTTTCCCCTGGGCTCGGATCCCCTCGCTACGAGCCTGCGGCGAGCAGGATCGCGTCGACGATCCGGGCGTACCCCGTGCAGCGGCAGAGGTTGCCCTTCATGTACTCGGCCACTTGCTCACGGGTCGGGTGCGGGTGCTCGGCCAGGAGCGCGGTGGCGGCGACCAGCATGCCCGGGGTGCAGTAGCCGCACTGGAAGGCGCCGAGGGCGACGAACGCCTCCTGGAGCCTCGACCTCTGTCCCGGACGGCCGAGGCCCTCGCAGGTCACCACCTCGCGCCCATCCGCGTCGGCGGCGAGGTAGCAGCAGGAGCTGACCGGCGCCCCGTCGACGAGCACGGTGCAGGCGCCGCAGACCTGCACGTCGCAGCCACGCTTGGCGGCGGTCAGCCGGAGGTCGTCGCGCAGGAAGTCGAGGAGCAGCCGGCCGGGGCTGATCTCGCGCACCACCTCCTCCCCGTTGACCCGCACCCGCAGGCGGAGGCCTGCCCGGTCCCTCATCCGCGGTCGGCCTCCAGCTCGGCGGTGGCGTCCTCCAGCGCCCGCCGCATCATCACCCCGACCAGGTGCCGCTTGTACCCGGGTGAGGCGTGCACGTCGCGAATCGGCTCGCAGGCCGCGGCCGCCAGCCGCCCCACCTCCTCGGCCCCCTCGCGCGCGGTCGCCAGGTCCTGGCCCTGGAGGCGCGCCTCCGCCTCCCCGATCCGGATCGGGCGCGCGCTCCCGGCCCCGACCGCCACCCGGGCACGGACGACGCGGCCGCCGGCGTCCAGGTCCAGGCTGACGCCGGCCCCCGCCGTCGGCCGCTCGCCGAGCGCGATCCGGCGATACCTCGTCGCCCGCCGTCGGCTCTGAGGGTGGGCGGGAACCCGGACCGTGACCAGCAGCTCGTCGTCGGCCAGCACGGTGGTGAAGGCGTGGACGAAGAACCGCCCGATCTCGACCCGTCGTGTCCCCCTCCGCGAGCGAAGCTCGACCTCGGCGTCCTCGAGGAGCAAAACGCAGCCGAGGTCCGAGCTCGGCTCGGCGAAGCAGAGGTTGCCGCCGATGGTCCCGGTCGTGCGCACGCGGACGTTCCCGAGCTCGCCGGCGGCCGCGGCGAGCGCCGGGACGAGCGTCCGGACGGTTCGCGACCTCGCGATCTCGGCATGGGTCGCGCAGGCGCCGATGACGACCGCGGTGCCGTCGTGCGTGATCCCATCCAGCCCCAGCCGCTTGAGGTCGACCAGCTCTCGGACCTGGGCCAGCCCGAGCTTCACGAGCAGCAGCAGCTCGGTGCCCCCGGCGTAGACGCGCCGGTCCTCCCGCCCCCCGATCAGCTCCAGGGCCTCCTCGAGCGAGCCGGGACGGTGGAGGACGTCGATCACGGGAGCGACCTCGACCGGTCCGCCGAGAGGCGTTCGAGCACGGCCTCGCCCGACATCGGGAGACGGTGCATGCGCACGCCGACCGCGTCCCGGATCGCGTTCGCGATCGCCGCCGCCACCGGGATGAGGGGCGCCTCCCCGGTCGCCTTGGCCCCGTACGGCCCGCGCGGGTTGGGGTGCTCGAGGATCACGTTCTTCAGGGAGGGGGCGTCGGGAAAGCGCGGCAGGCGGTAGTCGAAGGCGTGCGGGTTGACCACGTACCCGTCCTCAAGGACGACCTCCTCCAGCAGCGCGAACCCCAGCCCCTGGACCGCGCCCCCCTCCATCTGACCCTCGACGATCATCGGGTTGATGGCACGGCCGACGTCCTGGATCGTCGCCAGGCGCGTCGTCCGGACCACCCCGGTCTCCACGTCGACCTCGACCTCGGCCACGGTGGTGACGTAGTCGAAGGCCTGGAAGGGCGCGCCGCGCAGGTTGGCGTCGAGGCGGACGACGGGGCTCGCGAAGCGGCCGACCGCGATCGGCTGCTCGCCGAGCCGCTGCAGCGAGTGGCGGACGATCTCGCCGAGGCCCAGGCGGCGGTCGGGATAGCCGCGGACGTGGACGGCGCCGTCCTCGAGCACCAGGTCCTCGGGGGCGACCTCGAGGATCTGCCCCGCGATCTCGAGGAGCCGGGCACGCATGAGGGCACCCGCCGCCTGCGCGGCGCTCCCGGTCACGAACAGCTGGCGGCTGGCCGAGGCGCCCCCGTCGTAGGGCGCCAGGTCGGTGTCGCGCTCGGGGTTGACCACCAGCTGGTCGAGGGGGAGCCGCAGCTCCTCCGCCACGATCTGCGCCAGGGCCGTGCTCGCCCCCTGCCCGACGTCGCCGACGCCGACGTTGACCGCCATCGAGCCGTCGAAGTTGGCCTTGACGATCACCGTCCCGACGTCGGCCCCCGCCCAGATCCCGCCCCCGATCCCCTGGTGCCCGCTCGCCACCCCGATCCCCCGCCGAAGCCGGCCCGCCTCCGGCGCCGAGGCCGAGAGCTCCTCGACCACCCCCCGCGCCGCCTCCAGGGTGTCGGCGATGCTGACCCCGATCCGCCCCGGGTCCAGCACCTGCCCGGTCGCCGTGACGTCTCCCGGGCGCCAGGCGTTGCGGAGCCGGAGCTCGATGGGATCGATGCCGAGCTGCCGCGCCGCCTCGTCCACGAGCGACTCGCGCGCGAACGAGACCTGCGGCGACCCGAAGCCGCGGAAGGATCCGCTCGAGACGTTGTTGGTGTAGACGACCGTGCCCGTGATCAGGACGTTGGGCACCCGGTAGGGACCGGTGAGGTGGGCGGCGCCGTGGATCTGGACCATGGAGGCGTAGGTGTCGTAGGCGCCGGTGTCGCTCCTAAGGTCGCCGCGCAGGAAGAGGAGCCGGCCGTCGGCGGCGAAGCCGAGCTCGAGCTCGATCTCGAAGGCCGTCTTGTGGGAGGAGGCGACGAACTCCTCCATCCGCGTGTACACCCCCTTCACCGGCCGCCCGGTCAACCGGGCGAGCAGCGCGACGTAGGGCTCGAGCGCGAGCTGGCCTTTGCCGCCGAAGTCCCCGCCGACGTGCGGCGTCACGATCCGCACCCGGCTCATGGGCAGGCCCATCAGCGGGGCCAGCTGGTTCAGGAAGCGGAACGGCTTCCCGGTCGAGCACCAGACCGTGAGCCGGCCACCCACCTCGTCCCACTCGGCGAGGGCGGCGTGGGGCTCCATCGAGAAGTGCTCCACCCGCTGGGTGGCGAAGGTGCCGGCGACGACGGTCGCGGACGCGCGCCGCGCCGCCTCGACGTCCCCCACCTCCAGCCGGAGGCGGGTGGCGACGTTGTCGGGGGCCGGCGAGAAGAAGGGCTGGATGTAGTCGGCGGTCTCGTAGCCGGGCTTGTCCTCGTGGACGAGCGGGGCCCCGGGGGCGATGGCCTCGGCGAAGGTCAGGACCGGGGGCAGCACCTCGTACTCGACCTCGATCGCGTCCGCCGCCGCCTGCGCGGTCGCCTCGTCCTCGGCCGCGACCACCGCCAGCACGTCGTTCACGCAGCGGACCGTCCCCTCCACGAGCAGGCGCCGGTCACGCACGCTCAGGCCGACCCGCTGGTTGAACTCGGGCGGCGCCTCGGCCGCCGTCACCACCGCCACCACCCCCGGCATGGCCCGGGCCCGGCTGGTGTCGACCTTGAGGACGCGCGCCCTCGGGTGGTCGCTGTAGCGGAGACGGGCGTGGAGCATCCCCGGCCGGTAGAGGTCGGTGGTGAAGCGCGCGCACCCGGTGACGATGGCGTCCGCCTCGAGGAGCGGCGTGCGGGCCCCGACCTGGCCGGCGCTACGCACCCGCCTCCCCCCGCCGATCGATCGCGGCCGCGGCCTCGAGGAACGGCCCCAGGGGCATCCGGGTCACGCCGGCCCCGACCTGGCCCCGGCCCGGCTCCCGGTGCGCGATCCCGTTGTTGACGACGGGCGCGATCCCCGTCGCCGCCACCCGGCGCACGTCGATGCCGAGCGGCGTCCCCCGGAAACCCTCGAACGGGACCCGGAACCGGGTGCTCTCGGTCACGGTGATCGTCCTCATCTCCTCGACCAGGCGGGCGCTCGACGCCGCATCGCCGCCGATGAAGCTCGTGATCGCGGGCGCCGCGGTGAGGGCGAAGGCGCCGAGCCCGACCACCTCGGTCGCGAAACTGTCGCCCATCATCGGCTGAGCGTCCTCGAGCGTGTACCCCTCGAAGAGGCAGGGGACGCCGAGCGGCGCCTCCGCCTCGAACCACCGATCGCCGGTGCCGCTGACCCGGACGCCGACCCGCCGGCCGTTGGCGCAGATGCCGGTCACGATCCCGCTCCCCCCGACCCCGGCCGCCGCATCCCCGATCGCCTTCGCGGCGGCCATCGAGAAGGGCAGGAAGAAGTGGGGGTTGCGGCCGGCGTACTCGATCACCTGGGCCGCGGTCGCGCCCCCGGGCGCGAGCCGGCAGATGGCCGGCGCCAGCCGCAGGACGAGGTTGGCGCTGCTGGCGACGTTGCGGTTGTGGCACTCATCCCCGCGCCGCAGCCCCTCGGCCTGGAGCGCGGTGAGATCGATCGGGTCGCTGGCGGCGATGGCGGCGTCGAGCAAGGGGGCGGCGACGTCGCGGATCCAGGCCAGCCGCTCGAGCACGTCCGGCGCGTTGGACCCGAACCTGAGCGCCCGCCCCAGCCCCTCGTTGAGCGGGCTGAAGGCGCGGCCGCCGGACTCGGTCTCGACCACCACCACCGGCATGCTCGGGGTCACGATCCCGGCCATCGCCCCCACCCCGCCGCAGGCGTGGCAGGGCGTCAGCTCGACCTCCCCCCGCTCGACCATGCGCGCGGACTCCTCGAGCCCACCGGCGACGCCCTCGAAGACGAGGGCACCGAGGATGGCGCCCCGCATCGGCCCTGGCGCCTCGTCCAGGCGCAGGGGCGGCCCGGCGTGGAGGAGATGGAGGGGGGAGCGGAAGCGCACGACCTGGGAGGCGGGCCGCACGCCGACCAGCCGGACCCGGGTCTGATCGAGGAGGGCGGCGGCCCGCTGGTCAGCCCCGGTCATCGCCTCAGCTCAGCGTCGGGGCCGCGGCCGCCAGCCGAAGCTCGGCCTCGGGAGCCCCGCCGCCGCCCGTGAGCTGGACCACGTACTCGGTGAGGTGCCCGGCGAAGATGGCGACCGCGTGGAGGATCGCCTGGCCCTCGACCGAGTACGTCGTCCGCTCGCTGGAGAGGCACGGCGAACCGGGCGGGACCTTGAGCAGGGCGGCGTCCTCCCGGGTGGCGGCGACCGCCCGGATGACCTGGGTCGCGTGCCCGATCCGATAAGGGAGCAGCTCGTACAGCGAGTGGCTCTCGACGTCCGCCTTCGAGAGCCGCGCCCCCACCTCCTCGCAGCACCAGGTCGTGACCCGGGCCACCGGCTCGTCGTTGGCGAGGTTGAGGCGGACCGTCCGGAGCACGTGCTCGCAGCCCAGGATCCTGCGGACGTGCTCGTCCGCGGGCACGAAGGCGAACTCGAGCACGCGCCGGACGGGCTGCGCGCCCGACTTCGCGATCTGCTGCTCGATCGTGCCCAGCTCCGGCAGCGAGTGCTTGAGGACCGGGCCGGGCACGAACCAGCCGAAGCCGCGCCTCGCCTCGATCAGCCCCTCCTGGCGGAGGATGTCCAGCCCGCGCTGCACGGTCAGCCGGCTCACCCCGTAGGCGCGGGCCAGCGTCGCCTCGCTGGGCAACAGCACCCCCGGGCCGAACTCCCCGGAGAGGACGCGCGCGCGGATGCGGTTGGCGATCTCCTGGTAGCGGTGGCTGCGCGCCCCGAGCTCGATCCCCCTCGGCTCCCCTTCCCGCCGTTCGTCCATGGTCACCCCGTCACGTCCTCGAGCCTGCGCCGAGGACCGCCTCCGTGAGCCGACCACCATCGATCGCGACCACCTCGTCCACGGCCACCGTCAGGCCCCGGAAGGCAAGGTCGACGTGCGCCGTCGTGGCGTTGGTGCCCCCCATGTCGGAGTTGGCGCCGAAGGCGACGACGACGCCGCCGGCGAAGCTCCTGAGGTCGGCCCCGCCGCCCCCGCCGCGGTAGCGCTCGAGCGCATCCCAGGTGGC